>Ga0326597_10000072_pt1 | contig 172816 bp, 117 predicted proteins | sample RVTome_12_FD_203789 | JGI IMG/M metagenome (GOLD analysis project Ga0326597, IMG submission 203789) | Soil microbial communities from uranium-contaminated site in the Upper Colorado River Basin, Wyoming, United States - RVT100D185 | ecosystem: Environmental > Terrestrial > Soil > Contaminated... | reverse complement strand
GAGCGAGCTGGCCATCGCCAACGTGGTGCCCAAGCCAGGGTTCACGGACCTCGTGATCTACATCTACGACCAGAACGGGCTGCTCGACTACGTGTGCCAGAAGCTGAACCAGAAGCAGGTGGAGTTCATCGACCTGCAGCTGTGGGGCTACGTGAACCAGGGCTTCAAGGGCTCGGCGGTGATCAGCGCGTGGTTCTGGGAGCACGAGGTGTTCGATGGGACGGGCTTCTTCCTGCGGAACCTGGTGGGGCTCGGGGCGGTGTCGATCGAGCGGTCGGGGACGCGGCAGGGCGAGGACGTGCCGGGCGACGAGTCGGCGGGCTCGCGGGGGATCCCGTTCGAGCAGGCGTTCGACGAGGACGGCGAGCCGCTCTTGGAGTTCTGCTTCATGGGGCCGCTGCCGCTATGCCCGGGCTTCCCGGACCTGCGGCCGGATCCGGAGGACTGCCCGGAGTTCATCACGGCGGAGTGCGAGAACTGCCCGGCGCCCATCCTGGACCTGAGCTCGGTGTTCACACAGGCGGACGTGGACCTGCTGGCGCAGTGCACGATCTCGGACGTGGACCTGACGCTGGACATCAACCACACGTGGGACGCGGACATGAACGTGTCGCTGACCAGCCCGGAGGGCACGGACTCGCCGATGTTCAACGGGATCTGCGGCGCGTCGGATAACGTGCAGGCCATCCTGGACGACGATGCGCCGACGCCGATCGGGAGCGTGTGCCCGCCGGTCGGGTTCCTGCGGTACACGACGCAGTCCGGGACGGGGCTGGACCTCTTCGACGGCGAGAACCCGGCCGGGGAGTGGGAGCTCGAGGTCGCCGACACGGTCGGCGCGGACGTCGGCACGCTCAACGACTGGTCGCTGACGATCGAGCTCGAGTAGGGGCACGGCATGCCGCGCCCTGCCGTGGCTCCGCGCCGCCGTGGAGCGGCTCAGCGACCCAGGGCACCCCTGAACCCGGAGAGTGCGATCTCCACGTCCTCCGCGCTCACCTCGCGGTGCGTGACCAACCGGACGCGCTCCCCGCCGATGGCGAAGAACCGCACGCCCTGCTCGGCCATGGCCGCCACCAGCCCGTCGGCGTCGACCCCCGTCGCAGCGCGGTCGACCCTGAAGATGACGATGTTGGTGACCACCGACACCGGGTCGATGGCGATCCCCGGCAGCGCCGCCAGCCCCTCCGCCAGACGGCGCGCGTTGGCGTGGTCCTCGGCCAGCCGATCGACAAGCGTCTCCAGTGCGACCAGGCCGGCTGCGGCCAGCACGCCCGCCTGGCGCATCCCGCCGCCCACCATCTTGCGAAGGCGCCGGGCGCGCGCGACGAACGGCGCCGTACCGCACAGCACGCTGCCGACGGGCGCGGACAGGCCCTTGGACAGGCAGAACGTCACCGAGTCGGCATCGGCGGCCAGCGCGGCCGCCGGCACGCCCAGCGCGACGGCCGCGTTGAACAGCCGCGCCCCATCCACGTGCACCGCCAGGTCGTGCCGGTCGGCGATGGCGCGTACCTCGGACATGTACGCGGCGTCGAGCACGGCACCCGCGCAGCGGTTGTGGCTGTTCTCCAGCGCGATGAGGCGCGTGGGCGGGAACGCGATGAAGTCCGGCCGAACGGCGGCCTCGATGGCCCCCAGCGCCATGGTCCCGTCCGGCAGGTTGGGCACGGTGCGCGGCTGGATGCCGCCGAGCGCCGCCATGCCGCCGACCTCGTAGACGAACGTGTGCGCCTGGTCGCCGACGATGGCCTCGTCGCCGCGGCCGCAGTGCGTGAGCAGCGCGATCAGGTTGCCCATCGTGCCGCTGGCCACGAACAGGCCCGCCTCTTTGCCCATCCGCGCTGCGCTGACCTCCTCGAGACGTCGGATGGTCGGGTCCTCGCCGAAAACGTCGTCGCCGACCTCGGCCGCCGCCATGGCGGCGCGCATGGCGTTGGTCGGGCGGGTGACGGTGTCCGAGCGCAGGTCGATCACGGTGCGGCCTCCCGCGGCGTCAGGTCGTCCACAGCATGAGGCTCCAGGGCCCGCGTCGCCTCCCGCCGGCCCGTCACGGCGCCGGCGCCAGCAGCGCCCGGGCGGCCGCAATGCGCGCGAGCGACGTCCTCTGCCCGAGCAGCTCGAGCGTCTCGAACAACGGCGGAGAGACCGTCTTGCCGGTGACGGCGACCCGAACGGGTTGGAGCAGCGGGCCGAGCTTGGTGTCGGTGGCCTCCGCCAGGGCGCGGAGCGCCGCCTCGAGGTCGACCGCCGTCCAGCGGGCGCCGTCGAGCGTCGGGGCGGCGAGCGCCTGGGCGGCGGCGTCGAGCAGCCGGAGGGCGTCCTCGGGCGCGTGCTTCTTGGGCACCAGGTCCTCGGCCGCGGGGAACACGTCCGGGGCGAAGAAGAAGTCGACCAGCGGCACGGCGTCCTTCAGTGTGACCATCCGCTCCTGGATGAGCGGGACCAGCCGCGCCAGCAGCGCCGGGTCGGCGGCGATGCCCGCCTCGGCCAGGAACGGCACCAGCCGCACGGCCAGGTCCTCGGGTGCCAGCGCGCGGATGTAGACGCCGTTCATCCAGTCCAGCTTCTCGGGGTTCCAGGCGGCCGGCGAGACCTTGATGTCGGCCAGCTCGAAGCGCGCGATGGCTTCGTCCATGGTGAACACGTCCTGGTCGGCGCTGTACGCCCAGCCCAAGAGCGCCAGGTAGTTGACCATGGCTTCCGGCAGGTAGCCCGCCGCGCGGTACTGTCGGACCTGGACCATCTGCTCGGTCGGGTTGCCGTCCTTGTCCACCGTCTTGCGCTTGGACAGCTTGCCGCGGCCGCCCGGGTTCAAGACCATCGGGACGTGGATCCAGATCGGCTGGGCGTGGCCCAGGGCGTCGTAGATCCGGACGTGGTGCGGGCTGGTCGGGAGCCACTCGTCGGCGCGCAGGACGTGCGTGATGCCCATGGCCACGTCGTCGACGACGACGGCCAGGTGGTAGGTCGGGAAGCCATCGGTCTTCAGGACGATGATGTCGTCCAGCTCGGCGGCATCGAACGTGATCGTATCGTGGAGGAGGTCGTCGATGTGGATCGTGCCGTCCAGCGGCATCTTCAGCCGCACTACAAAGGCCAGACCCGCTGCCAGCCGCTCGGCGACCTCGGCCTCGGACAGCCCGCGGCAGAAGCGGTCGTAGCTGGTCCGCTGCTTGGCCTTCTGGCGCGCCTCGCGCACCTCCGCAATGCGCTCCGCGCTGCAAAAGCAGCGGTACGCATGCCCTTCGGCGAGCAGGCGCTCCGCGGCCGCCTGATAGCGCGGCAGGCGCTCGCTCTGAAAGTACGGGCCGTGGTCGCCGCCCGTGAACGGGCCCTCGTCGGGTGTGAGGCCGAGCCAGTCCAGGCTCTCGCGCTGGTCGAGGAGCGCCGCGTCGACATAACGACTGCGGTCCGTGTCCTCGACGCGCCAGATCAGCGTCCCGCCCGTCTTGCGGGCGAACAGCCAGTTGAACAGCACCGTGCGCGCGTTGCCGACGTGCATGTAGCCCGTCGGCGATGGCGCTAGGCGGACGCGCACTGAGGTCATACCGGGTCTCCACGGTGGTGAGATGGGACGCAAGGGACGAATTGAAGGCGCACCGCGACGCGCACCGACAGCATACGACCGTGCGGGCGGCGCGTCGAGAATGAGGACCTCCGTTTCTCGGCAGCGCGGAGGCCTACCGCTCTATGCCGTCACGAGCAACGACGTGAGGTACATCACGCCAACGCCAGCCGCAAACCCCACGAGGCTCGTCGCGGAAACAGCGGGTTGCGCCGCGTGCGCGCTGAGGCGCACGGTGTACCGCGTGACCGCATACACCACCTGGGCGATCGCTCCGGCGCCGATGGCGAAGAAGATGGCCGTGGCTAGGTCCGAGTACGCGAACACGCCCACCCACGTGCCGAGCATCGCCGGGGCGCCGGCCAGGAGGACCAGCAACACGAAGTGGATCGGACGCGGCGCGCCCTTGACGAGCGGCGTGGCGACGGCCAGGCCTTCCGTCACGTTGTGGAGCGTAAAGCCGATGACCAGGAACGTCCCCAGCGCGACCTCGCCCAGCGTGTACGCCGCGCCGATGGCCAGGCCCTCACCGAAGTTGTGCAGCCCGATGCCGAGCGCGATGAGGAACGCGAGCCGCAGCGGCGTCCGCGCGGTGCTCGACGAGGGGCTGATGGCCTCGATGGCCGCCATGGTCAGGAGCGCCCCGAGCAGGACGAGCGGCACCCCATGCAGACCGGCCGGCAGTCGCTCGGCGGCTTCAAGGCCCTCGAGCAACGTGTCGATCAGCAGGAACGCTAGCAGGCCGACGGTGAAGCTGAGCACGAACGACAGGCTGGTCGCGCCCATCCGCTTGACGACCGGGAACCACAGCATGCCAAGACCGACGGGCACCACGCCGACGTAGAAGCCCAGCAGCAGGAACTTCAGGGCCGTCGGCAGATCGCGCTTGGGTTGGGCGAGCGACACGTCCACCGCGCCACGGAAGGTCAGGCCGGACTCGGTGACCAGCATGACCTCGTGCGGCTCGCTGTACACCCACGGGTACGGGATCCGCAGCGTTGTGCTGCCCAGCCGCGGGACGAGCGGTCCCGGATCGGCTTCGAAGGCCCAATAGGCATCGTCGATGGCGACTTGGGCGATGGTCACCGGCGAGGGACCGCCGTTCATCACCCGAACCTCCATCTCGCCCGGCCGGGGCAGCGTGACCTGCTGGACGGTCAACACCTCGACGGGCGGCACGGTGGACGGCCGGAAGCCGCTGCCGGTGGTGAACACCAGCGCCATGAACGCGGCGAGGAGCACGAGCGGCAGCGCGGCCAGGGCGATCATTCCCAGCGACCATCGGTGGCCGAGGACCGGTACGGCGATCGGTGCGTCGCTCATTGAGCCACCGTCCCGCTGGTGCACAGGGCGCCGGCGAGCAGGCCGCCGTCGTCGAAGTTGAACGCCTCGGGGTCCTCGACGCTCTCGAAGAAGCCCATCCAGCCCAGCTCGGCGAACTCGCTCTGGTGGGCGTGGAACATGTATTGGCCCAGGTCGTCCAGGGTGAACTCTAGGATGGCGCGCTCGCCCTGGCACAGCATGAGGATGTCCGTGAACTCGTGGACGTCCATGCGCGTGCCGGTGCGGAACAGCTTGAACATGCCCGCGTGGAGGTGGAACGAGTTGATGGGGTCGAACTCCGTCAGGTTGAGCAAGTACACCCGCACCAGCTCGCCGCGGCGGATCCGGATGGGGTGGTGCATGTAGTGAAAGGCCACGCTGTTGACGGCGTAGACCTCGTTCGCACCGTCGAAATCCGTGTCGAAGCCGTTCATCACCATGACCAGCTCCCTGGCCGGCGCGCGGCCCTCGGGCGGGTCGATGATCAGCGCACCATAAAGCCCCTTGTGGAGGTGCTTCTTGAGCGGGATCGCGTGGCAGTGATACGGGTGCAGGCCATACGGGCGCGCCGTGAACTCGTAGACGAATCGGCCGCCGACCTCGACCATGGGCGCAACCCCGTCCATGGCGGGCGGGTGGAAGCCGTGAAAATGGACCGTGTGCGGGTGCGTGCCGGCGTTCAGGAAGTTGATCCGCAGCAGGTCGCCCTCTGTGCAGCGCAGCGTTGGCCCGGGGACCTGGCCGTTGTATGTCCAGGCCGCGAACGTGATGCCGGGTGCGACCTCGATGGTGCGGTCCTGCGCGACGATGTCCCACTCGCGAAGCGTGCGACCATCGGGAAGGCGCACCACCTTGCCCCGATCGAAGGTCGTAAGGAAGTCCGTCGGGTCGATGCCGATCGCGTCCGGGCCCACGTCGCCGACCGTCGCCTGCACGAGGTGCGCGTCGATGGCATCGATGTGCTCGGTCTGACCTGCGGCCTGTCGCATGGTCCGGGCGACCACGCCGACCCCCGTAGCCGCGAGGGCGGCTGTCGCAACGCCCCTGCGCATGAACGCTCGCCGTGTCAGTGCCGGCATGACCACCCCCAGGTCGAAATTTAGGACCGTCTAATATTATTAGGGGGTGGCGTCAGCGTGTCAAGCGGCACATGCTCCGACGATGACGAGGCGCCGTAACGACCCGGGCCTACCGCCCGTCCCGCCGCCGCCGCAAGCGCACGCTCTGCACCAGCCCGACGGCCATCATCAGCGCGACCAGGCTCGAGCCGCCGTAGCTGATGAACGGCAGCGACAGCCCGGTGACCGGCAGGAGCTGGAGCACGACGCCCACGTTGACCAGCGTCTGCGCCAACAGCCAGGACGCCACGCCCGCGCAGATCAGCGCACCCGGCCGATCCGAGGCGCGTGCCCCGGCTTTGACGACCCGTTGCACGATGAAGCCGAGCAGCACCAGGACGGCCAGCCCGCCGACGAAGCCGAGCTCCTCGGCCACCAGCGCGTAGATGTTGTCCGTGTGCAGAAGCGGCAACCAACCGCCTTGGCTCTGCGAACCGTTGGCAAAGCCGATGCCCAGCAGCCCGCCGTTGCCGACGGCGATCAGCGTCTGGGCATTCTGGAAGCCCATCCCGAGCGGGTCCGACGCGGGGTCGAGCCATGCCGAGATGCGCATCAGCTGGTAGTCCTGCAGCACCCCGGCGGCCATGATCGCCCACACCGCCGGCCCGGCGAGCAGCACCAGAAGGCCGAAGTGCAGCAGCCGGAGGCCCGCGGCGAAGGCGATGCCCAGCCAGATGAACGCCAGGAGCAGCGCCGTGGACAGGTTGGGCTGCAGGAGGACCAGGACGGCCATGGCGCCGGTCAGCGCCAGCGAGACGATCACATGGCGCAGCTTGCGCGCGTCGAAGCGGGCGAAGTAGGCCGCCAAGCACACGACCATGCCCACCTTGACAAACTCGCTGGGCTGGATCGAGGCGACGCCCAACTCGAACCAGCGTTGTGAGCCGAGGCCGACATCGCCGGTGGCCAGCACCAGGCCCAGGGCCCCCACCATGCCCAGGTACAGCCAGGGCCAGAGCGCCTGGAGCGCTCGGTAGTCCGTGGCGGTGGCCATGGCCAGCGCCACGACGCCCGCGGCCGCGAAGGCGGCCTGCTTGACGACTAGGTCGTCCCACAGGCTGGCCACCTCCCCTCCGCGCAGCGTTGCGCTGAAGATCATGAGCAGCCCGAACCCGACGGCGACCGCCACGGCGGCCAGCAGGGAGGCGTCCAGCGCGCGCAGGGGGCCGAACGAGGGCACGGCGGCGGGGCGCCTGGCCGCGCGGACCCGGCCGAGGAACTCGGTGGTCATCGGGTCCTGGCGCCCGCTCCGCGGCCCAGGGGGATCTCGGCGATGAGCCGGCCGCCCTGCTCCAGCTTGACGTCGACCTGGCCGTCGGCGATGTCGACGTGGCGGGAGATGACCGCGATGATCTCGTCGCGGATCGTCTCCAGCTGCGCCGGCGTGAGGCGGGCGCGGTCGTACTCCAGCACGAACTTCAGGCGCTCGCGGGCCACGGTGCCCGACGCCTTGGCCGGCTCGCGGCCCATGAGGCGGTCCAGCAGGCTCATCGCCCGTCTCCGTCCGCGCGGAACAGGCCGCTCAGCCGTCCGAAGAACCCCGAGTGGTTGTCCAGGGGCAGCACGTCGACGTGCTCGCCGTCGAGGCGTGCGGCAATGTTGTGGAACGCGCGCCCCGCCCGCCCGCCATCGCCGAGCGCGACGGGCTCGCCGCGGTTGGTGGCGGCGATGATGGCCGTGTCGTCCGGCACGACGCCGAGCAGGTCGATGCGGAGGATGTCCAGGACATCCTCCGTGGTCATCATGTCGCCGCGTGCGACCAGATCCGCCTTGACGCGGTTCAAGATGAGCCGCGGCGGCGGCTTGCCGGCGGCCTCGACCAGGCCGATGACCCGATCGGCGTCGCGGACCGACGAGACCTCGGGCGTGGTCACCAGGATCACCTCGTCGGCAGGCGCAAGCGCGTTGCGGAAGCCCTGCTCGATGCCGGCCGGCGAGTCGATGAGCACGTAGTCCACGTGCGCCCGGAGCGCCTCGCACACCTCCCGCATCTCCTCCGGCGACACGTCGTCCTTATCCGAGTGTTGGTCAGCGGCCATCATCATGAGGCCCGGGACGCGCTTGTCGCGGATGAGCGCCCGCTCCGCGTCGACCGCGCCGCGCACGACGTGGATGAGGTTGTAGACCACGCGGTTCTCCAGGCCCATGACCACGTCCAGGTTGCGCAGCCCGATGTCGGCGTCGATCACCGCCACGCGCCGCCCTCGGCGCGCCAACGCCACACCGATGTTGGCGGTGGTCGTCGTCTTGCCCACGCCGCCCTTGCCGGACGTGACGGTGATGATGCGCGGGGTCGCTGGGATCATGCTGCCTCCTGGACCGTCACCTGCATCGTGACCTGCTGGAACTGGACCTGGAACATGGCTTCAGCCGGCACCGGGCCATCCTAGGTGGCCTAGGCGCTGTGGCGCCACGACTCGACCATGATACGACCATCCGAGGCGCGCGCCACCTCGGGCACCGGCACGCGCTCCGGATCCTCGGGCGCGCGCGCGATCGCCGAGCCGATCCGCAGCTGCGTGGGCGCGAGGTCGAGCGCGCAGACGGCCGCGCCGTCCGTCGCGCGCCCTGCCTCGACCAGCCCGCGCAGCCTACCCCACACGATGACGCTGCCGCCGGCGACGACCTCGGCGCCGGGGTTTACGTCGCCGAGCACGACGATGTCGCCGTCGTGCGCCACGCGCTGGCCGCTGCGCAGGCTGCGCGCGACGAACAGCGCGCCCGCCGCATCGCCCGGCGGCGGGACGGCCGCGGCGTCACGCCCGCCGCGTTCTTGGGCATTCGTGAGCGGTTGTCCCGCGTCGGTGGCCACCACGGCCGTCAGGCGCATGCCGGCGGCCTCGATGACGCCCCCGAGCCGGACGCCCAGCGCCATGTCAAGGGCGTCGCCGCGCAGCTCGAGCGTGACGGGCGCGCCGACGAAGAACGCCCCGGCACGCCGCGCCAGCTGTTCGCGCAGGCTGGTGATCAGCACCTCGGCGGGGGCGTCCTCGACGACGGAGATCCACACGTCGCGCCCGCGGCCTTTGACCGCCACCGGCGGCTTGGGCGGCACGGGCTGCTCGCGGGGCGCGCTCACGGTGCGCCGTCTGCGGGCGCGAGCGAGGGGGGGGGGATCGCGAACGCGCCCTCGCGCTCCGGCGCGCCCGAGATCGGCTCCCTCGCGGGGCTGGCGCCGTCGCTGGGTTCCGGGCAGTCATCGCCTTCGCACGGCGGCTCCGGGAGCGCCCGCTCCGGCAGCCCGAAGTAGGCTCTCAGCACATCGCCCGCGATCGGCGCGGCCAGCTGCGAACCCTCGATGACGTGGTCGAGCCCCGAGCCGTCGACGAACACGGCCAGCGCGACCTCGGGCGCCTCGTATGGCGCGAAGCCCACGAACCAGGCGTGCGTGAGGTAGTGCCCCTCCCGGTCCTTGCGGCAGTCGCCGATCTCCGGGACGTAGTCGCAAAACTCGGCGGTGCCGGTCTTGCCGGCCACGCTCACCTCGGTCGGAAGGTGGCTCCAGGACGGCAGCGCCGTGCCGTACGTGGTCACGCCGCGCATCCCCTCGCGCACGGCGGCCAGGAACTCGGGCGCGACCGGCACCTGGGCGAGCACGCCGCCCGGCGCGCCGGGCCGCGGGCTTCCGGCCACCAGCGCGCGGCCGCCGTCGCCGATGCGCTGGACCAGGTGAGGGCGGAACAGCGTGCCGCCGTTGGCCACGGCCGCCGTGGCATTGGCCATCTGCAGCGGCGATGCCAGCGTGTAGCCCTGTCCGATGCCCATGTAGTAGGTCTGGCCGGTGCCCCAGTACTCCCCGGAGAACTCGGTGAGCCAGGCGGGCGTCGGCACCAGCCCGTCCGCCTCGCCGAGCAGCTCGACCTCGGTGCGCTGGCCGAGCCCGAACGCGCGCGCGTAGCGGGCAAGCCGCTCGCTGCCGAGGCCCTGCTGGCTGGCCCCGTGCTCGAAGTAGCCGCCGGACACCTCGTAGAAGAAGACGTCGCACGAGTGCGCCAAGGCCTGGATGACGTTGAGGGAACCGTGGCCGCCGCGGTTCCAACAGACGAACGGGTAGACGATCTTCGGGTTGTACTCGTTGGGCAGGACGATCATGCCGGGGTCGTTGATGCGCGTCGCGGTGTCGATGACGCCCTCCTGCAGCGCGGCCGACGCGGTGATGATCTTGAACGTCGAGCCCGGCGGCTGGCCGGAGATGGCCCGGTTGACGAGCGGTCGCGCCGAGTCCGTGAGGAGGTTGATGAACTCCTCGGGGCTCGCCCCGGCCGAGAACAGGTTGTTGTCGTAGTGCGGCAGCGTGACGAGGGCGCGCACCGCCCCATCGCGCGGATCGATGACCGCGACGGCGCCGGCGCGCGCGCCGACGCTGGACAGGCCGCGCGCCAGCGCGCTCTCGACGGCCTCCTGGAAGCCAAGGTCGAGCGTCAAGTGGAGGCTGCTGCCGGCCACGGGCGCCTGGGTGATGCGGGCCAGGTCGTCGCCAGCCGGCGGCTCGACCTCGCGGCCCGAGGCGTCGACCATCACCACCTTCTTGCCCTTCTCGCCGCGCAGGAACGTCTCGTAGGTGGCCTCGACCCCGCTGCGCCCGACGATGTCGTAGATGCGGTAGCCGTCCGCAAGGTAGCCGCCCAGGTCCTCCTCGGGGATGCTGCCCGTGAAGCCGAGCAGGTGGGCCAGCGTTGGGCCGGCGGGATAGCCGCGCACCGACGGCTCGTCGATGACGACGCCGGGGAGGTCGCTGGCGCCCTCGATCAGCTCGAAGGCGGTCTCGCGGGTCACGTTGCGATCGATGGCCACGGCGTTCCAGCCGGCGAACATCGGGCGGCCCGTGCGGTCGCGCGGGAGGTAGCTTTCGATGCTGCGCGTCGTACCGAACGTCGCTGCCAGCTCCTCGTCCTGCGCCATCGCCGAGGCGTCGCGCGGGCCGATGCGCCCGACGCGCAGGCTGGCGCTGCGCGACCGGAGCGGGCGGCCGAGGACGTCGGCCAGGTGGCGCAGGACGCGCTCGCGCGCCTCCGGGGCCAGCTCGCCGAGGGCGCCGGGGACGAGCGATGCGCTGAACCGCGGCGTGTTGAACACGAGCTGGCGTCCGGAGGCATCGTAGATCACGCCCCGGTCCGCCTCGATCTCGCGCGTCACGTAGCGGTTGGCGCGCGCGCGGGCCGTCAGCTCGTCGGCGCGGATGCTCTGGATGAACCAGAGCCGCACGCCCAGCACGGAGATGGCCGCCGCGACGACGAGGCGCATGGCGCGCAGGCGGTGCGCGACGGCGACGGCGCCTGCCGCCGAGGCCTCCTCCGGCGTGACGGCGAGGGCGCGCGAGAGGCGGTGAAGCACTACAGGCCCCACTCCAGCCGCGGGCCGCCGATGCGCTTGGCCAGCCGCCGCAGCGGCGGGTAGACCACGGCCAGCCAGATGAGGTTCATGGCGGCCGCCGGGACGAACAGCTCCCAGACGGCTCGGGCCTCGAACACCACATGTCCGCCTGCGGCGGCGATCAGCCCGAGCTGCACCGCCATGGCGGCCGCCGTGGCGACGACGACCAGCCCGGCGGTGAGCAGCATGCCCCGCGCGTTGGTCAGCGCTCGGCCTCCGGACACGACCACGGCCGCGGCGCCGAACGGTAGGCTGTACATCCCGATGGGCGCGGACGACGCGAGGTCGAGCGCAAGGCCACCCCCGATCGCCAACACCAGCCCCTCGCGAGGCCCGCGCAGAACGGTCCAGCACACCGCGGCCAACAGCGGCAACGAGGGGAACGCGCCGTCGAGGGCGGCGCGGGGCGCGAGCGTCAACTGTGCGACGGCGAGGACGATGAGGAGCGCACCGGTCGCATACGGGCCCATGGTGGTCAGCCCCCCGTGCCCGCCCCGGGCGCGGCGTCGGGAGCGGAAGGCGGCTGAGCGTCGGCTGGCAGCGCCTCGACGGGCAGCGCAATCGGGTCCCAGTCCGTTACGACGAGCACCTGTGCGAGGGCGTTGAAGTCGACGTGGGGCCAGACAACGGCCTCGAGCGACGTCCGCTCGTCGCTTTGGCGCACCTCGATGACCTGCCCGATGGGCAGCATCTGCGGGTAGTGGGTGGCGTCGGCAAGGCCGCTGGTGAAGACAAGATCGCCGACCGCGACGCTGGGCGCACCGTCCGGGTCGCGCGGCAGGTAGCGGACGGTGAGCTCGCCGGATGGTGAGCCGACGAGGATGCCGGTCGACTGCGTGCGCTCGATGCGCACGCCGACCCGTGCGAGCGGATCGCTGATCAGCCGGACCTGGCTGGACTGGCCATGGGCGCGCACGACGCGCCCGACGAGCCCGCGGTTGGTGGTCACCGGATCGCCTTCGGCCACCCCGTCGGCTATCCCAACGTCCAGCCAGAGCGCGTGGAGCAGGCCGCCGGGCTCGCGGGCGATGGCCATGCCCTGGATGCTCGCGCCGATGAGGTCGAGGTCGATGCGCTCGCGCCGGAACCCGGCCAGGGCGCGCAAGGCCTCGTTCTCGCGGGTCACATCGCCCAGCTTGGCGTTGTTCACCTCGAGCTCCGCAACGTGCTGTTCGAGCCGCTCCACGGTCTCTGCAAGCTCGCCCGCATCCTGCCAGCGCACGACCGCGCCGCCGACCAGGCCGGTCGCGCCGCGCAGCACGGCGTCCACGGGCGCAAGGACGCGGGCCAGGGCGCCGGCCACGGGCGCGATGCCCTCGACGCGCTGAACGAAGGCCGTGCTGATGCCGAACAGGGTGAGGGCCATGAAGAGCGCCTGGCGGTCCGTGCGACGTCGCATGCGCGGGTTACCGCGAACCGCTCAGCGCGCTGCGCTGGGTGGAGGCGAGCACCGGCGCGAGGGCGTCCAGGTCCTCGAGGACCAGCCCGGCGCCGCGGGCAACGCAGGCCATGGGGTGCTTGGCCACGTTGACCTTGATCTTGGACTCGATCTCGATGCGGCGCGCGAGGCCGCGCAGGAGCGCGCCACCGCCGGCCAGCATGATCCCGTGCTCCATGAGGTCGGCCACGAGCTCCGGCGGCGTCTCGTCCAGGGCGTCCTTGACGACGTCGACGATGGTCTGGACGGGCATCGCCAGGGCCTCGCGCACCTCGATCGACGAGAGCTCGACCTCCTGCGGTAGGCCGGTGAGCAGGTTGCGGCCCCGCATCGGCATGGTGAGCTCGTCGTCGAGCGGGTAGGCCGACCCGATCTCGTGCTTGAGGGACTCGGCCATGCGCTCGCCGATGGCCAAGTTGTAGCGCTGGCGCGCGTACGCGATGATGGCCTCGTCCATCTCGTCGCCCGCCACGCGCAGCGAGCGCGACACGACGATGCCGCCAAGCGAGAGCACGGCCACCTCGGTGGTGCCCCCGCCGATGTCGACGATCATGCTGCCGATGGACGACGTCACGGGCAGCCCCGCACCGATGGCCGCCGCCATGGGCTCCTCGATGAGGAACGCCTGGCGCGCCCCGGCGTTGATGGCGGCATCGTGGACGGCTCGCTTCTCGACCTCGGTGACGCCGCTCGGGATGCCGATGACCACGCGCGGCTTGGGCAGCGGCGTGAACGACCGCTCGTGCACCTTGCGGATGAAGTAGACGAGCATCTTCTCGGTGATGTCGAAGTCGGAGATAACGCCGTCGCGCAACGGGCGGATGGCCACGATGTTGGCCGGCGTGCGGCCGACCATCTTCTTAGCCTCGCTGCCGATCGCGAGCACGCGGCGCGTCCGCTTGTCGATGGCCACCACGGAGGGCTCGTTGATGACGACGCCCTCGCCCTGGACCATCACCAGGGTGTTGGCCGTTCCGAGGTCGATGCCGATGTCCCGGGAGAAGAGGCCGAGGAAGGCGTTCAACGGGCTGAGCAAGGGCGCGCTCCATGACCGCGCGAGGCCACGTTCAGCGGCGGCGCGCGGCGGGATTATACCACACGCGCCGTCCGTCCGTGCTGTCCTACGGGCGACTAGCCGCCCGTCGCGCGGGTCATTCCTCGACGGTCTCCACGGCCACGGTGGCACCGCGGCGAATGGGCGTCAGGCGCGCGACGGGGCGGTCGCCGGGCGTCAAGATCGTGACGCCCTTGGCCCGCACGAGGTCGCGCACGCGGATGACCTGGCCCATCGTCTCGATGCCGCTGCAGTCGACCTCGAGCTGCGTGGGAAGGTCCGCCGGCTTGGAACGCACCACGACGCCCTCGATGAGGACGCGGAGCATTGCCTCGTTGAGGCGCACGGCGCTCGGCGGCGTGCCCGTCACGCGGACCGGCACCTTGGTGCGGATGGTGTGCGTGGCGTCCACCTGCAGGAAATCGACGTGCAGCGGCGTGAGCGCCGTGGGGTGGAGCTGGCGCTCGCGCGTCAGCGCGGGGCGCGGGGAGGGCTCGCCGTCGACTTGGATCTGGATGAGGCCGGTGGTCCCGGCCTTGGCCAGCACCGCCTGCAGCGCGTGGGTGTCGGCCTGGAGGGTGACCGGCTCGGCCTTCGGGCCGTACACCACGATGGGGGTGAGGCCAGCCCGTCGAAGCCGAGCGACGGCCTTGCCCGTGGTCTGGCGGTGCTGCGCGTGAAGCGTGATCGAGTCGGACACGGCGAAACTCCTGGAACGCGCCCGCGGCGTACGGAAATGAAGGGCGCATGAAGGCCGGCAAAAGGCATGTCATGAGGACAGCAACGGGCGATAATAGACCACGATCGAGGGCGGCGCAAGCATGCAGGGCGGTCGGCCTCACCAGCGTCCGGCGTTCGGTCGTCCCAAAGGGCGCCAATCCGGCGGCCGGCAGCGCATCCGCCAAGCCACGCCGGCCGGGTAGCCGGCCATCTTGGCCAGGTCGCCGGCAACGCGGACGACCGGCACCCATGCCAGCGCCGCAAGGCGCTCGCGCGTGCCAAGGGGTGCCCACTGGCGCACGAGCCGCCGATAGGGCGCGCGCACCATGGCCGCCAACCCGCCGAAGAGCGCCAGCGACCAGACCGGGTGGTGCCGGGCGGCCAACCCCGCCAGGGCGGGCGCAAGCGCCAGGTAGGTGGCGTAGCGGACGGCGTGCCGCGCCCGCCACAGGTCGGCCTTGCCGTCCCCGCGCGCGTAGCGGTAGTACTGGCGCACGAAGGCGCTCAGATCGGGGCGTGGCCGGAAGCGCGCCACGGCATCCGCGACAAACGTCGGCTCGCCGGCCAACGCCGCGAGGCGGAGGTCGAAGACCAGGTCCTCGCAGTAGTCCAGCCACTCCGGGTAGCCCCCGACGCTCAGCGCGTCGTCGCGGCGGAACGCCACAGAGCGGCTCGAGGGCAGGAACCGTCGCGGGTCGACCTCGGACACCTCGGGCAGCGTCGTCGCGCCGAGGGCGGTCTCGAACGCGCTGGTGGGGTCCGAGGCGAAGAAGCCGGCCGCGAAGCGCTGGCCGCCGGCCAGCGGCGCGACCAGGCGGGCCAGCCAGCCCGCGTCCAGGCGCACGCCCGCGTCGGTCGCGGCAACGATCGGCCCGCGGGCGGCGGCCAGGGCAGCGTTCCGACCGGCGGAGATGTTGGCTCCGGGACGCTCGATGACGTGCAGCGGCAGGTCGCCGCGCGCCTCGCGGCGGCGAAGGATGGCGACGGTGCCGTCGGACGAGCCGCCGTCGACGACGACGATCTCGTCTGCGGGCCGGGATTGTATGGCCAGGGAGCCGAGGAGGCGCTCGATGGTGGCGGCCTCGTCGCGCACCGTGACGATCACGGAGACCGCGGCAGCAGGGTTGGCGGGAGCCATGCGCCCATTCTACCTCGGCGGTGCCTCCGCGTGCGGCCGCCACGCGCGCTATGCTTGGCCGCCATGGACCCCGAACCCCACGCGCTCGCCGTGCTCGGCGCGCCCCAGCCGTACGCGGACGCCGAGGCGTGGCGCCTCGTGCTGGCGTCGGAGGGCATCGACAGCCAGGTTGCGCGGGCCGGGGACGGCTGGCGGGTCGTCGTCGGCGCGGAGGAAGCCGACGCCGGCGCGCGCGCCATCGGGGCCTGGCGCCTCGAGAACCGGCCCGGCCCGCCGCCGCCGCCGGACGTGGCGCGCCGCTCGCTGGCCGGCGTCTGGCTGGCCGCCGGCCTCTTGGCCGGCCACGCTGTGGCCACGCTCGATCGCGCTCGACCGTGGCGGTTCCTGGGCGCCGCGGACGCGGAAGCCATCCGCGCCGGCGAGTTCTGGCGCGCGCTGACCGCCCTCACGCTCCATGCCGATTGGGGGCACGTGGTGTCCAACGCGTTGTCCGGCGGGGCCTTCGTGACCTTCGTCGCGCGCTCGCTCGGGCCGGGCATCGGCGTGGCCCTGGTGCTGCTCGCCGGCATCCTGGGCAACCTGGCCGACGCGGCCCTCCGCACCGATGGCTTCCGCGCCCTGGGTGCTTCGACCGCTGTCTTTGGCGCCATCGGCGTTCTGGCTGGCCTCCGCGCGGTCCAGGCGCTGGCCGTACCGCGGATGGCACGCGCCGCGTGGCTGCCGCTGGCCGCGGCCGCGGCCATCCTGGCGCTGCTCGGCTCCTCCGAGCAGACCGATGTCGTGGCGCACCTCATGGGCCTCTTGGCCGGCATCCCCCTCGGCGCCCTCGCCGCGCGCGTGCCGGTCGCGGTGCGGGGGAGTGCCGTGGTGCAGGCCGCCGCGGGGCTGGCGGCTGCGGCGGCCACCGCCGGGGCCTGGGCGCTGGCGCTTAGGCGGTGACGTCGGACCGGGCCAAGCCGGCGGGTCGAGCGGCGCGCGCCGCCCAGGCCAGCCGTGGCTAAGGGCGTCGCCGTTATGGCGCGCGGCGTGTCGGCGCCGGCGACGACTGCCGTATAATCGGCGGACATGCTTAGCACGTCGACGCTCGCCCCCCGCTATCGATGGCAGCTCGCGCCGCAGCCCCCAGACGCGCTGCTCGCGGCCGTTCGTCATCCCGTTCTCGCCAGCGCGCTCGCGGGGCGAGGGATCGTCGGTGCCGAGTCGGCGCGCGCGTTCCTGGCGCGCGAGGTCGTGGACGACAACCCGTTCCGGCTGGCGGGCATGGCCGAGGCCGTGGCCAGGCTGCGGGCAGCCATCCGAGCCGGCGAGCGCGTGGCGGTCTACGGCGACTTCGATGCGGACGGCGTGACGGCCACCGCGCTCTTGGCGACCACGCTGCGCGCGCTCGGCGCCGACGTCGTCACCTTCCTGCCTCACCGAACGCGCGATGGCTACGGCGTCCACGTCCACGCGCTCGAGGACCTTGTGCGCCACGGCGTTCGGCTGGTCGTCACGGTGGACTGCGGCGTGCGCGCCGTCGCCGAGATCGCGGCGGCCGCGGCGTTCGGCCTGGACGTGATCATCACCGACCACCACGCGCCCGCCCATGCGCTGCCGGACGCCGTGGCGGTGATCGACCCGAAACGGCTCGACGACGCCTACGGCGACACGGGGCTGGCCGGCGTCGGCATCGCGTTCAAGCTGGCGCAGGCGCTGCTCCGCGCCTCCGCCCGAGCCGACGGCCGACGGTCGGCGCTGGCCGAGGAGGATCTGCTCGACCTGGTGGCCCTCGGCACGGTCGCCGACGTCGCGCCCCTGGTCGGCGAGAACCGCTCGCTGGTCCACCGGGGCATCCTGGCGCTCCGCGCCGCGCGCCGGATCGGCATCCGGGCGCTGTGCGAGGTCGCCGGGCTCGACCCGGCGGCCCTCTCGGCCCGGGACCTCGGCTACACGCTCGGGCCGCGGCTGAACGCCGCGGGCCGGATGGACGATGCCCGCCTGGCCCTGGACCTGCTGCTGGCCACCGATCCCGAGCGCGCTCGGGAGCTGGCCACGCGGTTGGAGGGCCACAACCGGACCCGGCGCGCCGCCACCGACGTCGCCGTGGCCGAGGCTCAGGCCGCCCTGCTCGGCGCGACCGACGCGCCGCTGCTCGCCTGGTCCTCGCCGACGGTCGAGCCGGGCGTGGTCGGCCTCGTCGCTGGCGACCTCGCGCGCGCGCACTACCGCCCTGCGATCGTGCTGCGCGTCGACGGCGCCATGGCCAGAGCCTCGCTGCGGTCGATCCCCGAGTTCGACATCGTCGCCGCCCTCGACGCGGCGGGCGATCTGCTCGAGCGCTGGGGCGGGCACGCGGCGGCGGGCGGGTTGACCGTGCAGACGGGGCGCATCCCTGAGCTGATCGACCGGCTTACCGGGGCCGCCGCCGGCTGCCTGGCCGGTTGCGACCTTCGGCCGGCGCTCGCCATCGACGCCTCCGTCGCGCCGGACGCGCTCTCCTGGGATCTCCACCACCACCTCGAGCGCCTGGCGCCGTTCGGGGAGGGCAACCCCGAGCCGCGCCTCTGCGCGGTCGGCGCCCTGGTGCGCACCGTGCGCACGGTCGGCCAAGACCACCTCAAGCTCAGCCTGGGCGGCCCGGACGGCGGCGCGTTCGACGCCATCGCGTTCCGCCAGGCGGATCGTCAGGTCCACGTGGGCCACCGGCTCGACGTCGTCGGCCGCCTCGTCGACGACTCTTGGCAGGGACGGAGCCGCCTCCAGCTCGTCGTCGACGACCTCGCGGCGTCCGACACCGGCTAAGAGCGCGCATCCCTCGGCTCACCCCGAAGCGAACCCGGTCGTCGCGTGCGCGCGCATCGCGCGCTCTGCGGCCGCCAGGGCGTCCCCGACGCCGCCGGCGGCGTAAGCCACCGACGGTTCGGCCACCACCCGCTCACGACCGATCGTCCCGCGGGCTTCCTCGATCAACCGGGACTCTAGGGGGCTGGTGCGCGGCGCCGTGTCCCGAAGGGGCGCCAGGATCGTGTCGAGCGCGTCGGCTGCCGGGCGCGCGCCTTGCTGCGCCAGGAGGCAAACGGCCAGGTCGGCAAATCGAAGCCCGCGGCGATCCTCGTCGGCGGCGCGCCAGCCGGCCAGCGAGCTAGCCAGCGCGCCCGCCGCGGCGCCTGCTTCGCCGCCCAAAAGCTCGATGAGCCCCAGCACGCCGTTGGCATGGGCCAGCAGCGCGGCGTCGTGGCTGGCCTCGGCCAGCGGGAGGCAGGCGTCCAGCTGCCTGCGCGCGCGGTAGGGCTGGTCCAGGTGGATGTGGGCTTCGGCGAGGAAGCACAGCGTTCGGATGCCGCGCGCGCTGGTCGTCGCCCCGGGATCTGTCTCCAGGCTTCGCGCGAAGAGGAGCCGCGCAAGCGGTGCATCGCCCTCGATCAGCGCGACCTCGCCCAGGTTGTGCATTTGGATGGCGGCGCCGGCCAGGTTGCCGCACGCCTGGTGCGTCCGGAGCGCCTCCTGAAACCGCGCTCGTGCGGCGCTCATGCGACCGCGCGCGAACTCGAGGCACCCGAGTTCGTTGTGCCAGACCGCCGCCGCCGCCTGGTGGTCGAGCCCCTGGAACAGCGACAACCCCTCCGCAAAGTACGCCGCCGCATCGTCGAAGCGGCGGCGCTGCACGGCGATGGCGCCGAGCCCCCGCAGCACGTTGCCGAGGGCGAGCGCGTGCCAGCGCGCCGAGCGCAGCACGACGAGCGCCTGGGCGAACAGCGCCTCGGCGCCGCCGACGTCTCCGGCACGCCACGCGAGCTCCGCGAGCACCGAGCGGACGACGGCAACGTCGACCGGCCAGGCGTCGCTGCGGAGCGCCTCGAGCGCGGCAAGGCAGCGCGCCTTGGCGCCCGCCAAATCGCCAAGGCGCGCCATGGCGACGGCGGCATACGTGCGCGTCTCGGCCAGCGCACGTGGCTCGCCCAGCGCGTCCAGGAGCTCCTCCGCCGCCGCAAACCGAGCGATGGCCTTGCGCGCGTCGCCGCGCGCGTGCGCGCAGACGCCCGCTGCGCAGGTGGCAAGCGCGGTCAGGCGCCGCGGGGCCGCGGCCGCGAGGTCCGGCGAGGCGAGGAGCACGTCCAGCCAGGCCTCCACGCCTTGCGGGACGCCGCGACGGTACCAGTACCGCATGAGCGCGGCGGCCAGGCGGATGCCGAGGCCGGCATCGGCCGTGGCGCCAATGTGTGCGATGGCGCGCATGACGTCCGGCGCCAGGCTGGTCAGGCGACGCTCGCCCGCGGCGTGCTCGGGCGTGGCCAGGGCCGCGGCCTCGCGCTCCGCCAAGGACACGACCTCGGCCGCGTGGTGATCGGCCAGCGCGCGCGCCTCGCCGAGGCGAACGGCGGCCGCCCAGGCGAACGCCGCGATGGTGCGCGGCAGACGGTAAGGCGTGTGGTCGTGGTCCGGTCGCCTGTCGAGCGCGACGAGCGAGGCGTCGACGAGGCGCAGCAGCGTTTCCGTCGCGGCGGCCACGTCGTCCCGTTCGCCGAGCGCCTGCTCGAGCATGCGCGCCGCCATCGGGCGGGAGAACGGCCCGGCCAGCACCGCCAAGCAGCGCAGCGCGCGCTGATCGGCCGGCGCAAGACGCTCGTAGCTGAAGCCGAACGACGCGGCGAGGGAGCGCTGCCGCGGCGGTCCGGTGCGCACGCCGGGTGCCAGGGCCGACGGATCGTGTTGGACGACGTCGAGCAGCTCCGCCAGCGACAGGCGTGCCCGCTGCGCCGCGGCATGCTCGATCGCCAGCGGCAGGCCGTCCAAGGCCTCGCAGATCGCGGCGATCCGATCGAGGTCTGCGTCGCTCGGCGACCACGCCGGCGTGGCATCGCGGGCGCGCGCGATGAACAAGCGCACCGCATCGTCTGCGGGGTCGCCGTCGCGGGCGGTCAGCAGCGGATCGAGGGCCATGACGGTCTCGCAGGCGATGGCCAGGCGCGAGCGGCAGGTGGCCAGGACGCATAGCAGCGCGTGCCGGGCCACCAGCGCCTCGATGGCCGGCGCCAGCACGTCCAGGTGTCCGTCGCACGTATCCAGGACGAGGAGGCTGGGGCGATCATCAAGGGGTTCGAATGCCGGGAGGAGGGCGGTCACATCACCCGCCGGCCCGTCCGGTTCGGCCAAGTCGCGCCAGGCGATGCCGGCAAAGCGCGGTTCTGGAGCACGCTCCAGCTGCTCGATCAGGGCGACGGCCAAACGGGTCTTTCCGACGCCGCCCGGCCCGACGAGCGAGACGACCCGGGCACCCGGCAGCAGGCGCTCCAGCGTGCCGAGCTCCGCCGTGCGGCCGACGAACGGGCCGAAGTAGTGCGGGCGCTGGCTCGTCGCGCCGTTGCGCGGCGCATCGTCAGGCGGCGACAACACGCCGAGCCCGCGCGCGGCAGGGGGCGCAGCCGGCTGCGCGGCGCCGAGGGCTCCGAAGGCATCGGAGCGGATCGCTTGGTGGAGCTTGAGCGTGGCCTCCGAGGGGTCGATGTCGAGCTCGTCGCGCAGGGCGACGCGCAGGGCCTCGAACTGGGCGAGCGCTGCGGCCCGGTCGCCCGACTGTGCGTGAAGCCGCATGAGCGAGCGATGGGCGGCCTCGTGCAGCGGGTCGAGCGCCACCAGCCTTCGCGCGTGGCCGAGCGCCTGGCGCGGGGCGCCGCGTCCCTCGTGATGCCGGACGAGGGCGGAAAGGGCCTCGCCCAGGTGCTCCCGAGCCTGGCGGCGTGGGCCTTCCAGCCACTCGTCGTCCCAGTCGTCGAGCAGGTCGGCCGCATGCAGGGCCACGGCCGCCTCGAGCGCCGCCGCGGCCTCCGCTTCGGCGGCCGGGCCCTGGCCTGGCGCGAGACCGCGCCGGCAGAGCGCGACGAACGCCTGGGCATCGCACCGGAGGTCGTCCGCGGCGAGCAAGGCCACCGAGCGGCGCGTTGCGGCGAGCCAGCCACCCCTGCCCGTGGCCTGGGCCAAGAACGTGGTCAGGCCGTAAAGGTTGCGCCGCAGCTCGGCCAGCGCATCCTCGGTGGGCATGTCGGGCCAGAGGCTCTCGGCGACCTGTCGGCGGGGCAGCGGGCGCCCGGCGTGCCAAGCCAGGAAGGCCAGCACGCGTGCGGTGCTACGGCGCTTGGGCTCGGGCAGCCTGCGGTCCTGGTACCGGGTCTCGAACGTGCCGAAGAGCTGAATGGACAACATTGCGGGCCACCGGTGTTGGAACGCTGGTGCCGCAGGCCCGGCGGCCCGGGGCGGCTGCATGCCGTCTGCCGGCGCTCGGGCGCACCGCCGGCGGCCACCGCGCGCAACATATCGTATCCCGGCGCGTGGACGCCCGCAAGGTCTGCCGCCGGCGTAGCGGCGCCGCCTAGCGTTCCGGCATGCCCTCTGGTACCGGGCCCGTCCACGACGCCTCCTGGTCGCGCGGCGGCACGGGCTCGCCGACGCGCCAGAGGAAGACGCGCGCCCCGCTTGGCCCGAAACCGCGGAACGGCCGGCTGACGGCCTGCTTGCGCTCCGGCCACGGAAGGCCCCTGGTGGTGGCCAGCCACGCGCGCGCCGAGCCGTGCGCCGCGATGAGCTCCTGCAGCACGCGCGCGTTGGCGCTGGTCGCCTCGATCTTGCGACCGTTCCGCACGATGGCGGCGTCCTGGAGGAGCCGGGCCAGGTCCTGCGGGCCGAACGCCGCGACGCGCTCGATGCTGAAGTCCGCAAACGCGCGGCGGAACGCCGGCCACTTGGCGTCCACGACCGCGTCGCTGAAGCCGGCGCCGAACACCTCGCGGGTCAGGGCCTCGAGGTAGCCGTCGTCGTGGTCGGGAACGGCGCGGGGCGGCATGGGTTGCTCGGGCATGGGACCCCCTTCGGCGCGTTGGATGGCTTGGATGCGCAGGGCAGAGTGTACCGGCGGGAGAGCCCGGCGCAAGGGGGTCCGCGTCAAGGCGGCGACGCGTTTGCGACGCGGAACGCGCCGACCGCGACCGCGCCGTCGTCGTCGCCCTCTACGGCCAGACGGACGCCATCGCGCCAGTCGTACAGTCCGGCCTGCACGGCCACGGGGCCAGGCGACGCGTCCCCGGCAACCGCCAGCGGGTGGGCGATGACCACCCGCGTGCCGGCGCGCCATCGATCGGTCGGGTCGCCGGCGCCGAGCGGCGGGCCATCGTGCTGGGCGATCGTGCGCCCGACCCCGATCGCGTGCACGAACAGGTTGACGTCGCGCTCCGTCGGCGCGAGCACGTCAAAAGCCAGGGTGGCCGTCACCGTCCCTCCCGGCGGGACGACCTCCGGCGCGACGCTGCTGCGCACCAGGCGGAGCGCGCGGCCGAACCGCGGCATCGCGGGGAGCGTGCGCCCGCCGAGCAGGGACGCGGCTGAATGGGGCAACCGCAGGATCTGCAGCGGCGCCGGTCCGCCGGTCCCCATCGTCCCGCGACCGATCGCGCCCGGACGCGCGGCCAGCGGCCCCTGCCCGAACGCGCGGACCGGCGTCGGAACGGTGGCCGCTTCGCGCTCGAGCCCCGGCCACGCCGCTAGCAGGCGCGCGGCCTCGCTGGACTCGAGCGGGTCGAGGGCGTAACGCCCGTCGCCGGAAGCGGGCAGCACCAGGCCGACGGCCGGGTCGAACACGGCCAGCGTCTCGGGCAGCACGGCCAGCCGGAGGATGGACTGCCGGGCCACGAGCGGGCTCGTCCACGTCGGGCCACCCTGGACGAGCGCGGCCAGCTGGCGCCCTCGGGCGACCGCGTCGGCGTCGAAGGCGGCGGCGACCTCGGGCCGGCGCGCGTATTGAACGAAGTAGTCGTGCACCGTCGTGGCGGTCAACGCGCCCAACGCGAGCGCCGCGAGCGCCCCGGCGGCCATGCCTCGTCGCCCGCGCCACCGGTCGCCGGCCCACGCCATACCGGCGTCGAGCCCGAGCGCCGGCAGGAGGAACAGCACCGGCCATGTGCCCGTCAACCGAAAGAAGTTGGGTGCGCCGGCGCTGAGCCACGATGGCGCCGCCATCGCGCCGAGGAAAAGGACGACGAGCACGGCGGCGGCGCGCTCGCGCGGCCGCGCGCGGCGGGTCAGCATGCGGGCAACGACGAGCGAGCCGGCGAGGAAGGCCAGCACGGACGGCCAGTCGGTCCACACCGGCCGCTGCTTGACGTTGTGATACCAGAGCCGGTCGCCGCGGACGACGGTCGCGAGGAGCAGGCGGCCCGCGCTGCCGGCAAGGGCGCCCGCCACCGCGACCGGCCCCAGGGGCTCCGCGCCGGCAGTCGACTGCGGGCCGTCTTCGACGGGCGCTGCGCCGACGAGGCGCACCTGGTCGAGCCGCCGGGCGATCTGGTCGGGGTGCGCCGCAAAGTGGCGGATCATCGGCGACGCCATAGCGCCCGCGACCGCGAGCGCGACCAGCGCCGAGCCGAGCACGTCGCGCCGCCGCCGGCCTGTGCCGGCCGGTTGGACGAGCACGGCCGCGGTGCTGGCCACGACCACGAGGGGGAGGATCCGCCCCGTGAGGTGCGTGAGAAGGGCTGCGCCGATCGCGGCGCCCGCCAAGGCCGCCCAGAGCAACCGCGAGCGGGCGAACGGCGCCGCGATCGGCGCGGCGGCAAGGCCGCGCGCTCCCAGCGGCTCGCCGGGGTCGACGACCCGCCACCATGCCAGGAGGAACAGCGCCGAGAAGACCGGGAGCAGGCCCGCGCGGATGGCCGTGCGCGCTTGGGCCACGGGCCAGAGCGTGGTGGCCAGGTACGCGCTGGCGAGCAGCGCGGTGCGCCGCGGCCGTGCCAGCGGCAGCGCGCGGACCGTCAGGAAGGTGGCCGCCACGCCGGTGATGCCGGCGATGGCGCCGGTCAGCCGAACGGCGAGGATCGATGGGCCGACGACGGCCATGACGGCGGCCATGACGTACATGAACAACGGCTCGCGTCCGTTGTTGCCTGGCAGGAACGCGGGCCGCCAACCGCCGGCGATGGCCCACGCGTCGAGCGCGTTGTGCGCCTCGTCCGTGTGGAGGCCGGGCGGCACGGCGTCGAGGAACGCGAGACGCAGCGCCGCTGCGACCAGCAACACGACCGCCAGCAGCGCCGCGGTGGCGCGCGCATCGAGGTCTGTTCGCTCGGGCGCCACCCCGATCGGCGTCACCGCATGGATTCGGCAATGCGCACGAGAACCGTCACGTCCTGCGCGCCGGAGACCTTGAGGCTGGTCCCACCCACGTTGGCGACGAGGACCGCGCTCGTGCCGTCGGCACGGCGGAAGTACGGGACGCGCTCGCCCGCCACCATCGCGGTGAGCTGTTCGGAGTCCGCCTCGTCAAAGGAGAGCGCGGTGTCGCTGGCGGCTTTCTCCTCGACGCGGATGGCGCCATCCGGGCAGGTCAGCATCACCCACACCAGGCGCGGCGGGCTGGCGGTAGACGCTTCGTCGGGGATGCGGCCGGACTCCGTCACGGCGCAGCCGGAGGGAACAAAATCCGGGGCGACGACCGTGAAGGCGGCGTCGACCGCGAGCGCGCGCAGTGCCTCGGCGGCCAGGACGGCCTCCGCGGAGTCCGAGCCTGGACGATCCGTGGGCGTGGCCGCGGGCGGCGCGAGCGTGGCCAAGGTGTTGGCCATCGACTGTGCCATGGCCGTGGCCATGCGTTGGTCGACGACACCGTCGCCGGCGCCATCCTCGGCCATGGCGGCCGCCATCGTGGCCATGGCAAACGGGTCGATTTCGGTCGCGCCGGCTGGCGGAACGAACGTGAACAGCTCGTCCGAAAGGGTCGGGTTGATCTCGTATTGCGTCACCTCGTGGCGGAAGGCCACGGGGATGGCCGCGCGCCGTGGGACGTCGCCGAGCTGGTCCATCATGGCCCCGAACGGGCCGCTCGATCCCTCGGCGCGAATCCGGGCGGCGCCAGCGCTGATGTCCCAGACGCCCTCGCCCTCGAGGGCGAGGACCTCGTAGGTGTCCTTGTCGACCGCAAGGACCGCTCGTTGGATGCGGAAGAAGTGGAAGACCAGCGCCGGGGTGCTGGCGTTGCGTGGGACGACGGCAAGCCGGAACGCAGAGCGGCCGGCGATCTCACGGTCGTCGAGCGGGTTGAGGAGGTAGCCGGCGACGAGGTCCTTGACCGCCGTGCGGAGGAGGTCCGCCATCTCGGCTTGCGAGGGTTGGTCCTGCTCTGCAGGCAGGTCCGCGATGTCGATGGTCGTGTACGAGTTCATCAGGCTCTCGTGCGAGCTGACGATCGGTCCGTTGCGCACGGTGGTCAGGCGCCACTCGTCCATGCCCATCGCGGCGGCCATCTGCGCGGCCGCATCGGCGGCCGCGCCATCGGGCATGTCGAACGCCATGCCCAGGGTCGTCTCGCTGCGCAGGTGTTCGGCGTCGCGGGTCCACTGCTCGGCGGCCATGGTCATGCGCATGCGCATGGCGGGATCGCCTCCAAACGGCATGGTGACGGTGTACTGGCCGCTGCTGACGAGGTGCGAGGGCTCGGGGTTCTGCGCGGCCTCGAGCAGGCGGTTCGCGATGGCATCCGGACGCGGCCTGCCCTCGCGGCAGGCGGCCAGGGGTGAGGCCAGCGCCACGAGCGCGGCGAGGGCCGCTGCGGAACGACGGGCGGATCGAGCGTTCATGGGGCACTCCCTGGACGGCGGCGCTAGGCGCATTTTGGAGATTGTACGCGTCTTGCTCGGCCCCGGCGCGGTGAGCCGCCAATGTGTACGTGTTGCTTGACAAGGAGTCAAGCAATATTTACACTTCCGGTCAAGCATCCTTTACACACCTAAGGAGTAGGCCATGGGCGAGCCGCGCGGTTGGGGTTGGATGGGGTCGTTCGGCACCTGCAGCGACGTGACGCCGTTGGACGCACGCAACCAGCAGCGCTTTGTCGCCTGGTGCCTGGCTTGGGCGCTGGCGTTCGTCGCGTCGACCTTGCTCCTCGACGGCGGCTGGCTGGCTGCCGGAGCCGTCACCTGGGGCGTGGCGATCGCGCCGACGTTCCTGGGCTTCGGCGTCGTCTGGTCGTACGTCGTGTTCGTGCGGCAGGCCGACGAGCTGCTCCGGCGCATCCACCTCGAGGCGCTGGCGTGGGGCTTTGGCACCGGCGCGCTGTTCATGCTGGGCTACCGGCTGCTCGAGCGCGCCGGCGCTCCGGAACTCGACATGAACGACCCGCTCTTGGTGATGGTGCTGGTCTGGGCGCTCGCCCAGGTGCTCGTCGCGCGGCGCTACCGATGACCAACCGCCTGCGCGTCCTGCGCGCCGAACGGGCGTGGAGCCAGGCCGAGCTGGCTGAACGGTTGGGCGTCTCGCGCCAGACGGTAAACGCCATCGAGACGGGCAAGTACGACCCAAGCCTGCCGCTTGCGTTTCGGCTGGCATCGGTCTTCGGCATGGCGATCGAGGACCTCTTCGATCCGGGCGATGGGGCGCGACCGGCGCTCGATCGCCGCGAGAAGCGGCTGTGACCATTTTCAGCGCGCCGGCGTTATCCTCTGCGCGGCGGCGATCCGCCGCCGCGCCGGAACCACCATTCGCCTCAGCTCGCGTCGCGTCCGCGCAACTCGGCCTGCAACGCAGGCGCGACGCGGACGCGCGCGCCCCCTGGAGACAGCATGGACCGCCAGTCGCGACGTTTTGCTGCCGCTGCTTTGCTGCTCACCGCGCTGCTGCTCGCGCCCGGCGGCGCGGCAGCCGTCGGTCCCGAGCCCGCGACGCCGTTCCGCTTTGTCCAGGACCCCGACGCGCCGCCGGATCCGGAACTCTACGACGATGCGGCGGTGCGCGACGTGCGCATCACGTTTGCCCAGCCGGGATGGCCGAACCTCCCGGGCTGCAACCGCCGCCTCGGCGGGCCGGGCGGGGGCGAGTCGGCACAGGCCGTCGACGCGCATGCGCGGCTCGAGGTGGACGGCGTGGTGATCCAGGACGTGGGCGTCCGCTGCAAGGGCAACTCGTCGCTCAGCATCCAGGGCACCAAGAAGCCCCTGAACGTGACGGTCGACGCGTTCGTTGACGGCCAGGACCTTTGGGGCTTCGACGTGTTCAACCTGAACAACGCCTGGAACGACCCATCGCTGGTCCGCGAGCCGCTCGCGCTGCGCCTCCTCCGCGAGTTCATGCCGGCGCCGCGCCTGACGTTCGCGCGCGTGACGGTCCAGGGCCAGTACGTCGGGCTCTACCACCTGGTCGAGCAGATCGACGGCGAGTTCGCGGACCACTTCTATCCGGACGACGACGGGCTGATGATCAAGGGCGACTCGCCGGACCGGATTGCCTTCGATTCGTCGACCCTCAATTGGCTGGGCGAGGCCCTCGGACCGTACAAGGAAGGCTACGAGGTCAAGGGCGCCGCGAGCGACGCCGACGACGGCTACGTTGCCCTCCGCGAATTGACCCGGGCGCTCGACGCGCCGGTCGGCGCGGGCGGGTTGTCCGACGCGGCGTTTGCCGACGGGATCCGGCAGGTCCTGGACGTCGACGGCGCGCTATGGTACTTGGCGGGCCAGAACGTCATCACGAACTTCGACAGCTACTACGTGGGCAAGAACTACTACATGTACCAGGGGCGGAAGGACCCGCGCTTCGACTTCATCCCGTGGGATCAGGGCTTGTCGTTCGGGCTGTTCGGGCTGCGCGGCCCGGGGCAGGGCGGGCCGGGAGGTGGCGGCAGCCCGAGCGCGACGGCGGACCCCTTTGCGCAGGAGGACGAGGCGAACCGGCCGCTCATCCGGCGGCTGCTCGCGGTGCCGGCGTACCGTGCCGACTACGTGGCGCACGTACGGGCGATCCGCGACGCGGTGTTCAGCACGGCCTGGATCGGCGAGGTGGGCCAGGCCTACCAGGACCTCGTCCGCCAGGCGGTTGCGGACGAGCTGGCCGCCCAGGGCACGATCACCGGCAGCTTCACGATGGCCCAGTTCGAGGCGAACCTGCGCCAGGATACGACGTCGGGACGGCGCGGCAGCATTCCGGGCATCCTGCCGCTGGTCGAGCAGCGCAGCGCGTACCTCGATCAGCATGCCGCGCTGGTGGCACCCGACCTCCGGCTGGACGTGCAGTCGCACGCGCCGGAGGCACCGACGGCGGCCGACCAGGTGACCGTGCGCGCGGTGTTTGCGGGCAGCGCTGCGCCGGAGACGGTGGAGCTGCGCTATCGGGTCGATGGCGGCATGGAGCTCGTCGTTGCGATGGCGCGGGATGCAGGAGGCGAATGGGCGGCCGAGGTGCCGGCGCAGCGCGCGGGCCGGACGGTCTCGTACGCCTTCCGCGCAGGGCTGGGGGCCACCGACGGCCGGGCAGCGTTCTTCCCGGAGGCCAACCAGGTCGCGCCGTTTGGCTACGACGTGGCGGGCGTGGTGCTGCCGCGCGGCGAGCGGGGTGCCCTGGTGATCAACGAGCTCCTCGCGGACAACGCGGCGGTGCTGGCGGACGAATCGGGCGCGTTCGACGACTGGGTGGAGCTGTACAACCGGGGTGCGGAGCCGGTGGAGCTGTCGGGCTTCTACCTGTCGGACGATCCGGAGGATCCGTTTGCGTTTGCGCTGCCAGCGGGACAGTTGGCGCCGGGGGCGCACCTGTTGGTGTGGACGGACGGCGATGTCGGCGAGGGCCCGCTGCATGCGCCGTTCCGATTGGATCGGGCCGGCGAGAGCGTTGTGCTGGCCACGCGGACGGCGATCGTGGACCAGGTGGACTTCGACGCGCTGGCGACGGACCTCAGCTTGGGCCGCGAGTCGAGCGGCGCGGACGCGTGGGCGCTTTGTGCGCGGCCGTCGCCGGGGCGGGCGAACCGGTGTGTGGGGCCGGAGGCGGATCCGGGGCCGGGGGCGGTGTACCTGCCGATGTCGTGGCGGTGAGCGGGGGCGCCTCTGGCCGCCAGTGACCGCAGCTGTTGGGCTACCGCTCGACATGAATCGCTGCTACAACTCGCCCGATGTCGCGCGGACGCCACGCGTCCAACCCTTCCGCCCAAGGAGAACCGTCCCATGCCCGCCAACGACTTTCGTCGCTTCGGAGCCACCTGTGCGCTGCTCGCCGGCGTCGGCAGCTTCCTCTACGCGGTGGCGTTCGTGGTCATCGCGCCCGGCAACCCCGAGCTCGGGCCGCAGCTCTATTCGGCGCTGCTAATGGCCAACGGCCTGCTGGCCACCGCCGCCCTCGTGGCGCTCTACCAGGTGGTGCGCGGCGTGAACGAGGGGATGGCGCTGTGGGGGCTGCTCCTCGGGGTTGCGGGGCAGGTCGGGGCCGCCGCGCACGGCGCGTACGATCTCTCGACCGTGCTCGGTCCCGGCGCATCGGCCACCGCGGCCTCCGATGCGGCCAACGTGGCGGACCCGCGCGGGTTCCTCACGTTCCTGGTCAGCGGGATCGCCATCATCGTGCTTGCGCAGGTCGTGCGGAATGGGCGCGTGCTCCCGGCCAACCTGGGGCTGTTTGGGGTGGTCACCGGCATCGTGCTCGTGTGGATCTACTTCGCCCGGCTGCTCGTGCTCGACGCGGCCAACCCAATGCTCTTGGTGCCAGTGCTGCTCGGGGGGTTCGTGCTGGTGCCGGGGTGGTACCTGTGGCTGGGCAAGGAACTGAGCAATACGCCGAGTTAGGCTGCTGTATCGCGACAATCCAGCGCGGCGGAAGGCTAGCGGTATCGAGGGTCGGGCTCGCCGCCCGTCACCCCGCCCTTCGCGTCACCGTCACGTCCACGTCATAGCCAAGCACGCTCAGCAGCGCCACCATTTGATCCAGGGACTTGGCGGAGTTGGTCTGGTCGATGAGCCGGTAGAACTGGGATGCCGAGGTCCCAAGGCGCCGCATGATCTCGCGCTTTGGCAGGCCGGCCTCGGCAATCCTGCGCTGCGCCTCCAATGTCAGCGCGTAGAGCATGGCCTCTCGCAGGTATGCGGGATCGCGATTGTAGTCGAGCACCTGCTCAACGTGGACGGTGCCCTCGGCGCCAGAGGACAGGACGTATGTGAACCCCTCTCCACCGAGTTCCGCGTCGACGAACGCGCTGGCTACTGGATCGTCGGGAGCTGGCTGCGGCACGGCCTTAGCAAAGGGAAACGCAAGGCGCTCGCCAGCCGCTTCGATCTCGAACGATCGCTTGCGGTTGTTCACCGTCACCGACTCAATCTTCATAGGCGTCCCTCCGCTTCCAGCATGGCGATCAGCGCCTGGATTCGGCGCGATGCTTCGCCCTTCATCGCCTTCCGGTTGACGAGATCCCACTACACGATGAGCACGCCGTCGCGATACACGTGAACGTGGCGTGGCGCATGATCGCCCGCCCACGAGAGGAACACGAAGCCGCCGCGTCGAATCTTGCCCACCTATTGATGTTACCTTGGGCGGTAGCGGCTGCAAAGTCACGTGCCACGCGACTCGACGCCCCAAGTCTCACGACCTTGCCCTCCCGTATCCCTCGGGTGTATCTCTTCCCTCCTGCCCGGCGCCCGCCGCGGCACCACCGGCCCGGAGCGCGCGCGATGATCGTGGGGGTCCCGAGCGAGATCAAGGACAACGAGTACCGCGTGGCCATGACGCCAGGCGGGGTCAAGGAGCTCGCCGCCGCCGGGCACACCGTGCTCGTCGAGCAGGGCGCGGGCGACGGGAGCGGGTTTCCCGACGCGCAGTACCAGTCGGCCGGCGCGCGCATCGTCCAGGCGGCGGCCGACGCGTGGGCGGCCGAGATGGTCGTCAAGGTCAAGGAGCCCCAGGCGGCGGAGTTCGGCTTTATGCGGCCCGACCTCGTGCTGTTCACCTACCTCCACTTGGCCGCCGAGGAGGTGCTGACGCGCGCCATGCTGGAGCGCGGGCTCACGGGCATCGCGTACGAGACCGTCGAGCTGCCCGACGGCCAGCTGCCGCTGCTCACGCCCATGAGCGAGGTCGCCGGGCGGATGTCGGTGCAGGTGGCCGCGCGGTCGCTGGAGAAACCCAACGGCGGGCGCGGCAAGCTGCTCGGAGGGGTGCCCGGCGTCCGGCCGGCGACCGTGGCCATCGTCGGCGGCGGCGTCGTCGGGCTCAACGCGGCCCAGATGGCCCTCGGGCTCGGCGCCAGCGTGACCATCCTGGACATCAGCCTGACGCGCCTGCGCTACCTCGACGAGATCCTCGGCGGCCGGCTAACCACCCTGGCGGCCAACGCGCTCAGCATTGCCGAGGCCGTCAAGCGCTCCGACGTCGTCATCGGCGGCGTCCTGGTCAAGGGCGCGCGGGCGCCCAAGCTGGTCACCCGCCAGATGGTGGCCAGCATGACGCCCGGGTCGGTCATCGTCGACGTCGCCGTCGACCAGGGCGGGTGCATCGAGACGACGCGGCCGACCACCCACTCGGCGCCCACATTCGAGGTCGACGGCGTCGTCCACTACTGCGTCACCAACATGCCGGGCGCCGTCCCGCGCACCAGCACCTACGCGCTGTCCAACGCCACCCTGCCGTACGTGGTCAAGCTGGCCAACCGCGGCGTGCGCGACGCGGTGCAGTCCGACCCCGTGCTGGCCAAGGGCGTCAACGTCGTGGCCGGGCACGTGACGTACGGCGCTGTGGCCGAGGCGTTCGGGTTGCCGGTGGCGCGCGTCGAGGACGTGCTCTAGCGCTATGACGGCAAGCAGGCACAGAGCAGGAAGTTGCTGAGCGGCGCTTAACGACCAAGGCCGGCGGGCTGAGCCGCCGGCCTTGATCTTGGATGCGCCGGTCGTTAGTTGCCCGACACCGGCTGGTCGGGAAGCTCGATGGGGCCGCGGCCGCCGCGCAGCGCGTAGCTGCGGATGCGGCGGAGGTGGTGCTCGGCCTTCTCGAGGGGGTCCGCGATGCTGTCGGCAAACGCGCGCGCGTCGCCGTACGGTGCGGCCTCGGCCGCCGCGCTCACGGAGGCGATGGCGTCGATGAGGCCGGCGTGCGCCGCGGCGTACGTCCCCGGCACCTCGGTGCCAGCAAGGTCGCCGACGATGCTCTGCCCGCGGCTTGCCAGCTCGGCGAGCGCCGCGTCCTTCAAGAGCTCCGGCTTGGCGTTGGCGGCCGAAGCGTAGTCCTCGACCTCGCCGAGCCACCCGTGGATCGCCGGGGCGAAGCTGCGCATGGCCCGCGGGTACGTGTCGGCGGCATCCGCCGAAGCCTGGTTGGCGTGGGCGAGGAACAGCGTGGAGAGGGTCAGGGCGGTTGCTGCAAACTGCATGGTGCGGCGCATCGGGTTGTCTCCTCGGCGGGTCCGGCACACGGCCGGCTCGGTTGCATGGGGACAGTCTACGGGTTCCCAGAGGGCACCGCTTGACCGCCGCCTGCCACGAAGATCGCGACTTCCCGCTGTGTGGCCGCCGTCAGGATGACCGCAGGCTGACGGCATGCTGACCAGGGCACGCTGAGGCCGTTTGCCGCCGCGCCGCAGTCGTGGAATCCTGGCGGTACCACCGCGCTCTAGCGAGCGCTCCCCAAAGGACGGAGAAGCCATGGACGGTCAATCGCTCCTCATCTGGATCATCGTCGGCGCCGTAGCCGGCCTCCTCGGCAACGCGCTCGTGGGCGGCCTCCGCGGCGGCCTGCTCGCCGCGATCGTCGTCGGGATCCTGGGCGCGTTCGTCGGCAGCTGGCTGTTCGGGGCGCTGAATATCACGATCGGCGTCGCCGGGATCCTGGGCGACATCATCGTCGCCACGATCGGCGCCATCGTGCTGCTCGTGATCCTGAAGATGGTGCGCTGAAGCCGGCCGCTCCGGGGCGACACGCGGTCGCCCCGGAGCGGCCACCAGGCTCGGCGGTCAACGCTGGCCGAGCGGCAGGTAGACCATCGGCGCGAGCAGGCGCTGGCAGCGCGAGAACGCGCTGGTCCGGCCGTCGGCGCCCGTTGCGGTGGCTGCCACGGCCAGCCCCAGCGCGCGGAGGTCGGCGCGCCGCGCTGCGGCGTACAGGTCGAGCACCAGCCGCGCGCTGCCGCCCTCGTCGGCGGCAACAACCTCTCGAGCCAGGAGCGTGCCGCCTTCGCCGAAGCCCGACGGGTCGCAGCCGCCGGCGGCAAAGACCTCGACGACCGCGGCGCCGCCGCCTGAACCGCTCAGCCGCAGCGCTGCGCGAACCGCCGTCACCGGTCCGTCGTCCCACTCCGGGGCCGCCACGGCGCTGCCGCCCTCACGCCCCGCGCCCGCGTCGATTCCAAGGCCGCCGTTCCCGTCGATGGCATTGCCCAGGATGGTGGCAAACGCGTCCTCGAGGGCGATGCCGGGGCCGCCGTTGGCACGAATGACGTTGCCGTCCTCGCCCGGCACTTCGGCGCTCAGGCTGTCGCCAATGCGCGTGCCGCCGGCCCGGGAGCGCACGCGGATGCCGGCGCCGGCGTTTCCGGCGGGCGCGTCGGCCGCCCACCCGATCCAGTTGCGGACGACCACGGTGTTCTCCGCCAGGTCGCCCTCGATTCGCACGCCGTCTCCGGCATGCCCATCGATCGCGTTGTCCGGGCCGATCCGGTTGCGTGCGCCGGTGACGCGGATGCCTGGCGACTGCGGATCGGCGTTCTGAAGCTGCCCCTCGCCGCGCCCGCTGGACGGCCCGAGCCGGTTGCCCAGCACCCGGTTGTCGTCGGCGAGCAGCGCGATGCCCGCGCCGCGGCTGCCGTAGACCTGGTTGCCATCGTCTTCGGTCTCGCCGCCGATGGTCGTGTCGCCCGCTCCCGCCCCGACGCGGATGCCATCGCCTGCGCTGTTGGCGATGGTGTTGCCGGTGATGCGCGTCCCCTCCGTGCCCGCGCCGCTGACGGCAATGCCGTGGCGCGCGGCAAAGCCGACGCGGTTGGCGACGACGGCGTTCTGCCGCGCGCCCCCGAGGACGGCCACGGCATCGCCACCGTTCGACGCCGGCGCGCCGTCCGCGGTGATGCCGATGCGGTTGGCCGTCACCGCGTTGCGGTCGGCGCCATCCCCGGCGATGCGCACGCCGTCGCCAGCGTTGGCGCCGATGGCGTTGCCGCGGCCGATGCCGCCTTCTGGCGGCTCGCCGACGGCCGTGTCCGAGGCGCCCAGGATGAGGACGCCTTCGCCGCCGTTGCCGGTCGTCAGGGTGCTGCTCGGCCAGCTGGGCGGCGCGATCCCGATCTGGTTGCCCACAACGCGGTTGCGCCGCGCGCCGATCCCCACGACGGCAACGCCGCTGCCGCCGTTGGCAGCGATGACGTTGCCCGCGCCGTCCGGGCCGCCGACGGCGTTGGCCGGAGCCCCGTCGAGGAGGACACCGTGGTCGGCGTTGCCGGCCGGCGCGCCGGAGGCGACGACGCCGATGGCGTTGCCCTCGACCGCGTTGCCGCGCGCGCCGGTCCCGCCGATCTCGATGCCGTCGCCGCCGCTCGCGGCGATGACGTTGCCGGCCAGGATCGTCGCCGTCACCGGCTCGGTGACGGCCGTTGCGGAATCGACCGGTTCGTGGCGGGTTGGTGCGCCGGCGTAGCGGGATGGCGAATCAAGGCTGAACGCGGCCGCGGTGGCGCGTTGCCCGCGGCGACCAAGCGGCTGCTCACGTCCGGAGCGCGTCACGGCAGCGGTTGACGTCGGCTGCGCGGCCACCAGGCCCAATGGACCACCGACGCGGTTGTCCGGTGCGCCGACGATTCGGATGCCGTCGCCGCCGTTGCCGCGGGGCGTCTCGCCGTCCGTGCCGACGCCGACGAGGTTGCCGCCGATCCGGTTCCCGCGGGCATCCGGTCCGATCACCGCGATGCCGTCGCCGCGGTTGCCGGCGACCCAGTTGCGCGCGGCGAGGTCGCCGCCGAGCGTGGTCTCCGGCGCGCCGTCGAGGAGGACGCCGGCACCGCCGTTGGCCGGGTCGTCCGCGCCTCGGGCGCCGATCAGGTTGCCGGTCACCACGTTGTCCTTGGCGCCGGCGCCGCGGATGACCAGCCCGTCCGAGCCGTTGCCGGCGATGATGTTGCCATCCGTGCCGCTCCGCCCGCCGATCGTGTTGGCCGGCGCGTCGAGCAGCACGATGCCCTGCGCGCCGTTGGGCAAAGCGCTCCCGTCGGCGGCCAGCCCGACGACGTTGCCGACGAGGCGGTTGCCGGTGGCGCGCGGCCCGTCGAGCAGGACGCCGCGCCCCTCGTTGCCGCTGATGACGTTGCGCTCGCCTGTTGCGGCGCCGCCGATGGCGTTGTCGCCGGAGCGCGTGATCACCAGGCCGTCGTCGCCGTTCGGGCGAGCGGCGAGGCCCGTGGCGTCGACGCCGATGTAGCAGCCCAGAACCGTGCTGCCGTCGCCCTCGGTCAGCACGACGCCGGCCCCGGCAAACCCGCCGATCGACAGGCCGCGCAGCGCGTGGCCGCCGTTGACGAACACCAGGCCGTCGAAGCCCGGACCCTCGCGGACGTCGCCGACCTCGAGCAGCGAGCCGTCGAGCTCGATGAGCGGCGCGCCCGCGTAGCCCGGCTGCGTCGTGCCGTCGAGCGTGATGGGGCTGGCCATGATGGGCAGCGGCGTCTTGGGCCGGATGGTGCGGATGCCGCTGCCCATCCGGAACTCGACGACGTCGGCGCCCTCGCTCCGTTCGGCCTCCTCGATGGCCGCGCGCAGGGTGCATGGCCCGGCCGTCGAGGCGCACTGCCCATCGCCCGCGTTCCGGTCGCCCTCGTCGCCATCCGACGTGACGACGAACGTCGCCGACGGCGCGGCGGACGCATCGGGAAGCGGCAACAAGGCGGCGCCGAGCAGGGCGAAGGAGGCCACGAGGCGCGCGGTGCGGTGGATCATCGGCCAGCTCCCAGCGGGTGGGCAGATCCCGGCCAGATGCTACCATACCCGCGTACGGCACAGTCGCCCATGACCTGGCATGGAGGCCCGCTTGTTGAGCGCACGCCCCGCGCACCTCGAGGCGGCTGTGGCCGCGCTCGCGTTCCTGGACGACCGGGCAGACCGGATCCAGGCGCTGATCGACATCGCCGGTCGCTATCGCGATGTGCCGGCCGAGGTGGCGACGCGGCCCTTCGAAGTCGCCCGCCACGTGCCGGGCTGCGAGTCCGAGGCGTACGTCTGGGCTTTGCCGCGCCAAGACGGGACGCTGGACTTCCACATCGCCGTCGAGAACCCGCAAGGGGTCACGGCGCGTGCGCTGGCGGTCCTCTTGGTCGAGGGCGCCTCCGGGGCGCCGCTGGCCAGCGTGATGGCCATCGACGCCGAGATCGTCCACGAGGTCTTCGGCAGCGAGCTGTCGATCGGCAAGACGATGGGCTTGACCGGGATCGTGGAAGCGGTGCGCGGGCTCGCGGCCGAGCATGCCCTCGAGGCACGCGCGACGTGATAGAATGGCGGTGCCGTGCGGTGTCGTCAGCGCACGTGGCAGGAGGGCTGGATGGCAGGGCGTGAACGGGCCGAGACGGTCTATCGCGAGGATCTGGGCGGCCGCTGGCAGGCGGGCGTGCGCTGTCCGCGCTGCCGGCGCGTGCTGGCCGTCGAGTGGTCGTCCGAGTCGCTCGCAGAAGCCCGCTCGGAGGGCGAAGCGCGCCTTGGGCGCTGCGATCACTGCTTCCGCCACCCTGACGAGGGGCGTGATCCAGAGGGTGGCTACGTCTACGTGACGGTGGATGCGCACGGCCGCCTCTGGGCAGGCACCTCTCCGTTCGACTACTGCGAGGACCTCGAGGTCGTGGTCTCCGGCGTGGCATCGTGTGGTTGCTGTCATGTCAGCATGGTCCGCTGCGGTTGGTGTGGGACGCCGGTCCCGGCAGGCCACCCCGCGCTCGATGCCATCGACGAGTACCTCGAGTGTGGTTACTGCCTGCACTGCGATCGGATCGTCGGAATCGATGTCGCCATGCGCGACGGCAGCATGGCGCGCGTGTTCGTCGATCGCGTTGCGTCGCCCGAGGAGCGAGCCGACGAGCGCTGGCAGCTCTGGCACGAGCGCGCCGACCAGGAGATGCACGACGTTGGCGCGTGGTCGACGGTGCTGCCGTCTATCCCGGGTCGCGACCTGGCGTTAATGGACCTGCCGGAGGACGCCATCGAGTTCGTCGCCCACCAGCCCCGCATGACGTGGGAGCGCTGGCTGGAGGCGTTCGGTCGCGACCTTCCCCCAGCGGTTCGCAAGCCGCCGCGCTGACGCCCAGCCTGTCCCTCCCCGGGAGAGCGTGGTCCGCGCCGGATCGAGGAGGGATCATGCCCCCGTTCTTCCCGAGCCTTCCGAACGTGCGCGCCGCCATGGCGATGCTGGCAGCCTTCGCCCTCGGCCTTGCCTCGGCGCCCGCGCCGATCGAAGCCGCGCCGAATCACGCCGCGCCGCCGCTTGCCATGACATACCGTCTGGACGATACGCTCGGCCAGGCGCCGTGGTCGCTGACCGCTGGCCGCTACGGCGAGGCGTACGATGTCTCGACCGCCGCCGACGGCACGGCCTACGTCTTGGACGCCGACCACGCGGCCGTTCACGTGCTCGGACCCGACGGGCAGCCCACCGCCGTCTGGCGCCTGCCCGACGCGGCCAGCGACCGGACGCCGGTGGCGCTGGACGTCGGTCCGGACGGTCGGGTATTCGTGCTCACGCTGTGCGATGGCTGCTTCGAGACCGCCGCCGTCGACCGGCTGACGGGCGAGGGCGCTGTCGAGGCGCGGCTGGCGTTCGGCGAACGCTACGAGGACGTGGCCGTCCGCTCCGACGGCCGGCTGTACCTGGTCAGACCGTCTGAAGCGCGGGGCGTGCCCGAACTGCTCCCCGCCGTCGACGTCTACGACGCGGCGGGCGGCTGGCTGGGCGCCGTCCGGGACGACGCCATGGCCGTGCCGATCCGCGCCGACGTTGCCGAGGACGGGCACCTGTACGTCCTGCACACCGTGCCGCAGCCGCCGACCCCGCGCGGCGGGCGGGGCGGTCGCGGTCCGCTGCCCCCGCCGGGGCCGTCGACGGCCGGCCGAAGCGCGCAGGAGCCCGCCGATCCGGTGAGCGGCGTGCTCCGCTTCGACCCGGCCCACCGCTACCTGGGGACCGTGCCGTTTGCGGGGGGCGTCGATGTCGCCGTCCGCGACGGCCAGGCGTTTGTATCGGCCTATGGGCGGGTGCACGCCGTCGGCGAGGATGCGCCGCTCTCGCCGGTCGTCGGCCAGCGCTGGTCCGGTCGGCCGGCGCTGGACGTGGCGCCGGGTGGCGCGCTCGTGGCCGCGCTGTCGCACTGCAGCTTCCAGGGCGTGCTGCGCTACGAGCGCCCCGCGGACCGGCCGCTGGCCGCGTCGTCGCTCGCGGGCGCGCTCGATCGGCCGAACCTCGATGGGCCCGCGTTCCCGGTGCGCGTCTCCGCCCGCGGCGGCGCGGTGGTCTTGCAGGCTCCGTTTGCCGCCTACGGAGAGCGGCCCGGCGTGACGTACTACGACGCGGTGCCGGACGCCATTCCCTTCACGCAGTCCGTGCAGCATTGGACGTCGGCGGGCGACCTCACGGGCCAGCTCGGCCACTGCGGGCAACCGCGGGCGATCAGCCACGCGCGCGACGTGGCGCGCGACGGCGACGACGTGTGGGTGATCGACGGCGAGTGCCTCCACTTCCGACCGGACGATGCCTTTGCGGCCTGGTCGTTCTGCCCGCAGGGGCTGTTCGATCCGGACGCCGCCACGCACCTGGCCGCCGTCTCGGCGGATGCCGGGCAGGCGGCCATCCTCGATCAAGGGGCCGGCGCCGTCATCGTCGTCGACCGCGAGGGCAACCGCGTGGCCGCGTGGCGGCTGGAGGCGGATGCCGGCACGTTCCTGCCGTCCGACCTCGCGCTCCGCGGGGGTAGGGTCTGGTTGGCGGGTCTTGGTGCGCCGCGCGTGCAGGCGCGGTCCCTCGACGGCGCGTTGATCGCCGACTGGCCGGCGCTCGACGGCGCACTGGCCATCGACATAGGCCCCGAAGGCGACGTGTACGCGCTGGGACGAGCCGGCTGGGGCGCCCGCTACTCGGCCGCAGGCGAGCCGCGCGCGCTGTGGCCCTTGCCGCGGGCTGACGTCCAGGCGATCGACCTTTCGGTGGCCGATGACGGACGCGTTTGGGTGCCCTGGGCGCGCCGGGTCGAGACCGCCTCGGGGGGACGCGCCGCACGGCTGGCCGAGTCCGGCATCTGGCGCTTTGCCCCGGCGGACGTGGCGCCCCCCGCCGGCGCACCTGGCGCGTGCGCGCTCCGGCGCGACAAGCGGGCAGCGCCCGGACGGCTGCCGCTCGGCGGCTCCGTCGGCGTCGCGCTCTCCATCGACGGCGAATGTCCCGGCGCCGTGGCGCCCGGCCGGCTGGCGATCGTCTTCGACACCTCGCGCTCGATGACCTGGGAGTACGTGCTGGAGCGGGCCAAGGCGGCGGTGACCGACCTGTTGGGCGCCCTGCCGGGCGAGGGCGTGGAGGTCCTGCTCGTGACGTTCGACGACGCCCCGGTCCTTGCGTCGCCCGCCACGGCGGACATGGCGGACATCGCCCGACGGGTGGCGGCGCTCCGCGGACGGGGCGACACGCGGATGGGCGCCGGCATCGACTTGGCGCTGCGCCACCTTGCCGAAGGCGACCCGCCGTCCGCTCGGGCGCTGCTCATCGTCTCGGACGGCGTGCCGTACGACCAGACGGCCGACGCGCTCGACCGGGCGCGCGCGGCGGGGGTGGCCGTGGCCGCGTGGCTATGGGAGAACGGCGAGGACGATCCGGACCGCGCCTTCATCCAGGACATCGTGGCGCGCGGTGGGACGGTCGACCAAGAACCGGGTCGTCGCCAGGTGGCCAGCCTCGCCGGTGCGCTCGTGCGGACGCTCCCCCAGGACGGCCTGCTCCAGGGGGGACTCGTCATCGACGAGGTGCCGGGCAACATGCGCTACGTCGAGGGCTCGGCTCAGCCGCCGGCCGCGTGGGACCCCGCGCAGCGGCTGCTCACCTGGACGCTCCCGCCGGCCACGGCGGCGGCCGGCGTGCGGCTGGCGTACCGCGTCATCCCGCTCGAGGTGGGCCGGCACCCGACCAACGTTCGCGCGGAGGCCGAGGTCGTCGACGCCAGCGGGAGCCCGGGCACGCTGGTCTTCCCTGTGCCCGTGGTCGACGTGTTCGCGCCCGAGCGGGTGTACTTGCCGGTCGCCCTCCATGATGCGTGCGTCCGCCGTTCGCGGGCCGTCGACGTCGTGCTCGTCATCGACACCTCCTCGAGCATGAGCGAGCCGGCCGCCGGGGGCGGGACCAAGCTGGATGCGGCGCTGGCCGCGGCGGGTGCGTTCGTCGACCAGCTCGCGCTGCCGTCCGACCAGGTCGCGCTCGTCACGTTCGATTCCTCCGCGCGCATCGTCGCGCCGCTGACCGGCGACCGCCAGGTGGTGACGGCCGCCCTTGGGACGATCACGGCGGCGCAGGGCACGCGCATCGACCTGGGACTGGTCGAGGGAACCCGTTTGCTCGCCGCGCGCAGCGCGGGCGACCGCGACGCGGCGCTCGTCCTCTTGTCAGACGGCCTGCACGGCGGCGATGTCGCGGACGTCCACGCGGCCGCGGAGGAGCTGCGCACGCTCGGTGCGTTGGTCTACGCCGTCGGCCTTGGCGACGATGCCGACCGGGCGCTCTTGTCGCGCGTGGCGACCAGCCCGGACCGCGCGTTCCACTCGCCGACGGCGGAGGACCTGGCGCGGATCTACTCGGCCATTCGCGAGCGGCTGGTGTGCGACGGGGCGTGAGCTTGCGCCGACCGCTGCGCACGCTCGGCTACGGCGCCGCTCCGATGGCCGCAAGGTCCGCCAGGGTCCACGAGGCGTCGGGCGGGAGCACGCCTCGGCTCAGCAGGGCGTACTGGGTTGGGCCGCCCAGCTCCTTGCTCGATCCCAGCACGTAATACACGCTGGTCAGCCCATCCGGTCCGGCCAGCGACGCATCGAGCGGCCCGTCCGGCGCCATGTCGAACGGGTTGTCGGGCGGGAGGTCGGCCAGCGTGACCGGCAACGACGTGCGGAAGCCCACCACCCAAAGCAGGCCGCGCGCGACGCGAGGGTCGTCCACGGGCGCAGCGGGCTGACCGCGGAGGGTCGCCAGGTCGTCTGTCGTCAGCTGGCGGACGACCACGTCCTGCCAAGCGGGATCGTCCACATCCATGGTGCGCCGGAACGTGCTCGATACGACCTGCGTCACGGCCGTAGCCTCGTCGGTCGACTGAGCGGCGCCGGCGTCGGTTGCGGCGGCGGCATCGGGAGCGGCCGCGGCGGTCGCCGTGATCGCAGTTACCGCGGTGGCTTGGCCGCCGCTTTCGACCGCGAGCTGGGTGACCGGCGCGGTTGCCGGCGCCACGTCATTGGCGGCCGGTGCGTTGGTGGGCGCGTTCCGACAGCCGCCGGCGGCGGACAGCAGGAGCACGAGGACGGCGGCATGGACATGGTGGTTGCGGATCATAGGTTCGAGGCTCCGTCGAGGGGTCGAGCGGCCCTATGCGCCGCGCCCGCCGCGGAGGCGCGGGTCGAGAACATCGCGGAGGCCGTCGCCGAGGAGGTTGAAACCGAGCACCGTGAGCATGATGGCGATGCCCGGGAATAGTACCAGCCACCAGTGCGTAAACAGGTGCTGGCGGTAATCGGCCAGCATCAGCCCCCACTCCGCCAGCGGCGGCTGCGCGCCGAGGCCGAGGAAGCTCAGACCTGCCGCGTCGAGGATGGCCGAACCGATGCCAAGGCTGGCCGCCACGATGAGCGGCGAGATGGCGTTGGGCAGCACGTGCCGGAAGAGGATGCGCCCGTCGGAGGCGCCCAGCGCGCGGCTGGCCGTCACGTACTCGCGCCCGACCTCGCCGAGGACGCTGCTGCGGACGATCCGCGCGTAGCTGGGGATGGACACGATGCCCACGGCCAGCATCACGTTGAGCAGGCCGTTGCCCAAGATGATGACGATGGCGAGCGCGAGCAGGATGCTCGGGAACGCCAGCACCACGTCCATCACCCGCATGACGACCAGGTCGACCCAACCGCCGTAATAGCCGGCAGCCGCGCCGAACAGCGTGCCTACCACGATGGCGAGCGAGACGGAGGCGACGCCGACGATCAGCGACGTGCGCGCGCCGTAGATCATCCGGCTGGCCAGATCGCGGCCGAGCGTATCGGTGCCGAGCGGCGCGCCGGCCGATGGCGGGCGCTTGGCGTCGGCCGGATGGATCGACCAGATGCCGGAGCGGGGCTGCGGGTGCTCTTTGGCAATCACCGGCGCCAGCACGGCCACGGACGCCAGGAGGCCAATGATTAGCAGACCGGCCAAGGCCAGGCGGCTCCGCCGCGCGCCGCTCACCAGCACGCGCCACGGCGGGCGCACCGCGGCCAGCCCCTCGGCGCCGAACGCGGCGGCAAGGTCTCCAGAGACGGCGGGCGCGCTCATCCGAGCCGCACCCGCGGGTCGAGCCACGCGTAGCTGACGTCGACGACCAGGTTGATGACGACGAACACGGTGGCGAACACGATCACGCCGGCCTGCACGACCGGGATGTCCTTGGACGAGATGGCCTCGACGATCCAGCGGCCCATGCCCGGCCACGCGAACAAGGTCTCCGTGAGCACGGCGCCGGAGAGGAGCAGGCCCATCTGCAGCCCGATGACCGTCACCACCGGCAGGAGCGCGTTGGCCAGCGCGTGCCGGCCGACCACCCGCAGCTCGCGCAGGCCCTTGGCGCGCGCGGTCCGGATGTAGTCCTGGCCGAGCGACTCGAGCATCGACGAGCGCGTGATCCGGGCGATGAACGCGCCGGGGATGGTCGAGAGCGCCATCGCCGGGAGCGCCAGGTGGTGGAGCGCGTCGCGCAGGGCCTTGCCGTTGGCCGTCAGCACGGCATCCAACACGTGCAGCCCGGTGATGGTGTCGATGGCGACCCCGCTCGAAAGCCGCCCGCCGGTAGGGAACAGCCCGAGACGATAGGCCAGGGCGTAGATGAGCATGAGCGCCAGCCAGAACACGGGCATGGACACGCCGACGAGCGCGACGATCATCGCCCCGAGGTCGACGCCGCTGTTGTGGCGCGCGGCGGCCACGATGCCGAGCGGGACGCCGAACAATACGGCGAGCATCATGGCCGCCATGGCAAGCTCCGCGGTTGCCGGAAACTTCTCGCGCAGCTCGTCGACGACCGGTCGCTTGGTGAGCACGGAGTGCCCGAAGTCGCCGCGCACGAGCGTGCCGACGTAACGCGCGTACTGCACGGGGAGCCGGTCGTTGAGCCCGTACTTCTCGCGGATCGCGTCACAGCGATCCACGGTCCAGCGCTCGCCGAGCAGCGCGGTGCACGGGTCGCCCGTGACGCTGAGGAACAGGTAGGTCACGAACGTGATGCCGACCAGCGACGGGACGATCAGGACAAGGCGCCGGACGACGTAGCTCAGCATGGTCGCGGTGGCACGGGGCGCCGGCGGAAAAGGGGCCTTCCGCCGGCGCCCCCGGCCTGACTGCTACTGCTTGGCGACGCGCGTGAGGATGGTCTGGAGCGGGCTGGGCGTGTAGCCTGTCACGTTGCTCCGGAACAACACGGGCGGCGAGCGGTGGACGAGCGGAACCGAGGGGACCGTGTCGTGGATCATGGCGTTGGCCTGCTCGTAGGCGGCGGCGCGCGCCGCCTGGTCGGAGAGCGTCGCTGCCTCGCGCAGCAGCGTGTCCAGCTCGACGCTGGGCGGCAGCCCGTTGCCCTCGGCGTCACCGTTGAACGACGCATCCGCGCCGCAGAAGAACTGGCATAGGAAGTTGTCAGGGTCGCCGTTGTCGCCGCCCCAGCCGAGCAGGAAGAGGTCGTGCTTGCCGGCGCGGACGTCGGGGATGTACGTCGAGCCCCACTCGGGGGACTCGATGCGCGTCACGATCCCGATGCCCGCCAGCGACGCCTGGATCCACTCGCCCAACTCCTTGGGCTTGGGGAAGTAGAAGCGCTGGATGGGCGGCACGTAGAACACCACCTCGTCGGGCACGGTGGCCTCGGCGCGGCACGTCGTCATGTAGGCGTTGGCCGCGTCGAGGTCGTTCGGCCAGTCCTCGATCCCCTCGTTGTAGCCCCACAGGCTGGGCGGCATCATCTGGCTGGCCACCACGGCATCGCCCGCGTAGAGCGTGTCCACGATCGCCTGCTTGTCGATGGCGTGCGCCACCGCCAGGCGGCAGTTCAGGTTGTCCCACGGCGCGTGCGCCTGGTTGAAGCCCAGGTAGCCGACGTTGTTGGCCGGCTCCAGGACGACCGCGATGTCGTCGTTCTCCTCGGCCTGAGCGATGTCCTCGGGGTTGACCTGGTTCATGCCGTCGATCTCGCCGGTGGCCAGGCTGAGGTAGCGGGCCGAGCCGTCGGGGATGACGCTGAACTCGATCCGCACGGTCTCTGGGGCGTCGCCCCAGTAGCCGTCGTAGGCGACGACCGTGATGTGGTCGTCGGCCATCCACTCCTCGACCATGTAGGGGCCGGTGCCGGCCGAGATCGGGTTGCCGGCCGGCGTGCCGTAGTTGGCTCCGCTGGCTTCGACGGCTGCCGGGCTGCTGAACCCGAAGTTGCCCATGGCCAGGTTCTGGAGCAGCGGCGCGCTCGGCCGGTTGAGGGTCAGCTTGACGGTGGTCGGATCGACGGCCTCGATGCCGGCAACCACCGACTTGGGCTCGCCCGCGTCGTCCAGGTCGCCGGCGAAGCCCTGGAACATGTACTCCCAGTACGTGAACTCCCAGTCCGCAAAGTGCATGGGGTGCGCCTTGTCGGACCAGCGCTGGAAGTTCCAGACGACCGCCTCCGCGTCGAACGGCGTGCCGTCGTGGAACGTGACGCCCTCGCGCAGCGTGAACGTCCACTCCAGGCCGTCGTCGGACGTGGTCCACGCCGTGGCCAGCCACGGCTCGATCTCGGTCGTGCCGGGCACGTAGCGCGTGAGGCCTTCGTAGAGGTGCCACGTGACCAAGAGCGACTCGCTGTCGGTCACGTCGGCTGGGTCCAGCTTGGTGGCGTCGTCGGGATGCGCGAAGATGAGGCGCTCGGGATCGGTGGCCGGGGCGGCCGGCTCGAGCTCGACGGTGCTGATCTCCTCGGCCACCGGCTCCGGGGGCGGGGCCGTCGGCTCGCCGCCGCACGCGGCAAGCGCGACCAACGAGAGCGCCAGGCAGGCGGATTGCGCGGCGCGCGGGGCAAAGCGGAGCATAGGGTTCTCCTCGCGTTCGGACGGTCCGATGGGGCCGCCCAGCCGGCGGCCCGGCGCGCGACTATACCCGAGCGCCGCAAGCCAGGTCAACCGCGTCGCTGGCATGGGCAAGGGCGGGCTACCGGAACAGCTGGAACCGAACCGCCTCGCTGAAGGTGAGCAGCCACAGGAAGTACGTGACGACCAAGGACGCCAGCAGCATGACGATGCTGTAGATCCGGCTGTCGTAGCGCAGGTGCATGTAGAACGCGGCGACCAGGCCGGCCTTGACGAACGCCAGGCCGAGCAGCGGCAGGACGAGCCTGAGCGTGGGCCGGAGCTCGACGCCGTTGCTCAGCACCGCCGGGAGGAACACCTCGAACACGGTCACCCCGGCGAGCACGAGGCCGATGAGCACGTACAGCAGAACGCTGGGGCCATGGGCCGCGGCGTGGCTCGGCGCGTCGTCGCCGTGGATGGCATCCGCGACGGGATCGGGCGTGGTCGTGCTCATGGGGCCTCCGGGGCTCAGAACAGGTAGACGATGGTGAACAGGATGATCCAGACGAGGTCGACGAAGTGCCAGTAGAGCCCGAAGAGCTCGACGCCCTCGTAGCTCTGCGGCGTGTAGTAGCCCTTGAGCGCCTTGAAGAAGATGATGAGCAGCGTGACCACCCCGCCGAACACGTGCAGGCCGTGGAAGCCGGTCATGGCGTAGAACGTGGTGCCGAACAGCGTGTTGCGCCCGGCCTCCTCGAGGTAGTGCGGGATCCGGCCGAACCACAGGCCCTCGTGGATGAGGATCGAGTACTCGTACGCCTGGATGGACAGGAAGACGACGCCGAGCAGCAGCGTGATGCCCAGGGACACCTTGAGCTGCTTCTGCCGACCTTTCTGGACGCCGTCGAGCGCGATGACGACGGCCAGGCTGGAGAGGATGAGCAGGAACGTGTTCAAGGCCGTCAGCGGGATGTTGAGGATGCGCGGAACGACCACCTCGTCGCCCTCGCCCACCGTGTGCACACCCAGCCCGCCGTCCGCCACCGGCCGCGTGTACCAATCGTCGAGCCCTGCCGCGTCGACGCCGAGTTGGCCGCTGCCCTGGATCTCCAGCGGGATCGGCCACATGCCCTGTGGGGCGGGCTCGCCCGCGGCCGGAATGGGCGAACCGAGCCTCGTGACCACGTAGGTGAAGATCAGCGCCGAAAAGAAGAGGATCTCGGAGCCGAGGAACAGCCAGACGAGCAGCTTGCGCGACGGCAGCGCGGCCGGCCCGGGCGCGACGGCGTGGCCTTCGGCGGTCAACGTGGTCGTGGCGTCCATGCGCGTGGCATCTCCTGGTGGAACGGGGCGGCCGCGGCCGCGGTCAGACGACGACCAGCGCCGCGAGCAGGACCAGCCAGACGGCGGCGACGAGGTACCAAAACAACGCCGCGGCGGTGACGAACACGTGGTTGTGCGCGTCGAAGTGGCCGCGCGCGGCGCGGAAGAGCACGAGGCAGAGAAGCAGCGCGCCGGCAGCCACGTGGGCGGCGTGGAACCCGGTAAGGACGTTGAACAAGGTCAGGAACGTCGCGCCGACCGTCCCGTCCGCCTGCCAGCCGCCGATGTGCACGAACTCGCGCCACTGGCCGGCCATGAACAGGCCGGCCAGAACCAGCGTGACAGCCGTCCAGCCGGCCATCGGCCGGCGGCGACCGCGCTGGATGGCGCGCTGAGCGGCCAGCATCGTGCCGCCGGACGCGAGCAGCGCCGCGGTGTTGGCCATGAGCAGCGGCCAGTCCAGCGCCGGGGCGTCGACGGGCGGCCATACCGGCGCGCTGCGGCGCACCCAGAGCGTGACCCAGACGAGGCCAAGGAAGAACACGACCTCGGCGCCGACGAGCAGAACCATGCCGTAGACGCCGTTGCGTCCGGCCCGCGCCTGCTGACGAGCGGCTAGCGCGACGGCCTCGCTGCCGTGCATGCCTTGGATGCCCTGAATGCCCGCGCTCATCCGTGCCCGTGGCCCCCGCGTTCGAACGCTTTGACGTCGTCGCGCAGGAGCATGATGAGGGCGCCGAAGAAGAGGACAGCGCCCAGGATCGGCACGCCGAGCGAGGCGTTCGCCTCGGGCTGTGCGGTGTTGCGCAGGAACACGATCATGCCGGCCATCATCATGGCCATCCCCAGCCCGAGCACCATCGGCCACGGGGTGGGCGGCGGCAGGTGGATGGGCGGGGAGGGCTCTTTGGCGTGCTCGTTCACGGGGTGCTCCCCTCATGGTGATCGCCGAGGAGGCCCAGGCGCTGATCGCGCACCGGGCGCTCGCTGGTCACGGGCGGCAGGCGGTCGAAGTTGTGTGCCGGCGGTGGCGAGCTGGTCGCCCACTCCAGCGTGTTGCCCTCCCACGGGTCCCACTCGCCGGTCGGCTTGGTGCGCTGCGTCTTCCAGATGTTGTAGAAGAACACGAACATGGCCAGGCCAAGGATGAGCGTCCCAGCCGTCTGGAACTGGTTCCAGAACGTCCAGCCGCGGTCCGGTGCGTAGTCGTAGATGCGTCGCGGCATGCCCTGGATGCCCAGGATGTGCATGGGGAAGAACGTCATGTTGAAGCCGACGAACATCAGCCAGAACTGCACCGTGCCCAGGCCCTCGTGCAGCCGGCGCCCAAAGAGCTTGGGCCACCAGTAGAAGAGGCCGGCGACCAGCCCGAACATCGAGCCGCCGAACAGCACGTAGTGGAGGTGCGCCACCACGTAGTACGTGTCGTGCAGCTGCCAGTCGATCGGCGTGTTGCCGAGGAAGATGCCGCTCAGGCCGCCGATCAGGAACATCATGAGGAACGCCACAGCGAACTTCATCGGCGCCTCGAACGTGATCGAGCCGCCCCACATCGTGCCGATCCAGTTGAAGAACTTCACCCCGGTGGGCACGCCGATGAACATCGTAGCGATCATGAACACCAGCTGGGCGTTAGGGTTGAGGCCCGACGTGAACATGTGGTGCGCCCACACCAGGAACCCCAGCACGCCGATGGCCACGGTGGCGTACACCAGGGCCATGTAGCCAAAGAGCGGCTTGCGGCTGAAGACCGGCAGGATCTCGCTGATCACGCCGAACGCCGGCAGGACCATGATGTAGACGGCCGGGTGCGAATAGAACCAGAACACGTGCTGGAACAGCACCGGATCGCCCTGCGCGCTGAAGAAGCCGGTGCCGAGGGTCCGGTCGAAGAGGAGGAGGATGAGCCCGCCGGTGAGCATGGGCGTGGCAAACGTGACGAGCTGCGCCATGACCATGACGCTCCAGACGAACAGCGGCACGCGCCGCCACGTCATGCCCGGCGCGCGGAAGTTCCAGATGGTCACGACGAAGTTGAGCGCACCAAGGATGGACGCCGTGCCGACGATGAGCAGGCCCGCGATCCAGTAGTCCACGCCGATGCCGGGCGAGAACGTGGTGTGCGAGAGCGGCGGGTAGCTGGTCCAACCGCCCATCGCCGCGTCCCCGACGAAGACGGAGCTGTACATGAACAGCGCGCCGAAGAGGTACAGCCAGTAGGACAGCGCGTTGAGCCGCGGGAAGGCCATGTCCAGCGCGCCGATCATGAGCGGCACCAGGAAGTTGCCGATGCCCGACCACATCGGGATGATGAACAGGAAGATCATCGTGGTGGCGTGCATGGTGAGGAACATGTTGTAGTCGTTGGGATGGAGCAGCTGCTGCCCAGGAAACGCCAGCTCCAGGCGCAAGAGAAGCGCCATGATCGCCCCGCCCAGGAAGAACACGCTGGACGTGCCGATGTACAGCAGGCCGATGCGCTTGTGGTCGACCGTGGCGATCCAGTTGAGCACGCCGGAGTCCCAGGCCCTCGTGCGCGGCAGCGTTCCCACGTGCGACGTCATGGCGTTCCCTCCAGGGTCTCGGCGTCCTCGGCCGGCGCATGCGCCTCGGCGTCCTCCTCTTGCGCCGCCTCGTCCTCGTCGCCGTGCTCTTCGCCGCCAAGCGGCGGGTAGTCGCGGGCGTCCAGGGGCTCGACGAGCCCGGCGTACGCCGCGGGCACGTTGCCGGGGCGTGGCTCAGCGGCGAGGATCGGCTGCATGATGGCTGGGTCGAGCGCGAGCGTCTCGAAGTAGGCGATCACGTCCGCGATCTCGGCGTCCGTCAGGCCCATGGGCGTCATCTTGGTTCCGACCTTCCGGCTCTCCGGGTTGCTGATCCAGGCGGTCAGGTCCGCGTGCGTGTTGGGGATGACGCCGCCCGCAACAAAGCTGCGCGTGGCCACCCGCGTCAGGTTGGGGCCCTGGACGCCGATCATCGTCTCGATGCCGTCGATCATGTGGCAGCCCTGGCAGCCGCGCTCCTGGACCGCTCTGAAGCCTCGCCAGGCCGCGGAGTCCTCGTCCTCAGCGGGCGCCTCGGGCGCCTCCGCCATCGCGGCGGCCCACGCCTGGTACGCGGCCTCCTCGACGGCGATCACGGTGAAGCGCATCCCGGCGTGCTGCGTGCCGCACAGCTCCGCGCACTGGCCTTCGTAGCGGCCCGCTCGGACGGCGTTAAACCAGACGACGTTCTGGCCGTAGCCGCCATCGCGGCGGCCCGGCACCGCGTCGAACTTGACCGCGAGCTCGGGCGCCCAGAACGCGTGGACGACGTCGACGCTCTCCAGGTACACCTTGACCGGCCGTCCGACGGGCACGACCAGCTCGGTGGCGGTGGTGAACGACGGCTCGCGGTACGCGAACGCCCACCACCACTGCTGGCCGGTGGCGTCGACGACCAGCGCGTCCTCGTCGGCCGGCATCGACGCGTAGTTGGCGCGCATGGAGCTGAAGCTGAGCACGCCTACCCCGATGACCAGCACCGCCGGGATGATCGTCCACGTGACCTCGAGCAGGTTGCTGCCGTGCCACTGCGGGGGCTCGAGGTTGCCCTCGCGCTGGCGGAACTTGAACAGCGCGATCAGGATGGCGGCCTCCACGCCGACCAGGATGATCGCGGAGATCCAGAACACGATCGAGTAGAGCTGGTCGATCTCGGCCGTGAGCGCGGACGCCGTGTCGTGGATGGACGGTGTGCGGACGGTGCCGAACAGCGCGGCCGGGGGCAGCGCGGCATAGGACAGCCACGCGGCGAGCGCCAGCCCCGCCAGCACGGCCAGGCCGAGGAGGCCGAGAAGGCCGAGGGCGAGAGCGCGATGCAAACCGCCGCTGCCGTGCTCGTCGTGCATGGGCTCACCTGCGCGGGGATGACGGCGTCCGGACGGCGCGCCGCGGCGCGGCCTCGGGCGGCCCGCCGGGTGCGATTCTAAGGAGAGGGTTAACGGCGGTCAAACACTGCGGCCCCGGAACGGCAGCGGCGCGGTCCGAATCGGGTCCGAAGCCGCCTCAACCGGCCGCGCGGACCTCGGGCAGCCCGGCCGCGCGCCAGGCCACCATGCCCCCCGCGAGGTTGGCCACGTCCTCGGCCGCGAAGCCGGCGCGCACCAGCGCGCTGGCCGCCGCCGTCGAGCGGTAGCCGCTCCGGCAGACCACGGCGATGGGGCCGCCATCGCGGGGCACGGCAATCGTGCTCTCGCCCAGCTCGCCGCCCATCAGGTGGAGCGCGCCGTCGATGTGCCCTTGCGCGAACTCGTCGTCGGTCCGGACGTCCAGGACCACCAGGGGCTCGCCGGATGCCAGGCGCGCGGCCAGCTCCGCCGGAACCAGCTGCGGCAGCCCCTCGACCGGCAAGCCCGCCATGGCCCACGCCGCCATGCCGCCATCCAGGTAGCCGACCACGCCGTCCAGCCCGACGCGCACGAGCGCGCGCACGGCCAGCGGAAGCGCGTCTGGGTTGCAGACCAGGATCAGCGGTGCGTCGTAGGGCACGAGCCACGCTGCCCACGTCGACAGGCTGCCGTCCAGCCCGATGCCGAGTGCCCCGGGCACGTGGCCGTCGCGGAACGGGAATCGGCCGCGCACGTCAAGCACCACCGCCCCGTCGGCGGCGCGCGCGGCCAACTCCGCGGGCTCGAGCGGCCGATCGAGGCCGGGCAGGCCCCCGAGGAGCGGCGGCCCTTGGCTGTTCAAGCGCTTCATGCGCCGGTAGTACGGCGGGAAGGGCGGCGACGAGCCGAGGAGGCGGCACGCAAACGCCTCGGCCGTCAGGTCGGGCGCCAGGTACGGGTTGGCCAGGCGCTCGTAGCCCAGCGTGGCAAACGGCCGGCCGCTCATCCCGGCGCCGCACATCGAGCCGGCGCCGTGCCCGGGGTGGATCTCCAGCCCGTCCGGAAGATCCCACAGGCGCTGGACGCTCTCGTACTGTCGCGCCGCCAGCGCGGCCTTGGCGTCCTCGCCGAGCAGGTCCGGGCGGCCGACCGAGCCGACGAACAGGAAGTCGCCCGAGAGCATGGCCAGCGGCGCCTCGGCGGTGCGCGCCGTGTCGTAGACCAGGAAGGCCAGGTGCTCCGGCGTGTGCCCTGGCGTGTGCATGGCCTCGATGCGCACGTTGCCGAGCGTGATGGCGTCGCCGTCGGCCATCGGCGTGTGCGGGAAGGCCACGTCGTACGCCTCGCCCGCGTCGTAGGCCGAGAGGTGCAGCACCGCGCCGGTGCGCGCCGCCAGCTCGCGCGCGCCGGACGCAAAGTCGGCGTGGATGTGGGTCTCCAGCACGTGGGCAATGCGGACGCCGTCTGCCGCCGCCCAGTCGACGAAGACGTCGACGTCGCGCCGTGGGTCGACGATCGCTACCTCGCGGGCCGCGGCACAGCCGACGATGTACGCGTACTGGGAGAGGCCGGGGTCCTCGATGCGCTCGAAGATCATGGCGGGGCCATCCTTGCTCGCTGCGGGCGGCTGCTGGGCAGGCTATAGCCCGTAGAGCGCGCCGAACTTCCCTTGAAGATACGCCATGTACGGCTCGATGGACATCGGCGCGCCCACGGCGCGCGTGACCCCATCGACCGGCAGGTACTTGCGCCCGTGGCGGTACAGGTTCTGGGTGAGCCAATCGCGCAGCACGTGGTAGCGCCCGGACGCGATGTCGCCCGGGATCTCGGGATGCGCCCGGACGGCCGCGTCGAAGAGCTGGGCGCTCAGCACGTTGCCCAGCGTGTAGCCCTGGAACGCGCCGCCGACCAGCCCGCCGAACCAGTGGACGTCCTGGAGGACGCCGTCGCGGTCGTCGGGGGGTGTGACGCCGAGGTCGGCCGTCATCCGCTCGCGCCACAATCCGGGCAGGTCGGCCACGGCCAGATCGCCCGCCAGGAGCGCCAGCTCCAGGTCGAAGCGCAGCATGACGTGCAGGTTGTAGGTCACCTCGTCCGCGTCGACGCGGATCAGCGAGGGCATGACGCGGTTGATGGCGCGGTGGAAGGTGTCCACCTCGACCGCGCGCAGTGCGTGCGGAAACGTCGCCCGCAGCTCGGGGTACCAGTGGTCCCAGAACCCGCGGCTGCGCCCGACGACGTTCTCCCACAGCCGGGATTGGCTCTCGTGGACGCCCGACGATGCGCCGCCCGCGAGCGTTGATCCCTCCAGCGCCGGGTCGACGCCCTGCTCGTACATGGCATGCCCCGCCTCGTGAAGGGTCGAGAACAGGCCATCGCCAACGTCGTCCTCCCGGAAGCGAGTGGTGATGCGCACGTCGCCGATGGAGAAGGAGGTCATGAAGGGATGCGCCGTCGTATCCTGGCGTCCCCGCTGGAAGTCGAAGCCGAAGGCGCGGATGACGGTCTCTCCGAACGCCCGCTGCGCGGCCACGTCGAACGTGCCGCGCAGGCAGCTGGTGTCGGGCTCCGGCCTGGCCGCGATGGCCCGGGCCAGCTCGACCAGCCGCGGCCGCAGCGCGTCGAAGAGCGTGCGCACCGTGACCACGGTCATCCCGGGGTCCGCGAAGTCGATGAGCGGGTCCGCGATGTGATCGTGCGGGAAGTGCTCGGCCACCTCGCGGGCAAGCGCGACGGTCGTCTCGAGGTGCGGCCGCATGGTGGCGAAGTCGTCGGCGGGCCGCGCGACTTCCCAGGCGGCGTAGCTGGCCGCCGTATGAGCGCTGAGCCGGCCGACCAGCTCGTTGGGGATGCGGGTCATGCGGGCATGGTCGCGGGCGACCACCCGGACCAGGCACGCGTCGTCGTCGTCGTCGGGCCGGCCGGCGGCCCAGTCGGCCAGCTCGCCCAGCCACTGGCCGACCTCGGGCGCGGTGAACCGCTCGTGGGACAGCTGGCTCAGCGTAGCCAGCTGACGCCCGCGCGCCGGGGCGCCGCCCGGCGGCATGTACGTGGTCTGATCCCAGCCGAGCACGGCGGCCGCGGCGTTGAGATCGTCGACCTGCGCCATGCGCGCCTTGAGCTTCGCGAGGGTTTCCAGGGCCATGGCGGTGCTCCGATTGGGATAGGATGAGATGATGCCAGGATCGTGGGGTGCGTCCCCGACCTTCCGACGCGCCGCAGGCGTCCGCCGTGACGCGGCGCGGCCGCCCTGGAGGCGGACCGGTCCCGCGCCGCGCGGATCGAGCGTATTCTACCGGTGGTCGCGGCGCGCCGCACGCGACCGGACGAGGAGCGGGCGGTCGCGAGGGTTGCCGCCGAACTGGAGTTTGCGTCATGGCAACGTTCAAGAGCCTGTCCATCGTCTTCTTTACCGCCGTGCTCTGCGCTTCCGGCGCCCAACAAGTGCGGGGCGACGTCGAGGAGGACGCCCCGCGCGTCCGGACCACCGGGGCGGGCCAGGGCTTCGCAGGCAACGTCGGCCGGCCCCAGGACGGCAACGGCGACGACGGCGACCTCGCGCTGGGCCGGCCGCCACGACTGGACTACGCCCTGGTGCTGACGCCGACGACGCAGGCCGAGAACGTGGTGACGGACCGCGACACCGGCCTCATGTGGGTTCGGTCGCTCGGGCTGCTGAACGCCGCCGACGGCGTCGGCGCCCGCGCCAACGTCCGGCTGGAGCGCCCGATGTCGTGGCAGGCGGCCATCCAGGCGGCGACCGATCTGGTCTACGCCGGCCACGACGACTGGCGCCTCCCGACGGTGAACGAGCTGGATACGCTGATCGACTTCGGGCGCTCCGAGCCGGCCCTGGACCCCGCCGCGTTCCGCGAGCCGTACACGGCGTTCGGGGCGCTGCCGTCGCCGTACTTCTGGTCGTCCACCACCCACGACGCGGTGCCGTTCGAGGCGTTCTACGTCAACTTCCGCGACGGCCACCGCTATCCGTGGCACAAGGCGATCATCTTTGCCGCGCGCCCGGTGCGCACGGACGGGCCGCCCGGGTCCGTCGCCGTTCTGCGCACCGGCCAGCAGCGCGGCTACCGGGGCAACGACGGCGAGCCGGGCGACGGCAACGGCGACGACGGAGACCTCCGGCCGGGCGAGGCGCAGGCGTACCGCGTGGCGAGCGAAGGCCCAATCCGCACGCCCGAGGAGAACGTCGCCGAGGACCGCGTCACCGGCCTCTCGTGGCTCAGCGACCCGACGCTGATCGACGGTGCGGGCGGGCTCGGCGGGAACGTCGCGCTGGATCAGCCGCTGGATTGGCAGACGGCGCTGGAGGCTTGCGCGGCGTTGGACTACGCCGGCTTCGCCGACTGGCGGCTGCCGAACATCCGCGAGCTGGACACGCTCACCCAGCCCGGTCGACCGGACGCGTCGCAGGACCAGGCGGTGTTCGCCGCACCGCCGGCGTCGACCGACCCCACACAGCCGGCGGCCTGGTGGTCGTCGACCACGGCCGTGTTCCCGCACCCGGACCAGCGCCCCGCCGACGGTGCGTGGTACGTGGATGCCGGCGTGCCGGCCCGGCGGCACTACGTGTCGCCGGGCACGACGACGCCCAAGAGCCGGCTGCGCCACGCGCGCTGCGTGCGGAGCGCGCCCGAGCCCCCGCCGCCGGTGGCCTATCGCGCCGCGGTCCGGTCGTCGTCCGACGTCGAGGCGCTGACGGTGGCCACCGCCGATGGCGGGCGCGAGGGCAAGTGGGTGCTGGCGGCTTCCGACGTCGCGGCCGCGGGCCTGCCCTTCGTCGCGGCGTTCCAGGACGCCTCGCGCTTCCCGCTGCACCTCGACTTCCTCGTGGCCACCTTCCCCGATCACTTCGGTGGGCTCGGCCCGACGGACTACGCCGCGCTGGCCGGCCGGCGCGCGACCCGACGGGTGTTCGCCGGCGCCATGTTCCGGTGGCCGGTCGCGGATGGCGGCGCTCAGCACGGCTGGGACGTCTACACGGAGGGCGAGAGCGAGCGCATCACCCGGAGCGAAGCCGTGGCGCTCCACCTGCGGCTGTCGCGCTGGCACCTCCGCCGGCCGCTGGCCTATGCCCCGCGCGATCCCGCGGCAATGGCCGAGGCGCTGGCGTGGAACGACCCGCGCCTGCCTGTCGCCCTGCCGGCCTCGCCACCGGCACTGGAGTACGAGGCCTATGTCCCGGGCATCGCGTACGGCACCGTGCGGCGCTTCACGCTGGCGGAGCTGACGGCGGCCGCGGCCGGCGGCGCGCTCGGCCGCGAGGACATCGTCGTCGTCGACGAGGCGCCCTCCGACCTCGACCAGGTGGTGGCGGCCATCGTCACCGGTGCGCCGCAGGGGGTGCTGTCGCACCTCTCCGTGCGCGCGGCGCGGCGCGGCACGCCAGACGCGTTCGTGCGCGGTGCCCGCGAGGCCTTCGCGGCGCTGGACGGCAAGCTGATCCGCCTGGTCCTAAGCTCGGAGGGCTGGAGCGCCGCCGAAGCCTCGCCGGGAGAGGCCGTGGCCTGGTGGGCCGAGCGGCGCCCGCCGCCCGTGCCGATCCCGGCCGCCGACACGACGCGGGCGGACCTGGACGACGTCATCGCCATCGGGGCCCTGGCGGACGCCGTCGCCGTGTTCGGCGGCAAGGCTGCCAACCTCGGCCGCCTCTACGCCTTCCTGCCCGCCGAGCACCAGGTGCTCGGCTTCGGCATCCCGTTCGCGCCGTTCGCGGGCTTCATGGCGGACGACGCGCGGCCCGGCGGGGCGTTCGCGGCCCGCGTGGCGGCGTTGGCGGCGGACCCGCGCATGGCGGCCGGACCGTTCCGGGCCGCCCGGCTCGCGGAGCTGCGCGAGGCCATCCGCAAGGCGCCGGTGCCCGACGGGCTCGTCGAGGCGCTGGCCGCGCGCATCGACGCCGTGTTCGGGCCGGGCGTCATGGTCCGGTTCCGCTCGTCGTCCAATGCCGAGGACGGCCTGCGCTTCAACGGCGCCGGGCTCTACGATTCCACGTCGGCATGCGCGGCGGACTCGCGCGACGGCGACAGCGCCGGCCCGTCCCGCTGCGACCCGAACCAGCCCGAGGAGCGAACCATCGGGCGGGCGCTGGGCAGGGTCTGGTCGAGCCTCTACACGCTGCGCGCCTGGGAGGAGCGCGCGTGGTACGGGATCGACCAGGACGCGGTGGCTATGGCCATCCTGGTGACCACGGCGTTCCCCGACGAGCGCGCCAACGGGGTGGCCTTCACCGGCGATCCAGCCCGGCCCGGCGCCGGCACCATGCTGATCAGCGCGCAGCTGGGCGACGCCAGCGTGGTCTCGCCCGAGCCCGGCCTCCTGCCCGAGCGCAGCGCGCTGCTCGTCGCGAACGGCCAGATCGTGGGGATTCGCCGGATCCAGCCCTCGACCCTGTCGCCGGCCGGCCAGACGGTGCTGTCGGACGGCGAGCTGACACGGCTCGGGACGCTGCTCCTGGAGGCCTCCGCGCGCCTGCCGATCGACCTTGACCAGGCGCCGGGCGTTCGGCGCGAGGACGTCCTGCTCGACGCCGAGTTCAAGGTCCGGCGGGGCGACGACGCGCTGCTCATCAAGCAGATCCGCCCGTTCCTCGCCCCGGCCAGCGACGCCTCCGTGACCTTCTTCGCGCCGGCACCGCTGGCCCTGTGCGGGCTGTGGCGCCCGATCGATCCCATCGCGGTCGAGCATCGCGAGCGCGTCGAGGTGGACCTCGCGCCCGGCGAGCTGCGCATCCCGCTCGGCGCCCCGCCGCCCGCGGTGCTGCCCGACCTGATCGCCGCCGCGCGCGTCGGACCCGACCGATCGCCCGCCACGCCGCTCGGCCCGACCACGGTCGCGGCCCTGCCCGTCGCGGGCCGGCCCGACATCGCGCGGGTCGTCCTCGCGCGCCGGTTCGCGCACCCGGAGACCGGCCTGCCCCTCCGCGCGTCCATCGCCCTCCCCGCGGCCTACGTGGACCGCGTCACGGTGCGCGCGCTGGACGCCGCCGGGCTCACCGAGCCGCGCGACGTGGTGGCCGCCTTCGGGCCGGACGCCGGCGGCGACGAGCGCCTCCTCGGGCCCTGCGGCCTGCAGCGGCTGCCCCGTGAGGCGCTGCGCCTGCGGTTCGCCGACGGCTGGCTGGACCTGGACCTGCGCAAGGCCGACGCCCCGCTGGCGCCGTACCAGTGGGCCGCCCTGGTCGGGGCGCGCCTTCACGTGGCCGGCTCAACGCGGACGGTGACCGACCTGGCGCACCTCACCTACGACGCGGAGCGCCACAACTGGAACGAGCGCTTCCTGGTCATGCTCGACCCGCCGCTGGCGGGCACGGGATCGGGGCCTGCGCACGCCCTCGAGATCGCCTGGCAGACGGGTGCCGCTCTGCCCACCGTCAGGCGCCTGGACGCCCACCTGGAACCGATCGGCGACCTGGTCATCCGCTACGCCCTCCGGCAGCGCGCGGTCGATGGCGCCGCGACCCTATGGATGCCGAGGGCGTTTGGTGACTGACCTCCGCCGCGACAGGACGGCATTGCGACGGCGGCCCGGAGATCCCGAAAGGGGCCCGCAGCGGGCACGTCCAGGCGGCGTGAAGGCGTCCGATAACCCAAAGCCCAGAACGGATCTTACAACACTTATGGCCACACTCGCGTGCCACCGCCCATAACATTTTCTTACGCCCAATGCACTATCGGGCTCGGGTCGCTCAAGAAGGCCCAACAACACACCCCGCGCGCCACAGCACCCGGTTGAACAGCGGGTGGAACGGGATGCCGCGGTTGCGCAGGTCCAGGCAGGCCCGCCGCGGGTTGGGCGGCTGATCGGGCTTGCCCGGGTCGAGCAGCAGCTGCCAGCCCAGGATGCGCCCGGGGTTGGCGATGGCGTGCTCGATGACGCTCGTCGGCACGCGGTCGCGCACGATCTTGCAGATGCACTGGCCGGGGTCGGGCGGTGCGTTGACCTTGACCGTGGGCACCGGGAACGTCAGCTGGTGCGGCGCGTCCCAGCCGTCGATGCCGGTGGCCACCGCGGAGACGTTGGTGGGGTGGACGCCCGCCTCGGTGGGGCGGAGGCGGTACGTCAAGGTCGCGCCGGTCGTCGCGACGTCCGTGAGCGTCCACGACAGCGTGCGCCCGTCCGGGCTCACATTCGGCGCGACCGGCCGGCCGCTGCCGGCGACGAACGTCATGTTGCCGGGCACCTGGTCGTCGATCGTGACCGTCTTGAAGAGCACGCTGGCGTCGATGCGCCCAGCGATGCTCAGGTAGATGCCGGTCAGCTCCTGGGCCGTCGGGCTGTCGTAGTACTTGGACGGGTCGCTGGCGATGCGGCGCAGGACCGACGGGTCCACGTCGGGCCCGAGGCCGATGGCGAACGTCTCGATGCCAGCGGCGCGGACGGCGGCGATGACCGCGTCGAGCTGGCTGATCGGCGGGCTGGCCACGGAGTGGTTGCCGTCGGTCATGAACACGATCACGGGCGCGGCATCCGCCCGGCGCGCCGCGGAACTGAGCATTTGGCGCCCGGCCTCGAGCGAGTCGACGAGGTTGGTGCCGGTGTTCCACTGGATGTCGTCGATGGCCTGCTGTAGGCGCGCCTTGTCGGTGGTGAGCGGCGCCATGATCTCGACGACGTCGTCGAACGCGATGACCCCCAGCTGGACCAAACGCACGTCCATGCCGTCGACGAAGGCCTTGGCCGCGGCCTTGGCGCCCTCCAGCTTGTTGTCGCGTGCCATCGAGCTCGATCGGTCGATGACCAGGACGATGTCGGCCTTGATGTCGCGCGACGGGCAGGTGCCGCCGATCGACAGCGTGACCGTGACCGTGTCGCCGAGATCGATCTCGCGGGGCGCGGCCGTCTTGTCGTGGGTCGGCGTGCAGGCTGGCTGCGGCTGGCCGACGGCCGCGCCGTGGCGTGCGGATGCCGCGGCGGCGAGCGCGAGGCCGAGCCCAGCGGCGAGGACGAGGCGGGTCGGCACGTGGCGCATGGCAGAGCTCCCGGGTAGGCGCGGCTTGCCGCGCGAGGTGGCGGCCGTTAGGATAGCCCCCCGCGAGGGGCCGTCCAACGGCTCCGGTCCAGAGGGACGATGGCACGAACCCTTCCGCACGCCTGGCCGGCTCCCACCGCCGGCTCGCCCCCCGCGATCGCCGCCGCGCTCGCGGTCGTGCTCGTGCTCGCCGGGCTCACCAGCGCCGCGACCGCCGTGCGCTTGGGCGTCATGGGCCGCGCCGACCGCGAGGCGCTGCTCGACGGCTTCGAGCGCGACCCGTGGCCGGATCCGGGCCTCTGGCTCGTGGCCGACGACGCGGGCTGGCGGCCGAGCGCATGCCGGGCGCGGAGCGGGCGGCGCGCGCTGCGCGCCTTCACCGGACCCCGCACCGCCGCCGAGCCTCCGTGCGACGCGGCCGTGGCGCCCGGCTCCGCGAGCGCCGCCGTCATGGTCCTCGACCTCAGCGCCGCCGACGACGCCAACCGGCTCGACCTGTCCTTTGAGATGTGGCCCCGCCTGGGCGAAGCGCCCGATGCCGGGCTCGCCCTCTTCCTGCGCGTGCCGCGGGCGGACGGCGGCTTCGATCGCGTGCCGGTCTTCGGCGCCACCGCCATGGCCGAAGGGTGGGTGTACCCGGTGCGCCAGCTCGACCTGCGCAACCTCGTCGACGTGCGCGACCCGCGCCGCGTGTTCGACCTGCGCGGCGGCCGGTGGGAGATCGAGTGGGTCGCCGCCGCGCCCTCCGGCGCCCCGCCCGGCGGCGGCCTGACCATCGACGACGTCCGGTTGATCTGGGAGCCCGACCTGGCCGTGCCGAGCCCGACCGAGCGGCCGATCCAGACGGTCGCGCCGACGAGCACCCCGACGTCGCCGACGGCCACCCGGATGCCCACGCGCGAGCCGACCCCCACGCGCGCCGCCAGCCCGACCGCCATCGCCACCGCGACGGCGATCCGGCTCTACCTCCCGGTGGCGCGCCGCGATCCGCCCGAGCCGACGCCGACCGCGTCGCCGACGGGCGCGGGCGGCACCGCCGAGCCGCCGACCGCAGAACCGACCGCCGAGCCGTCCGCGACCGCCACGTCCGAGCCTCCGACGGCGACCCCGATGCCCGCGCGCTGCTTCCTGCCCGCGCTTGCGGCCAGCGAGCCAGCGCTCGGCGGCTCGTATCCCGGGCCGTCGCCAGCGCCTACCCCTTGAGCGTGTGATAGACTTGTGCCGACGTGCCCCCGTAGCTCAGTGGATAGAGTGCCTGGCTTCGAACCAGTAGGTCGCAGGTTCGAATCCTGCCGGGGGTACCAGTCCAAGCGCGGCCCGTCGCCGGCCACGATGCTCGGATCGTGGGACGGGACGGGCCGCGCGCCGTCGTTGCCGGCGGAGCGCAAGAGGGTGATCGATGCTTGACGTGGCGCCGGAGGTTGCGCGGGCGCTCGCTGAGCGCCGCGCGGTCGTGGCGCTCGAGTCGGCCGTCATCACGCACGGCCTGCCGCGACCGCTCAACCTCGAGGTGGCCGAGGCCATGCTGGACGCCGTCCGCGAGGAGGGTGCCGTGCCCGCCATGACGGCCGTCTGGGGTGGCGCGGCCCACGTCGGGCTGGATGACGCCGCGCTCGTTCGCCTCGCCCGTGCCAAGGGCGCGCTGAAGTGCGGGCCGCGGGACCTGGCCGTGCGCGTGGCGCGGGGCGAGGTCGGCGGAACGACGGCCGGCGCTACGCTCGCCTTGGCCAACGCCGCCGGCATCCGCGTGTTCGCCACCGGCGGCATCGGCGGCGTTCACCGCGCCGACCCGTCCGACGTCTCGGCCGACCTCGTCGCGCTCGGCCGCACGCCCATGGTCGTGGTGTGCAGCGGCATCAAGTCGCTCCTGGACGCGCCGCGGACGCTCGAGCGGCTCGAGACCGAGGGCGTCGCTGTGCTCGGGTGGCGGACCGACGCGCTCGCCGCGTTCTACGCGGTCGACGCCGGGCTGACCGTGCCGGCGCGCGCCGACGACGCCGATGCCGTGGCTGCCATCGCGCGGGCACGCGATGCCCTGGCGCTCTCGCAGGCCATCGTCGTGGCGGTGCCGGTGCCGGAGGGCCAGGCGCTGGCCCTTTCCGAGGTGGAGGCCGCTGTGGCCACGGCCATGGACGAAGCGGCTGCCGGCGGCATCTCGGGCGCCGACCTCACGCCGTTCGTGCTGGCGCGGCTGGCGGTGTTGACCGACGGCCGCAGCCTGACGGCCAACGCAGCACTCCTCGTCAACAACGCGCGCGTGGCCGCCGAGATCGCGCTGGCGCTGGACAACGGGCGGCCGCGGCTGCGCCTGGTCTGATCCGCGTCGGCGCCGGTTGGGCGGCCGCGACTACCGGCATGGCAGCGCCGCGGCGATCCGCGCGTAGATGGCCGCCAGGTCGTCGGGCGACGGCGCGGCGAAGTACCCGCCCGGCCCGGCCACCGCGCGGAGGAGCAGCGCGTCGGCGTCCCCGCCCAGGCCGATCGCGTAGGCGGACACGCCGTCCTGGCGCAACCTGTCGGCCAGCGCCACCACGGGCTCGGTCGGGCCGCCGTGCGCGCCGTCCGAGAGCAGGACGATGACCCGGCGGCGCCCGGGACCGCCGCCGGCCGCCAGCTCGCCGGACGCGGCGCGCAGCGCCAGGTCGATGCGCGTGCCCGGCCGCGCCGCGATGGCGTCCAGGGCCGTTGCGATGGCCTGGCGGTCCGCCGTCAGCGGGGCCAGCACGCGCGGCGCCGCGTCGAACGCGATGACGGCCGCGCGATCCCCGGCCACGCGGAGGTCGAGCAGCGCGACGAAGTCGGCCGCGGCTGCGCGCGCCGCCGCGAGCTTTCCTCCGGCCATGCTCTGCGAGGCGTCGATGACCAGCGCCACGTCGACGCGGGTGGTCGCGGCCATGCAGTGGGCGCTGGCGACGACGGGCAGGAACGCCGGTGCGAGCGGGCGCGGCGTCCGCGTCATGGTCGGCCGCGGCGTCGGCTCGCCGGTGCGCGTCGGCGAGGCGGTCGGGGCCACCACCTCGATTACGGGCTCGGGGAACGCAAAGCGCCGCGGTGCGCCGTCGGCGTCGACGTAATCGGCCACGGCGCGGCCGACGGCAATGCGCCCGATCGTCAGCGGCCGCACCGCGTACGTCAGCGTGATCCCGTCGGTCGGGAGCAGCGTGCGGCCCCAGCCCAGCGTCCCGGCCGTTTCGAGCGCCGCAGGGCGCGCGGAGCCGGGCACCACGGCCAGGCGCGCGTCCGGCGCGTCGACGATGACCAGGTTGCCGGCCAAGCTGCTCGCGATCAGGCGCTGCAGCTGCTCGTAGACCGTGTAGAGGTCGCCCGGCCGCGCGGCCAGGAACGTGCGCTCCGGGGCTCCTGCGAGCGCCCGCAGCGCGCCGGCGTCCACGTCGACGCCGATCCCGATGGCGTACAGCACGATGCCAGCGGCGCGTGCGGCGCTTGCGATGCCCGTGGGATCGCCGCCCGCCGTGCTGTGCCCGTCGGTCGCAAGGACGATGACCGGCAGCGCGTCGGGTCGCCCGGCGGCCTCCAGGTGCGCCATCGCCGTCGCCAGCGACGCGGCCACGTTGGTGCCGCCATCGGCCCTCAGCGCGGCCAGCGCGTCGACGGCGGCACCAAGACCAGACCCGAACGCCGCGTCCAGCGTCGCCCCGTCGGCGAACGAGACGACGGCGACCTGGTGGATGCGCGTATCGAGCGGTTCCAGGAACGTCGTGGCGGCGCGCCGCGCGGCCAGCAGCTTGTCGCCGGACATCGAGCCGGACCGATCCATGACCAGCACGATGTCGGCGCCGGCAACGCGCGCGCGCGCCGGGCATGTGGCCGCCATGCTGAGCGTGATGATGGCCGTCTCGCCCAAGACGACCCGCGCCGGACCGGCCCGCTTGTCGCCGCGGACGGCACAAGCGCCGTCCGCGGGCGTCGGGCTGGGCGGGGGCGGGGCGGTCGGCGCCGGAGCGCCTGGCTGCGGAGCAAACGCGCGGACCGCCCCTAAGTCGCTGTCAGCCAAGAGAACGCGCCCGCTCGGATCGAGCGCAATGTCGTCGGCGCGGACAAGGCCCTCCGCGCCGCCGTCCGGTCGGAACCGGGCGATGGTTCGGAGGCTGTCACCAGCATCCGCCAGGATCTCGACATAACCATCGGCAAGCAGCGCGGCCAGGGCGGGCGTACCGTCCGCCAGCCGACCAGCGGCCAGCCTCCGCGGACCCGCCACCAGGCCGGACGGTGCGGCGCGCACGGGCACGTCGGGCCAAGCAGTCGTCCAGGCATGGAGGCGGCGGTCGAGCAGATCGGCCGTGTAGGCGGCATCCCCAGCCGCGGCCACATCGGCCGGCCACAGGCCGGCGGCCGAGACCAGCAGCGAGGTCGCAAGCACGCGGCCCGTCGCAGGGTCCAGGTGGTCCAGTCGCCCGCCCCGCGGGTCGGTGGCATAGAGCCGCGTGCCCAGCGCGATCCGCGTCCCGGCAAGCGCCGTGCGCGAGACGGCCCACGTCGGGGTGATCGTGGATGCGTCGTCCAGGCGCATGAGCGCGCTGCCGGTGACCGCGAAGAGCGCCGTGCCGCTGCCCGCGGCCACGTCCAGCGTGCCCGGCGGGACCGGTCGGACCGCCGTGCTACCGGTCGCGCGATCCCACGCGACCACCTGGCGCTCGCGATGGTCCAGCACCACCAGGCGCTGGCCGTCGACCGCGGCGACGGCCATGCCGGCGCCGAACGCCTGGTCGGGGCTGCCCAGGCGGGGTGCCCAGCCGTGCGCGGCCGGCGCGCAGTCGATGGTCGGCCAGGCCGACCCGGCGGGTGCCACGCGCGCCACCCGCAGGCGGTCCTCGCCGGTGACGAGCGCCAGGCCGTCGGACGGATCGCCCGTCGCCAAGGACAGCGCGAACGGCCAGTAGCCTGCCGGGACGTCCACGCGGAGATCCGCCCCGCTGCGGCTGCCGGTGATCGTGCCCGATGCGTTGACGGTGACCAGGATGGCCTGGTCCGTGCCAAACACAGCGCCCACGTCGCCGCCGAGCAGGACATGCGTCAGGCCGGCCGCGTCGACGGCGAGGGCGCGCGGGGTGAGCGGGCCGGGCACCGGCCACGTGGCCACGAGCTCGCCCGCCATCGTGTAGCGGAGCAGCTGGCCCGACCACGGGCTGGCCACGATGAGGTCGCCACCGGGCAGCACTGCAAGGCGCGTCGCCTCGCCCTCGCGCCCGACGCGCCCGATCGGCTGGGTGCTCCCGTCCAACGGGTCGAGCCGCTCGGCCGAGCCGTTGACGTAGGCGATGAGCTCTCCGTCGGCGGCGAGCGCCAGGTCGGTGACCATGCCGGCGGCGGCGGTGAGCAGCCCGTTCCCGCGGCGGAGCGCGACGCCCAGCGTGCTTCCGTCGAGCCGCCGCCGCTCGATGTAGAGCGACGTGAGCCCTTGCCGGAAGCGATCGCCCGAGGCGACGATCTCCGCCCACAGCACGTAGAGCCGGTCGCGCGGCGCGTCGAGGACCACGGAGAACGGCACGATGGTGCCCGCACCGCCGCCCGTAGGCGAGAGCGCAGCGATTCCGGCCGGTGGCGCAAGCCGCTCGGCCGGCGCGTTGCCCGCCGGCGCAACCACCGCGATGCTGCCGTTGCGCCCGTCGGCCACCCAGAGGCGGCCGTCTGGCGCCAGGGCAATGTCCAGCGGCTCGACGGGGAGCGGCGGGAGCGTCCAGCGCTCGACCTCTGACCAGGCCGGGCCCTGAGCGGCGCTCGTGTCCGCATGGCGCGCCGCTGCGCAGAGGCCGACGACCGCGGCCAACAGGATGGCCACGACCAGGCTGGCGCGGCGCGCCCACCCGCCGCCCTCAGGATAGGGCCGGACCGAGGACACCGTCGGGTTCACCGGCGCGGATCGGCGGTGCACGCGCTGCCGCGGACGGAGGTCACGCCTGCGCGTCGAAGGCGCGTGCGAGCGCGACGTCGCGGCTGGTGATCCCGCCGGCAGCATGGGTGACCAGCGCGACGTCGACGCGCTTGTAGCTGTTGGACCAATCGGGGTGGTGGTCGGCGCGCTCGGCGAGCAGCGCGCAGCGCGCCATGAACCCGAAGGCACCGACGAAGTCATCGAAGTCGAAGCGCTTGCGCAGCGCGCCGTCGGCGACGGCCCAGCTGTCGAGGTCGCCGAGGGCGGCGTCCAGCTCTGGGCCGCTCAGGATCGGAGGGACGTTGCCCATCGCGGGGACCTCCAGTCGGTGTGCCGGCTTGCTCCGGCCAGCCAGGATAGCACCCTCGGGTGGGCAGGCCTGCCCCGGAGCCGGCCGGGCGCCCGACGGCGCACCGCCGCATGGGCAGCCCACGTGCGCGTTCGGGCTGTCGCGCGCGCCGCCGTCGACCTATACTGGCGTCATGTTCCCTGCCATGGGCATCGCCCGGTCGCCGGCTGGCCCCGCGCTGCTCGCCCTTTCGGCCTCTGCCCTCCTGGCCGGCGCACTGCTGCTCGGTGGCGGCGGCGGCTCCGAGCCAGGCGGCCCGGTGGCCGATGGCACAGAGGTCCCGATGGCGGATGACGTCGCTCGCTCGACGCCGGCCGCCGACGTGGCGGACCAGGCCCCGGTCTCGGCCTCGACGCCCGCCGTCTCGGCCGAGCTGCTCGCCGCGCCCGCCGTTCAGGCCGCGGTGGCCATGGCGGCGCGCGACGCGGGCGTGGACCACGAAGAGGTCGCCGTCACCGACGTGCGCGAGATGACCTGGCCGTCAAGCGCCCTCGGCTGCCCGCAGCCGGACATGATGTACCTCGAGGTCCTGACGCCGGGCTATCGCGTCATGACCTTCGCCGCGGGCGCCCGGCGTCTCTACCACACGAATGCCGGGGGGCGCGACTCCGCCATCGTCGTGCCGTGCAGCCCCGAGGTCAGCAAGCAGGGCGGCTTGGACGCGCCGCCGCCCGCCCAGCTCGAGGCCATTCGCGCCGACGCGGCCTCGCGCGCCGGATCGCCCGAGACGCCCGTCGAGCTCGTTCGCGTCGCGCCGTCCGCGGCGACGACGCTGACGTGCGACGAGGAGGTACAGGCCGGTGGCGGCGACGCCGACGTGTCGCTGACGGGGGAGCTGGTCTGGGAGATTACCGTGCGCGCGGGCGCGCTGGAGCTTCGGTACCGCGCGAGCGGGAACGGCTTCGCCCATTGCGGCGACCTAGGCGTCGACGCCGACGGCAACCCGATCGAGTGACGTTTCGTCCCGCCCATGGCGCGCACCTGTGGCGCAGCTTGGGCCAACGGCCTGTTGTCATGCGTTTCACGCGCGAGTGGCCAAAACAGGGATGAGGGCCGCATTTGGCTTTGGGTTACCGGACGCCTTCGCGCCGCCTGGACGTGCCCGCTGCGCTCCCTTTTCTGGATCTCCGGGCCGCCGTCGCAGTGCCGTCCTGTCGCGGCGGAGGGCCGTCACCATCCGTACTCGAGCGGGGCACATCGAACGAGTTTCCCCGTCGCAGGAGCGTTCCACGGTCCGCTCTTCACTGCGAGAGAGGTCCCATCGGCGTATGCGTGACCGGTAACCCAAAGCTGTACTGGACTTCACGTAACCGAGCAGGGCGGGTCATGGTGCACCGAACAGGTCGGCACTATATCGAACCGAGCAGGGCGGGTCAGCGCCCAATTGGCACGCACTGCTGCCCACCAGGCTCTAGACCGTTGGCCATGGCTTATGGTAACCTGAGCTGCCGACGACGGGTCGGTCGAACCCCCACACGGTGACGCCAAGCGCGCGATGTCTGTACCAGCCGTTCCGGCTGGGCATACGTCGTGGATGCCGTGCGCGTCCGCGGGAGGGGGGAGCCTTATGCACAGGTACCGGCACACCGTCCTCGAGCGAGGCCTCGCAGCGGCCGTGCTCGGCCTTGGGTGTCTTGCGTTTGCGGCGCCTACGCGCGCCGACGACGCGTCCGGCACGACCGCGGTGGCGCAAGCGCGCATCGGCGGGCTGACCAAGAGCGCGCTGCTCGTCCAAGGCGAGTACGACGCGCTGCGCGTTGCTGCGCACGCCGACTTGTCGCCGCGGACTGCGCTCACGGCGGAAGCGTGGGTCAAGCGCGACCCAACGACCGGCTGCGGCACGATCATTGGCCGCGATCGCGACGCCGGCTGGTGGTTCGGCGTCTGCGACGGCCGGCTCCGCTTCTCGCCCGGCGGCGGGCTTGGCGCTGCGGCCACTGGGCAGCGGGTGCTCCCCGAGGGCCGCTGGGCGCACGTGGCGGTTGCATACGACGGCGTGACGGCGCGCTTCTACGTCGACGGCGTGCCGGACGCCAGCGTTCGGCTTGGACGGGCTCTCGCCGCCACGCTGGGCGAGCTGGGGATCGGCGCGGACACCACGCTCGGGGCCGTCCTGCCCGGCAAGCTGGACCTCGTACGGCTTTGGCGCCTTGCTCGCGACGGCGACGCGATCGCGTCCGCGCGCCATGCGTCGTTGGCGCGCCAGCCCGGGCTGGTCGCGGAGTGGACGATGGACGGCCATGGCCGCGACCTGGTCGGCGGCCACGACGGCGAGGCGCTGGGCGGCGCGTCGTTCTCGTTCGACGGCGCCCAACCGCGGGACGTCCTGGTCCCGCTGATCACCTCGAGCGTCCAGGTGGATGGCCGCTGCGACCCGTCCGAGTACGGCAGCGCGGCACGTGCGGCCGTGGACACGCTGAGCGCGCCGCGGGTGCTGCTCCAGGCGACGGCAAGCGACGTGTACGCGTGCCTGGCCGGGCTGCCGCGCACCGGCGGCCTGAACGGCAACGCCGCGCTGTACGTCGACCGCAACGGGAGCGGGGCGCAGGTCGCCGAGGCGGGCGATCTGCGCATCATGATCAGCGCGCGCGGGACGGTGCAGACCGACGAGGGCGACGGCCGCGGAGGGTGGCGGCGGATCGAGTTGCTCGACGCGGATTGGGACGCCGCGCGCGACGCCCCGGCCGGTACCGTCAACCAGGAGGTCTGGAGCGCGGAGTTCCGCATCCGGCGCGCGCTGCTCGACCGCCCGGCGGTCCCCGATCGACCGGCGATGTTCCGCGCCGCCGTCGGCGCCTCGGACCGCAGCACGACCGCTGTCGACGCGTTCTGGCCGCACGGCACGCTCGAGGCGAGCCCGGCGACGTGGGCGATGGCCGAGCTGGCCGACGAGGCGGGCATCCCGCCGCGGACGACCTTCGAGGGCCGGGTGATCCGGCTGCAGGACGGCGGGCGGGACGAGGGCCTCGCCGGCGCCATCGTCCAGCTGCTCGCCCTCGATGAGGACCGGCTGACGCTCGTCGACGAGGTCGTGACGGACGGCGGCGGGCGCTGGACGCTCGGGTACCCGGGCGCGCTGCCCGATGCGTTCGTCGTCCGCGAGATCGACCCGCGGGGCGCGACCTCGGTCCGGGCGGCGGCGGGCGCGGACGGCGAGGCGCGTGGCGCCAACGCCCTCTACTACGCCATGGACCCGGGGGAGGAGACGACCAGCGCCCGCTTCGCCGGCGCCACGTTCGTCGACGCGGTTGCGCTGGCGGAGCCGTCGCCGCTCGACCGGCACTTCCTCGTCGTTTACGCTCCACCGGTCACCGAGGACGACCTGGCCGAGCTGCTGAGGGCGCGCCGGCTGCAGGGCTTCGCGACCCGCAGCATCTCCACGACCGAGCTCGATCGCTCGGTAGCGGGCCGCGACCTGGCCGAGAAGGTTCAGCGGTGGCTGCGCGACCGGTGGACCGCTGTCGACGACGACGGCGAGCCGGTCTACGCCCTCCTCGTCGGCCGCGGCGACGCGATCCCGGTGCGCGACATCGGCTGGCACGACAACGACCACCGCGATCCGGACGGACCGGGATGGTACCCCGCCTGGCCGACGGATTGGTACTACGCGGACCTGGACTCCGGCTGGGACGCTAACGGCAACGGCTTCCACGGGGAGCTGCTGCGCTGCCCGCCCGGCATGACCTATCCCGATCCTGAGGCCGACGACGGGGTGCGCGACTGCCCGGAGGCTGGCAGCCTGACGCGCGAGGGACCGTTCGGCGCGCTCCGCGGGCCGGAGGACGACTTCGTCCCCGATATCGCCGTCGGCCGGCTGGCGGTGAACACGCCGGCCGAGGTCCGTGCCGCCGTGCGCAGCGCGCTGGCCGCCGAGGCGGATGGCGGCGCGGCCAAGCACCGCGCGCTGCTGGCCGGGGCCTTCCGCTCGTTCGAGGGCCGCAGCCGGCTCGAGGCGGAGCGGCGCTTCGTGCCGGGCGGCAGCGCGGGCGCCGACCCGTGGCTGCGCGCGCCGTGGGACGGGACGAAGCCGTTCGGCGACGACACGGCCGAGGATCTCGACGCGCGCGCGCTGCCCGTCCTTCGGGGCGGGTTCCGCGAGACGTACCGCCTGTACGAGACGACCGCGCCCAGCGGCGACCCGTCGCTCGCGCCGTCGCGCCGCGCGCCCGAGGGGGCGCTCTCGCGCGCGGCGCTGGAGGAGCGCTGGCAGCTGGGCCGCGCCGGGCTGGTGCTGATCGCAGGCCTTGGCGCGCCGGATGCGATCCTCGCACCGCACTGGGTGCGCGACTGGGACGGCAACGGCCAGATCGAGCAGCCCAACAGCGACCTCACGTGCGCGGGTCGCCCGATCCCGGAGCTCGGGACGACCGGCCCGCCGTGTCCCGAGCTGTGGGTCGAGCGGCTGATCGATGGGTCCTTCGCGGTGCTGTCCGGTGCGCCGCCCGTCGTCGTCGCCAACGCGGGCGGCACGGGCGCCGTGGCCTACGAGCTGGAGGGCCTGGACGCGCGCGGCGGCGTCACCGGGCTCCGCTACGGGCCGCCGGCGCTCGCGGGCGCCATGCCCGTTCGCGGCGCGGCCGCGGCGTGGCTTGGCGCGCTGGGCTCCGTGGCACCGGGCGCGCTGGACGACTACCAGGCCGAGGTCGCGCGCGGGCTGGTCGCGACGTCTCCGCTCCGCCTTGGGGACGCGGCCTGGCAGGCCGCCGCCGCCCTGGCGAGCGCCGCGCCGCACGACATGCGCTCGTACGGCATGGTGTTGTTCGGCGATCCGGCCGCCAGCTACTGGGGCAACGCCGCCGACACGGCCGGTGCGTGGCCGCAGGACGGCGGCTCGTGGCATGCGCGGGGCAGCAGCGGGCGCTCCGGGCCGATGCTGCCCGAGGTGGCCTGGGGCTCGCCCCCCGCCGCCAACGCGTCGCCGCCGGTCGTCGACCGCGCGGGAACGCTCTACGCCGCCTCGGGCGCCGACACGGTGCGGATCGCCCCGAGCGGCGTGGAGCTGGCGCGCGGGAGCGTCGCCGGCCTCCCGCCGGCACAGACCCCGTTTGCGCCGGCCGCCAGCGCGGACGGCGTCTTCCGCGTGTACGGCGACCGCTTGCTGCGCTTCGACGGGGCCTTGGCACACCGCGACACGCAGACGCTGCCTGGGCCGGCGACCGGCGCGCCCCGCATCGACGGCGACGGCGCCGTCTGGGTGCCGACGATCGCCGGCATGGTGCGCGCGACGGCCACGGCGCTGACCACGTTTGGGCGCTTCGGTCCTGCGATCGGGCCGGCGGTCGTCCTGCCCACCGGCGCCGTGGCGTGGTCGTCGTCGCGGGGCACCATCGTGCGCTGGTCGCCCGTGGGCGATGGTGCCGGCGACGCTACAGAGATCGCCGGCCCCGGCATCGGCCAGCTGACCGATCTGGCGGCCGGCGCCGACGGCACGCTCTTCGCCGGCTCGGACGACGGCCGGCTGTACGCCTTCCCGCCCGACCGGGCGCCGTGGAACGCCCGCGTCGGCGGCGTGGTCGCGGCGCGGCCGACGATCGCCGGCGACGGCACGCTGTTCGCGGCCAGCCGCGCGGGCACGGTGGTCGCCTTCGCGCCGGGCAGCCCCATCGAGGCGTGGCGCGAGGTGCTGCCGGGCGCCATCGTCGCCCCGCTGGCCGTCGACGGCGCGCACGTGTACGCCGTCGCGGGCGATGCGCTCTACGCGCTCGACGTGGCGACCGGGGCGCGCTCGTGGGCGGTCCCGCTGGGCGGCGCGGTCGACGGGCGCTCGGCGCCCGTGATCGGCGCCGAGCGCGCGCTCTACGTCACGCGCGCCGACGGCTCGTTGCTCGCGCTGCGCGATGCCGGCTGGGCGATCGCGCCGAGCGGCGTCACGCTCGACACGGCGCAGCCCGCGGAGGGCGCCACGATCAGCTGGCGGGACAACAGCACCGGGGAGACGGGCTTCCGCGTGTGGCTGTGCCTGTCGGATGGCGCATGCGCCGATGTCGGCACGACGGCGCCCAACGCCACGCGACTCGTCGTCGGCCGGCTGCCGACGCCGCCCGGCGCGGCCGTGTGGGCGCGCGTGCAGGCCCTTGGCGGCGGCGGCGCGGCCGGGTTCGCGCTCCAGCCGGGCGAGGCCGGTCAGGGCTCCGAGCTGGCGGACTCCGTGCTGGCGCTCCCCGCTGCCGCTGGGTCGCCGGCACCCTCCGCCGTCCGCGCCGAGGTCCAGACGGCCGAGCGGGTCCGCCTCACCTGGTCGGTCGGCGGGGATACCGCGGGCCTCCTGGGCTTCACGATCCGCCGCGCCGCGCCGGGCGAAGCGTTCGTCGACGTCGCGGTGCTGCCGGCCGATGCGCGCCGCTTCGTCGACCGCGGCCTGCGCGCTGCCACGCGCTACGAGTGGGAGGTGGTGGCCGACTTCGAGTTCGGCCAGAGCGCGGCGCCGTCGGTCTCGGCTACGACGCTGGCGCGGGCAAATCGCGGCCCGCTGGAGCTCCGCGCGCTGCCCGGCCAGGGCGACGTCCTCCTCACGTGGCGCGACGAGGTGCCCGACGAGATGGGCTGGCTGATCGAGCGCCGCGCGCCCGGCACGGCGCACTACGACACGGTCGGCCGCCTGGAACCCGGCGCGACGCGCTTTGTCGACCGGCTGTGGCTGGCCGAGGGCTTCTACCACTACCGCGTCTATGCCACCCTCGACGGGGCGACTTCCCAGGTCGCCGAGATCGGCGTGGACGTCACGAGCGTTGCAAGGACGAGCGTGTTCCTGCCGTACGCGGCCATGCGCCGATAAGGGATTGAGGAGGCCCTCACCCGTCCGGCCCTCCGGTTCCGTGCTGACGCACGAGAGGGGGCCGCGGGTGAGGGCCCTCCGTCGCGCCCGGCCCAGCCCTCAGCCGTTCAACCGCCGCGGAGGTCTTCGGTCCGGTCGATGTCGAGCCAGATGCCGGCGTCCTCGACCGCCACCTCGCGCACGTCGGCCGGGTGCGCGTCCAGGATATCGCGCGGGCGCGCCGCGCCGGATAGACGCGCGAGCGCGCGGGCATGAGCCGGCCCGAAGACGACGGGATGGCCGCGCCGCCCGCCGTGCGCCGGCACGACGATCGCACGGCCGCCGTCGGGTGCGGCGCGCCAGGCGGCGGCGAGCCGCGCCACCGTGGCCGCGCGCAGGCGGGGCAGGTCGCCGAGCGCGACGGCGACGGCCGGCGGGCGGTGCCCGGCCTCCGCCCCGCCCAGGCCCGGTCGGACCACGCGCGACAGGCCGCCATCGATGAGCGCTGCGACCCCGAGCGCGATGCTGGCGCCCAGATCGCCCGCCATGCCGGGCGGCCGCGCGACGACGAGCGCACCCGCGGCCTGGGCGGCGGCGGCCTCGGGCGCGCCCTCGGCGACGACGACGACGAGCGGCGACAGGCCGCCGCTCAGGAGCGCCGCCAGGAGCGCCTCGAGGACCGTGCCTTCGCCCCACGGCGCCAAGAGCTTTCGCCCGCCGAACCGGCGGCCCTCGCCCGCCGCCGCGACGACGGCGGCGATCGGCCACGCCGCGTCGGCCCGCGCGGCGCTGGGCGCGTCGTCGCGGGCGCCGGTCACGACCGCCCTTCGTCCGGCGCCTGGTGGACGCCGTGCGCCGCTGCAGGGCGGGCCGAGCGATCGTCGCCTGTCGCGCCAACGACGCCGCGCGCCGTTGCCGAGCGGGCCGAGGACCCATCCGCTGCGCTGGCCAGCGGCCCGTCCGGCCGTTCCTCGCGGCCGGGTCCGGCGCGCCAAGCCTGGACCAGCTCGGCGGCCACGGCGACGGCGATCTCCTCGGGCGTGACCGCACCGATGGCCAGGCCGACCGGCGCCCTCAATTGGTCGAGCGCTTCGGCCGGGACGCCGGCGCGCAGCAGCCGGGCGCGCCGCGCGGCCGCCGTCCGCCGGCTGCCGAGCGCCCCGACGTAGAACGCGCCGCTGGTGAGCGCCGCGGCCAGCGCGCCGTCGTCCAGCTTGGGGTCGTGGCTGAGGGCGACGACGGCGGTGCGCGGGTCGGGCGGCGCCTCGGCGAGCACCGCAGCCGGCCAGCCTGCGTTCAGCCCCGTGCCCGCCGGGAAGCGCTCCGCGCGGAGGAACGACGCGCGCGGGTCGATCACCATCACCTCCCAGCCGAGGGCCGCCAGCGCGCGGGCGAGCGCGACCCCAACGTGTGCCCCGCCCACGATGAGGACGCGCGGCTCAGGCGCGATCGCGTGCCGGTGGAGGCGCCAGACCGCGCCTCCCGCGGTCAGGGTGCACGGGCCGCTTCCAGCCGGCAGCGCCGCGAGCTCGGCCGCGATCGCGCGTCCGGCGGCGTCGTCCTCGGCGGGGGAGGCGGGCTCGGCCGTCGCGGTGCCGTCAGCGCGGCGCGCGATGAACCAGGCGCTTCCGATGCGGGCGGGGTTGCCGCCGACGAGCCACGCGATCTCCAGCGGCGCGCGCGCCGCCGCCCGCTCGATCAGGCGCTCCCAGCCGTCGGGCGGTAGCGGGGCGACGAGCACGGCCAGCCGGCCGCCGCACGGAAGGCCGACGGCCAGCGCGGCATCGTCGGCGACGTCGAACGCCAGCACCCGACCCGCGGCGCCTTCCAGGACGCCCAGCAGCGCATCGACGACCGCCGCCTCGACGCAGCCGCCGCTGACCGACCCGGCCATCCGCCCGTCGTCCGCGACGGCGAGCATCGCCCCCGGCCGCCGCGGCGCGGAGCCCCACGTCTCTAGGACGACGGCCAGCGCGACGCGCCGGCCTTCGGCCAGCCATCCGGGAACCGCATTGGCGACGTCGCGCATGCCGCGTAAGATAGCGCGCCTGGCCCCGTTCCGTGCCAACTCGTCGGAGGTGCCCCATGCCAAGCTTCAGCCTGACGGTCAACGGCGCGCCCCGCGCGCTAGAGGCCGAAGCCGACATGCCGCTGCTCTGGGCCCTGCGGGACCTTCTCGGGCTGACCGGTACCAAGTTCGGCTGCGGCGTCGGGTCGTGCGGCGCGTGCACGGTCCACGTCGACGGCCGCGCCGAGCGCGCGTGCCTCACATCGATCGCCGAGGCGGCGGGGAAGCACGTGACCACGATCGAGGGCCTGTCAGAGGGTGGGGACCATCCGCTCCAGCAGGCCTGGCTGGAGGGCGACGTGCCGCAGTGCGGCTACTGCCAGCCGGGCCAGCTCATGCAGGCCGCGGCGCTGCTGAACGCGGATGACGACCCGGACGTGGCCACCATCGACGGCTGGATGGCGGGCAACGTCTGCCGCTGCGGCACCTACATGCGCATCCGCGCGGCCATCCAGCGCGCCGCGGGCCAGGCGGTGCGCCCGTGACGGGGCCGAGGCGGACGCTGACGCGGCGGCAGGTCCTGACGGGCGCGGCCGGCCTCCAGATCGCCGTCCTCGTTTCCCGGACCGACGGGATCGTCGGCTTCTTCCGCGGCGCGCCCAGGGCCGGCGCCGCGGCCGGCGGAGCGGCGGGCGCGGCGGCCCAGAAAGGCGCCGCGCACGTCGGCGCGTGGCTGGCCATCGCGCTGGACGGGATGGTGACGGTCACGGTGGCCAAGCCCGACATTGGCCAGGGCGTCCGGACCGGGCTGGCCATGATCGTGGCGGAGGAGCTCGACGCGGACTGGTCGATGGTGCGCGTGGCGCAGGCGCCCGCCGGCGACGCGTGGGGCAGCCAGTTCGTGGCCGGCTCCGGCAGCACCACCGGGTCGTGGAACCTCCTGCGGGGCGTCGGCGCCGCGGGCCGCGCCGTGCTCGTCCAGGCGGCCGCGCAGGCGTGGGGCGTGCCGGCCGGCGAGTGCCGCACCGCCGCGGGGGTCGTGTCGCACCCGGGCAGCGGCCGCAGCGCGACGTACGGCGAGCTCGCCGAGGCGGCCGCGGCCCTCCCACTGCCCGACCCGGCGTCGCTCCAGCTGAAGGCCCGGGAGGCGTTCACCCTCCTCGGCCGCCCGATGGGCCGCGTCGACAACCCCGACGTCGTCACCGGGCGCGCCGTGTTCGCCCAGGACGTGGCCCTGCCCGGCGCGCACTTCGCGGTCATCGCGCGGCGGCCGGCCATCGGGGCGCGGCTGCAGCGCTTCGACGAGGCCGCCGCGCGCGCAGTGCCGGGCGTCACCGATGTCGTGCGCGTGGGCGGCGGCGTCGCCGTCGTGGGAACCAACACGTGGGCGGCCATCCGCGGCCGCGAGGCCCTGGCCGCCGAATGGGATCCCGGCCCGAACGCCGAGAGCGACGACGCGTCGCTCGAGGCCGCGCTCTGGCGCGCGGCGGGGACACTCGCGCCGGCGGGCGGCGGGACGGCGGCGGAGGTCGAGCTGGTGTTCCCCTACCTGGCGCACGCGCCGATGGAGCCGATGAACGCCGTGGCCGACGTGCAGGGCGGCGGCGTGACGGTCTGGGCACCGACGCAGAACCCGCAGGGCGCGGCCGGCGCGGCCGCCGCCGCCGCCGAGGTCCCGCGGGAGCGGGTGACCTTCCACGCCACGCTCGCCGGTGGCGGCTACGGGCGCCGGGGCGCCACGGACTTCGTCACGGAGGCCGTCCAGGTTTCCAAGGCGGTCGGCAAGCCGATCAAGCTTCTCTGGACGCGCGACGACGACCTCAAGGGCGACAGCTTCCGGCCGATGAGCGTCCATCGCCTGCGCGGCACGGTGAACGCCTCGGGCGCCATCGCCTCGTGGCAGCACCGCTTTGCGATCGCCGGCGGGGGCGGCGGCAACCTGGGCGACTCCGCGCGCCCGGCATACCGCGTGCCCTCGCCCGACCTCGCCGGCGCGGCGGAGCGGCTCTTCGTCCCGACCGGCGCCTGGCGCTCGGTGAACAACTCGCAGATCAACCCGGCCAACGAGGTCTTCGTCGACGCCCTCGCCGCGGCGGCCGGCGCCGACCCGGTGGCCTTCCGCATCGCCCACCTGGACAACGCGCGCCACCGGGCGATCGTCCAGCGGGCCGCCGACGAGGCCGGCTGGGGCGAGCCGCTGCCTGCCCGCCGCGGCCGCGGGATCGCGTTCTTCAACGGCTACGGCTCGCCGATCGCGCAGGTCGTCGAGCTCTCGGTGGCGGCCGACGGCAAGGTGACCGTGCACCGCGTCGTCGCCGTGGTCGACTGCGGCTTGGCAATCAACCCGTCGGCCATCCGCGCGCAGATCGAGGGCGCCACGTGCGACGGCCTGGCCACCTCGCTCGGCGCAGCGGTGACCATCCGTCGCGGCGGCGCGCAGGAGAACGACTTCTTCGACTACCGCTGGCTGCGCATGCCCGACGCGCCGCCCATCGCGGTCCACATCCTGGAGAGCGGCTCTCGCCCCGGCGGCATGGGCGAGGTGGGCTACCCGGCCGTGCCCGCGGCGGTGGCCAACGCGGTGTTTGCCGCCACCGGCATACGCATCCGCCGGTTCCCCATCCGCCCGGCCGACCTGGCCGACCCAAACGCGCCGGAGCCGACGGCGACGGCCGCCGCGACCGCTACGCCGCCGGCGCCCACCGCGACGGCCGCCGCGACGGTCTCGCCGACGCCCAGGGTGCCGGTCGACGGCAAGCTCGCCGGGACGGTCTACCTGCCGTGGGGGGAGCGGCCGTAGGCGGCCGGATCACCACGTTCTGTGAAAGGAGAGTCTACCCATGACCGAGCACCGAGTGACCCGCGTAGAGGACGTGATGAGCGTCGATCTGGTGACCGCGACGCCTCACGACGACGTGACCAGCGCCCTCAGCAAGATGGCAGACGCCCACGTGCGCCGCCTGCCGGTGGTGGAGGCGAACGGCGACGGCGCCACGCTGCTGGGCGTCATCACGGATCGCGACGTGCGCCTGGCCGCCAACTCGCCCTATCTGTGGGGCACGTCGGACCAGATCGCCGAGGAGCTGCGCGGCCTGCGCGTGGCCGACATCATGTCCGCCGATGTGGCGGTGGTGACGCCTCGCGTGCCGCTGTCCGAGGCGGCGCAGATCATGATCGAGCGACGCGTCGGCGGCCTTCCGGTCATCGAGCGCGAGCCGGGCCGCCAGCGCCTGGTCGGGATCGTCACGCGCACCGATTGCCTGGCGCACCTGACGCGGATCTTGTAGGACGGCTCGGCTTTGGCCAGGCCGGTGAGCGTCGACGACCTCTGCGCCGGATCCGCCTAGCCGTCCACCTCCCGCGCCCCGATGCTCGGCGGGTCCGCGTAGCAGCGTCCGGTCAGATCGCCCCCGACCTCGGGCACCCGGACGCCCGCCCCGGCCGCCGGGCTCCCCGCGCCGATCGCGCCGTCCGGTCCCAGGCGCGGGTCGCGGCCGATGACGGCACCCGTCTCGGCCACCGGCAGCTCGGGCGCGCTTCGCTCCGGCGCGTCGCTGGCGTACCAGAGGTTGCTCGCAAACGTGAACGTCTCGGGGGCCGTCCCGCCGCCCACGTTGGCCGTGGTGCGGAGCTGGCCGCGGCGGAACACGATCAGGTTGTTGACAAAGCGCCCGTCGCGCGCCGGGCTGAACGAGAAGCCGCCGCCGGTCGTGGTCTCCTGGAGGATCCGCAGCACCCACGTCTCGGGCTCGATCAGCGTGTTGTTGGCGGCCAGGCAGCCCACGCACCCCACGAACGCGACCGGTGCCTGGCTGCCTTCGATGAGGTTGGCGACGACGCGGACGTCGCGGGCCTCGGCGTTCTCCGCCGCCGGGTCGAGCGGCGGGCGGAAGAACTGGAGCCCGGTCGAGCCACCCATGTTGACCGCGCGCGCGCCCGCCCGGAGCATGCGGTTGGCGCGGATCTCGATGTCCGTGCTCCCGCCCTTGGCCTGGACCGCGTTGCCCGACATGTCGGTGAACCGGTTGCCGTGGATGCGCGCGCGGTGCACGCCCACCATGTCGATCCCGCTGCCCGAGCCGCCCCCGCCGCAGCGCTCGAACGTGCTGTCCGCCACCACCACATCGCGCAGGCCGGAGAGCTTGAGGCAATCCTGGTTGCCCGTGCCGCCGATGGCGCGGATGGTCACGCGCTCGAACACGAGGTCGTGGCTGGTCGGCGGGCCGTCGACCTCGCCGCCGTCGTCCGCGTTGATGCCGTTCCCGCTTGCGCCTTGGACCGTCAGGTCGTGGACGACCACGAAGCGGGCGCGGGCGAGGTGCAGGCCCTCCGAGGCGCCCTCGAGGACCACGCCGTCGGGGCCATCCGGCATGCCGCCGCCCGGGTCGCCGCCGATCCAGATCGGCGCGCCGGCCGTGCCCGCCAGGTCGTCCAAATACGTGCCCCCGGCGTAGCGCCCGGGACGCAGCCGGAGCGCGGTGCCGGGCGCGGCCTCGCGGGCCGCGCGCCGGAGCGTGGCGAACGGGCGGCCCGGCGAGCCATCGCCGGCCTGGTCGTCGCCGTCCTGCGCGATCCACACGGTGCGCGCCGGCACGAGCCCCGCGTGGAAGGGTGGCGGCGGCGCGCAGCCCTCGGGCGTCGACGTCGCGGTGCCAAGGGGCGGCGCCTGGGATGCCGTGCCGGAGGGCGTCGGCTCCGGCGGGACCGTCGGGTCGGCTGGTGCATCCGTCGGCGTGGCCGTCGCGCCAGAGGGCGTCGCGTCGGCGGTCGCTAGCGGCGAGGCCGTGGTGCTCGCCGCCGTCGTCGCGCGTGCCGTCGCCGCAGGGATGCGATCGGCGGCGTCTAGGACGAGCGGGAGGAACGTCAGGTGCTCGAAGGCGCTGGCCCGCGCGCTGGCGGCGATCGGTGCCCTCGGCGCCGTGGCGGGCTCTCGTGCCGCCGCGCCTCCAGCGACCGTGAGCAGCCCGGCGATCGCGACGACGGCGACGGCCGCGACGTCCCCGTAGCGCGCCATCATCGGGGCCGGCTGCCGTACGGTAGCCACAGGCGGCACGGTTGGCACGCGGGCGGGGGCGTGATCGGCGGCTCGGTGGGCGGCGGCGCCTCCGTCGGCGTCGCGGGATCTCCCGGGGTCGGTTCGATCGGCGTCGCGTCCTCCGTCGGCGTCGGCTCGACCGGTGTCGGATCGCCGGGGTCGTCGGTCGGGGTGGCCGTGGCCGTTGGCTCGTCCGTGGCCGGGGTGCCGGGCGTCGGGGGCGTGCCCGGGGTCGGCTCCTCGGTGCGCGTGGCGCTGGGCGCCGGGTCGACGTCGGGGGCGAACCGCGCCGCGCCGTCGTTCCACGTGCCCACCCACATGCCGCTGCCGACTGGCGCCAGCACCGTGATGGCGTTGGACGGCAGCCCCGAGTCCTCGGCGGTCAGCGCCGTCCACACGCCCTCGTGGAACAGCCGGACCCCGCCGCGCGGCGGGACCAGCCCGAGCTCGAAGCGGTTCAGGCCCGCCCAGACCCGGCCGGCGCCGTCGGCGGCCAGCGCGTCCACCTGGCCTTCGCCGAGCCAGGCCACGTGCTGCCAGGCGCCGGCCGCGCAGTCGCCGAGCGGGCACCAGTTGAGCACGGCGTGGACGCCGGTGCCCGACGGCCAGTGGAACTTGTGCTGCTGGCCATCCCACCCGCCGGCCCAGACGCGGCCGTTGGACCGGTCGGGCAAAACGGCATAGAGGGCGCCCTTGTCGCCGTACGCGCGGAGCGTCGAGCCGCTGTCGGCCTTGGTCCACGAGCGCCACTTGAGGCCGTTCCAGCGCGCCACGCCGCCGCCGGCGAAGATCTTCTGCTCCTGGCCGCCCGGAAGCGTCACCACGTCCTCGATCGGGATGAAGGACGCCCAAAGGTCGCCGGTGACGGGATCTAGGGCGAGGTCGACCGGCCCGTTGCCGGCGTTCAAGTCCGCGGTGGCGCGGTGGCGCACCCAGCGCCGCGTCGGCGGGTCGAACATCGCGATGCCACTGCCCCTGCTGCTGCGGTCGCTCTGCGCCACCCACACGGCACCCGCGCCGTCCACTTGGACGGCGGCCAGGTCGCGGTCGGCCAGGTCGCTGTTGCGTGGGTCGTAGACGTCCCAACCCAGCCCGTCCCATTCGCTGAGGCCGCCGTCGCGCCAGCAGTCCGGGTGCTCGGCGCAAAGGCCGTCGTTGCCGGACTGCCACGTGCGCTTGTTGGTGGCCAGCCACACCGTGCTGCCCGCGAGCGCGAGCCCGGTCGCCGAGTCGCTGGCCGGGCCGCGGGCCAGACGCCTGATCGGCGTGCCCGCTGGAACGGCCACCCGGAGCGGCGGGTCGACCTCGATGGCGCCGCTGGCCCCGCCGATCGGGGGAATGTAGCGCAGGACGCGGTAGACCGCGCCGCTGTCGCCGATGCGGGCGAAGCGGTCCTGCGAGTTGCCCGGGAACGCCTCGGCAAAGGCCGGCGAGCTCTGGATGTCGACGGGCAGCTGGATCAGGTTGCGCGCCACATCCGCCACCGTTGCCGCCACGGGGTCGGGTGGGTCTGGCGCAAACGCGCGCCATCGAGTCCACGATCCATCGGCGGCCATCCGCGCCACGCCGCGCTGCCGCGTGCCGAACCACGTCGCGCCCGTGGCCGCGTCGGCGGCGATGGCGGTGATGTGGTTGCTCGGCACGCCGCGGTCGGCGGTGCGGTAAGCCCGCCAGCGCGCAGGGCCCGGCGCGGCGCCGTCGTCGAACGCGCGGAGGCCGTCGCCGTCGCCCAACGTGTCGTCGCGCGTGGCCAAGAGGCGCGCGCCCGGGACGGAGACGTCCAGGTCGGAGACCAGCGTCGCGCCCGGCGCCACGTCGTCCAGGGTGAAGGTGGTCCACACGTCGTCGGTCGACCACGGCGAGAGCGAGCCGGACGAATCGTCGTACGTGCCCATCGGGTCGAGGACCGACAGGGGCGCGGCCGAGTCGACGTCGGCGGCCGTGGCGATCCAGACGCGCCCTTGCGCATCGACGTCCAGGGCCAGGGCGAAGCGGCCCTCGAGGCCGGGGGCGGCGGTCGCGCCCGACCCGCGGCGCTCGCGGTAGTACGCCTGGCTGCCCTCGCAGCTGGCCGCCTGCCCGCCCCCGCGCATGAGCAGCACGCCGTTGCCCATGGCCGCGACCCAGGCGCGACCGCCCCCTTGCGGTCCCGCCTCGACGGCGATGTCGGCGATGACGGCGCCGTAGCAGCCCGTCGCGCTGTCGTCCGTCGGCCGCCAGCGCCGCCAAACGCCGTCCATGCGCCCGGCAAGGCCGCCCCCGGCAAGCGACCACTGCCCCTGGCAGCTCGGATCGCCGCACGCGGAGCGGTCCCATACGAGGTGCGGGCGCGTGCCGACCCAGAGCGTCCCGTCGCCGCCGACGGCCAGCGCCGTGACGTTGTCCGACGGGATGGAGAGGTAGTCGCGCCCGGCGCCGGGGACGGGGGATTCAGGCTCGAGCTCCGCGCGGGTCGCTTCCGTCCACGTGCCGGCGCCCGGCGCGTAGCGCGCGATGCCGCCGCCGACAAACTGACCCGGCCCGATGCCGGGTTCGGGCTCGGCCGCATCGGGATCCCAGCGCTGCGCGAAGCCGACCCAGAGCGAGCCGTCGGGCGCGGCGGCCAACGCGGTGACGTGGCCGTCGGGCATCCCCGGGCTGCTCGCGGGCGTCAGCGTGGCCCACGCCCCGCTGGCAGGCTCGAAGCGCGAGAGGCCGCGATCGGTGGCGATCCAGAGGTGCGCCCCGAGCCGGACGACGGCCGAGGCGGTGTTGCCGGCGATGCCGTCCTGCGGGGCCAGGTACTGGCCAAACGTGCCGTCGGCCAGCGACCAGCGCACCAACCCGCCCGCCTCGGTGGCGGCCCACACCGTGTCGCCCTCGCGCAGGAGCCGGCGCACGCGATCGCCGTTGGCCACGGTGTGCCACGTGCCGTCCAGCGCGGCGGCTGCGGGGCGGGCCGCCACCGGGGCGGGCTCCGGGCGCGGCAACGCGAGCGGAGCGGCGGTGGCCAGGCCGGCGGCCGCGACCAAGGTCGCGAGGAGGATGCGCGGTCGCCGCAGTGCGCCGCCATAGGCACTTCGTGGGAGCATGACGCCGGCGACGCCGCGGCGGCGGGCCGGGCTAGCCATCGATGGTGGCCAGCACCTGCCGCATGGCCTCGGCCTCGCGCGCTTCCGCCGCCGCGATGCCGGCCTCGGCCTCGGCCAGCGCCTGCTCGGCGAAGGGGCGGTCGGCCAGGCCGGGGGCGTTGATGCGCACGTTGAGCGCCGCGGCGCGGATGGCCGTCCGGGCGCAGAGCGCGCCCACCCCGGCGTCGGAGATCGAGCTGGGCAGGCCCTCGCCGCTCATGGCCACGGCCACCTCAAGGGCTTCGAGCGCGGCCCGGATGACGGCCAAGGGCGACGCGATGGCGCCCTTTGTGGCCTCCTCGACGGCGGCGTCGCGCAGCGCGCGCTCCGCGTCGGTCGCCTTGGGCAGCCGGTAGGCCTCCAGGACCCGGTCGAAGGCGTGCGTGTCGTCGTCGACCAGCTCGAGCAGCCGGTCGACGCTCTGCTGGCCGCGCTCGGCCCATGCCGAGAAGTGCGCCCAGCGGTCGTCCCAGCCGCGCTTGTGCGCGCTCAGGTTGGCCACCATGGCGCCCATGGCCGCGCCGAGCGCGCCCACGGCCGCTGCCACCGAGCCGCCGCCCGGCGCCGGCGACTCCGAGGCGGCCACGTACGCGAAGTCGGTGAGCGAGAGCGCGGCCAGCGGGCGCTCGCCGGGCTCGCACAGGCGATACTCGATGATGCGCTTGTCCGGGTCGAACGGCGCGAGGTCGTGCAGCCCGAGCGAGCGTGCGGCAATGCGGACCAGCTCGCGCTCCGGGACGCCCAGCGAGCGCGCCTGCTTCTGCAGGTAGTGCCGGCCGGCGGCCACCATGGCTGAGAGCGGCACCAGCCCGACCAGCTCCGAGCCCGTCACGCGCATCCCGCGGGCCTCGGCCGCCGCGCAGGCGGCGTCGAACGCGGTGTGGAGCGGGGTCGCCTGGAGGTCGGTGAGGTTGAGCGACACCTGCGCGATGCCGTACTCCTCGATGTACCAGCCGATGCCCTTGACGCCGGGAAGGAGGCCTGCCGCGCGCACCGGGCGGCCCTCCGCGTCGCGCACCGGGGCGCCGTTGGCGCTGCCGTCCACGGTTTGGATGCGCCCGGACTCGCGCAGGTCGAAGGCGACGGCGTTGGCGCGGCGGGTCGAGGTCGTGTTCAAGTTGATGTTGTAGGCCACGAGCAGGTTGCGCGCGCCGATGGCCGTGGCGCCCGCGCGCGCGTTCAGCGCCGCCGGCCCGAAGTCCGGTCGCCAGTCTGGGTCGTCCAGCTTGGCCTCTAGGCCTTCGTACTCGCCGGCGCGCACGGCCGCCAGGTTGCGCCGCGCGGGCATTGAGGCGGCCGCCTCGTAGAGGTAGACGGGGATCGCCAGCTCCTCGCCGACCCGCCGAGCGAGCGCGCGCGCCAGCTCGACGACCTCGGCCATGGTGATCCCGGCGATCGGGACGAGCGGGCAGACGTCGGTGGCGCCCATGCGCGGGTGCTCGCCCTCGTGGCGGCGCATGTCGATGACCTCGGCCGCGCGCCGGATGCCCTGGAACGCGCCCTCGACCACGGCGTCGGGCGCGCCGACGAACGTCATCACCGTGCGGTTCGTCGCGCGGCCGGGGTCCACGTCGAGCAGCCGCACGCCCGGCACGGCGGCGATGGCGTCCGCGATGGCGCGGATGGCCTCCGCATCGCGGCCTTCGCTGAAGTTGGGCACGCACTCGACGAGCGGGCGCGGGTTGGGCATGGGGCGGGCTCCTGGACGGGCATGGGCGGCCTGCGGATGCCCGGGGCAATCCTATGCCAGGGCCGGGCCTCGGGCAAGGCATCGCGCGCCGCGCCGCGCCATCACGCCGCGGCCTCGAGCGCGAGGCTGGCGGCGTCCTCCGCGCGCGCCACGCGCTGGCCCTCGGCCACGTCGAGCTTGGCCAAGAGCCCCGCGCCGGCGATGAAGAAGACCGCGATGAACAGGATGGCCAGGCGGCTGTTGCCCGTCGTCTGCGTGACCACGCCGAACATCACGGGCCCGAGCACCCCGGCGAGCTTGGCGCTGACGCTGAAGAACCCGAAGAACGCCGCCGATTGCGCGCGCGGCACCATCGACGCGAAGAGCGAGCGGCTGAGCGCCTGGACGCCGCCCTGGACGGTGGCCACCATGAGCGCCAGCACCCAGAACTGCCAGGGCTCGGTCATGGCGTAGCCGAACGCGCAGATGCCCACGTACACGCCGAGCCCCAGCTGCACCGCGCGCCGGGCGCCGATCCGCACCGCCAGCCGGCCGTACGCCAGGGCGAACGGCACGCCGGCGAACTGCGTGAGGAGCAGCGCGCCGATCAGGTCGTTGCGCCCGATGCCGATCCCGCTGCCGTAGATCGTGGCCATCTTGACGATCGTGCCGATGCCGTCCGAGTACAGCCAGAACGCGCCCAGGAACAGCGCCAGCTGCCGGTAGCGCGGCAGTGCGCGGGCCGCCGCCGCCAGCCGCGCAAAGCTGGCGCGCACGGGCGACCCGCCTGTGGCATCGGCGGGCACTGCCCGCCGCGCCGGCTCGCTCACGAAGCGCATGAGCGGCAGGGTGAAGAGCGCCCACCACACCGCGACGCTCCCGATGGCCAGCCGCGAGGCGGCTGCGGCGTCGGGCAGGCCGAAGCGCTCGTAGTCGGTGATCCACCAGAGGTTGAGCGCCAGGAGGATGCCGCCGCCCAGATAGCCCATCGCAAAGCCCGCGGCCGAGAGCACGTCGCCGCGATCGGCGCGGGCCACGTGCGGCAGCAGCGCGTCGTAGAACACGTTGGCGCCGGCAAACCCCACGAAGCCGACGACGAACCATGCCAGCGCCATCAGCCAGTCGCCACGGCCGGACTGCGCCAGCGCCGCCGTGGCCACGACGCCGACGGCGACGAACCCCGCCAGGAAGCGCTTCTTGGCGCCCAGGTGGTCGGCCATGGCGCCGAGGACGGGCGAGAGAACGGCCACGATCAACAGGCCGATGGCGTTGGCATAGCCCCAATAGGCCTCGGCGTTGCCGGCGGGCAGCCCGGCGCCGGCCACCTCGCGGACGTAGATGGGCAGCACGGCGGCGAGGATGGTCGTGGCAAACGCCGAGTTCGCCCAGTCGTACATCGCCCAGGCCCAGGCGGGACGGGAGTCCAGGCCCATGCGGGCGGCGGATCCGCGGGGCCCGGCGGGATCGGCGGGGTGGGCGGGGGCTGGCGCGCGCGTCATCAAAGCTCCTGTTCGCCGCGGCGCGCGGCGTTGGACTACCATGGACGGTGCATGATGCCCGAACCGTCCGCCCCGATGGAAGAGCCCGCGACGCTGCGGCTGCGCATCGCGCAGGCCGCGCCCGTGCCGCCGTACCTGGTCATCCTCGGCACGGCTCAGGACGGTGGCTACCCTCAGGCCGGCTGCCGCGGCGCGTGCTGCCGCGCGGCGTGGGATGAGCCGGCCATCCGGCGCAGCATCGCGTCCGCCGCCGTCGTCGTGCCGGCGGCCGCAGGCCGCGCGGCGCGGCGCTGGCTGGTCGATGCCACGCCCGACCTGCGCGCCCAGCTCCACCAGCTCGATGGCCTGGCGCCGCCCGAAGACGGCGCGCCGGCGCCCGCGCTCGCCGGCATCCTGCTCACGCACGGCCACATCGGGCACGTCCTCGGCCTCCTGCAGCTCGGTCGCGAGGCCATGGGCGCGCGCCGGGTGCCGGTCTACGCCATGCCGCGCCTGCTCGAGATCCTCGCGACCAACGCGCCGTGGCGCGAGCTCGTCGGCCTTGGCCACGTGGCGCTGCGGCCGCTGCGCGCGGGCGCGGCCGTGCCGCTGGGCGGCGGGGTGACGGCGACCCCGCTGGCGGTGCCGCACCGCGCCGAGATGGGCGAGACGGTGGGCTTCTGCATCCGCGGTCCCGAGCGCTCGGTGCTCTACCTGCCCGACATCGACGGGTGGGACGCCGCGCTCGACGGCCAGGCGCCGCCCAGCCTCGCGACGCGCCTGGCGGGCGTCGACGTGGCGTACCTCGACGGGACGTTCGGCAGCGCGGACGAGCTGCCGCGGCGCGACCGGAGCACCATCCCCCACCCGACGATCGAGGACACGCTGGCGCGGCTGGCCGGCGCGCCCGAAGCGCAGCGCCGGAAGGTCCGCTTCACCCACCTCAACCACACGAACCCGGCCATGGACCCCGCGGCCGCGCTGGTCGCCGCCGTGCGCGCCGCCGGCTGCGACCTGGCCGAGGACGGCGAGTGCGTGCCGCTGTAGCGTCGACGGCGGCCGGATGGGCGGCGGCGGGCGGCCGCTCGGGTCCGCACGACGATTTCGTTGACCCCCATCCGCCCCTGTCGTATGCTCGGCCTGCTGCCGACGGCGCAGCCCCGCTCGTGCCCCAGGAGCCTAATCCATGAACATGCCCGTCCGGGTGGCCGTGACCGGCGCGGCCGGCAACATCGGCTATGCCCTGCTCTTTCGCATCGCCAGCGGCGACCTGTTCGGTCCCGATCAGCCCGTCGCGCTCAGCCTCCTTGAGATCACGCCGGCGCTCGGCGCGTTGGACGGCGTGGCCATGGAGCTGGCCGACTGCGCCTTCCCCCTCCTCGCCGACGTCGTCTTGACCGACGACGCCGAGACCGCCTTCGACAGCGTCAGCTGGGCGCTCCTGGTCGGCGCGCGCCCGCGCGGCGCCGGCATGGAGCGCAAGGACCTGCTCGGCGCCAACGCGCCCATCTTCGTCACGCAGGGGCGGGCGCTGAACGCCCGCGCGGCCTCTGACGTGCGCGTGGTCGTCGTCGGCAACCCGGCCAACACCAACTGCCTGATCGCCATGCGGAGCGCGCCGGACATCCCGCGGGAGCGCTTCAGCGCCATGATGCGCCTGGACCACAACCGCGCGGTCAGCCAGCTGGCGGCCAAGGTGGGAGCGCCCGTCGGCGACGTTCGCCGGGTGACGATCTGGGGCAACCACAGCGCAACGCAGGTCCCGGATGCGTCGCACGCGCTGGTGGGCGGCCAGCCAGCGCCCGAGGCGGTCGGCGACGATGCGTGGTTCCGCGACACGTTCGTCCCGCTCGTGCAGAAGCGCGGCGCGGCCGTCATCGCTGCCCGCGGCCAGAGCAGCGCGGCCAGCGCCGCCAACGCGGCCATCGACCACGTGCGCTCGTGGGCCGACGGCACACCGCCGGGCGACTGGGTGAGCATGGCCATCCCGTCGACCGGCGCGTACGGCAGCCCCGAAGGCGTGGTCTTCGGCTACCCGGTCACCATCGCCGGTGGCCGGGCCAGCGTCGTCGACGGCCTGTCGTTGGCCGATGGCGTTCGCGAGGGCATCCGCGCGACCGGCGAGGAGCTGATCGAGGAGCGCGCGGCGGTCGAGGGCCTCTAGCGCGAGGTGACGATCGCCTGCCTTGATCGGCCTGGCAATCGGGCTGTTCGACCGGCCCTCCCGTCGAGCGCGCCGAGATGGTCGCCTCAATGGACGCCGCGAGGGGCGGCCCAATACGGCGCCGCCCCTCGCTGCATGATCAGCCGGTGCCCGGCCGGCTACGGTCGGAGACGCGCGTCCTTGCCCGCGAAGGGCAGGTAGATCCGCCAGCCCAGCGGCGGACCCGGCGTGCCGGCCGTCGGCGAGGGCGTCGGCGTGCCCGGCGTGGACATGGTCGGCGTTGGCGTCGCCTGCGTCGCCCCGCCGGTGGCGGACGGCGTCGGGGTGACGTCGGCGGGCGGCGTGTAGGGATCGGGCTGGAAGACCACCTCGAGCGTGTAAGGGCCGTGCAGCATGTCCACGGAGAGGGCCTGGATCCGGTAGAGGCCCGGGCCGACCCGGCTCTCGATGTGGGCGCTCCTATCTAGGTCCACGTCCACGTCGTCGTGCTGCAGGACCAGGTCGTACGCCCAGTTGAGGACGTCCAGGCGCGGGTCGAACGCGTCCGAGCGCAGGTCGATGGTGAGCGTGCCCCGCTGCGGGATCGTCACCGTAACCGTGTCCACCGGGAACTGTGTCAACGTGGTCTTGGGGAAGTCCCCGACGACGCAATCGGTGTCCGCGAGTTCGCCCTCGATGGCGTAGCCGGGCTCGAGCAGCGAGCCGGGCAGCGTGGCCAGGTCGACCTGCTCGCACGGGCGCGGGTCCGGCAGCAGGATCTGAGACACCTCGAGGTGGTAGGGACCCAGGTCGTTGTAGTACCGAAAGGCGTCGTCGATGTCGATGAAGTAATTCCCCGGCGGGAGCCGGGCCACGGCGCTCGCCTCGGCCGGGAGTTCACCTCCGAAGGCGATGACGGCGTCGTGGAGCGTGTCGGCGTCCAAGATGGAGGCGCGGACGTGGAACGTGTCGGAGCTCGCCGTCACGGTCAGCTCGGCGTACGACGGGAGCGTTACCCGGTACCGATCGACGGGCGATGGCCAGTGGGATCTGGGGTCGACGTCGAACAGCCGGCATTCGGCGCCGCTGAGCTCCGCGTCGACGATGGCCGGCACGGCCAGCGGCGCGACCAGGCAGGTGGCCGGTCGCGCCTCGGGCGTAAACTGGGTCGTCAGCGTGTAGTCGCCGGCGGAGGTTACAACCGAGTTGGCGCCGATGAGGTAGTGCCCGGCGTCGAGCACTTCCTCGATCGTGGACTCGTTGCCGGTCAGGTTGTCGTCGCGCGGGATGTAGAAGTAGCTGTCGCGCGCGATCAGCCAGAGATACGGCGCGAAGGCGTCCGACCGGTGCGTGATCTTCAGCCGCCCGCGGGTCGGGAGGTGGACCGCGTATAGGTCCACGCGGCTGGCGTCCCGATAGTTCAGCCAATCCTCAAGCGTGCAATCGCTGACCTCCAAGGCGCCCATGGCCGTTCCCGACGCGGCGATGTCCTGCAGCGAGCAGGCGTTGCCGCTCAGCGCGTGCGCGACGGTCAGCTGGACGTCGCCGGTTGCCCGGTTCTCGCCCTGGACGACGACGAGGAAGTCGCGCGGTCCGCGGATGTTGATCCGGGCGCCGTTGTTCAGCGGCAGCGTGCCGACGCCCGGAATGCTCTGGAACCGGGCGTTCAAGAGCTGCACGAACGGCACGAAGCCGCTCGCCTGGAGCCCGAAGGAGATCTCCCCGCCCTGGGGAACGAACACGCGGTGGACGCTGGCCGGCGCGTTCTGCGACAGCGCGGTGCTCAGGTAGCCCGTCCGGCAGCCGTCCGCGACCAGCGTCGCCGTGATCGTCGCCCCAAAGGTCAGCGCGGCCCCCCCGCCGGGAAGGATGGTGCACTTGCCGGCCGCCGAGTCGAACTGGCTGGCCAGGGTGAACGCCCCCGTGCCGCCCGGCTGCGCCGCGGCCACCATCACCCAATAGCGCCCGGCGGGCAGCCCGGCGTCCAGCGCGGAGGCGTTCGGGGTCGGGTCGCCGGCGCCGCCGCTGGCGTCCAGGGCGATATCGCGCGTGCGGTCCTCCGTCATGATCGTGAGGAGCGGCGCGAACGTGCTGTCGGACGCGGTCAGGGTGAGCGCCACGTCGCCCGGCTCGTCCAGGATCAGCTCGTAGAGCTGGGCGGCGTTGTCGAACGACTGGTCGGGCAGCCAGTCGAAGATGGCGCACCCAGGTTGGAGGATGCCCGTGACCACCCCGCTCGGCTCGATCGAGCCGGGCTCGCACGGGGCGCCGGACGGCGCGGGCGTCACCGTGGCGCGCACGGCGTAGTCGCCGCCCACCGCGCCGTTTTGCAGCGCCGCGCGGATGCCGATCGTGTAGCGCCCGGCCGGCAGCGTGGCGTTCAGCGTGGTCGGCTGGTCGGTCGGCGCTTGGACCTCGCGCAGGCGCCCGAAGCCGGCGTCGCGCAGGCTGATCGCCGCATCGAAGGCCGGCGTCAGCTCGATCGCGAGCGCGCTGCGCTCGGTCAGGTCGATCGTGTAAACGTCGGCGCGCGCTGGGTCGAGCTGGAACGCCGCGTCGGGTCCCACCAGCTGGCCCCATCGGCAGTCCGTGTCGGCGAGCGATCCTGCGACCAGCGCGCCGGATGCCAGCGCCGTCCAGACGCAGATGGGCGTCGCACTGCCCTGGTCCGGCAGCGCCAGGGCGTCGCGCGCTGTGTCCTCGGGCCCCGCAAGGGCGCCGCGGAGCGGTCGCAGGCCGTCCGCCTCGGCCGGTGAGTCGCCGCTGCCGCGCGCGTCATCGCGCACGACGATGCCGTCGTCGACCGCCGGCAGGGATCGCGGCGCTCGGTCAGAGCCGGCTTGGGGCTGGGGCTTGGCCTGAACTCGGCCGCCGATCGCCGACGGGCCGCTGCCAAGGGCTACGGCCAGGGCCAAAAAGAGAGCTGACCGCAGGGGCGGATGTCGCATCCTCGGTACCTCCTCGGTTCGCGGAACGGTGGGCTGCGCCGGCATGGCGCGCCGGTCATGATAACACGCCGCGCCGGCCACGCTGACACCTGCTTCCCGAGATCAGGGCAAGCCGAACAGGGCGCGCAGGCGCTCGAGCAGCCACTGGTACGGCCGCGCCTCCGGCGGATGGATGGCCGCCTCGCCCGTGCGCGCCTCGATCTCGGCGGCGCGCTCGGCGACGACGCGGGCCAGGCCCTCTACGACGGCAGGGTTGGCGAGCAGGATGTCGCGGAACGCCGCGCGGTCCAGGATGAGCACCGTCACATCGCCGTCGGCGGTCACCGTCGCGGAGCGCGGCGTGTCCGCAAACAGGCTCATCTCGCCAAAGGCATCGCCGGCCCCGCGCGTCGCGACGTCGACGGCGACGCCGTCGCGCACCACCGTGACGCGGACCGATCCGCTGCGGATGACGAACAGCGTGTCGCCGGGCTCGTCCTGGCGGACGATGTGCTCCCCGCTGACGTACCGCGCCTCCGCGGCGCGCGCCGCCAGCGCCTCCACCTCGTCGTCCGTGAGCGCGTCGAAGAGGCCGATCGGCCGCAGGACCGCGGCGCGCCCCGCTTCGGCCTCCGCGCGCTCGCGCTCGGCGATGGCGGCCGTCAGGCGATCGATGGTCACGTCCAGGCTGCTGACCGGGATGTCCAGCCCGGCGCGCAGCATCGCGTAGAGCGCGCGCGATCGAACGTGGCTGCGGGTGCGCGTGACCCGGCGCATGTCGCCCGTGGCAAAGCGGATGCGGTACACCAGCGCGCTGTCCCCGAACGCGAGCAGCTGGACATACGGTCGCGGCTCGGCCACGACGCCCGGCGCGGCGAGCGCCGCCGACGCGAGGAGGGCCTGAACGTCCGACGGGACGTGCGGGTAGCCGACGGCAAGGTCGACCGTATCGACGTGGACCGGGGTGGGGCGCGCGAAGTTGATCACGTCGCCGCGCGCCACGTTGCCGTTGGGCAGCGTCACCAGGTCGCGGTCGCGGGTCCGGACGGTCAGCGTGCGCCAGTTGAGCTGGACGACCTCGCCCTCGACCTCGCCGATGCGGATCCACTCGCCCACGGCGACCGTGCCCTCCAGCTGGAGCGCGATGCCGGCGGCCACGTTGGCCAGCATGTCCTGGAGGGCCAGGCCGATGACGGCCGAGATAACCGTGGACGTGACCAGGATGCCGTTCAGGCGATCGGGGTAGTGGGCGTGCAGGATGCCCAGCGCGGCCAGGAGCAAGACGCCCACGTTGACCAGGTTGACGACGAGCCGCGAGACCGCCCGCCCGCCACCGAAGCGCCCCAGGATGAGGTCCCACCCGACGAAGTCGACCATCTGGACGAGCGCGTTGACGACCAGGACATCGCGGACGGTGCGCGCGGCCTGGGCAAACGCGTCGATCGCCGCAAGCGGGCCAATCCGGCCAGGCGCCGGGGCGTTGGCCACGGCCGTCAGCACGGCGGCGACGCACCACGCCGCCACGGCCAGCCAGGCCGCGAACAGGGCCCGCCGCGCCAGCCCATGGCGCCGGAAGGGCAGCAGCAGGGCCGAGACGATGGCGCCAAGCCCGAGCGCGGTCGCGATGGCCACGGCGATGGCTTGCGTCACCCGCATCCCCCGAGGTGCGGCCGAGCCTTCCGCCGCCCGCGCGGCGACGGTACACTTGGCGTCGGCCGGGGGCAGTATACCCGACCGCCCCCACGCGCCGCGCAGGTTCACCGTGCAGTGTACCGAGTGCCAGTTCGAGAGCCCGCCGGGCGCGCGCTTCTGCGCCGGGTGCGGCCGCCCGCTCCCGAGCGCCTGCCCGGCGTGCGGCGCACCGCTGGTCGCCGGCGGTCGCTTCTGCGCCGCGTGCGGTGCTGCGGTGGGCGAGGCGGCCGCGCAGGCTGTCGTGGTTGCCCCAGATGCCGACGCCGCGCCGGCGCCCGGCGCGCTCGGGGCGCTCGCCGGGTCGGAGCTGCCCAAGCTGGTCGGGGCCGCGCCGCACGAGCGCCGGCAGGTGACCATCCTCTTCGCGGACCTCGTGGGCTCCACCCAGCTCGGCGAGGCGATGGATCCGGAGGACCTGGCCGAGCTGATCAACGGCGCGTTCCACGTGATGACCCAGGCGGTCGTCGGCGCCGGCGGCCATGTGGCGCGGCTGATGGGCGATGGGCTGCTCGCGTTCTTCGGCGCGCCGATCAGCCGCGAGGACGATCCGCTGCGCGCCGTGCGCGCCGGGCTGGCCATCCGCGACGGCATCGCGGCGCACGGCGAGCTCCTGGCAGCGTCCGGCGGCCCGCAGCTGGCGTGCCGCGTGGGCATCGACACCGGCGTGGTCGTGGCGGGGCAGGTCGGCGGCGAGGAGCACGGCGAGTACACGACGCTGGGCGACTCCGCCAACACGGCGGCGCGCATCCAGTCGGCCGCCACGCCGGGCGAAGTGTGGCTGAGCGCGGAGACCGCGCTCCTGGTCGAGCGGGCCGTCGCGCTGGAACCGCTCCCCCCGCTCACGCTCAAGGGCAAGGCGGCGCCGGTCGCGGCGTACCGCGTGGTCGGGCCCGCACCCGAGGACGGCGCGAGCGCGCGGGGCCTTGCCGGCATCGAGGTGCCGCTCGTCGGCCGCGACGGCGAGCTTGCGCAGCTCGTCGCGCTGTTCGACGACGCGGTCGCCACGCGGCGCGTCGCGTGGGTGACGCTCATGGCCGACGCCGGCATCGGCAAATCCCGCCTGACCTCAGAGGTCGTCGCGTCGATCACCGCCCGCGCCGCTCCTTCGGTCCTGCAGGCGCGCGCGCTCGATCCCGCGGCGGACGCGTTCCACCTGCTGCGCCGGCTCGTCGCGGCGCGCTACGACGACCATCCCGAGCGCGCCGGGATCGCCGACGACGGCAGCGCCGCGGCCGAGCGCGCGCGCCTCGTCGCCGGCGTGGCGGACGACCTGCGCGGCGCGAGCGCGCTGGATCCCGTCCGCGCGGCGGACGACCTCGCGCGCCTGCTCTACGGCGCGGACGGCGACGCCGGCGACCCGGCGGGCCGCGCCGAACGCGGGCTGCGCGCCCTCGAGGCGCTCCTCGTCGCGCTGGCCGGACGCGGGCCGCTGGTCGTCGTGCTCGAGGACCTCCAATGGGCCGACGACGCGTCGCTGGAGGCCATCCCGCGCCTCGTCGACGCCTTGGCCGCCGAGGCCGCTCTGGTGCTGGTGAACGCCCGGCCGACGCTGCTCGTCCGCGAGCCGCTCTGGGGCGAGGGCGAACACCTCCATCGCCGGCTCGACCTCACCCCGCTGCCCCCGGCCGGGACGAGCCGCCTGGCGGCCGCGCTGCTGGGCGCCGAGGCGGACGGGCTGCCCGACGAGCTGGTGACCCTCTTCGTCGAGCGCAGCGAGGGCAACCCGTTCTTTGTCGAGGAGCTGGCGCGGATGCTCCTTGCTCGTGGCGTCGTGGCGCGCGGGGCCGCCGGCGTGACGCTGGACGTCGCCGCGCTGGCGGCGGATGCGCTGCCGGCCACGCTGCTGGGCCTCCTCCAGGCCCGCCTGGATTCGCTGTCGGCCCTCGAGCGCATGCTCCTGCAGCGCGCCAGCGTGTTCGGGCGCACCTTCTGGGTCGGCGGCCTGCCGGCGGTCGGCGTGGAAGCGGCCACCGCGGAGGCCGACCTCGAGCAGCTGCGGCGCGGCGGGCTGCTGGCGGCACGCGCGCGCTCGATGCTGCCGCGCGAGCGCCAGATGCTCTTTGCCAACGCGATGCTGCGCGACGTGGCCTACCAGGCGCTGCTCATGCGCGATCGCCCCCTGCTGCACCGCGCAGCGGCCGATTGGCTGGAAGCGCGCGCCGGCGACCGCTACCCCGAGCTTGCCGGCCTCTTGGGCGACCACAGCGCGGCCGCGGGTCGCGCGGCCGAGGCGGGCCGCCACTACGTGGCCGCCGGCGACCGCGAGCGCCAGGCGTATGCCAACGCCCGCGCGGCGGCGTACTACACGCGGGCGCTCGATCACTTGTCGGACGACCAGACCGCGCACCTCACCGCTGCGCTGCGAGGCCGCGAGCTGGTCCTGGATCGGCTCGGCGAGCGCGAGCGGCAGTCGGCGGACCTGGACGCGCTCGAGGCGCTCTGCGGGCAGCCTGGGGGACCGGACATCAGCTATGTCCACTTCCGGCGCTCGTGGCTGGCCCTCCGCGCCGCGCACTACGACGAGGCCGAAGCGCATGCGCTCGCGGCGCTGGACACGGCCTCGGGCGACCTGCACGCGCGGGCGGATGCGCTGGTCAACCTGGGCAACGCACGGCGACGGCTCGGCCGCCCGGCTGAGGCGGAGGCGTGCTTCCTCGAGGCGCTGGCGCTACACGAGGCCGGCGGCGACGACCACGGCGCGGCCACCGCCCTGGTCGGCGCGGCGACGGCGGCGCAGGATCGCGGCGACGCCGCGGCGGCGCGCGACCGCTTGGAGCGCACGCTGGCCTTGTACGCGCGGCTCGGCGATGCAGGTGGTCAGGCGGCCGCTTCGACCAACCTCGCGGTCCTCTTGGCCACCGTCGGCGACCTGGACGCGGCCGCGCCGTACTTCGAGCAGGCGCTCCTGTTCAACCGCGCCGCCGGCGATCGCCAGGGCCAGGCGACCGCGCTCAACAACCTGGGCTACCTGGCCAAGGAGCGCGGCGACGCCCATGCGGCCGAGGCGCGCTTCCGCGAGGCGCTGACGCTCCTCGGGGCGCTCGGCAACCCCGCCGAGCGCGCGGACACGCTGGAGGAGCTTGCCGACGTCCTGCAGGCGTTGGGCCGCCCGGACGAAGCCGCGGAGTCCCGCGCCGAGCGCGATGCCCTGCGCGGCCCGCCGCCGGCCGAGGCGCTACGGGCCGACGGTGCAGCCGGCGCGCCATAGGACGCCGTTGAACAGCGGGTGGAAGTGGATCCCGCGGTTCTGGAGGTCCAGGCAGGCGCGCCGCGGGTTGGGCGGCTGGTCGGGTTTGCCGGGATCGAGGAGGATCTGCCAGCCGAAGACGCGCGCCGGGTTGGCCAGCGCGTGCTCGATGGTGGCCGCGGGGACCTGGTCGCGCACGATCTTGCACACGCACTGCGCCCCTTCCTCCGGCGCCGTCACGCGCACCGACGGGATGGGGAAGGCCAGGCGATGGGGCGCGCCTAGCCCGTCGATGGCGTCGACGATAGCCTCGACGTTGGTGGGATGGGTGCCGGTCTCCGTGGGGCGCACGCGGTACGTCAGCGTCTGGCCCGCCAGCGGCGTGCCGGTCAGCGTCCACGTGAGCGTCCGGCCATCCGGGCTGACGGCGGGCGCGATGGGGCGGGCGCTGCCCGGCACGAAGACCATGTTGGTGGGCAGCCGGTCGACGAGCGTCGCGCGCTGGAACAGCACCGTGGCCTCGATGCGGCCAGCGATCTCGAGGTAGATGGCGGTCAGCTCCCGTGCCGACGGGCTCTGGTAGTACTTGGACGGCTCGCTCGCGATGCGGCCGAGCGTGGCCGGGTCGACGTCGGTGCCCAGGCCCACGGAGTACGTCTCGATGCCGGCCGAGCGCACCGCGGCGATGACGGGGTCGAGCGCCTCGATCGGCGGCGCCTGCACGCGGTGGCGGCCATCGGTCATGAACACGATCACCGGCGCGGCGTCGGGGCGGTGCGCGGCGGTGGCCAGCTGCCGCCGCCCCGCGTCCAGGCCGTCGACGATGTTGGTGCCCGGCGCGTGCATGATGTCGTCCACGGCCTGGTGCAGCACGGCCATGTCGGTGGTCAGCGGCGCCATGGTCTCGACGATCTGGTCGAACGCCACCACGCCGAGCGTGATCAAGCGCAGGTCCATGGCATCGATGAGCGCGTGCGCGGCCTCTTTGGCCGCATCGAGCTTGCCGTCGCGGGCCATGGAGGTGGAGCGGTCGATCACCAAGACGACGTCGGCCTTCCGCTCGTACGCGGGGCACGCGCCGGCGAGCGACAGCGTGACGGTCACGGTCTCCCCCAGGCGGATCTCCGGCGGCGCGGCGGTCTTGTCGACGGCGGGGACGCAGGCAGCGGGGGGCTGCGCCAGGGCGGCGAGCGGCCCGCCGAGCGCGGCGGCCAGCGCTCCGAGGACGAGCATTGCCACCGGGGCGGCGACCAGACGGCGCGGCAAGCGGCGCATGACGGGCTCCTGGGGGTTGGGACGGGCAGGGGTGCACCAGCATAGCGGCTGGGCGCGGGAGGTTCAACGGGGCAGAACACCGCACGCGGCCGGGGGGTGTACGATGTTGGCCATGCTGCCCGATCCCCTGCCCCTCCCCCTGACCTTGGCCCTCCGCGCCGCCCGCGCCGTGGCCGTCCTCACCGGCGCCGGCGTCTCGGCCGAGAGCGGCGTCCCGACGTTCCGCGATCCCGACGGCCTCTGGGCGCACGTTAGGCCGGAGGAGATTGCCACGCCGGAGGCCTTTGCGCGCGATCCGGAGCGGGTCTGGCGCTGGTACGCCAGCCGGCGTCAGGCTGTTGCCGCTGCCGCGCCCAACGCCGCCCATCGCGCGCTGGCGGCGTTGGAGGCCCGCGTCCCGCGCTTCACGCTGATCACCCAGAACGTGGACGGCCTCCACGCCCGCGCCGGCTCGCGCAACGTGATCGAGCTGCACGGCTGCTTGAGGCGCGCCCGCTGTCACCGCTGCCGTGCTCAGGCCGCCGCGGGCTGGGAGGCCGAGGAGCGGCCGCCGGCGTGCGCGCGCTGTGGCGGCCCCGTGCGACCGGACGTCGTCTGGTTCGGTGAGGACCTGGCCGCGCGCGACCTGCACCGCGCGCTGGACGCGTGCGTCTCGGCCGATGTCGTGCTGGTCGTCGGGACGAGCGGGCTGGTCGAGCCGGCGGCGTCGCTGGCGTTCGCCGCGCTGGACGCGGGCGCCCGCGTGGTGGAGGTCAACCCGGAGCCAACGCCGCTCACGGATTGGGCGCACGACGTGTTGGCGGGGGCGGCGGGGGTGGTGTTGCCGGAGGTGGTGGCGGGGGTGGTGGGGCGTCTGATCAGGACGAAGGGTATACGATCTCGTCTCGACGGGTGGGTAGGTGGATTATGATTGGTGGACGGGATTGGTGGACGCCGTTTCGCGGGGAGGACCGTTGGCTGCGGGGGCGGTGGAGGGGTGTTCACGAGACGGACGTTTGCCTTACCGCCGAGATCGGCCTCACGGTGATCCAGGTTCATTTCGATCGGCGCTGACTGCAGGTTCGTTTCTCCAACCCTAGCGGAGCGTTGTCTCCGCCGGGCCGTGACCTGGCGCAAGAAGAGCTTCGAAACTGACTCGGAGCGAGGAGGCCGATTCGTCGAGCGGATCCTCTCAGTCGTCACCACGCTCCAGTTCCAGCAGCGCGACGTCTTCGCGTTCCTCGTCCATGCCCGCCAAGCGGCCGTAGCTCATGACGCCCCGCTGTCGCTCGTTCCCGGCACGTGAACAGTTTCGTCGCCGCAGTGTGATCCGCCGAATTCTGCACATGCCGACTTAGCGGCTGCGGTGGATCGCCTCGTTAGACCACTTCCTTCAGCGTGCCCGTAAGCACTCTGCCCGGGCGGGCGCACGGCCAGCTACCCGCCCGCCGCAACCACCACGACGTCCTCTGCCCGGTAGATCGCGTGCCGCGCACGTACTGCGATCCAGAGCCCATCAGGCGAGGCGAGGGCAGGCCCGGGTAGCATCCAGTCGAACGGGTCCTCGTAGTCGGCGGCGCGTGTGAACTCGAGGTACCCGAGCCGATCGCGCCAGTAAGTGGAGGGGATCAGCGCCGCTCGCGCGTCGGTGGTGGCGCGGTGGAGGAGTGTCGGCGTCGGCCCCTCTACCTGGCGTCGGTCCCCGCTCGCCGGCTCGTAGGCGAACACGGCGATCTGTCCGAACACGGGCGGGCGGTTGTTGCACCGGCGCTGGTAGAGCAGTTCGCCTGCGTCGCTCCAGCCGAGCAGCTCGTAGTGACAACTCGTGTCGAAGACGGTCTGCGCCCGCTTCGCGACGCCGGCGATCGGACCGGGCGCCGTAGGCCAGCGCAACTCGCGGCTGCTCGCCGATTCGACGGGCGGCGAGTAACGGTAGAGGAGCGGCACCGCGACGATGCCGAGGAGGGCGACACTGAGGACGGCTCGCCGCTGAAGCCCTGTCTCACCGCGGAGTGCCAGAACTGCCATCGTGGCCGCTACCAGGGACGCCGTGGCGTAGAGTATCGTGCTGCTGAAGAACGCGTGGTGCACGTAGAGCGCCGACGACAGCCAGCGATGCGGCCCATCCTGGTCGAACATCCATGCACGCCAGTCCGGCAGCGCCAGGCTCACGTAATACGGCCCAATCGCGACGGCAGCCAGCAGCATCGCCGATCCGAAAAAACCCCTGCTCCGCCCCATCACTTTCCTCCTGCCTCTCCAAAACCTGCCCTCGAGTGGATCTTACCACGGTGCTGTCGCGAGTTATGCAGTAGAGTCACAAACGCTGCGTCGACCACGACGCGGTGGCTGCCCTCGCCGCCTACCTGACAGTCACACAAGCTACGTTGTCCGCCGAATTGCAAACGTCACCGCTGCCCATAGCGCGCCGCTCGTAACCTCTAAGGAAGGATCGATGCCCCTCACGAGTACGTCCCACCAAACGCCCACAAAAAGGTTCCATTACGAACGGAACCCCGAGCTCTCGACGTTACGACAGGAGCACCACGTCGCCGGTTCTTGAGCAGCGGTGGCGGAGCCCGACGGGTTCTGCGCGGTGGTGCCCTACGGCGACGTTGCCGTGGCCGTTCCGAACGGATTCTGGAACGCTGGATTGCTCTCCATCTGCTCCATCATCTGCTCGAGTGACTCCTCGTCCATGTCCGCGCCGGGCATGACGTCGTTGAGGCCCATCTCGATTGCGCCCTCGGGCGGCGTGAAGGTGAAGAGGTCCTCGCTCAACACCGGCTCGTAGTCGATCGAGGTGGTGGTCGTGCGAATTCGGAACGTTATCGGTGGGGAACTGGCCATCGTGTCGGCCATCGTGTCGACGAAAGCGTTCTCGACTTCCTCCATCTCGTCCATACCTCCACCACGGTACATCTGGTCGGCCATCGCCGCCATGTCGATCGTCGCATTGATGTCGCTGGCGAGCGGCTGCCACGTCATGAGATCGACGGTCATGTCGACCTGATCGAGCCTGAGGACGCCGAATAGGTTTCGCTCCGTGTCAGGCATGCCCGCCCTCGGGGTGGCGGTGAAGTCGATCGTCCGCCGCCCCCCCACTGTCCGGGGTCTGCCGACCGAAACATCGTACAACCGGGTTATCCGTTCGAAGAAATCCCGATACAACTCATCCATGCGCGTCGGGTCGAACGGCATTCCGGACGAGGCCAACGGGCCGCTGATCTCAGCGATGTCCCTTCGCCACCATATGTTGAGGGATTCTTGGTATTGGTACAGTGATTGAAGGTCATTGACGACGATCGTCTGGGCATCCTGGCCGCCAAACGCCGCGAACTCTTCCGCGTCAAACCCTTCGACTCGCATCGTGTACTCCGAGCGAGTTCGACCGTCTGCGTTCGCCCACGATTCGGTACGTGCGATCATCGTCACCGGTGTCGAATCGCCCGGGGTCTTGGCATATGGAAACCCCATGTTCATCGTCAGAGTGACAACCGACGTGTTGTGCAGATCTCGCGGCTCCGCATTCGCGGCGACGAGCCGCTCGACGAACTCCTCGCTCGTCGGCAAGCCGACGTCCCCGTCGCCGCAAGCGGCAAGCCCGAGGGCGAGCGGAAGGAGCGCGAGGGCGAGGGCGAGGGCGAGATAGAGGAAGCTGCCCCCGGTCCATCGCTTCATGTTTTCGGGCGAGCCCTCATGTGGCGGGCCGAGCCGCGTCGCTTCGGCTTTCTGGTCGCGTTTCTGGAGAGGAGAGATCATGGTGACACCTTCCTTCGCGTGCACGCACGTAGCCGTGTGATCGAGGTGGTTGGGAGCACGATGAGTATGTTCTGACCTGCCCCCCACCACCCGCTGCCCACCGAGAACGCCTAAGGCAGCAGCAGTGCATCCGCGTCCACGTTCTGCCCTACACGCCGCGCACAACATCCGACACGCCCTGCCCCACCAGCGCTCACTCCCGCCCCTTCGTCGTCGCAATGTCCGCCTCGTTCCCTGCCGCGTCGGCCAGCGTCCACCACGATGGCGCAAACGTGTCCCTCACCAGCCGGCCTCCCGCCGCGAGGGCCGCCGCGACGCGCGCCTCCGCCTGCTCGTACGGCACCCAGACGGCCACATGGATTGCGCCACCGCCGTCCGGGCGCGGCTCCTGCATGGATTCGAACCAGAACGACGGCCCGCGACGGTGCGGGTCGATCAGGTCCTCGTCGGGGCTGTCCGCGCGCGGCTCGTAGCCGAGCACGGCGCGCCAAAACGGCATCACCGCCGCCGTGTCGGGCGCGCCAGGGATGACCAGCAGCGTTTGGACCGCGGACGGGTCGGCGATTAGGCCAAGTTCCCGCGCCACGGCCGAGATCTGCCGAGCCAACTCCACGTCGCGCGTGCTCATACCCCACCAGCTATCGGTCATCGTGAGCAGCCGCACCGTCACGCCGTCGTCTCGCAGGTCCACTTCGGGGCGGTGGTCCTCCAGATCGACCTGCACGGCCATCGCCTGCACCAATCGGGCGCCCGCCGCGAACGACCCGGTCCGGAAGAAGGCGCAGGCGCCCTCGCCCAGCACCCGCCAATCGGCGGTGCCCTCGGCCTCGTGGAACTGCTGCGGGCTGATGCGATCAGCCATCCTTCACCCCCTTCATGACAACCCCGTCACCTCCTCCGTCTCCAAATCCACGTCGATCCGCTCCGCCGCCGGCGCGCTGGGCAGGCCCGGCATCGTGCGCATCTCGCCCAGGAGCGGGTAGATGAAGCCGGCGCCCACGCTGGCGCGGACCTCTCGAACGCGCAGCGGGAAGCCCGTCGGGGCGCCCACGCGGGTCGGGTCGTCGGTCAGGCTGAGGTGCGTCTTGGCCATGCAGATCGGCAAGGCCCCGAAGCCGCTGGCCTCGAACTGCGCGATCTGCCGCTCGGCGAGCGCCTCGTAAGCCACCTCGCCCGCGCCGTAGACGCGGTGCGCGATCGTCTCGATCTTGGTGCGGATCGGCTGGTCCAGCGCGTAGAGGAAGCGGAAGTCGCTGGGCTCCTCGGCCGCCTCGACGACCAGCCGCGCCAGCTCCACGGCGCCCGCGCCGCCCTCCGCCCAGTGGCGCGCCTCGGCGCAGCGCACGCCCGCGGCCGCGGCGGCGCCCGCGATCGCCTGGATCTCGCTGGCGTGGTCGGTCGGGAAGCGGTTGATGCACACCACCGGCGTCACCCCGTGCATCCGGACGATGTCGATCTGCTTGGTGAGGTTGCCCAGGCCCTCCTGCACCTCCTCCGGCCGCTCCGCCAGCATGGCCTCCGGCAGCGGCCGGCCTGGGCGGACGCGGTGCCGCCCGCTGTGCAGCTTCATCGCGCGCACGGTGGTCACCACCACCGCCGCATCGGGGCGCAGGCCGCTCGCGCGGCACTTGATGTTGAAGAACTTCTCCGCGCCGATGTCGGCCCCAAAACCCGCCTCGGTGATCAGGAAGTCCGCCGCGCGGATGCCGATCCGGTCGGCCATGATCGAGCTGTTGCCGTGCGCGATGTTGGCGAACGGCCCCGCGTGGACCAGGGCCGGCGTGTTCTCCAGCGTCTGGACCAGCGTCGGCTTGAGCGCCTCCTTCATCAGCGCCGTCATCGCCCCGGCCGCGCGCAGCCCCTCGGCCGTGACCGGCGCCCCGTCCCGGCCCTGGCCGACCACGATCCGGCCCATGCGCGCGCGCATGTCCGCAAGGTCCGTGGTCAGCGCCAGGATGGCCATGACCTCAGAGGCCACCGCGATGTCGAAGCCCGTCTGGCGCGGCGGGCCGTCGCCGCGGCCGCCAAGGCCCACGGCCATGTTGCGCAGGACGCGGTCGCTGACGTCCAGGACGCGGCGCCACGTGATGCTGTAGGGGTCCAGCCCCAGCGCGTTGCCCTGGTAGAGGTGGTTGTCGATCATGGCCGCCAGCAGGTTGTTGGCGGCCGTCACGGCGTGGATATCGCCCGTCAGGTGGAGGTTGATCTGCTCCATGGGGACGACCTGGCTGTAGCCGCCGCCGGCCGCGCCGCCCTTGATGCCAAACGTCGGCCCCATCGACGGCTGGCGGATGGCCAGGATGGCCGTCCGGCCGATGTGGTGCATGGCCTGCGCCAGCCCGATCGTCGTCGTGGTCTTGCCCTCGCCGAGCGGCGTCGGGGTGACGGCGGTGACCAGGATGTAGCGGCCCTCCGGGCGCGACGCCAGCACGTCCAGCGCGCTCGGGCGGACCTTGGCCAGGCCGTCGCCGTAGCGCTCGATGGCGGACTCAGGCAGGCCCATGCGTTCCGCGACCGCCTCGATCGGCAGGAGCCGAGCGGCGCGCGCGATGGCCAGGTCGGAGGGCATCGACCCGCTGGACGCGCTCAGCGCGCGGCCCAAGGGAGCTGGACGGTGTTGGGCAGATCGCCGGGGCCGACGATGGCCACGCGCAGGAGCGGCTCGGCCGGCCACGGGGCCTCGTTGCCGGCGGCGTCGCGCGCGCGGGCCCGGAAGGCGTAGAAGTGCGGGCGCTCGCCCTGGAAGATGCGCTCGAGGTCGCGCGTGGCCAGCACCCAGTTCATCCACGGGCCGCTGTCCACACGGTACTGGACGTCGTACGTGGTGACGCCGCTGCCGCCGTGGTCGTCGCCTTCCCAGCGGACGGTGAACAGGCCGTCCTCGCCGCCCGCGATGCGCTGCATCGTCACCGTCGGGGGGCGGCGGTCGATGCGCGTGACCGTCTGGGCCTCGCCGATCGGCTGGAAGTTGCCGGCGCGGTCGCTGGCGCGCGCCATGAACGTGTACGTCGCGCCGTCGTACGGCGCGTCCAGCACGGCCGTGCGCGCCGTCGTCCCCAGGGCGAGCGTCAGCCACGGGCCGCCGTCGATGGCGTAGAAGGCGTCGTAGGTGGCGATCCCGCTCGGCTCCAGGCCCGGGCCCTCGGGGTAGTCCTTGCCGCTCCACGCCACCTGGATCGCTGCGCCCGACCACTCGGGCAGCGCCTCGATGCTGACGTACGGGGGCGTGAGGTCCACCAGCGTCTCGGCCTCCGCCGGCCCGGGGACCTCAATGTTGCCCGCCTGGTCCACGGCGTAGATGGCGAACTTGTAGCGGCCGCCGTTGATGCCGAGCACGGTGGCGTCGGTGCGCTCGACCTTGTCGGCCACCAGCTGCCAGTCGCCCTGCGCCAGCTGCGCGTAGATCCGGAAGAACTCGACGCCGGTGGCCGGCTCGGGATCGTCGTAGTCCCACTCCAGGGCGATCCGGCTGCTGCCCGGCTGGTCGCGGTCCGGCGTCGTGTGGTAGAGCGGCAGCGGCTCGAGCGCCGAGGTCGGCGGCTTGACGTCGTCCACGTGCGTCAGGCGCAGGATCGGGTCGTTGCTGCCCTCGCGCGCGTCGAAGCCGCGGTTGGAGCCGGCCGTCTCGTAGCCCTGGACGTAGAGGCCGCGGTTGGCCGTGTGCGCGCGCTGCCACCCTGGGAGGCGCCACGCCTTGACCCGCTTGGTCAGCTCCGCGGAGCGGAACGACTGCCAGCCCGACCCGCCCCCGACGCGCGTGACGGCCAGGCGGTCCGAGCGCACGCTCGGCCAGCGGTTCCACGCGATGTTGCCCTCGTCCCAACCGCCGTCGATTCGGAAGAGCACGATGTCGCGGCCTGGGTCGCCGGAGGGTCCGGCCTGGCTCAGGTAGAGGCGCACCTCGGCGTCGGTGACGGCGCGGTCCTTGTCCAGGTCCGTGTGGTCCCACCGGACGGCCGTGCGGGTGGCGCCGTAGCCGGGGCGATCGCCCACCCACAGGCGGTTCTCGCCGCCGAAGTTGCGGTCCGGTTGGGCGCTGGACACGAAGGCGTCGGCGACGGATTTGAGGTCGGCGGTGGCGAGCACGGCGTCAGGCGACTGGGCGCGCGCGGGCGGTGCGGCGGCCACGCCGGTGAGCCCGATGCCGATCGCCACGAGGAGGACGCTGCGCCGGGATCGAGTGGACATCGTTCACCTCGCTGCTCGGGTTGGAGGGCAATGGTGCCCGCCCGGAGGCGTCGCCGCAAGCGTGGACCGGCGGCGAGCATTCCTCTGCGGTTGCCCGCCCGCGCGCCACGCCGTACCATCGCGCCATGCCGGACCGCTCCAGCCGCGCCAACGCGCTCCTCGGCTGCGCGCTGCTCGTGGCCAGCGCCGTCATGGTCGGGCCGGGGTTGCTGCCGGGCCGCACCGTGCTGCCGCTCGACGTCGTCGCCCACTACGCGCCCTGGCGCGGGCATCGGCCGGCGCCCGCCAACCCGCTCCACGGCGACCCGGTGCTCCAATTTGCCACCCGCCCGCTCACCGCGCGCGCCCTCAACGACGGCACCATCCCGCTCTGGGACCCGCATGCCATGGCGGGCCACCCGCTCGTCGGCGACCCCCAGGCCAGCCCGGTCAACCCCGTGCAGCTCGCGCTGCTCGCCGTCCTCCCGCCGCTCCGCGCGGCCAGCTGGCAGGCGCTCGTCCACGCGCTCGTCGCCGCCTTTGGGATGGCCTTCTGGCTGCGCGAGCTCGGCGCGCGCCGCCTCGCCGCGCTGGTCGCCGGCCTCGCCTTTGCGCTGGCGGCGCACCTCCAGGTGTGGAAGGCGTACCCCGCGTTCATGGGCACCGTCGTCTGGCTGCCGTGGTGCGCTGGGGCCTGGCAGCGCGCCGCCCGGACCGGGACGATGGCGCCCGCGGGGTGGGGCGGCGCGGCGGCGGGCATGGCGCTGCTGGCGGGGCAGGTCCAGCACGCGCTGTTCGGCGCTGTCGTGCTGAGCGTTTATGCGGTTGGCAGCGCGTGGGGCCTCGACCCGACCCGGCGGCGGGTGGCCGTCCTGGCGGCGGCGCGCATGGCCGTGATCGGCGCGCTGATCGGCGCGCCCAGCGTCCTGCCGGCGCTCGAGCTGGCGCGCGACACGATCCGCCCGCCGTTCACACCGGACGCGCTCGTAGCGACGGCGGTGCCCCCCGGCCAGCTGATCGCGCTCATCGCGCCGTGGTTCCTGGGCGACCCGCGCGACGGCACATACCGCGGTGCCCAGAACGCCAACGAGATGCCGCTGTACCTCGGCATCCTGCCCCTGCTCCTCGCCCTCTGCGCACCCATGCTTCGCCGCGATGCAGCCACGCGCGCGCTGGCGGCGGCGGGGGTCCTGGTCGCGCTGCTCCTCCTCGGCACGCCCGCCGCGCTCCCGCTCGCGTTCGTCCCCATGGTGCAGCGGTTTGGCCTCATGCGGTGGCTGGCCGTCCTGCCGCTGGCCGCCGCCCCGCTTGCCGGCCTGGCCGTCGACGCCGCGCTCACGGATCGCCGCGCGGCGGCGCGCCTCGGCCGTTGGCTGCTCGCTTCGGCGGCTGCCGCCGGCGCGCTGCTGCTCGCCGCCGCCTACCAGGACCCGCTCGGCCGCGCTGGCGCCTGGCCGGCGGCCGCGGTGCTCGCGGCCAGCGCCGCCGCCGGCGTCGCCTTTGCGCGGCGGCCCGATGCGCGTTTTAGCCAGGCGCTGCTGGCCGCCGTCGTGGCGGTCGACCTCATCGCGTTCGGCTGGGACTACACTCGCGCGGGCCGAACGGACGATGCGTTTGCCGCGCAGCCGCCGCTGGGCGCGCTGGCCAGCGAGCGCGCCGGCGACCGGTTCCGCATCGCCACGGTCCAGAACGAGCGCATCGCGCTCGGCCCCGGCCTCTCGCCCCTCGTCGGGCTCGACGACATCGGCGGCTACTCGTCGGCCGTCCGCGCCAGCTACCGCGCCTTCCTCGCGCCGTTCACCACACCGCCGCGCGAGGGCCACATCGCCCAGAACCCGAACATGCTGGCCTTCGGCCAGATCGACCCGCTCCTCCTCCGGCTGCTCGACGTGCGCTACGTGCTCTCGGCCTCGCCGCTGCCGCCGTTCGAGCGGCTGCTCGACCCGGCGGTCGCGTGCGCCGAGACGCGGCCCATCGGCGAGGGCGTCGCGCTCGGCGCGCCGGTCGTGGCGTTTGCCGACGGGCTCAACCGCGTGGACGTCGGCGTGGTCGAGGGCGGCACCGTGGCCGTGCACCTGGTCGAGCGGCCCGGATCGGAGGAGCACCTGGCCTACGGCGAGCTGGCGGCGGTGCCTGGCGGCGGCCCGGTGCGCAGCCTCTACGCGGCGCCCATCCGCCCCAGCGCCGGACGGCGGCTGTTCGCGTACGTCGACGTCCCGCCGGGCGGCGGCACGGCGCGCGTGTGCGCCGACGGCGACCGGCTGGCCGTCGGCCTGGCCGCCACGGATGCCCCACTTACGCTGAGCCAAGAAGCCAACGGGCTGCTGGTGTACCGCGCCCCGCCGTCCTTCGGCGCGGCCTGGTGGGTCGGCCAAGCGGAGCATGCGCCGGACGCCGCATCCGCCGCTCGGCGCGTTGCCGACCGCACCGTGGACCCCGCCGAGCGCGCAGTGTTAGAGAACCCAGAGGACCTATTTGACCCAAATGACCCATATGCCCCTATTGACCTCAATCCCGCCAACACGCCCTCAGAACGCCCACCGAGCGTGCGCGTCGTGGAGCAGGGGCCGAACGCCCGCGCCGCCGTCCTTTCGCCGCCGGTCGAGGGCGGGTGGCTGGTCGTGTCGCAAGCCTACGCGCCGGGCTGGCGCGCCCTGGCGGATGGCCGGCCGGCGCCGGTCGTGCGCGCGTTCGGAGGCCTTACGGCCGTTGCGCTGCCGGCGGATGCGTCCACGCGCGAGGTGGCGCTGCGCTATCGGCCGGCAAGCGCCCTCGCCGGGCTCGGCCTCGCGGCGGCCGGGCTCGTGCTCGTGGTCGTCACAGTCGCGGGGGGCCGCGCTACGGTCCGGGCGCAGCCGCGCCCCACGTCGCCACCGACCCCAGATCCTTCGCACAGCGCGTGATCCCCTCGATGCGCGCTGCTGGTAGCGCGAGGGTCAGCGCGTGGAGCGCGGGCAGGCGGCTGGGGACGGCAAAGACCAGCGTCGGGCGCCGCGCGCCAGCGACCAGCCGGGCCAGCTCGTCCGGGTCCATGCCCACCGGCACGTCGAAGTAGACCAGGTCGGCCGTCTCGCCGGCCGGATCGGGCACGATGGGGCCTAGCGTGGGCTCGGCCACGCTGCCGGCGTCGCCTGGGCCGGGGAGGCGCCAGACCCGGCGCTCGGCCAGGTAGCGGGCGCTCTCGAAGTCGCCGATCCGCATGTCCGGGCGCCCCAGGAAGAACACCGCGCCGTGCGGGGCGTCGCGCGCCGTGATCTGGCCGACGCGGGAGGCAAAGGCCGTCAGCGGGTCCCAGTAGCTGCACCCGGGAGCAAAGCCGCGCCAGTACGCCAGCACGTGGAACGCGAAGACGCCGCCGACCAAGAGCGCGGCCACGCGCCCGGACGCCGTCCGCCGCTGGTCGAAGAGCGCGCCCAGGACCGCGGTGAGGGCCAGCGCGGCGAGCACGAGCGCAGCAGGCAGGACGCCGGAGACGCGATAGAGGCTGACGGCCGCGTTGCGCGCCAGCGCCAGCGTGACCAGGCCGCCGACGATGTGGAGGCCGAGGAATGCCAGGCGCGGTTCGATCGGGCGGCGGAGGACCATGACCACGCCGAGCAGCAACAGCGCCGCGGTCACGACGTCCAGCGCCGCAAAGCGGCTGAAGTAGAACGCCGTCGCCGGGGCCGACCCAAAGGCCAGCGCGGCGTCGAGAGCCTGGCGGGCCGCGAGGCCCAGCGACGAGGTGGCCGCCAGCCGTTCGGCCGCTGCACCGCTCTGGACCAGCCCTTCGGCGCCGATGCGCGACAGGTAGTCGCCCGGCCTGACCAGCGCCCAGCGCACCATCGGCGCGGCCGTGATCACGGCGACGAGGAACGCCGCGCCGACCGGTGCGACCGGTAGGCGGGCGGCCGCGGCGGCACGGCGGGCTCCCGCAGGCGCGCGGGCCGCCCCCGCCAGGGCGAGCACGGCCAGCCACGCCACCCAAGCCGCCGCCACGAGGTCGATGAGGCGCGCGCCCACGTAGCCGTACTGCGCGAGGCCGAGCGCCAGCCCGCCCACCGCCGCGCGGCCGGTGCTGCGCCGCAGCACCCCGGTGGCCAGCCCCCAGGCCGCGACCGCCGCCAGCGCCGCGTCGAGCCCGTGGCCGAGCCCGGCGCGGCTGAAGTGGACGTGGAGGTGGTTGGCGGCCATCAGCGCCCCTGCGGCCAGGCCCACGCGGCGCCCGAACAGCCCCGCGCCCAGCGCGTACGTCGCGGGCGCAGCGATCGCGGCGCCCAGCGCGGTCGGGAGGCGCAGCGCCCACGCGCTCGGGCCGATCAGGCGTTCCAACAACGCGTGGGGCACCAGGTACATCGTGGCGTTTGCCCAGAACGTGCCGAACATGTGGCTGCCCTCGCCCAGCGCCATCGAGCGCGCCGCGTTGCCGAACACGCCCTCGTCGCCGTTGACATAAGCCGGGACGCGATCGAGCAGCAGCAGCCGGAACAGGAGCGCCACGGCGAACAGCGTCGCCGCATCGCTCAGCGGCCGGTGCCGCGCGGCGAGCCATGCGCGGGCACCGCCGGGCAGGAGCCACTGGGTTGGTAGGGCAAACCCCAGCGCGGCGGTGCCGAGGCTGGCGCTCCACAGCGCGGCGATGCCCCAATACGCGCTGCTGGGCTGGCCGTCGCCCCGGTGGTGCAGCGCGGCCAGGGCCAGTGCACCGCCCGCCGCGCCGACGGCGACGACGGCAGAGCGGAGCCACGGGTCCGCGCGCCCGCCTCCGGGCACAGCCGTGGCGTCGAACGGCTGTGCGGCCGGTGCGGGCAGGCCCCACATCGCCCACGCCGCGACCGCGATGGCCACGGCCGACGGCAGGAGGGTGCTCGTCGAGGGCGCACGCCAGGCGTCGACGAGGACCAGCTGGCTGGTGGCCAGGACGGCGGCCCCGAGGGCGAGGACGGCACGCGCTGGCGCGCTCGGCGCGGCGTACGCCGGCGCCCCGCCGTCTTCCTGTGCGATCACGGGCGCTTCCGAGCGACCCGGATCACATCCCGCCGGCCAGCTTGTAGCCCGTGAGGTAGGTGCGGCGATCGAGCCGCAGCTCCTCCTCGATCACGCTGCCCGGGTGCCGTCGGGCGCGCGGAACCTCGATGAACACCAGCTGGGCCTCGGGGACGTCGAAGCGCAGCAGCAGCTCGTCGTAGACGCGGCGCCCGCGATCGACCGCCAGCGCATCGGCATCGGCCTCGGTGAAGCTGCGGCGGAACGCACCGCCGGGGAACGCCGCGCTGCCCTGGACCTCGAGGAAGCAGTCCTGGCACGTGCGCAGGAAGCGCACCGCGTTCTCCAGCGTCGCCTGGGCGCCTTCCGGATCGCGGAAGTCCGTTCGGTTCGGCTCGAACTCGATGTCCACACCCGTCTCGAACAGCTTCTGGGCCTGGGCGATCTCGGCGTCGCTGACCGCGTCCTTGTTGGTGAAGTCGGTCACCTGGAACACCAACTGGCCCGGCCGAGAATCCAGCGCGTGCTGGAGGTCCGGGTCGGTCTTGGCGGCAAGGACGAACTCCGGCGCGAGGAGCACGCGGAGGTCCGGCGCTGGCGGCACGGCCTGGCCGCAGTAGTTCCAGTAGAACCCCGCCTCCTCGAGCCGGTTGGCCAGCGTCCGCCCGTCGTCCACGAGCAGCGCCGCGTCGCGCAGCGTGGCAAAGGCCTCGAGGCCGAGCTGGTCGCGCAGCTCCTCTGCCGAGGCGGCCGCCATGAGGTCCTCCCGCGCGGGGTCCGCGGCGGCCCACTCGGCTAGGCGCGCGTACGCGCCGTCCGGGTCGCGCGCGAGGTCGGCCAGCGCCTCGTAGTACGCCGCGGTGAACGCGCGGAACGCGTCGGGCTCCGCGGCGGTGCGCGCGGTCGAGAACTCGAGCACATCCCACAGGATGCGCACGTCGCGCGACGACAGGATGACGCGGCTGTCCGGCACCGCGGCGAGCGCGCGGCTGATCTCGGGCTCCCAGGCGACCACGGCGCTGATGTCCTGCTCGACGCCGCTGTCGATCCACGCGTCCACAGCCGCCCCGGCATCGTCGTAGCGCACGGGGAAGGAGAGGGGCGCCGCCGCGGTGTGGCTGGCAAAGCAGGCCATGTACTCGGAGACGCTGTAGCCCGTGAACGCGATGGCATGGTCGAAGATCTCGGTCCACGTCTCCACGCCGGGCTTGACGACGATGGCGTCGTTGCCCGCGCTCTGGCCGAGGGGGATCCCGACGGCCACGCCCGCGCCGCACTTGCGGGTGGCGTCCAGCGTGGTGGCCAGCGCGTCGTAGGCGCCGTCCTGGAGCGCCTGGCACTGGCCGTCCTCGTCCAGCGCCACGTCGTCGGAATAGACGTCGAACAGCTGCAGATCGTAGCCACGAGCCTCGAGGTAGCCGCCGGCGTCCATGTGGGCCAGCGTGGCCATGTAGGGCGCGTACTGGAGCGTGAGGACGCGGAAGGGCGGCAGGTCGTCGCGGTCGCGGGGCCGGTCGTCCGCCGCCGAACGCGGTGTGGGCGACTGCCCGAGGTCGTCGGCGCGGGAAGCGCCGGCGTCGTCCGATTCGACCTCTTCGCTCGCCCACGGCGACTCGGAGGGGTCGCGCTCGGACGTGCCGCCCGGGTACAGGTCGGCCGGCAGGTTGCTGCCCAGGAGGGCGATGCCGCCGCACGCCAGCAGCACGACGAGCATGACGAGCACGATCCGGCCCCAGCGTACGCGCATGGTCGATTCTCCCTATGTCGATCCGGCCGCATGCACGCGCCCGGAAGAACGGCCACCGCCCCACGCCCGCGGGGCGTGGGGCGGTGCTCACGTCACGGAATCGCGCGGCCTCTTAGGCTCACGCGCCGTCCTCGGCCGCGCCCGCGCTCCGCTCTGCAGGCGCGCTGGCCGCCGCCGCGGCGGGCGGCACGGCGGCGGCGGAGGCCATGTCCATGCCCAGCTCGGCCTTCAGCTCGTCCAGCTTGGCCGCGCCGGCGGCCGTGGTCTTGAGCGCCCGGTCCGTGGCCATCCGCCGCTTCTGATCCCACAGCGCATCGACGACGTCGCGCCGCGCGCGGTACTTGGCGGCGTCCTTTTCGACCTTCTCCTCGATTCGGGCCCGCACGTTGCTCTGGTCGCCCGGCACGAGGTCCATCATCTGCTCGCGGAGCTCGAGCTGCTCGCGGCGCATGCCGGTCATCCGCGCGCGCGCCACCAGCCGTGTGTCGTTCCGCGACAGGCGCTCGAGCTCCTTGGACTGCTCGAGCACCATCGTGATGGCCTCCTTCTTGTCGGAGAGGGCATCGGCGACCAGCTGCTCGAGCTCGGCCACCTCGCCCTCCGCGCTGGCCAGCTCCTCCGCCAGGAGGGAGGCGCGCGCCATCTCCTGCTCCTGGGTGACGGCGTCGCCGCGGTGGGATGCGGCGTTGGCCGCCTCCAGATGCGACTTGGCCTCTTGGCGCACGTTGGCGGCCATGATGCGCGCTTCGGCCAGCTGCTGGACCATCATCTCGGCTGCGGCGCCGACGTCCTCGGCCGCGCCCATCTGCTTCTTGACGTTGTCGGCGCGCCGCACGCGGTCGTGCGCCAGGCGCCGCTCCAGCGGCACCGCGTCCTCGGCGCTCTCGACGAAGCCCGAGAAGAACATGCGGATCAGTTCGACGATTCGGCTGAACAGGCCCATCGGGTTCTCCTTGGGGATCGAGGGTGGCGCGCAATGTACGCGGCGGGGGCAACGGGGTTGCGGGCTGCGGGGAGCAGGCCGGCGGCATGGTAAGGCGTCCGGCCGGCGCGGGTCAAACACTGCTGCCCGGATCGTGCAGATCTATACTCCAGCGATGCGCCGAGGAGCCTCGCATGACCACGAACGCGCCATCCGCGGCCGATCCCGCGTCCGACGCGCTCCAGGCGCAGGTCGGCCGGCCGTATCGGGACGCCGTCCGGTCCCTTTGGCCGGACGTCGGGATCTGGGACTACCTCCGGTACGACGACGCTGGCGACTTGTGGCTCGGCCCGCTGCGGCTGATCGACGCCGTCCGCGCCTACGGCACGCCGCTCGAGGTCGTGGACACCGTGGTCCTCGAGCGGCGCGCGCGCGAGTGGTCCGCGCTTGCCGAGCGGACGGCCGCCGCGGCGGGGTATCCGGGCCGGCTCGGCTTTCTGTACGCCGCCAAGGCCAACATGGCCAGCGAGATCACCCACGCGGCGTACCGCGCGGGCTGGCATGCTGAGACGAGCTCCCAGCAGGACCTGGCCCACCTCATGTGGCTCGCGGAGCGGCAGCTGCTGCCCGCCGGGCTTCGGGTTGTCTGCAACGGGTTCAAGCTCCCGCCCGAGGCGTTCGGCCGCGACGCCCTGGGCGCCTGCGATCCGGCGGGCCTCCCTCCGGCACACCCGCGCTCGCTCCTGCTGCCCCCCGCGCCCCCGGAGCACCTGGACCCGGCGGTGCGCGACCGGCCCTATGCGGAGACCATCGTGCACCTGGCGCGCGCCGGCTGGGCCATCACGCCCATCCTCGACGAGGGCGAGGTGGCCTGGTTCGCGGCGCGCGGGCAGCCGCCGATGGCCGTCGGGCTGCGCATGAAGCACGGCCAGGTGGCGACCGACCACGAGCACGCCGCGCTCGTGTCCCGCTTCGGCTTTGATCGCGAGGGGTTGTTCGCGGCCGCAGAGGCCGTCGCCGCAGCGCCACACCTCGCGCTGACCACGCTCCACGCCATGGTCGGCGCGGCGGAGACCATCCCGGTCGAGCGCATGGTCGCCAGCCTCCGCTACGCCGGGGCCGTATGGGCCGACCTGCGCACGCGCCACCCAGAGCTGCGCGAGCTCAACATGGGCGGTGGGGTGCCGCCGCTCGGCGAGCCGTACGATCATGCCGGCTTCCTGCGCGGGCTGTATGCCGCGCTGGCGGAGGAGGCGGCGGCGCGCGCGGTTCCGCCGCCCGACCTCACGTTCGAATTTGGTAGCCTGGTCGCGGCCGAGAGCGCCATGCACGTGTTCCGGGTCGTCCAGCGCAAGGTCAACCACATAGCCGCCGCTGGCGAGCCGGGAGGGGCGCTGCCCTGGGCGATCCTCGACGGTGGGCTGATGGCCGCCATCCCCGACATGCTGCTCATCGACCGTGCCTTCCGCTTCCTGGCGCTCACCGGCGCCAACCGCCCGGCGCTCGCCGTTCGGTTCGGGGACCTCACGTGCGACTCGGACGGCCGGTACCCGCCGGCGTCGTTTGGTCCCGGTGCGGCCGTGCTGCTGCCCGACGCCGCGCCGCTCCACGTCGCGGTGATGGGCGTCGGCGCCTACCAGGAGATCCTGGCGGGCGTGCGCGGCGCCCACCACTGTGGCCTGCTCGAGGCCGTCGAGCTGATCCTCGAGCCCGGTCCGGACGGCCCCTTGGCGCGCGTGATCGCCCGCCAGACCAAGGCCGAGGCCATGGCCGTCCTGGGCTACACGGACGACGCGGCGGCAGCCCTGGCGCGGGCGGCCTTGGCGCGATCGACCTGACCGGACCGCCGGGCCGGTGCTATCCTTGCGCTTTCCTCGCTCGCTCGAGCGCACCGCGCGCAGCCCGCGGCCGTTTCGGAGACACCCCATGAGCCCAGCTGGCGCATGGCGCCGCGCCGCCCCAGCCTGTGTCTGCGCCGTCGTGGCGGCGGCGCTCGTTGCCACCGCGATCGGCGCCCGCCCGTCCGGCCACGCGCGGGCTCAAGTCCCCGGAGACGTGGTGTCGCGCGCCTACCTCGCGCTGGTCATGCTTCGCGGCCCGGGCGCAGAGGGCTTCCCGGCCGCCGTGACGGTCACCGCCACGCCCGGTCCCAGCGCAACGCCCGAGCCGACGCCACTGCCGACGCGCGACACCCGCCGCGTGAGCTACCCCACCGACCCGGCGGTCATCGTGCTGCAGGTCGGCCAGAGCGAGACGGAACAGGACGGGCCGGCGTGGGAGGAGCTGAACGGCACGCCGTATCTCACCGTGTACGGCGACGGGCGCGTCATCGCTGCCCGGCGGCTGCACGCGGCCGTCGAGGTCCTCTACGAGGCGCGCGTGGACGACGCGCAGCTCCAGGCCTGGCTCGTCCCGATCACGTACGACGTCCAGCTGTTCACGTTGGGCGAGCGCTACGATCATCCCGACACCGACCACTTCGCCGGCCACGTCTACGTGCGGTTCGGCCCCGACGACGCCCAGTTCAAGCGCGTCTCCATCGGGGGCCTGCGCCGCTGGCTGCAGGACCCGCTCCCCGCCGTGCCCGACGCCGAGCGCGTCCGCCTGCTCGCCGCGCGCCTCGTCGCGCTGGAGGATTTCACCGCCGCGCTCGACGCCCCGTACGCGCCCGAGCAGCACACGGTCATCGCGCACGAGATCAACGGCACCGGGGCGGCGCCCAACTGGCCGCTGGCGCTCGACATTGCCGCGATCTCCAACTCCGCGCCGCTGCGGCCCGTCGAAGGGCACCCGCACGGCCCCCCGGGGCACCTCGTCGTCGACGGGGCCCTGGGCGCGGAGGCGCGCCGCGTGACCGTAGCCGATGCCAAGCGCGACTTCCCCGGCTTCAACTTCGCGGCGCGCTACCGCGTCGGCGGCCGGTACTACGTCGTGGGCGCGCGCCCCGAGGTGCCGGGCGGCTCGCTCTTCCTTCCGCGCCGGCTGCACGAGCAGTGGTACCGTAGAGACGGCTGATCGCGCCGCTTGCCCTTGCATCCCTTCGGAGTTGCTCCCATGGCCCTACCGTGCCCGCTTCGAGCCGGCCGCATCCACGTCGCGCTGATCGCGCTGCCGCTCGCCGCGTGCCTAGTGGCCGCGTGTGACGGCGAGGCGCCGGACGACGCACACGATCAGGCGCTACAGCCCACGGTCGACGCGCCGGCGCCGACCGTCATCGCCCGTGGAGGGCCACGCGCGGAGGAGACGGCCGTAGAGGCGCGCTCGCGCGTCGGCGGGGCGGCGTCGCTGGGCGCGCCGGAGCACGGCATCCAGGCGTTCCTCTGGTGGCGTCCCGAGGTCGCGGAGCAGGACCTCCTGCTGGCCAAGGACCTGGGCTTCCGGTGGGTGAAGCAGATGTTCGCGTGGCGCGATATCCAGCCGGAGCCCAACCGCTTCGACTGGGAGCGCTCCGATTTCATCGTCAAGACCGCCGCGCGCTACGGGGGCATCGACCTGCTCGTCCGCCTGGACTACCAGCCGGAGTGGGCGCGCGCCGGTTGCTCGGATCAAGGACCGCCGCGCGATCCCGCGTTGTTCGCCGCCTTCGCCGGCGCGGTGGCGGACCGGTACCGCGGACAGATCGGCGCCTACCAGATCTGGAACGAGCCCAACCTGGCGCGCGAGTGGTGCGACCAGCCCCCGAGCCCGACCGAGTACGCCGCGCTGTTGGCCGCGACGTATGCGGCGATCAAGGCGGCCGACCCGGGTGCGCTGGTGATCAGCGCCGGCCTCTCACCGACCGGCAGCGGACCGCCGGAGGCGATGCCCGACGACGTCTACCTCGATGCGCTCTACACCGCCATGGGCGGCTCGCCGGCCGGCTACTTCGACATCCTGGGCGTGCACGCCGCCGGCTTCGCGGCGCCGCCGGAGACCAGCCCCGACGAGGCGGCCGCCAACCCGGCGTACGGCGGCGAGCGCTTCTTCACGTTCCGGCGCGTCGAGGACCTGCGCGCCATCCAGGAGCGCCACGGCGACGGCGCCACCCGCGTGGCGGTTCTCGAGATGGGCTGGACCAGCGACACCGTCCACCCGGAGTACGCCTGGCACGCGGTCAGCGAAGCGACCAAGGCGGACTACCTCGTCCGCGCGTACCGCTACGCCGCGGAGCACTGGTCGCCGTGGATCTCCATCATGTCGGCCATCTACCTGTGCGACGCCGACTGGACGCCCGACGACGAGCAGTACTGGTGGTGCGTCAACAACCCCGACGGCAGCCCGCGCCCCGCGTTCGAGGCGCTGAAGGCCATGCCCAAGTAGCGCACGCGCCGCTCTCACCCGGCGGCCAGCGCCAGCCACATGACGGCCGCCCCGAGCGCGAGCCCGGCCGCCACCTGGGCCGGGGTGTGCCGCGCCAGGCGCACCCGCGCCCAGCCAACCACCGCCGCCAAGACGACGAGCGCCGCGGTGGCTGCCGTCGCCCCTGCCAGCCGTCCCACGAGCGCCGCCAAGGATGCCGCGGTGGCGGAGTGGACGCTGATCTGCCACCGCAGCGTCACGGCGAACAGGAGCATCGTCTGGACCAGGATGGCCGCGAAGACGCGGCTCATGATCCCGGGCGCGTCGAGCAGCACGGCCAGCCCGAGGGTCAACGCGGTGCCGGCGCCCGTGAGGATGAACGGGCGGATGCGCTCCGCGCGGAGCGGAAGGTGGATGTCCAGCACGTGACCGCGGTGGACGAGCCATGTGAGGTGCGCCAACGGCAGGAGAACCCCGAGGGCGATCTCGACGACCGCCCAGCGCCACGCGCCGGCCTCGCCCCGGCGCCCGGCAAGCACCGCGGCCAGGGCGATGAGCACCGCCGACATCAGCGGTGGGCTGAACACGTCGGAGATGCCGCGCGCGATGCGCGCGCCGGCCGTGCCGGGACCCGACACGACGGGAACGGCGGGGGGTTGCGGGTCCGACAACGTCAGTCCTCGTGGCGATACAGGCCGCTGAGCGGGCGTCGCTTCGGGCGACGGCGATCGGCCATGCCGACCGGATGATATAATGGCGACCCGGACGGCCGCAACGAACCGTGGCGCCGGACGATGTGCGAGGCTCCGGTCGGTTGCCCGGCTCGCGCGCGCCGCACCCTGGGCAGTCAAGCGCCATGCTCCGCCAGTCTCCCTACCCGCTGATCGCGTTCGACGCCGCGCTCGCCTCCGTGCGGAGCGCCTTTGCGCCGCTGCCGGCCGAGCAGATCGCGCTGTCCGCGGCTGCCGGGCGCGTGCTCGCCGCGCCCGTCGTGGCCGCGGAGGGCATGCCGCCGTTCGACGCCGCCTCCGTCGACGGCTGGGCGGTCGTCGCGGCGGACGGTGAGGGCGACCGCGCCGTCGTCGGCATCCTGGACGCGGGCTCCTCAGCCCCCGTCGTGGTCCGCCCGGGGACCGCGGCGCGGATCGCTACCGGGGCACCGCTGCCGCCGGGCGCCGACGCGGTCGTCATGGTCGAGGACAGCGCTCCCGATGGCCAGGGCGTGGTGCGCGTCGGGATCTTGCGGGCGCCCGCCGTCGGCGACGGAATCCGGCCCGCCGGCCTGGACTACGCCGCCGGCGACGTGCTGCTGGCCGCCGGCCAGGTGCTCTCGCCCGCCGCGATCGGGCTCGCCGCATCGGCTGGTGCCGGCCGCGTGGCGGTTCATCGGCGACCGCGCGTGGCCGTCTTCTCGTCGGGCGACGAGCTCATCGGGCCGGACGAGGCGCTGCGGCCTGGGGCCATCCGCGACGGCAACCGGTTTGCCCTGGCAGCCGCGGCGGCCGAGGCCGGTGCCGACGTCGTGACCCTCGGCACGCTGCGCGATCGCGCCGCCGAGCTCGATGCCCTCTTGGGGGCGGCCGCGGCCGCCGATCTCGTGCTCACCACGGGCGGCGTGTCGATGGGGCGCTTGGACCTCATCAAGCCATGGCTCGCCGAGCACGGCAGGATCGTGTTCGGCCGCGTGCGCGTCAAGCCGGGCAAGCCGGTCACGTTCGCGGTCGTGGCCGGGAGGCCGTTCTTCGGGCTGCCGGGCTTCCCGGTCTCCGCGCTCGTCTGCTTCGAGCTGTTCGTGCGGCCGGCGTTGCGCCGCCTGGCCGGCCATCCCGATCCCGAGCGCCCCGTGTGGAGCGTCCGCTTGGCGCAGCCCGTAGAGCACGCCGCCGACCGCGTCGAGTTCGCGCGCGCTGCCGTGACGATGGCTTCCGACGGGCCGATGGCGCGCACGACGGGCGCGCAGGGCAGCGGCCGGCTGCTGAGCCTTTCCGCGGCCAACGCGCTCCTGCGCCTACCGGAGGGGCGTGGCGCCACGGCCGCGGGCGAGCAGGTGCCTGCTATGATCCTTGGTGAGGTGCGCGCGGAGCCCGAGCCGGCGCCCCACGGAGCCCCAAATGGTCCTTGACGGCTTCGGCCGTGCCATCGACTACCTGCGCATCTCGTTGACCGATCGCTGCAACCTGCGCTGCCGGTACTGCATGCCCATCGACGGGCTGCACTTCGCGCCCGAGCCCGAGCTGCTGACGGCGGAGGAGATCCAGACGGTCGTCCAGGCGGCGGCCGGGCTTGGGTTCCGAAAGGTGCGCCTCACGGGCGGCGAGCCGACCCTGCGGGCCGATGTCGTCGACATCACGGCGCGCATCAAGGCGGTCCCGGGCATCCGCGACGTGTCCATGACCACCAACGCCATCCGCATGCCCTCGCTGGCGATGGCCCTCAAGTCGGCGGGCCTGGACCGCGTCAACGTGCACGTGGACGCCCTGGCGGCCGATCGCGTCGCCGACCTCATGCGCTGGGGGTCGGCCGATGCGCTGTGGGCGGGCGTGGCGGCCTGCGAGGCGGCCGGTCTGGCCCCGATCAAGCTCAACGTCGTCGTGACCCGCGGGTACAACGACGATCCCGCGGAGCTGGCCGCTCTGGCGGCCCTCTCGTGCTCGAAGCCCTGGACGGTGCGCTTCATCGAGCTCATGCCGCTCGGCGCCGGGGAGGAGTCGGACTTCGCCATCGATCACTACGTGCCGAACGATCGCGTGCGCGAGCGCATCGAGGCGGCGCTCGGCCCGCTCTTGCCCGTGCCCAACGCTGACCCATCCGACGAGGCGTCCAACTTCCGGTTTGCCGGCGCGCCGGGGGGTGTGGGCTTCATCTCGCCGGTCAGCGCGCCCTATTGCGGCACGTGCAACCGCATGCGCATGACCGCGGACGGCCGCTTCCACCTGTGCCTGCTGCACGACGACGAGCTGGACGTCCGCGAGGTCCTGCGCGGCGACCACCCCAGCGCCAATGCGCGCCGCGCCGCGGTGGCCGCGGTGCTCGAGCGCGCGGTGGCCGCCAAGCCCACGGGCCACGCGCTGCGCCAGGGCATCTACACCGAGCTGCGCCGGATGCACGCCATCGGCGGGTAGGCGGCAGCGAGATCCGGCGTGCACCGCCGGGGCTAGCACAAGAGCGGATCCGGGTCCCGCTCGCCCGTCTGGACGCGCCACAGGCTGGCGTAGAGCCCCCCGAGCGCGAGGAGCGACTCGTGGTGCCCCTCCTCGACCACCCGACCTTCGTCCAACACGTAGATGCGATCGGCGTGGCGGACCGTCGAGAGGCGGTGCGCGATCACGATCGTCGTCCGGCCGATGGCAATCCGCGCCAGGCTGCGCTGGATGGCGGCCTCGGTCTCGTTGTCCACGGCCGCGGTGGCCTCGTCGAGCACGAGCACCGGCGGGTCGCGCAGCACGGCGCGGGCGATCGAGAGGCGTTGGCGCTGCCCGCCCGACAGCTTCTGGCCGCGCTCGCCGACCAGCGTGTCGTAGCCGTGGGCCAGCCCGGCGATGAAGGCGTGCGCTTCGGCGACGCCGGCCGCCGCGACGATGGCCGCCTCGGGCGCGTCCAGGGCGCCATAGGCGATGTTCTCGCGCACCGTGCCGTCGAAGAGGAACACATCCTGGCTCACGAGCCCGATGGCGCGCCGGAGGTCGGATAGCTTGAGCGCGCGGACGTCGATGCCGTCCAGCGTCACCCGCCCCTCGGTGACGTCGTAGAAGCGCAAGAGCAGCTTGACGATCGTGCTCTTGCCGGCGCCCGTCGGCCCGACGAAGGCCACCGTGTGGCCCGCCGGGATGGCCAGGTCGATCCCGCGCAGCACGTCGCCCCCCTCGCGGTAGCGGAACCGGACACCCTCGAAGCGCAGCGCGCCGCGCACGGCGTCGACGGGTAGCGCGCGCGGGCCATCTGAGATGGTCGGCTCGGTGTCCAGCAGGTCGAGGATGCGCGCCGTCGAAGCCATCGCCCGCTGGTAGAGGTCCAGGGTCTGCCCGAGGCGCGTCAGCGGCCAGAGGAGGCGCTGGCTGTAGAAGACCATCACGCTGTAAGCGCCGACGGCCAGGCTGCCGGCCAGCACCTCGTAGCCGCCGAAGAGCAGCATCAGCGTGAACCCGACGACGATGACCATCCGGATGAGCGGCACGAAGGCCGCGCTCAGCCGGATCGCGGCGCGGTTGGCGTCGCGGTAGCGGGCGCTCTCGGTGGCCACCCGGCGCGCCTCGTGGGCTTCCGCCGTAAAGCTCTTGATGGTGGCGATCCCGCCCAGGTTGTTGGCCAAGAGGCCGCCCAGGATTCCGGCGCGGCGGCGCACCTCGGCGTAGCGCGGCTCGAGGCGCGCCTGGAAGCGCAGCGAGGCCCAGAGGATGAACGGCATCGGCAGGAACGGCAGCCAGGCCACGCTGGGCGCCAGCCCGAAGTAGACGGCCGCGATGGCGAGCACGGTCGTGAGCACTTGGATGACGTCGTTGGCGCCGCCGTCCAGGAAGCGCTCGAGCTGGTTCACGTCCTCGCCGAGGATCGTGAGCAGCCCGCCGGTGCTCCGGTCCTCGTAGTACGCCAGCTCCAGGGATTGAACGCGGTCGTAGGTCGCGCGGCGCAGATCGTCCTGCACGGCCTGGGCGAGGCCCCGCCAGAGCACGGCGTACGCGAACTCGAACACGGACTCGAGCCCCCAGATGACGACCGACAGCACGGCCAGGACGACCAGCTGCTCGCGCGGGTCTTGGATCCCCATCCGGCCGAGCAGCGCGCCCTCGCGCGCGACGACGACGTCGACCGCGGCGCCGATGAGGAGCGGCGGGGCTAGGTCGAACAGCTTGTTGAGGACGGAGCACAGGGCGGCCGCGGCCAAGCGCGCGCGATGAGGCTGGGCGTAGCGGAGCAGGCGGGCGAGGGGGCGTCGGGCGGCGGGCGGAGCGGCGGAACGGGTGTCGGTCGCAGGAATGGCCATCTCCTTGCCGCTCGGCGGTTCGCGGGTATGCTAGCACAGCAAGGAGGGGTGACCTGCGATGGTGGACGACGTTCGAGCGGACGATGGCGGCCAAGGCGGGCCAGGCGAGGGCCGGCCCGGCGGCTGGGCGCGCCCGCCCAGCGAGGACGCCGTCTGGACGTATCGCGGCTACCAGATGCGCGCCGGCGAGTTCACCACGGCCATGGTGCACTTCTTCCGGGCCGAGATCAGCCGCTCGAACACGTGGCGCCAGCGGCTCGACGCCACGACCAACTGGGCCGTCATCGCCACCGGCGCCGCGATATCGTTTGCGTTCACCAGCCGCGGGGCGTCGGGGGTCGACCACGGCGTCATCATCCTAAACACCCTGCTCGTCACCGTGTTCCTGCTCATCGAGGCGAGGCGCTACCGGTACTACGAGCTCTGGAGCTACCGCGTCCGCCTCATGGAGACGGACTTCTATGCCGCCATGCTCGTGCCGCCGTTCCAGCCCTCGCCGGACTGGGCCGAGACGCTGGCCGAGAGCCTCCTCCACCCCCAGTTCCCCATCAGCCGGCGCGAGGCCTTCGGGCGCCGGTTCCGTCGGAACTACGTCCACATCTACGCGCTCCTTTGCTTCGCGTGGTTCCTCAAGGTGTGGCTGCACCCCAAGGCCGCGACGTCCATGGACGAGTTCCTCGGCCGCGCGGCCGTCGGCAGCGTGCCCGGCTGGGTCGTCATCCTGATCGGCGCCGCGTTCAACGTCGCCGTGCTCGCCTTTGGCTGGCTGACGGTCGGGCTGCAGGATGCGGCCGGCGAGGTGCTGCCGCGCTATGGGGACATGGAGAGCGCGCTGAAGGGCAAGCTCGGCCGCGGCGAGGCCCGCTCGCGGGCTGGCGCATGGTTCAGGCCGCGCGCCCGGCAGCGGAGCCAGCTCGTCACCTTCATCATCACCACGCGGCCCGAGGACGTGGCCGGCCAGGTCATCGAGCAGCTCGGCCGGGGGGTGACCGCGCTGCAAGGGAAGGGCATGTACACGGGCGGCGAGCGCAGCGTCCTCCTGTGCGCGCTGACGGTCACCGAGGTGCCGCAGCTGCGCAGCATCGTCGAGGCGGTCGATCCGGACGCGTTCGTCATCGTCAGCCCGGTGCACCAGGTGCTCGGCGAGGGCTTTGTGCCGCTGCACGACGAGCCCTCGGAACCTGCGCCCAGAGGCCGCTGACGGGCTCCTTCCGACGGCGCGCCGCCTATGCCCACCTCGCGCGCGGGGTGCTGGCTGCGGTGAGCGCCGCGCTGCTCGGCGCGCTCGCCGCCGCCGTCGCGCTCGGCGGGGCGCGAGCCGGCGCCCAGCCCGGCGAGGCAAGCGCCTACGCCTACGACATGGCCGTCGCCGCGGTCGACGTCTCCGGTCTTGTATTCGACCCACAGTCCCTGCGGGCCACGGGCATCGTGACCGCGGTGCTGCGCCACGAGGGCGGTGAGCTGCCGCCCGGCCCGCTGCGGCTGACCTTCTACGCGGAGCGCGACGACCGCGAGGGGCTCGGCGCCGGCGACGTCCGGCTGGCAGAGCGCCGCGTCGCGGGCCGGACCGCCGGCGGCCCGGGGATGGCCGCGGGAGAGACGCGCACCGTCACGGCACCCATCTCGGCCGTGCTGGCGTTGCGCGGTGCCCCCATCGGCGCCCGGCTGAGCCGGCTCGGCCCCCGGGGCGACCGCGAAACGACGAACGATGCGCGTGATTCGATCGCGGCGTGCCGGCGTCCCGCGGCGCCAGGGGACTTCGGCGGCGCCCTGGCGCCGCGCGTGCTCTGGCGGTGGCCCGGCGACGGCGAAGGGCACGCACCGATCGACGCGCCGCTCTCCGTGCGCGTCGGGCACGCGCCCGTGGTCATGGACGTCACCGGCGACGACGTGCCCGACGTCATCGTCCAGACGATCGCCCCGGAGATCCACCCGTCCTCCGCGCACCTGCGCGCGCTCGACGGGCGGACCGGCCAGGCCCATTGGACCGTGACGGAGCCGGCCCACGCGGTCTATGCCTACACCGCGCCCGCGGCCGGCGACGTCGACGGCGACGGACGCCCCGAGATCGTGGCCATCGGCGGGCGGGCGGAGGACATGCGTGCCGGCAGCGTTTGGCGCGCGCTCGCCTTCCGCGGCGACGGGTCGCTCCTGTGGGAGAGCGCGCCAAACGCCGTCGGCGCGGGCGACGCGCGGGTCGATCCGGGCGTGACGCTCGCCGATGTCGACGCCGACGGGCGGGTGGAGGTGCTCGCCGGCGGCGCCATCCTGGACGGTGCGACCGGGGCGACGCGCCTCTCGAACGCCCCGCCGCGCGCGATCGTCGCCGACGTCGATCGCGACGGGCAGGTGGAGCTGGTCAGCGGACCGCTCGTCTACCGCGCCGTGGCGGACGGCGGTCGGCTCCGGCTGGTAAGCACGCCCCTCGCGTCCGTCGAGCTGACGGCGACCAAGCACCTGAACGCGCTCATGCGCCTCCCCGGCGCCGCCGCGGGCGATGGCAACCCGGCGGCGGGCGCCGCGCACGTCGGGCCGTTCGGCGTGCTCAGCCTGTTCCGCCTGGACGGCGGCCCGGCCCTGTACGATGCCCCGTTCCCGGGCCGCGCGACGGGCGCGATGCAGCGCCAGGGGGGGCCGCCGGTCGTCGCGGACTTCGACGGCGACGGCCAAGCGGAGGTCGGCGTCGCGGGCCAGCGCGCGTTTGCCGTGTTCGATCCCTCGCTCGACCCAGAGGGCACCCTGCGCCTCGGCGTCCGCGACGTCGCCGTCTCCGACGACCACTACGGCTTCACCGGCGCCGCCGCCTTCGACCTCGACGGCGACGGGCGCTGGGAGCTCGTCCACGGCGACGAGGCCACGCTCTACGTCATGGGCATCCTGGCCGGGCGCGACGACGCGCTCCAGATCCTGTGGCGGACCCCGCGGCGCAGCGCGACGAACAGCGAGATGCCCATCGTCGCCGACGTCGACGCGGATGGGCGTGCCGACATCGTGGCGCCCAACGAGCCCCGCGACGTCGGGGACGGCATCACGGTCTACGCCAACGACGCCTGGATGACCGCCCGCCGGGTATGGAACCAGCACGCGTACTTCGTGGACAACGTCGGCGACGACGGCGCGATCCCCGCGGTTCCGAAGCCGAGCTGGCTGCGCCACGGGACGTTCCGGGCCAACCCGCTCCCGCGCGGCGACGGCAGCGCCAACGCCGCGGCCAACCTGACGGCCGGTCGGCTGGTGGCCCTCGCCGACGCGTCGGGCGGAACGCGCATCCAGGCGCGCATCGGCAACGCCGGCGCGGCGCCGGCCGGACCCGGCATCAATGTGGCGTTCTTCAGGGACGACGCGGAGGACGCGTTCGCGCGCGTCGTGCTCACCCGCGCGCTGGGCGTGGGGCGTTGGCTGGACGTGTCGGCGCCCATCGACCTCGACAGCGCCGCCACCGTGCGGGTCTGGGTCGATCCCCCGGCCGGCAGGGGGATCGGCGCGGCGTCTGGGCCGCCCGGCTGGCCAGAGTGCGACGAGGCGGACAACGTCCACGCCTGGCGCGTGGAGCCGCCGGTCCCCCCTACCCCGACGGCGGATCCGCCGCCCTCGCCAACGCCGGCTCCTCCGACGGCGCTCGCGACCGATACGCCGGCGACACCGCCCGCATCTTCGACGCCAAGCGTGCGCGCGGGCGCGGTCCTCTACCTGCCGGACCTGCGGCGCGACATGCTCCCGTGCGCGCGGGGGCGCCCCACCCTGCTCGTCGTCGTCGCGGACGCCTCGGCGAGCATGGGGCGCCGGGGCAGCGATGGCCGGTCGCTCAGAGCGCTGCTCGCGGAGGGGCTGGCCGCCTACGGTGCGGGCGCGATCGCCGCGGGCCACAGCGCGGGCCTCGTGACCTTCGACGGCGACGTGCTAGCCGCCCTGCCCCTGACGAACGATCCCGCCCTCTGGTCCGCGGCGCTGGCCGCCTACGCGCGCCCGTCTGCGAGGCCGGGCAGCGCCCTGGACGCGGCGATCGTGGCCGGCGCGGTCGTGCTGGCCGATGCCGGGCCGGGCGGGAAGGCGCTACTGGTCGCCACCGATGCCTTCCGGTTGGATCGCGGCGTGGCCCGCCGGGCGGTTGACGCCGCCGACGCGGCACGGCGCGCCGGCGTGCCCGTGGCGGCCGTCGGCATCGGCGCCGTCGCCGATGCCGCGCTGCTCGCTCGGATCGCGGGCTCTGCGGATCGCGTGGCGCAGGGAGCCGATGCGGTTTCCTTGACGCGCGCGCTCGCCGAAGCCGTTCGCGCCACACGGTGCGGAGGTCGAGACGTCCGATGACGCTTCGAGCCTCTGGGGGCGCCGGCCGGGGGACGTGGGTCACGTGCCTTGCCTTTGCCGTCGCCGTGTTTGCCCTGGCCGCCGCACCCCGGCTCGTCGACATCGATGCGCACCTCACCCCCGACGAGCTGCGCTGGGTCTGTCGCACGTTGAACTTTCACACCGCCGTGCGATCCGGGGACTGGGCCGGCACGGTCCAGACCGGCCATCCGGGCGTCTTCACCATGTGGCTGGGCGGTCTCGGCCTGCCGGTCGATCCCACGGCGTCGTGGTCGGTGGCCTGCAGCGCGTCGGCCTCGAGCGAGCTGATCTATGCGCTGCCGCCCGCGGATCGCGACGTGCTGCTCGAGCGCCTGATGGCGGGACGGCGTCGCGTGGCCTTGTTCTCCGCGCTCGGCATCGCCCTGTCCGCGCTGGCCGTCGGCCGCCTGTTCGGATCCCGAACAGCCGCCGCCGCGGCGCCCATGCTGGCGCTCGACCCGTTCTACCTCGCGCACTCCCGGGTCCTCCACCTGGACGCGGTGTTGACCACGAACGTGCTCCTCTGCCTGCTCTGTCTGTTGGTGTACCGCGAAGGGCAGGGCCGGCGGGCATGGCTGACGGGCTCGGGCATCGCGCTCGGGGCGGCGCTGGTGTCCAAGTCGCCCGCGTTATACCTCATGGGCTTCGGACTGCTCTACCTGATGGCTGCCGGGCTTCGCGACCGGCGCGCACCACGGTCGATCGCCGGCGATGCCGGGCAGTGGCTTGCGACCGCGGTGGTGACGGCGGGCGTGCTATGGCCGGCCCTCTGGGGTGCGTCGCACGTGGCGCTCGACGCGTACGTCGCGGACTTCGCGCGGCATGGCACGGCGGTCCTGGAAGACGCCAGCTTCTTCGCAGGTGCGGTGCGCGACGACGCCGGGGCGGGCTTCTATCCGCTGATCGTGCTTCTTCGCGCAAGCCCGCTGGCGCTGCTGGGTCTGGCCATGCTGGGAGCAATGCGCGGCCAGGCGCGCAATGCCCGCGCCGCGGGCGTGCTGGTCGCGTTTGCCGTGGGGTTCGGGCTGTTTCTCACGCTGGCGACCAAGGAGTTCGATCGGTACCTCCTGCCGGCGTTCCCGATGCTCGATATCGCTGCCGCCGTCGGGTTCGCCGCGGCCTGGTCCCACGTTCGGCGCCAGCAGCCGCCGATCGGCCGCGAGCGGAGCACCGTCGCGCTGGCCTGTGCCACAGCCGCCCTGCAGGCACTCCTCGTTCTCCCCGTGCATCCGTATTACGGCATGTGGTACGACCCGCTCGTCGGCGGCGCTCCGCTGGCGGTGCGCACGGTGCTCGTGGGTTGGGGCGAGGGGCTGGATCAGGCTGCCGCCTTCCTCAATGCCCGCCCCGACGCGGAGCGGTTGACCGTGGCCAGCCGCTACCGTGCGGCGTTCGCGCCGCTCCTGGACGGCACCAACATCCAGACGCAGCGCTTCGATCCCGAGTCGACGGACTACCTGGCCATCATGCTGAACCAGGTGCAGCGACGGCAGGACCCGGAGCTGCTCGATCGCACGCTGACCGCCCGCCCTCCGGCCATCCCCGCGTTCGTCGCGCGCGCGGGGGGCGTCGACGTCGCCTGGCTGTACCAGAACATGAGCGTCGAGGCGCCCGCGGCGTACCTGGCCGCCCGCGCGGATCCGGAGCGCGATGTCATCGTGGCGCGCGCCGACAACCTCCTGGTGCGTGGTTACGACGGGGATGTGCCCTTGATCGCCGTCCCCCCCGACGCAGACCAGCCGCTGGTCGACCGGCATCTCAAGCCGGCCCTGCGCGCTGGGAAGGGCATCTGGTTCGTCCACAACACCGACATCGCCGCCATTCCAGTGGCCCGGCGCATCCAGCTGGTCCTGGCCACGCGCGGCGTCCTCATAGAGAGCGTGCCGTTCGGCGAGCTCACCGTCGATCGCTACCGCGTGCCCGCGGGCACGCGCGCGGGCGACGGCCGGCCTCGGCCGTGCGCCGTGGCCTTCGAAGGCGGGCCGCAGCTCGTCGCGCTGTGGGTGCCCGCTGGCCCGTTGACCCCGGGCACGGCGGCCCTGGTCGTCACCGATTGGCGGGTGCCCGGCCTCACGCTGGCCAGCGCCACCCTGACGCTGCAGCTCTACGACTCGGCCGGCGTGCGGGTCGCCCAGAACGATGTCCCACTGGCCACGGACGACGGCACGGGCGTCGCCATGTGGGAGCCCGACGCGAGCATGCGGACGCGCCAGCAGCTCGACCTGCCGCCGGGCCTCCTCGCCGGCACGTATCGGCTCCGCCTCGGGCTGTACCGTCTCGACGATGGCCGCGTGAACCGCTTCGTCCCGCATCCAACCGAGACATGGCCGATGATCGAAGGCGAGGACATCGTGCTCGAGGTGACCGTCGGCGCACCGCACCGCTAGCCGGCGGTCGCTCCAAGCTGGTGTCATACGCCGCCCGTGCCTATCATGAGCGCTGAGGGTTCACACACCGGACGGCGATCGTCCGGGGCGCGGTGACCGGGAGGGGCGTATGGCGCGTGAAGGCCGGCTGCTGGCAACGACCGTGGGGCGCAAGCTGCTCAACGGCCTGACGGGCTTCGGGCTGTTCGCCTTCGTCGTCGGCCACCTCGTCGGCAACCTGACGCTGCTGCTCGGCCCGGACGCGTTCAACGGCTATGCCGCCTTCCTCGAGGGCCTCGGCCACGGGGCGGCGGTGATCCTCATCGAGATCGGCCTGGTCGCGTTCTTCGTCGTCCACATCGTGACGGGGACGCGCATATGGCTGCGCAAGCGCGCCGCACGCCCCACCGCCTACGCGGTCGTGGGCGATGCCGGCGGCGCGAGCCGCAAGACGCTCTCCAGCCGGTCGATGCTGCTCTCCGGCGTCTTCCTCCTGGTCTTCGTCGTCCTGCACGTGTCGCACTTCAAGCTCGGCACCGTCTACACGACCACGCTGCACGGTGAGGAAGTACGCGATCTCTACCGCCTCGTCATCGAGGAGTTCAACCAGCCGGCCATCACCGCGGCGTACGTGCTGGCCATGCTCTTCCTAGGGCTCCACCTGCGCCACGGCGCGTGGAGCATGATCCAGACGCTCGGGGCCACCAACCGGCGCCTGCTGCCGGCCCTCTACGGCGGCGGCGCCATCGTCGCGATCGTGCTGGCGCTCGGCTTCATCGCGCTGCCGCTCTACGTGCTCCTCGTCCTCGACCCTGCCACCACGTCCGCCATCGGAGGCATGCCGTGATCGTCGACCGACCCGTGATCGACGCCCCGCCGCGGCCCACCATCTCCCAGGACCAGCCGAACACCGTGCTCGACCCGCGCACCCCGGATGGTCCGCTCGAGACGCGCTGGACCCACCACCGCGAGCACGTGCGGTTGGTCGCGCCCGCCAACCGACGCAAGCACACCGTGATCGTCGTCGGCACCGGGCTGGCGGGCGGGTCGGCGGCGGCGACGCTGGCCGAGCTGGGCTATCGGGTGATCAACCTGTGCATCCAGGACTCGCCGCGCCGCGCCCACTCCGTGGCCGCCCAGGGCGGCATCAACGCGGCCAAGAACTACCAGAACGACGGCGACAGCGTCCACCGCCTCTTCTACGACACGATCAAGGGCGGCGACTTCCGGGCGCGCGAGTCCAACGTCTATCGGCTGGCCGAGATCAGCACGGCCATCATCGACCAGTGCGTGGCGCAAGGCGTGCCGTTCGCGCGCGAGTACGGCGGCACGCTGGCCAATCGGTCGTTCGGCGGCGCGCAGGTCTCGCGCACGTTCTATGCGCGCGGCCAGACCGGCCAGCAGCTGCTGCTGGGCTGCTACGGGGCGCTCATGCGCCAGGTCGACGCCGGCCGCGTGACGCTCCTGCCGCGCCGCGAGATGCTCGACCTCGTCGTCATCGACGGCAAGGCGCGCGGCGTCGTGTGCCGCAACCTGATCACCGGCGCCATGGAGCGCTACGCGGGCGACGCCGTCCTGTTGGCCACCGGCGGCTACGCGACGGCGTTCTACCTGTCGACCAACGCCGTGAACAGCAACGCCTCGGCCATCTGGCGATGCCACAAGCGCGGCGCGTACTTTGCCAACCCGTGCTACACGCAGATCCACCCCACGTGCATCCCACAGGCGGGCGACTACCAGTCCAAGCTCACGCTGATGAGCGAGAGCCTGCGCAACGACGGCCGGGTCTGGGTACCGTTGGCGCCAGAGGACGCGCGACCGCCGCGCGACATCCCCGAGGCGGAGCGCGACTACTTCCTGGAGCGCAAGTACCCGACCTTCGGCAACCTCGTGCCGCGCGACATCGCCTCGCGCGCCGCCAAAGCGGCCTGCGACGAGGGCCGCGGCGTCGGGCCGTCCGGACGTGCGGTGTACCTCGACTTTGCCGACGCCATCCGGCGCCAGGGCGAGGACACGATCCGCGAGCGCTACAGCAACCTCTTCGAGATGTACGAGGCCATCACCGACGACGACCCCTACCACACGCCCATGCGCATCTACCCGGCGCCCCACTACACCATGGGCGGGCTCTGGGTCGACTACAACCTGATGAGCACCATCCCCGGCCTCCACGTCCTCGGCGAGGCCAACTTCGCGGACCACGGCGCCAACCGCCTCGGGGCCAGCGCGCTCATGCAGGGGCTCGCGGACGGGTACTTCGTCATCCCCATCACGCTCGGCCACTACCTGGCCAGCGTCGAGCTGCCGCCGGTCACCGCCGAGCACCCCGCCTTCGCGGAGAGCGAGGCGATGGTCGACGCGGACGTGCAACGGCTGCTGTCGCTCCAGGGTTCCCGGACGGTGCGGGAGTTCCACTTGGCGCTGGGGCGCATCCTGTGGGACCACGTGGGGATGGCGCGCAACGCGGCGGGCCTCCGCACGGCGATCCAGGAGATCCGTGCGCTCCGCGAGGCGTACTGGGAGGACGTCAACGTCACCGGCAGCCACGCGGACTTCAACAAGGGGCTGGAGATGGCCGGCCGGGTGGCCGACTTCTTCGAGCTCGGCGAGCTCATGGCGCGCGATGCCCTGGAGCGCCAGGAGTCCTCGGGCGGCCACTTCCGCGAGGAGCACCAGACGGCCGAGGGCGAAGCGATCCGCGACGATGCGCGCTTCCAGCACGTGGCCGCGTGGGAGTGGGTGGGCGACATCGAGGACCCCGTCCGCCACGTCGAGCCGCTGTCGTTCGAGTTCGTGACGCCAGGCACGCGCTCTTACAAGTAGCGCGCACGCCCGCCGACCGGTGCGTCGGCGAGGCCAGAGGGAGCATGCGATGACGATGACCATCCACCTCCAGGTCTGGCGGCAGCCGGGCGCCAAGGCCGCTGGCCGCTTCGTGCCGTACACGGTCGACGGCGTGGACCCCGACATGTCGTTCCTGGAGATGCTCGATCTGCTCAACGAGTCGCTCGTCAAGCGCGGCCAGGACCCGGTGGCCTTCGACAGCGACTGCCGCGAGGGGATCTGCGGGACCTGCGGCGTGGTGATCGATGGCGTCGCCCATGGCCCCAAGCGCATGACGACCACGTGCGAGCTGCGCATGCGGGCGTTCCGCGATGGCCAGAAGGTCACCGTCGAGCCGTTTCGGGCCGCGGCGCTCCCCGTCGTCAAGGACCTCGTCGTCGATCGCTCGGCGTTCGACCGGATCATCGCCAAGGGCGGGTACGTCTCGGTGAACACCGGCTCGGCGCCGGATGGCAACGCGCTGCCCATCGCCAAGCCGGCGGCCGAGATGGCCATGGACGCCGCGGCGTGCATTGGCTGCGCGGCCTGCGTCGCGGCCTGCCCCAACGCGTCGTCGTCGCTGTTCACGGCCGCCAAGATCGCCCAGCTGAGGTACCTGCCGCAGGGCGTCGCCGAGCGCGAGCGGCGGGTAGTCGGCATGGTGGTGCAGATGGACGTCGAAGGCTTCGGGGACTGCTCCAACCACGGCGAATGCGAGGCGGTCTGCCCGAAGGGCATCGCCATCACCAACATCGCGCTGATGCGCCGGGAGTACGCGCGCGCGCTCCTCCGAGAGGACGGCTCGTAGTCGATCGCGGCCCTGGACCGCGCCCAACGAGGACGCTTGCTCGCGGCAGTGCGCGTGCGATGTTTGCGTTGCGTGCAATTTCCGCTATAAATGCCCCACATAAGTTGGATCTGTAGGACCGGCTCACGCGTCGTTGCGACCTCTGGAAGCTTACCCGTACCGCCGTTCTCCCACTCCCGCTATGAGGGTCGAATCGTCGGCCCGTGTCCAATCCGCCTCGGAACACATCCGGGCGGAACCGCCCTTGAGCAGGAGGTAACTGCATGGGTGCTAAGCTATATGTCGGCAATCTCGGGTACAGCGTCAACGACAGCGAGCTGGAGACGCTCTTCTCCGCACACGGCAGCGTGCGGTCCGCACAGGTCATCAACGACCGCGAGACCGGGCGCAGCAAGGGCTTTGGCTTCGTCGAGATGAGCTCGGACGAAGAGGCCCAGGCGGCCATCAAGGCCCTCAACGGCCGTCGGCACGGCGAGCGCGAGCTCACCGTCAACGAGGCCAAGCCCCGCGAGGACCGCAGCGGCGGCGGCGGCGGCGGCGGCTACAGCAGCGGCGGCTACGGCGGCGGCGGCGGTGGCAACCGCTACGGCGGTCGCGGCTAGGACGCGCTTGTCGCGCAACCCGTCGATTGCTAGAATCGACAGCTAAAGAGGAGGCCGCGCAAGCGGCCTCCTCTTCGTCGTCCCCGCGATGCCCAAAGGGCCTCCGGCTGCATGCTATAATCGCCGCGATGACCACGCCGGCCCCACCGCCCAGCCCGCTGCCCGCGCCTTTGAGCGAGACGGAGGACCAGATCCTCCGCCAGGTCGTCACGGGGGCCACCAACCGGGAGATCGCGCGCGATCGCGGGATCACCGAGGCGACGGTCAAGAAACACCTCACCAACATCAACGCCAAGCTCGGCACCTCCAACCGCACGGAGGCGTCGCACCGCGCGCTCGAGCTCGGGCTGGTCACCGTGAGCCGCTCGGACGGCGCGCACGGGCCGGACGACCGCGCGGATGTCACCCGGCGGCTGGCCGAAGAGCTGGAACGCCACCGCCGCCGAGCGCGGACGAGCCAGCGCGCGCTGGTCGTGACGGTTGCCCTGGCGCTGCTCGCAGGAGCGGGCTACGCGGCGTCCACATGGGGCGACTGGGCCGACGAGCCGCCCCCCCCGGCCCCGGGTCCGGCGGCGTCGGAGGCCTTCTGGGTGCCCAACAAGCCGCTGCCTGGCCCGCGCACGGGCCTCGCGCTGGTCACGGTGGCGGGCGAGACGTTTGCCATCGCCGGCGACGACGGGAGCGGGCCCGTGGCCAGCACGCTGCGCTACCCCGATCAGTTCGCCGTCGCGTGGACGGCGCGCGCGCCCAAGCCGACCGCCGTCCGCGACATCGGCGCGGTGGCGCTGCGCGGCCGGGTCGTCGTGCCCGGCGGATGCGGCGTCGACGGCAACGCGGTGATCACGGCGGAGGTCTACGATCCGGCGGCGGATCGCTGGTCGGCCCTCCCGGACCTCCCGGAGCCCCTGTGCGCGTACGGGCTGGCCGAGCTCGGCGGCCAGGCCTTCCTCTTTGGTGGCCGGTCCGGACCGGGCGCGGCCAGCAGCTCCGACCTCGTCCTGCGCTACGGCGAGGGCGACGCCGAGTGGACCGTCCTCGACGACCGGCTGCCCGATCAGCGCTCCGACCTGGTGGCCGTAGCCAACGCCGAACAGAACCAAATCCACGTCATCGGCGGCCGGGATGTGGATGGCGGGGCCGAGCGCAGCCACTGGATCTTCAGGCCCTACGCCGCGGACGCCGCGCACCGGTGGGACACCACCTCGGCGCCCGAGCTTCCCGATGGTCGCGCCGGCCATGCCGCGGTCATCGGCCTGGCCCTCTCGGCGCGGCTGTACGTGGCGGGCGGGGGTTGGGACGCGCGACCCGAGCCGGCGGTCCTGTCGCTCGATCTGGGCGGCCAAGCCTCCTGGCTCCCGGTCGGCGATGTCCGCGGCCGAACGCCATGGCGCGGCGCGGCGCTGACCCTGCGGGAGCGCGGAGAGCTGCTCCTCGTGGGGGGCCAGGCGGGCGAGGAGGCGTTGGCGCAGACCCTCAGCCTGCCGCTCGTGCAGCGCATCTTCGTGCCCTGATCCCGCGCCTCCAAGGGCGCGGCGGTGCGGCCCCGCCGCCGACGGGGGCCCCAGTGAACGTGGTATGATTGGCCATCGCGCCCCCTGACGCTATCGGGCGGCGCGAGGTGGTTGCGCCACACGGGAGGAATCATGAGCGTATCGGTTATCAAGGGTGCCGCATCGCCGGCGCGGGGCGTGCTGGCGGCGCTCATCGCCCTGGCCATCATCGCGGGCGCCGGCGCGGACGCCCACGCCGGGCCGGCCGCGCCGGCGCGTGCCGTTCAGCCGGAGCCGGGCATCACGGAGGTGGAGTCGCAGAACTTCGACGGGGACACGTTCCCGCCCGAAGGGTGGCGCACGTTCGACAACGAGGCGCTCGCGCGGCGCCGCGAAGAGACGTACACCTGGGGCCGGGCCGACTGCGACCTGCCCGTCGGCGCTGGCAACCGCTACTCGGCGTGGGGCGTTGGCGGCGGTCGCCTCGGGGATGCCCTGCTCTGCGGCGTCGAGTACGACCAGCCGGTGGAGAGCTGGCTCGTCCGCGAGGGCATCGATGCCTCGGGCTTCGCGGGCGGCCTGCTCGTCTCGTTCGACATCCGCTTCGACGTCCCGACGTGGGTCGAGCGGAGCCCGAGCGACCCCGCCTATGTGCCGCCACCCGTGCGCGTGTGCGGGAGCTCGGCCACGGCCGGGTCGTTCTCGTGCCGCCGCATCTTTGGCCAACCGGGCACGGAGGGCCGCTGGGTCACAACGGGTGCCAACCCGGTCGTGCTCAACATGGTGGCGGGCCAGGACAGCGCGGCCATCGCCTTCATCTACACGGACTCCCAGCCGGACGGGCTCTACAGCGGCGTGATGATCGACAACGTGCGCATCCAGGGCGTCAGCGAGGCCGTGGCGGCCAGCCCGACGCCGACAGGCCAGCAGCCGACCCCGACGGACCCTGCGACGACGGCCGTGCCCACCGTCGCCCCGACGTCGTTTACGCCCAGGGACAGCCAGCGCGCCTACCTGCCGGCCGTCATCCGGTCGTACGACAAGGTGGTCGATTCGCCTGGCGTCGTCCCCACGGCCCTCCCTGGGCGCGTCCAGGTGGAGTTCGGCACCAACGTCGACATCACCGGGCGCGTGGAGAACGCCGGCAACCGCTTCGACTACGGCATCCCGCGCCTGTGCGCCAAGCAGTCCTGGTACGACATGCCGCCCGGCACGAGCATCCGCTGGCAGTGGTACCAGTACAATGCCGGCGCCCAGCGCTTCGATACCATCCCAGGCGAGCAGCTCAACGGCTCCGAGGTCGCCCAGACGCCGGAGGGCTTCGCCAACCAGTGCATCCGGTACGTCAGCGAGGGCACGGACGTCCCCGTGCCGGCCAACAGGTACCGCGTCGAGGTCTTCCTCCGGGGCGAGGCCATCCCGATGGCCGCCGGCGTCGCCGAGGTGGTCGGCGCCAGCGGCCCCCAGCCGACGGCCGGTCCGAGCCCGACGCCCAAGCCGCTCCCGGAGGGGTGCAGCGACCCGCTCATCAACGGCGACTTCGAAGCCGGCCCCGACCTCGGGTGGATCCAGCGCACGCCCTCTGGCGAGGCCATCATCCGCACCGAAGCCGTGCTCTCCGGCACGTTCTCGGCGCTCCTCGGCCGTCATCTCGGCGCCCAGGAGGCGCTGATCAGCGCCGTCAACGTGGCCACGCTGCCCGCCGAGGACATCGAGCACGTCGAGGTCAAGTTCAGGCTCGGGATGGTGACCGACGAGACGCTCGGCAACGGGGTCCACGACGACCTCTTCGTCCTCGGCGTCGTCAACGACGCCAACACCATGGACAACCTCCCCGCGCTCTCCGAGGAGACCCTGGCGCCCTCGGGCTCGGCCAGGACCATCACGGGCGATATCACCCAGCTGTTCATCGAGCGGCCCGACTACCCGCAGGTGGCGTTTGCGTTCCTCACCCAGCAGAGCGCCACCAGCGCGACCAACTTCATCGTCGACGACGTCGTTCTCGACTTCTGCCTGACCTCTGGGCAGATCGTGCGCGTCGCGCTCGAGACGCCGCCGACCGTCCTCGGCGCCGGCCCGATCGCGTTCGACCGGTCCGCCGTCGGCCAGGCCTGGCCCGGGTCATGGGGCGCGGGCGCCGCAGCGCTGCCCGAGGGATGGCGGCCCTCGATCCGCTGAGCGGCCTGGTGGCCGCACGGCATCTCTGTCCCGCGGGCGGGCCTCGGCTGAGCGCCCGCCCGCGGGACGCGGTGCGCTAGCGCGTGATCCCGCCCTCGCTTCTCCGCCGCATTCGCCTGCTCTCGGCCATCCTCGTCGCCCTGATCGCGGGGCTGGCCTTCGTGCTGATCAAGCCGCTCGACCCAGGGACGGACCGCGAGGCGCTTGCCGTTCGCGAGCCGTCCGACATCCCGTTTGCCGACGTCCACCCGTGGGGCGCCAACGTGTTCTTGGAGCGCGAGGTCGAGGCGGCCAAGCGCGAGCAGACCGCCGCCGACGCCGCGACCGGCGGCCTGCGCTGGGCGCGGCAGCACCTGCGGTGGGACGAGATCGAGCCCGTGCGCGGCGACTTCGACTGGACGAAGTACGACGGGATCGTCGACCTCTTGCGCGACCATGGGCTCGAGGTCATCCTGCGGCTGGATTGGACGCCCCAGTGGGCCGGCACGGAGACGTGGGCGCCGGGCGAGAACAACCTGCCGGCCGACGTGGACGACTACGCGCGCTTCGTCGGCGAGGCCGTGCGGCGCTTCCGGGGGCGCGTGCGGTTCTTCCAGGTCTGGAACGAGCCCAACCTCAGCAGCGAGTGGGACTGGAAACCGGTCGACCCGGTCGAGTACACGGCCATGCTGGCCGCCGCCGCGCGCGCGGCGCGGGCGGTGGACCCCGACGTCGTCATCCTGTCGGCACCGCTGGCCATCAACCTCGAGTCCCTGTCGATGGCCGGCAACCTCAACGACCTCGACTACCTGCGCGGGATGTACGCCGCCGGTGCCGACGAGCACTTCGACATCCTGGGCGTGAACGGCTTTGGCATGGACCGACCGCCGGACGACCCGCCCTCGCCCGAACGCCTGAACCTGCGCCGCATCGAGCTGCAGCGCGCCATCATGGAGCGCAACGGCGACGACGACACGGCCGTGTGGCTGAGCGAATACGCCTGGAACGCTGCGCCCGAATGGCTGCCCGAGCGCCCGTGGCAGCGCGTGGACGAGCAGGTGCAGGCGGACTACACGGCCCGAGGCGTGGCCTATGCGCGCGACGAAGGCCACTGGCCATGGGCCGGCGTGTTCAACGTCTGGTACTTCCGGCGCGAGGGCGGCGTGACGCCGGATCGGGCCGAGCACTACTTCCAGATGCTCACCGTGGACTTCGTGCCCCGCCCGGTGTACCGCGCCGTCCAGGCCCATGCCCGCGAGCTCGCCATCGCCGGCCCCGGCCGCTGGGAGGAGCGCTCGGCACCCGTCGTGCTCGCAGACCTCGACGGCTGGCGCTGGCGGCGGCGCGATGGAGCCCGCGACGGCAACGCCATCGAGGCGTCGGGCGCCTCCGGCGGCGCGCCGGATGCCTCGCTTACGTTCCCCTTCCGCGGCCAGGCCCTCAAGGTGCGCCTGGCCGCCGAGGGCGACGCTACGCTTACGGTCGTCGTCGACGGGCGCGCGCACCCGCCGATCGCGCGCTCGCCCGCGGGTTGGGACATGGTGACGCTGGCGGCGGAGCTTCCGCCCGGCGAGCACAGCGTCCAGCTCACCGTGGCCTCGGGAGGGCCGGTGGCCATCGACGGCTTCGAGGTCGCGAATGGCCCGCGCGACGACGCGCGCTGGCGGCTGCCCGTTGCGCTCGGCGCGCTCGCGCTGCTCGTCGCCCTCCTGCTCGGCCGCGACGTGCAGCACGCCGCGCGGCGCATTCGCTGGTGAGCCGGCCGCCGCAGCGCCCGGCGCGCCGTCCGGGCGGCCTCGGCGCGCCCGAGCCGTCGGACGACCAGCCGCGCGTGACGGGCAAGGTCGTGCGCGCGCAGAGCGGGTTCTACGAGGTCGATACGCCGGACGGCCGCCTGACGGCGGTTCTGCGCGGGCGGCTCAAGAAGGCGCGCCGCGCGGAAGGGCTGGTCGTCCTCGGCGACGACGTGCGGGTGGCGCTCCTGCCGCAGGCGGAAGGCGACAGTGGCCACGTGGACGCCGTGATCGACGAGCGCCTGCCGCGGCGGACGGTGCTCGTCCGTCGCGCGCCCGGGGCCAAGGGGGCCTGGTCGCAGGACGTGGTCGTAGCCAACATCGACCAGCTGGTGCCCACGTTCTCCGTGCGCGATCCCGAGCCCAGCCTGCGCATGCTCGACCGTTTCCTGGCCCTGGCGGAGATGGACCACGTGGCGAGCGCCATCGTGTTCACCAAGCTGGACCTGGGTGCGCCGCCGGCCGTCGTCGAGGCCATGCGCGAGTACGCGCGCATCGGCTATCCGGTCATCGGCTGCTCGCTCGCCACGGGCGAGGGCATCGCGGAAGTCCGCGCGCAGCTGGCCGGGCGCGTCAGCGCCGTCGTCGGCCCGAGCGGCGTCGGCAAGTCGAGCCTGCTCAACCAGGTCGAGCCCGGCCTCGACCTCAAGGTCGGCGACGTCAGCGAGGCGCTGCACAAGGGCCGCCACACGACGCGCGTCGGGGTGCTCCACGCGCTCTCCACGGGCGGGCTGGTCGCCGACACGCCCGGGCTGCGCGAGATCGGCATCTGGCAGGTCAACCCGGCCGACCTGGAGCTGGGGTTTGTGGAGTTCCGGCCGCTCCTGGACGCGTGCCGGTTCAGCAACTGCAGCCACATCCACGAGCCCGGCTGCGCGGTGCGCGCGGCCGTCGCCGACGGCACCATCTGGCGGGCGCGCTACGAGAGCTACGCCGCCATGCTGAACGACGCGTGACGGCTCCGCCCGGCGCGGCCCCGAGTCGCGTGCGGGGCGCTACGGGCCGCGCCGCACCCTGAAGTCCAAGCGCGCCTGCCCGCGTTGGAAGGCCGTGGCCGGGACCAGCGCCGGATTGTCGATGCCGGGGCACGCCTCGTAGCCGTCGGGCATGGCCAGCGCGACCTCCGCCTCCGGCACGGCCGGGAACAGGAAGATGACCGTCCCGGACGACGAGAGCGGCGCGCCCAAGATCTCCTGACCCGCGGCGACGTCGACGCGCGGCGCGGGCTCGGCGCGCAGCGGGGCGTCGACGCCCGGCTGGAGGCGGCCGTCGCAGCGGTGGTCGACGAAGGCGCGGACCGAGAGCTGCACGCAGTCGGAGGACGCGGTGCACGCGTTGGTCCGGACGACGCCGGGACCGGGAGCGGTGGCCGTCGGCGGCGCGCTGGTTGCGGTCGGCGGCGTGGTGGCGGTGGCGGACGGGGTGGGCGTGGGCGGCGCGGTCCGGCGGTGGAGCGCCAGCGCATCGACGAGCGCGCCGCGGCCGGCTGAGCCGTCGCCGCTGCGGAACAGGAACTCCAGGAAGGCGCGCCGGCCGCGCAGGTCGCCCGACCAGGACGGGTCGTAGCGGTCGCCGAGGGCGGTCAGGTCGATGGCGACGCCGTGCACCCAGCCGGCAATGCGGCCGGTGCCCGACCAGATCAGGCGCCGCTCGGCCGTCGCGCCGTCGTCGTCGAAGCGCACGTAGTGGATGAGCAGGCCCTCGTCGGCGTCGGCGTCCAGCCACGCGTCGAACGAGAGCGCGAGGTCCTGGTCGTACGCCGTGTGCGCGAGGTCCAGCGAGAGCAGCGCCGACGAGGCCGCGCCGGCGGGGTAGCCCGCGTCGCAGGGCCGGCCGTCCGATGCGGCGCGCAGCGCGCGCCCGCCCTCCGACGCCGTGCACGCGCTGGTCGCCCACGGGGCGCCGCCGCCGGGCTCGCCGCGCGCGATGGCTTCGAGGTCGGCCACGAACGGCCAGCGGGCCGCGTCGGGCCAGCCGGGCGACTCGAAGCCGTCCAGCGGCTCGCGGACGTCCTGCTGCGCCGGCACCGCGGCACGCGGGTCCAGCGCGGGCTCGTTGCCGGCGATGCCGGCACCGTCGGCCCGGGCGGTCGCGCCAGCCGTGCCCGGCGCGCCGGTCGCGCGGTTCGCACCGAGCGAGCCGAGGACGTCGGCCGGCAACCCCGGAAGGGCCGCGGCAGCGCCTGCGTCCAGGGCCACCGGCGCGAGCGCCGGGCCGCCCGCGCGGACCGCGCCGCCGGCGACGACGAGGGCCGCGATGACGGCCAAGCCGAGCGCGCCGTAGAGGGCCAGGGAGCGGACATGGGAGCGCGAGGTGTCGGGTTTCATGGGGTGTCCTCCTGGTCGGCTGGCGCGGCGGGCGCCAGGCCGCGCGCATCGCGGTACGCGTTGTACATGCCGAGCTGGTCGAAGCCGTAGACAGCCTCGAGCGAGTCCTCGAACCGGCGGGTGCCGCGCGCGTGGGCGGTCAAGAGCTCGCGGAAGCGGGCCTCGCCGCCGGACTCGATCAGGTACGCGACGAAGTCACGGCTCTGGCCGTACGCCTGGGTCACGCGGGTCGCGTCGCCCGGGAACGACGTCAGCGAGCGGACGGACATGAGGTCGTCCTGCTCCAAGGCGCCCTCTAGGGCGGCCGCTTCGGCGCCGCCCAGCGGGCCCTCGGCGAACATCGCCAGGCCCTCGTCGAGCCAGGTGGGGACCTCGATCCAATCGCGGCCGAGGCGCAGGTGCAGGACGACGTGGCTCAGCTCGTGGTGGAGGACCTGCCCGAGCGCGTCGCGGCCCATGCCCCGCGAGATCGAGCCCCAGTCCAAGAGCACGACGTGGCGCGACACACGCGCGCCCAGCGTGGCCAGGCGCGCCTCGTAGACATCGCCGCGCGCCATCATGGCGCGCCGCAGGTCGGCCTGCTGGCGGTAGAGCACCAGCTCGACGGTCTCCTCTGGCAGCGCGCCGATCAGCGCCTCCAGCTTGGCCAGCGCGGAGCGCGCCTCGGCCTGCGCTTCCGCGGCGCGGGCGCGGTCAGCCGCGGTGGGTGCGCCGCCGTCGCCGTAATACCAGACGCGCACGTCCCCGTCGAGGGAGCGCCAGTCGAACGCCTCGTCCATGTAGCGCTGGGTGCGGCGGGGCGTCTGGGCCACGCGGCCGCCGGCGTCCGTCAGCTCCCACCACCAGGCGATCTCCGCCGTCGGCGGCACCTGCCCGCGGACGAGGTCGTCCTCGACGACGGCGCTCACGCGCGCGCCGGGCGCGAACTCGGGCACGCGGCGGTTGCGCACCGCCTCGTCGCCGACGACGAAGCGCAGCACGATGCCGGTGATCCGGGGGCCGCCGGCATCGGTAGCCTCGGTGGCTTCGGCATCCAAGCGGAACGTGAGCGACTCGGCGAAGACCGTCTCCAGCACGTCGCGCCGGACGGTCAAGGGCAGGGGCGCGGGTTCGGCCGCATGCGCCGCCGCCGAACATGCCAGCGACGCTGCCGCCACGACGAGCACTGCGAGCGACCTCATATGGCCAGTATACCACCCGCGCGGTGCCGGTCGTCCGGCGCCCTCTACCTTGGGGACTTCGGGCAGCATCTATGACCCACCTCGCCTGGTACCTCGAGTGGTTCCTCGCGTCGTTCCTCGCGTGGTGCTTGGTTACCCGCCCTGCTCGGCTTGGTGGAGTCCAGTACTTCTTTGGGTTACCGGTCACGCATACGCCGATGGGACCCGCTTCGCAGTGAAGAGCAGACCGCGGTGCGCTGCTGCGACGCGCATGGATGTGGCCCGCCGCCGCGCTCAGCGTCGCGGCGGCGCGCCGGCTTCGGGCGCTCTCTGGCTGCGATCGGGCCGGACGATCGGCCGCCGCGGGAGCCCGCCGAGCGTCGCGATCGGCAGCCAAGCGCGATCGCGCCGCCGGGCCGTCGCGGTCGCCGACGGCGTCGAGGGCGCCGTCGCGCTCGGCCCGGCCGTCGCCGTGGGCTCTTCCGGTGAGGTTGTGGCCGTCGGCGGCGCCGGCGTCGCCGTCTCCGTCGGGAACGGGGTGGCGCTGGCCGGCTCGGTGGGCGCCACCCGCGGGAGGACGGCCACGGCCGCGTCGATGGCCATGACCAGGACGCCGCGCTGCCATGGGCCGGCGTGCGCCTCCAGCGCCTCGATGGGGTTCAGGCCGGCAAACGCCGCGCCTTCGCCAAACGACTCGGGCGTGAAGTAGCCGCCGAGCGCGAGGCGGCCGCCGAGCAGCCCGGGGGGCGGGAAGAGCGCGTAGACGTCGTGCGCGACGACGCCGGCGTCGTCGTGCGCGCGCGGGTTGTTGCGGCACGAGTGCTCGCTCGGCGCCTCCGGGACGGTCCGGCCGGCCGAGCCTTCGGCCGCGCGATCGGCCAGCGGGTCGGCCAGCGCGACGTGCTCGCCCGCGCGGTCGGCACCCGCCAGCGCGGCGTAGTGACCGCCGATCCGCGCCCAGCCGCTGCCCTGCTGCTCCCAGACGCCCAGCGCCAGCACGGCCGAGCCACCCCGCGCCCGAACCTCGGCCAGCCACGCCGAGTCCGGGACGTCGCGGGCACTCACCGTGTAGTGCGCGCCCGCCCGCGCGGTGACAAATGCCGTCGCGCCCTCGACCACGTCCTCCCAGCGCGAGCCGCGCACCGTGCTCGGCCGGCGACGCCCGTCCGTGTTCACGCGGCCGGCCAGGTCGGCGATCAGGGGCGGCAGGTTCTCCACGGCGTGGTCGTCGCGCCGCGGGCCGAAGGCTGGGTAGGCGGTGATCAGCGGGTGGCCGTCGTTGGCGGCGGCCGGATCGCGCGGCGAGGGCTCGGCCCGCGAGTCCAGCCACCACAGGACGTCGGCCAGGGCCACGGGCGCCGCGTGGGTCCACTGGCCCGGCAGCCCGGGCTCCGGCGCGGGCCGATCCCAGCCCGCCCGGCACTGCGAGAAGTCGGGCACGCCGGACGTGGCGTAGTCGACGTGGTCGCCGGAGAGGTACACGATCGCGGGCGCGGGCACGCCCTCCTGGGCCGCCGCGCGGCGCGGCCATGCGTTTGGCGGTTTGGCAAGGGCCAACAGGGCGATGGCCAGCGCGGCGGCACGGCAGATGGAACGGTTGGGCAGGGGGGATGGCATGGCAGGACCTCAGCGCATGGGGCGGGCGCGCAGCAGCATGGGCAGCCAGAGCCGGCCGCCGCGGACGGGCCGCGCGTCGCCGCGGTCGAGCGCGCGCGTGGGCGATGGGTGGCTGGTCTCGGTGGGTCCGGGCGTCGTGGCGGGGCCCGAGGGGGTCGCGGTGGCGGCCCCCGGCGGCGCGGCCGTCGCAGGCGTCGCGCTCGCGGACCCTGGCGTCCCGGCAGCCGAGGTCGATGCGGCGGTTGCGCTGGCCGCCGCGGCGGCCGTTGCGGTGGCGCCCGGGCCCTCGCCCGGCACGCTGGCCGTGGCGGATGCCGTCGCCGCGCCGGTGGGGTCGCCGGGCGGGGGGCTGGGCAGGGTCGATGGCGTGCCGTTCGGGTCCGGGGTGGCGCCTGCGGTGGCGGTCTCCGCCGCGGCGGTCCCGGCCAGCGCGGTGGCGCCGCCCGGCACGTCCGTCGGCGGCAGCGCGCCGCCGGCTGGCGTTGCGGAGGCGGCCGGCGTGCCGGGCTCGGCGGTCGCGGCCAAAGCGGTGCCGGGCTCACCGGTCGCCGATGGGCCGGGCGGCGTCCCGCTGCCGCCCGGGGCTGCCGTCCCCGGCGAGGCGCTAGCGCCCGGCTCCGCGGACGCGGTCGCGCCCGGCAAGGGCGAGGCGCCCGGGTCGGGCGTCGCGAGCGTCGCCGAGCCCGTCGCCGTGGCCGAGCCGGGTTCGACGGTGGCCGTGGCCGAGCCGGGCGGAGTGCTGGTGGTCGAGCCAGGGGGACCGCTGGTGGCCGTGGCCGAGCCGGGCGGAGCGCTGGTGGTCGAGCCGGGCGGCCCGGTCGTGGCCGAGCCAGATGGAGCGCCTGTGGTCGTGGCTGAGCCCGACGGGGCGCCCGTTGCCGTCGGCGCGTTCGGATCGTGCGTCGGCTCCGGCGTCCGGGTGCGCGTGGGCTGCGGCGGTGGGGGCGTCTGGTGATCGGGCCGGCGCGTCTGGGACGCCGAAGGCAACGCGGGCGGCGTGAGCTCCGGGTCGATGGGCGTCGGGACCGGCGGGAGCGGGGTGGAGGACGGCGTGGCCTCGGCCTCGGGCGGCGAGAGGACGAACGCCAGGTCGACGTGGGCCTCCAGCGGCGCCGCCGGCACCCACGGCCGATCGCTCGCCGTGCAGTCGCCGCGGTTGTGGTTCTGGAAGTTGGCCACCAGCGCCTCGACTTCGGCGCCCTCGCCCACGTAGTCGATGAGGCGCAGGATGGGCCCAGGCTGGAGCGACGGCGCGACGAGGTAGTCCTCGTGCACCACGTAGCCGGCGCGGTCGTGCAGCTCGGGCACGACGGCATACGCCCCGCGATCGCGGAACGGGTCGCTGATGCGCACGCGGTCGACCTGGTCGTCGGCCGCCTGGAGTGCGACGTAATGGCCGCCCAGGCGGCCCCACTCGCCGGAGGGGTACGGCTGCCAGAACCCGACGAGCAGGAACACGGCGCGCTCGCCGCGCACAGCCTCCGCCAGCTGGTCCGTCGTCGGCCGCGCCATGCGGTGGACGGTGAAGCGGCCGGGCGTCTGGGCCGCCGACATCCAGTCGTCCAGGGCCTGCTCCAGGGCGTCGGCACAGGTGCCGTAGTACGGCGGGGTCAACCCGGCCGCCCCGTTGGTGTCGCTGGCCCGCGCGATGGCCTCGACGAGCGGGCGCACGTTGCTGGTGGCATGGTCGTCCCAGAATCCAAAGGCGGTGACGAGCCCAAACCCATCGCTCTCCGCCGGCGGTTGGAAGTCGCGCGGCTCGGCGCGCGAGTCCAGCCACCAGAGCGCCGCCGCGGCGGCCACGGGCCCGTCGTGCGTCCACGTGGTCGGCCGGCTCTCGTCGGCGATGGGCGAGGTCCAGCCGCGCCGGCGCTGGTCAAAGTCGGGCATGCCGGCCGGCGCGTAGTCGGTCGCCGGCCCCAACGCAACCCAACTCGACGCGTCTTGGACCCGCGCGTCGGGCGCAGCCACGGCGGCCGCCACCAAGGCGGCACACAACACGATCCCCTGTCCCCGGCTCATCGAGCCTCCCAAGGCGATGCCGGAGCGGTGGGCAGGGAACGAAGGGAGTTGACCGGCCCGGCGAGCCTCCCTACCCTTCCAACGCGCCCGGTCGCCCGTCTGTTATGCCGCGATTGGCCGCCCACCGTGCGGGGATGGCATGCCCAAAGCCCAAGACGACGAGACGCCGCCCCCGGACGACGACCTGGTCGCCCGCATCTTCGGCCCGCGCCCGGACGACCAGCCTCCGGGCGACGCGGCCGAGCACCGCTCGGGCTTCGTCGCGCTTGTCGGACGGCCGAACGTGGGCAAGAGCACGCTGCTGAACGCGCTGGTGGGCGAGAAGGTGGCCATCGTGTCGCCGCGCCCGCAGACGACGCGGCGGCGCATCCTGGGCATCCGGACGGAGCCGGGCATCCAGTCGGTGTTCGTGGACACGCCGGGCGTCCACCGCCCCAAGACGTCGCTGGGCAAGTCCATGGTCCGCGTGGCGCGCGGCGCCGTGCCGGACGCGGACGTCCTGGTCTTTGTGACGGACGCCTCACGCCCCCCGACGTCGATCGACCGCTCGATCGCCCGCGACATCACGGAGGTGGGCAAGCCGATCGTGCTCGCGCTGAACAAGACGGACCTGCTGCCGCCGGAAGCGGTGGCCGATCGGGTGGCGGCCTTCCGCGAGCTGGCCGGCGGTACGGACGACTGGACGCTGACGGTGGCCACGCGCAAGCACAACGTGGAGCGCCTGTGGGCGATGATCGCCGCCCTCCTGCCCCCGGGACCGCAGTTCTTCCCGCCCGACCAGATCTCGGACCAGACGGACCGGATGATGGCGGCCGAGCTGGTCCGCGAGGCGGCGCTGCGCCACCTGCGCCAGGAGGTGCCGCACGGCGTCGAGGTAGTGGTGGAGGACTGGCGCAAGATGGAGAACAGCGACGTGCTCTACATCGGCGCCGCGCTGATGGTGGAGCGCCAGGCGCATCGGGGCATGGTGATCGGCAAGGGCGGGCGGATGCTGAAGATGATCGGCACGGACGCCCGCCGCGAAATCGAGCGGCTGCTCGAGCGCCAGGTGTACCTTGACGTGGAGGTGGTGGTGCGCAGCGACTGGCGCAGCGACCAAGGGGAGCTGCGAAGGCTGGGGTACGTTTAGGGGGGCAGGGTGGCGCCTATGTCACCGGTGGTCGGTCGTAGGGGCGCTGCTTGCTGCGCCCCTACCGAGGAAAGGGACAGAGGAAGGGTCGCCGCAAACGCCTACCTGCGCACGGCAAATGGGATGAACGCGCTGGCCGGCGGCTCCGGCACAAACCCGACGTTGCCGTCGGCCACGATCTCGTGCCCGTCAGCGGTCGGCAGCGTGAGCAGCACGCTCGTGACGTCGGCGAACGTCCAGTCGGCGCGGGGTGGTAGGTCCGCCGGGCCATAGCCAAAACGGCCGCGTGCATCGACGTCGCGCTCGAAGGTTCGATGGCCCTTGTCCCCCATATCCAGTCGGACGGTGACCGTGCGGTTGGCCGGCGCTCGCCCGATCAGCCCCGCGGACGCGCTGAAGTCGAAGGTCAACAGCTCGACCGCGATCCGTTCGACGTCGCCCGCTTCCCGTACCGCGTCCACAAGCGGCGTCAGCTCGATCGTGTCCCCTGGCTCGGCCGACACGGCCACGCCGTCGCGCGTGAAGCTGGCGCGATAGACCCCCGCCGCATCGGCTTCGGCCATGGCTGTCCCCTTGGCTACGCCGCTGGCACCCAGCAGCTGGAAGCCGAGCTTCGCAAAGGGCGCCGCACGGCCGTCGATGCGCTCGGAGAACACGTGGGCGCGCACGATCGGCCGGTCGACGCGCGCGAAGTACCGATGGTCGTTGGGCGCGTAGAGGGCGACTTGCATCGTGGTGCCGGGCGGGAGGACGAACATATCCTGGCTGAAGGTCCCTGCTGTCAACGTCGTGCCATGGAGCCTCGTGCTCGGGTGACTCCCAGCGGCCGCGGTGAAGCAGTCGACGGTCGGGTGTGTGATGTGGTACTCGCTGGCTGGCGGTGCGTGCCCTGAGATCACGGTGCGCGACACGCTTTGGCTCTCCCATGGCGCCTGCCAGCGCGTGTTGACCTTGACCGAAGGGAGCTGCAGCGAGATGTCCTTGTCGCCGACGGCAAAGTCCACCCTCTGCCCAGCCACCGTTTGCACGGGGACTCCGTCCGGGTCGCGAAGCGCAAACTCGAACTGGCCGTTGCCGTTGACCGTGCCAGTGGCCGTGGCAATCGTCGTGCGGTCGTTGCGAAGCGTGACGGTGACGGCATCCTCCGGTGCCCCAAACCCACAGACTTGGTCGCCGCCGAGCTGAACGTTCGCGATCGGGACGACGCGCGTACGCCTGACAATGTGGCCATCGGAGAGAACATAGCGACCGACAAACATTTGACCTGGGCGCAGTGCGCCCTTCGTGGCGTCGGGAAACGTCATCCGATACTGCCCGTCGGGATCGATGACCACGTCGGCCCACGAGCTGGTGACATCGTGGCCAATTTTGATTGCCCGTGCGAACGCTGGCTTCGGCAAAATCGACAGCCAATCGCCAGGGGTGGCGTAGCCATAGACGGCGCGTTCGTCTGCATTGACGGCCATGCTGAACTCAGGAACCCTTAGCGACAACTCGGACGAGAACTCGGCTGTGGGCGCCAGAATCCGCAACACGTCGTTGGCCATCAGCGAGAGGTTGGTAGCTTGATCATCGAATAAGTCTAGGAGATAGTCGCCGTTTATGGCCGCACGGGCCGTTCCACCAGCAACGCGAACACCCCCTCGCTCCACCACCCCTTCGACGAAGACATCTGGCTCGTGGGCGCCTGAGACGATCCCGGCATCCAGGTCGGCCACAGCCCCTGGGCTGTCAATGTGGTTTGACGCGGAGTGCCCGCCAGGGAGAGAGATTCTCATCGTCACAACCGCATTGTGCCGTATATCGAACAGCTCCCCGAACTCGTGAAGAAATGCACCCGACTCGTTGGATGTGGTCTCTCCACTGTAGAATCCACCGTCCCGGTTCGCGATAGTGATGCGCACGTGCGTTCGCGCCAGTGTCCGGCCGGTTACCAGGTCGGCGCCGACGTGCACGATGCCGAACAGCTCGGGCACGACCAGCGATGTCGTGGCATCGCCCATGGTGACATCGAAGTGATCACCGACTTGTGCATGAACACTTTGCCCGGAACTATCTCTCACATTTGCATTCCACCCTAGAGCTGTGTCACCCATCGTCTCATCGTAGAGCGCAATGCGCTCACCCGACGGCGATCTGAGCTCCACATGAATCGCTCGACCGGGCAAGCCAGGACCACTCAAGCCACCACTGGGACTCCACGCGAGAACGAGCGGCAGCCACTCCGAGGTGAATCGATAACCCTGTGAAGTCACGATCGCCGCGTAGCCGGATTCGCGGGACTGGATATCGTATCGCGACGTTGATCGGAAGCTGTGCGCATAGCGGCCGGTCGCGTCCACATCCAGTGTCGTCAGGTTCACGAGCCGGCCGATCTGGCTTCCGCCCTCAGCATACGTCGCCAGCTCGACCCGAGATCCCGGTGGTGCCTCCCCGCTGACCACATCGGTCTCGTGGTTCACGCGCGTCGTGAACGACGGGACGCTCATCAAGATCGGGTCGCCGTTGCGCCAGTCCAGCTCGATGGTGTCCCCTGGCTGAATGCGCGCCTCGGCAAACGAAAAGTCGAAGTAGCCAGCCGAATGCGCGGTGTTGCCTTGACGCAGGGCGGTGGTCTGACCCGATGCCCGGATCACGCCGTTGGCGTCCTTGAGCACTGCGCGCACCACCGCGCCGGGGACGTCCACGACTCCCTTGACCACGCGCAAGTACAGGCCCACTTCGATTGAGTAGAACGGCACCGCCACCCAGTAGCGTACGCCTGGCTCGGCGTCCAGCGCGGCCTGGATCCACCACCCGGCACCGATCGGCTGTTCGGCGTCTACCGGCAGCCGGTATTGACCCGTGCCATCGGTGCGAACTCGATGCGATGTGGCCTCCTGCCCCGGCGCACGCAGCTCGATGAGCACCTCGGTGTCCGGCGGACCCTCGCCGTAGACCTCCGTCGTCGATGCGGCAACGCGCAGCGTGGGGACGCGCAGCACCATCGTCTGCGGCGCGGCCAACACCGCCGAGGTGCGGGTCAGCGTAATGACGGCGCCCGCGTCGAGCGCCAAGGACACCGGAAGATCCTCTCGCCAGCTCCGCCCCGCCAAGACCTCGCGCGGCGCGATCGTGTGGCGCGGCCCGCTCGGCGCCACCTCGACCACTCCTTCAAGCACCGTGCCGGCGCTTGCGCGACCGGCGATCGCGCGGCCGCCCACCTCGATGTCGGCGCTGAACGCAACAAACGGTGCGCTGAACGTGTGGCCGCCCGGTATCGTCGCGTTCACAAAACCCGAGCGCTCTGCATCTAGCGCGTCGATCGGGATGCTGATCCGGCCGTCCTCCGGGTTCGTAAACGGCTCGACTATCCGCTGCAGCCGCCCTTCGCGGACGCCATCCAGACTGATCATCGCCCCCGGCGGCGCGCTGCCCTCGACCTGCTGCCGATCAAGCATGACGTCGATGTGAAGCGCCGGCACCGTCTCGGTTACCGCGCCGCCGCCTTCCGGCTGGATGACCAGCATGCGGCCGGGTCGAAACACGGCTTCTCGTGCTGGGTCAACGGGCTGGAACCCGAGGCTATAGTCTCCAACTCCGTTGGCGACGGTCGCGCCGCGCGCGACGACTGTCGCCCCATCGCGCAACTCGCCGCGGATGCGCTGTCCGGGCTGCGCGCGCCACTGGAGGCTGGTGCCATAGATCCAGGCCGTGAACCCGCTCGTCTGGCGCGGCGCGGCGGCCACCTCGCCCCGCCAGCCCACCGTGAGCGCGACGGCGATCGATGCGTTGGCCGCAAGCACGCTAAGAGCGCGCGCTAGCGTCTCAGCCCGATGTCGCCGCGGTGCAGGCGCGAAGGAGGGATCGTCGTCGCGGTAGGTTGGCATCGTTGGCTCCGTTGAGCGGGCTTTGGTCTCTTGCTCCGAAGCTGTGGGGCAGGCGTAGGCCCGGCTGGCGCTGCCTGGCGCCGCCAGGGACACCGCTCCATGGACGCCCATCGCTCCGACCAGAAATTAGCTCTCACGGATCTCATCAAATCGTAGCCGGTCTCGACGCTCAAGCGTTCCCCGTCCAATGCCAGCCTGCCAGCGCTCCAGCCGGATGTCAAACCGATTTGGTGGTGGCCGACTTGGTGTCAGCGAGAGAAGCTACCGGACGGTACGCGGCTACGTGCTCGTCAAGATCGGCGTGCCGTCGTCGAGGTAGACGACGACCGGCGTTCGATCGGGGCGCGGTGGCGCGAGCGCGGCCTGAGCGCGCAGTCGGGCCTCCAGCTCGGGCGAGACGCTGACCGTCAATGCGGCTGGCTCAGCTGGCTCAGCTGGCTGCTCATCCAATCGACGGATCCCATTCGGGGTGACCAGCACGCCGTCGAGCCCCTCGAACGGCGTGACCTCGCGACGGAGCTCGTCAAGCCGCGCGGGATCAACGGCGTCGAAGCGCGCCTGCATCTCGGTCCACCAGCGTGCCGGCACATCGAAGTAGAGCGCCAAGCGAAAGGCCATGTCGGCATCCAGATCGCGGGCGCTGGACGCAAGCGCCTCGACATCGCGCGTCGGGAGCGAGATGGCGCGCGCTAGCTGGCTGGGCGCAATGCCAAGCGGATCGAGGAAGCGCTCTTTCAATGCGACGCCAGGGTGCAAGGGTCGCGCGTCGGGCATGGCCGGCTCCAGTTCGTTCGTCCGACAAGTGTATGGGCGCGGTGAGATGGGAGCCAGCAGCGGGCCAGGACCGACGCGCTGCAAAGCCGTCGGGAGGGATCAAGCCGTAGGGTCATGAGCAGCGCGAGTCTCGTGCGCTATTGCGCTACGGCCCCGCCATCACCGCCGGCGCAAACACCGCATGCTCCGCCCGCCACCCCGCCGGCAGGATCGGCAGCACCAGCAGCCCCGCGTCCCCGGCGGCCACCAGGACGTGTGCGCCCAGGATGGCCACGTCCTCGGCGCGCCCATCCAACTTCCAACCGATCAGCGGGCGCAACCGGAGCCTGTTCGAGATGTCGAAGAGCCACGCGTCCCCGTCGGTGAAGGCCAAATGACCGCCCGCGGTGTCCAGGCTCGCCGGCATCGGCGCGGCCGAGCCACGTCTGACGGCCCACGCCGTCACGAACCGCGGCGTCCCTGCCGTCGCGATGTCGTAGACGCTGAGCGACGTGCCAGCCACGTACACGGCCGGCCCATCCATGGCGACGGCGAAGGTTGGTCCGCGCCCGAGACCGAAGCTTGTCGTGCCCAACGCTCGCCCACTCGAGTCGAACAGCCCGAGCGTGGCTACGTCTCCATCGGGGGCCGATGTGCCCACCACGGCCAACCGGCCTCCATCGGCCGCTACCGCCCTGACGCTCGAAAAGCCGATGGCCGAGCTGGCTCGACGGGCCGAACCATCCGCGCCGATGAGCCAGGCGGTGGCCTCGGCGTAATCATGGAGCGGGTCGCTGACGGCAACCACGTTGCCGGTCCGCTCGTCGAAGGCCAGCCGCACCGGCCCAGGGACGCCGGCCACGGGCCTTGAGAGCGTGGCGGGATCTTGCAGCCCATTCCACAGCCGTACGCGCTCATCTTCCGCCGCGCTATCGGGGAGGACCAGCGCAGCCCCATCGCGCGTTCCGACCACCTGCTCGGGCCAGCCCTGTAGAGGCGTGATAGAGCGCAAGCGTGGCCTTGCCGGATCCGCAAGGTCGAGGTGATCGATACGATTGCAGGCGGCGCGTGGGCCGCCCACCACCACCGCGTCCGCGCCGTGCGCCATGACCGCCGAGATCGTCCCGGCGAGCGGCACCGTGCCGGCAACCGCCAGCTCCGCGACACTGTTGGCGGCAAAGTCCTGCGGCTGCCAGCGGAAGATCGATAGGCCGCAGCCGTTGGTGGCGCCGTAAACGAAGTCGCCGTGCGCCGCGAGGGCGGTGACGAACCCGAACATCGAAGCCGTGCCTTCCCAGCCTAGGTCGGACTTGCCGCTGCTGCCACCGAGGACCCTGATCCGCGATGTGCGGCGATCGCTGGTCCAGGCCTCGATCAGCCACCCGTCGTGGACGATGAGGTCGCGGGCCTCGTACGTGTTCGTGCCGGTCCCACCCTGATACTGTGGCCGTAGCGGATCGGTGAGATCGATGGCTGAGACCAAGGTGATGCCTCTCCCTGAGAGGTCATGGACCGCGTACAACATGTCGTCGATGCGCGCAATGCGCGCGAAGCAGCAGGAAGGACCATTCCAGATGAGCGGCACGTCCAGCGGCGCCGTGGGGCTGCGCACGTCGAACACGAGGAGGCCGTTGTAAGCGGCGACGTACAGTGCACCATCGCCGATGGCGAGATCGTTCGCGTAGTCCGCATAGGATGTCAAGTCGATGTGGCCAGCCAGCAGCGGCACGCTCGGCGTGGCCAGGTCGACGAGGTCGATCCCGGCTGGCTCGTCCCAGCGGGCATGGGCGACGTAGAGCAGCGCACCCGACTCGTCGGGCGCGAGGTGTGTACCAGGGCCGCTCAGGGCGAGGTCTGCGATGGCCGCGGGCCGTAGCGGATCTGCAAGGTCGAGCACCACCAGCCGCGCACCGACCGCGGCGACCAGGTACCCTTGCGCCATGTCCAGCGCAGCCACGGTCTCCGTGAACGCCAGCGTCGACACGAATCGAGGCTTGGCCGCATCCGCCAGGTCGGCCGTCTCGATCCGCAGGCCCTGCGCCATGTAGAGCGCGTCGTCGGTCGCGACGAGGGCGCGCGTTAGGCCGCCGTAGGCGGCGATGGCGTCCGCGCCAGTCCGGATCTCTAGCGGTGCGGGCGATGTGGCTTGGGCGAGCTCTGCGAGCAAGTCCGGGGCGCCCAGCGCGTCCTGCGCGGTCGAGGGCACCGGATGCGCGGCCCGGGCCGCGGTGAGGAGGGTGGATGCGAGGAAGCAGGCAGCGAGCGCTTTTGGCCAGGGCATGCGCGGTTCCTCTCGGCGGTGTTGGTTGCTGCTCCGTCAATAGGATAGTACCTACGTCAATCGGCTGCGCTGGGTACAGCTGGGGGTCGGGCGGCAGTGGCCGCTCAGCACGAGCCCTACCAACTCCCCACCATAACCGCCGGCGCGAACACCACGTTCGCCGCCAGCAGATCCGTCGGCCTGATGGGCAGCACCAGCAGACCGCCGCCGTCGGCGGCCACCAGGACGTTGGCACCCAGGATGGCCACGTCCTGTGCGCCCCAGATCTCATCCATCGTCCAGCGCACGAGCGGCCGCGGCTGAAAGCGGGCCGTGACATCGTAGAGCGTGACGGGGCCATCGGCCACGGCCATCAGGTTGCCGGCGATGGCGATGGCGGCTCGGCCGACGGCCGCGTCCGCTGGCTCGTGGTGGACCCTCTGGGGCGCGCTGAGGTCCGCGATGTCGAAGACCTGGAGCCCGCGGCCCGCGACGTAGGCCGCCGGCCCATCCATGGCCGCGGCATGCGATCCGCCGGTGCCGAGCACGATGGCGGCGCCGGTCTCACCGAGCCGACGGCCGGCATCGTCAAAGGTTCGCAGCACGCCCACGTCCCCGTCGCCCACCGTGCCGAGCGCCAGCATTCGGCCGTCGTCGGCGGCGATGGCGGCCACACGGTGGAGGCCGGTCGGCGGGCAGGGCGCGCAGACGGACCCGTCGGGTGCAACGGTCCAGAGGATGGACCACGGATCGCCTTGGCCGGCGGCCACCACGTTGCCCGTGCGCGCGTCGTACGCCAGGTGGCTCGCGCTGAAGACGCCCGGGACGGGATCCGACAGCGCCGCCGTCGACGCTGCCGCGTGCCAGAGGCGCAGCCGCGGCGGGCCAGTGGGCTCATCCCGCACCGACATGGCGGCACCGTAGGCCGTGCCGACCATGGCGATGGGATGGTCGGATAGCGGGGTAAACGATTCCGGCCGCGGCGCGGCCGGGTCCGTGAGGAGAACCCGGTCGAGCCGGCTGCGGGTCTCCCCGGCGCCCGTGGTTACCACGGCGCCGCTGCCCGAGACGTCCACGAAGGAGACCATGCTGGCCAAGGGCAGGGTGCTTGCGATGGGGATCTCGGCGATCTTGTGGCTCTCGAAGCGCTCCGGTTGCCAGCGCAGGACCACCAGCCCGCTGCCGCTTGCGGCCACGTACGCCGCGCCGCCGTGCACCGCCACCACGCCCGCTGGTCCCTGCGTGCTGACGCTCACCTGGGCGACCCGGCCCAGCTCGTAAGCGCTGGTGCGGCCGCCCAGCACCTCCAACCACGCCTGCCCGCTCGAGGGCTCGATGCTCGTATGGATCAACCACCCATCGCGGACGACCAAGGCGTGGACGTACGGGGCGTCCACGAGCCGGCTGCGACGCTTGGTCGGCCGGAGGGGGTCAGCGAGGTCAAACGCAACGATCCGCGTCGTTCCGGAGCCGAGATCGCGGTGGACCGCGTAGAGCGTGTCGTCATCGCGGGCCAGGTGCGATACGAAGTCGATGCGTTGTTCTTCGTCTTCGATTGCCACGGTCAGCGGGGCCCGAGGATCGCGCGTGTCCACAACGGCGATGCCGGAGTTGCTGGTGGCGTACAGCACGCCCTCCCCAGCCGCCACAACCACCGGCGGCCCGCCGATGGTGGCGATCAGCCGCGGGGCGCCGGGCGTCGCAAGGTCGATGATCTCGAGACCGGCCCAGTGCGACACATACACCAGCGCGCGCGTGGGGTCGGGCTCGACGATCTCCACGAGGTCGTCAAACGCGATCTCCCCGACGATGGCCGGCCGCAGCGGGTGCGCCACGTCCAGCACGACGAGCCGCCGGCCGACCCCGGCCACCAGAAGCCCTCCCGGTGTGATGGCCAGCGCCACCACGGTCTCGCTGAACGCGACGGTCGACATAAACCGGGGATGCTCGGGATCTTCCAGGCTCGCCGCCTCGATCCGAAAGCCCTGAGCCATGTACAGCGCGTCGTCCGTGGCCACGAGCGCACGGATCAGCCCGCCGTAGCCGGCGACGGCGTCGGCGGGCGGGCGCGGATCGGGGAGGGTGAGCGCTGCGGGGGCGTGCGCGCCGGGCGCAGCGGGCCAAGCGGCGTGCGCTGCCGAAGACGAGGCGAAAAGGACAGCGGAGAGGAGACAGGTGGCGAGTGCGTTGGGCGAGCGCATGTGCAGGTCCTCGGGGCGACGATGCGGTCGGAAGTGGCAGTCCGCATCGATTCTAGCGCAGATCAAGCGGTGCTCGGGCGGGCTCTCTCAGGGGGAAGTCCGCGTCGGCGATTCGCTCACGGATGGATCGTCCGCGTGCGACAAGCGACCCGGCTTTCCATTGGGCAACGGGATCGACTAGAGTTGCGAGACCTGTACGTCGTTGTGCGTGCACGCCTTCTACTGACAGGACATGCTCGATCCCTTTGAGTTCTCGTGCGACGATGCCCCCAACGCGCACCGTGTGCGAGTCGAATTCGATCCACGCTGAGGTCACTGTGCTGGGTCGGGCTGGCCATCGGATGCATCGCCAGCTCCCAAACCTCAGCATCTGTTGCCAGCCTTCCACGCGTGATTGCCCAAGACGATCCCCCGTTGGCCCTTCGCACAGTGCTCTACGGCAACGTCGTCTTCGGAACCACGCCCGTCGCGACGTCGCCGGTTACCGTCACGCTCACCGCGCCCTCGTCACGGGTCAAGGCGCGCGCGACGCTTGAGACCGACCTGAGCGGGCGCTTCACAGCGCTCTTCGGCGTGGACTTCTCTGAGTTTGACGCCTTGTCGGAGCGCATCGAACCCGGTGATCGCATTGCGGTCGAGTGGAGCCGCGACGATCCGGCCATCTTCGACGTGCCCGCGCTGACTGTCGAGACGCGGCCCGCGGAGGGCCTCGTCGTTGGTAGCGCGCCGCCGGGCACGCGCGTTGAAGCCGAGCGCGCTGGCACCTGGTTGGAAGCGGTGACCGGGGTCGACGGCCGCTATGCGATTCCCCTTGGCGGCAGTGTCGCGCTCGCCCGAGGCGACTTCGGTGCAATCCGCTTCCATGTTAAGGATCGGTTGGTCATCGATGGCACCTGGCTCGCTCCGAAGCTCGTCGTCACCTCCCAGCTCGGGTTCAGCGTAGCGGCGCCCGCGGGCAGGCAGATCGCGATTGAGTTCCGCGACCGCGACGGCGCGCTCTTGGATCGCAGCTCGGTCTACGTCGCTAGCGACACGATCGGTGGATCGGTGCGCGGCTACTCATTCGATCTCAACCGCTTGGGCGGCGGACGGCTTGCGCTCATGCCGGGAGATGTTATCGAGGCCACGATCGGCGACGATGTCGTAGCGACGCGGGTCGTTGCCGTCACGGCCGCCGCATCGCCAGAGCGCGACGTAGTCGAGGGATTGACGGAGCCCGGGCGGTCGCTTCACGTCGGGGCACTGAAGAGAACGGACTCGGGCGCCGTCGCGCGCGAGGTGCTCGCGACGACGAGCGACCAGACGGGGGCGTTTGGGGTCGACTTCAGCGGCCTCTTCGACATCACGTTCGGCAACCAAGTCGACATCGTCGTGGCCGATGAGGCAGGTCATGTGACTGTGACGGGCTTCAGCTCACCGCACTTACAGATCGATCTGGACTCCGGCACCCTATCCGGATCCGTGGCACCCGAGTCGCCAGTGCATGTTGCTCTGACGCGCGATCGGGCCGTGCTGGGGGAGGCCCAGGTCAGGGCCGATGCCAACGGCCGCTTCAGCGCACCACTACTCGCCAGTGACGTGCCCGACGGGGCGATCGAGCCCGGCGATGCCGTCGTTGCCACCCTGCCCGACGGTTCAGCGCCGATGATCGCTACGATCCCGTCGTTCACGCTGGAGGTCGAGCCGCCGTCACGGCGGATCGCCGGAAGATCTGCACCAGGGGCGCAGCTCGATCTCTACGTGTGGTCCGCGTTCGTCGGCTCGGGCGGGTACGGCGTGGCGACCCCCACGGCGAACGCCGTGGGGAGCTACAGTTACACGGTGCCGCCGTCGGGGCGCGGCGGCTGGGACTTCCATCCCGGCACCATCGTCCAGGCACAACAGCCAACCGTAGAGGGCCACCACGTCGTTCGCTCGTGGCGCGAACCGCTCGTCTCGGCTGAGATCGGCGGCGCGCGGACGTGCGGGCTGGCTCTGCCCAGTGCCGACGTGAGCCTCGAGCTCCTGGACAGCGCCGGGGTACGTCTAGGCGGCGCAAGCACGCGCGCCGATACCGACGGCTACTGGGACGTGGTCTTGCGCGATGCGGATGGTGCGCCCGTGGCCGTTCCGATCGATCACCGACTGAGGATGACGATCGATCGAGCTTCGGAGGACACCGTCGTTCCACCGCTTGCCGTCGCCGCCGAGTGGGCGGCGCCCGATGCGCGGAGCGGCCTGACGATCTCCGTGCTTCGCGGGACCATGGCACCAGCCGCTCCCTACTGGCTGTTCGGCGGCAGTGACGGCTGCATGACCGGCCGGACGATGCCCTTCGGCGTGACCGTTCGTCAAGAGCGCAGCTCCATCGACGGTACGTTTCTCGAGACGTTCCAACAGCACGCGCGCGGCGACGCGACGTTGGTCGCCACGAGCAGCCCAGGGCATCGCGCGTTCGCCGAGGCCCGTCGCGGGCGGGTGACGGTGTTCAAAGGCACGGCCGACTTCGAGGCCATCGGCTCACCGGGTGCGCCGCTCGAGCTCGGCGTGCGTCGGGCGGGCGTTGGCATCGTGGCCGAGCATCGTGGTCAGCTCGACGCCCTTGGCCGGGCCGCCGCGATGATCGACAGTCCGGCGTCGGGCTTCGCCTTCGCGGACGGCGACGAGGTCGCGGTGGCCTTTGGCGACGACGCGGCGACGTTCCGCGTCAGCAGCGTGGACGTCGACCTGCAGGCCGGCGGCTTCGTCGCCGCCGCGCCGGCGGGGGAGCCGTTGGAGGTCAGCATCGTGCTAGGCGAGGGCGACCCACTCCAACTCTCGCTGGCGGCGGACGAGCGGGGCATGCTTCGTGTGGCGTTCGCAGCCCTCCTTCAGCGCACGGGCCTAGATGGCACGGCGGTGCTGGGCGTGACCGTTGCCCATGTCACGTCCAGTGGGCACCGGGCGGCAGTGATGGTGGCCCCAGGCCGCGATCCAGAGAACGCTCGCGCCTTCACACCGTTTGCGCTGAGCGCGCGCTACTTGGTCGCTCCGGCGTCCGACACCAGCCACGCCGTCAAACCGCGCGCGTCCAGCTGCGCAGCCGCCTGCGCCCACCTGTCAAACGGCTCGCGTCCAGCTGCGCAGTCGCCCGCGTCCACGTGTCAAACCGCGCGCGTCCAAGTGCGCAGCCGCCCGCGCCTAACCGGACTACATGTGAAAGCCGTTGTTCTCTGGTAGGGGCGCACGGCCGTGCGCCCCTACCAGTATTGTCTGTGGACGGGTACTAGGCGCGCAGATACATCCGCCATCCGCGACCTTGCTCTTGGCAGCGGCCGGGCGGGACGGCAGCGCCGATAAGGTCCGGCGACCACGGCGGGATCACCGGCGCTTCGACGTCGTCGTCCGCGCCGTCGATCGCAAGGCCGTCCGGGCTTGGGCGCATGCTTGCGAAGCGGCGCGCCCCGACCAGCGCCGCGGCCAGCGCCGCGCTGCCTGACAAGAGAAGCGCAAGCCCGAGGCCGCTCATCACCCGACGTCGTCTCCTAGCGCGCCGGGCGCCTGATGCGCCCGTTCGTCGCATAGACGACGGTGGGGGCGAGGAGGTTCCCTCGGGCGTAGAATCTGAGCATGGATGTTCGACTCCGCGAGGCCATGCCTGACGACTCCGGATTTGTGTTTGACGTTCGCCGTCGAGCATTTCGGGAGTACATCGAGCTTGGAGAAGGGTGGGATGACGGCCGTGAGCTCGAACGCCATATCGAACGGTTCGGACGCCAGCGGTTCCGCGTGGTTGTCGTGGACGCAGCCGATGTCGGATACATAGCGACTGCTGTGTATCCGGCCACGATCAACTTCTCGGCCAGCCTGTACCTCCATCAGCTCATGCTGCTGCCGTCGTTCCAGTCCAAGGAAATCGGTTCGGTTTGTCTGCGGCTACTCGAGGACGAGGCTCGTGCGCTGGGCATGCCGATTCAGTTGCGGGTTCTACGCGTGAACCTGCGTGCGCTCGCGCTCTATGTGGCCTCCGGCTATGAGATCGCCGGAGAGTCCGACGCCCATATCACCTTGGTGCGCCGCCCTTGAGGCTCGACGTCCCGGTGCCTTCCCCCACCTCCCGCGCCGCCGCTACGTCCCGCCCGATCTGCGCCACCAGCGCCTCGACCGACTCGAACCGCGCCTCGGGTCGCAGGAACGCCAGGAAGTCCACCGCCAACTCAAAGCCGTACAGGTCGCTCTCGAAGTCGAGCAGGTACACCTCGATCGTCCGCTCGTCGCCGTCGAACTGCGGCCGAACGCCCAGGCTGGCGGCACCGATGCGCTCGTTCGGCGCGGCGTCTTCTCTCCCTTGCGCCCGCCACCCCACGCGCACCGCGTAGATGCCGTTGGCCGGCACCACGTAGTCGGCGCCAAGCGCGAGGTTGGCCGTCGGGTAGCCCAGGGTCCGGCCGCGCTGCTCGCCGTGCACCACCGTCCCGCGCAGGCGCGGCGGCCGGCCGAGCAGCGCGCCGGCGCCGGCCACGTCGCCGCGCTCGATGGCGGCGCGGATGCGCGCGCTGGAGACCGGCGCGCCGTCCAAGATCAGCGGCGGCACCGTGACCACCTCGAACCCGCCCGCCGCGCCGAGCGCCGCCAGGACATCGATGGTGCCTGCCCTGCCGCGCCCAAAGGCAAAGTCCGGCCCGACCACCATGGCGGCGATATCGAACGACGCCGCGAGGCGGTCCAGAAACGCTTCGGGCGTCAGGCTGGCCAGAGCCGTGTCGAACGTCAGCTCGCGCGCGTGGTCGACCTCGTGGCCGACCAGCGCGAGCCGCTCGACGATCTCGGTGAGGACCGGCACGCGGTGGCCCGCAAGGACCGTGGCGGGATGCGGGTGGAGGACCAGGGCCGCGGATGCCGCGCCGTGGGACCGCGCCGCGTCGCGGACGGCGGCGAGCAGGTGCTGGTGGCCGCGGTGCACGCCGTCGAACTTGCCCAGCGTCAGCGCGACTCGCGGTCGGTCCGCGCCCACCTCAGCGATGCGTCACGGGCGGGCGCTCGCCTTGGGAAACACCCGCTCCGGCTGCCAGCGCTCCGTGAGGTCGTCCCAGCGCGCGACGCCCACGAAGCCCGTCTCGGCCTCGTACACCCGGATGCGCCGCCGATCGCGCGCGCGCGGCCGGGGGCCGTCGAACTGCTGGCCGTCGCGCATGGCCTTCTCGATGGCGGCGTCCACGATCAGCGCGTCGTAGGCGGTGAGGGCCATGTCCAGCGGGTGGAGCAGCGGCGGCCACCAGCCCTCTGTGAACGCCTCGACCGCCGTGGCCAGCGGTACGGCATCCGCCAGCGCGAACGGGCCGACGAACGTGCGCTGGAGGGCAGAGAGGTGCGCCCCGACGCCCAGCGCCTGCCCCAGGTCGTGCGCGATCGAGCGCACGTACGTGCCCGACGTCACCGTGAGCTCCAGCGTGGCGTCCGGCGGCGACCAGTCGACCAGCTCCAGGCGGTGCACCGTCACGTCGCGCGGCGCGCGCTCGACCTCGATGCCCTTGCGCGCCAGCTCGTAGAGGCGCTTGCCGCCTTGCTTCAGCGCCGAGACCATCGGCGGGATCTGCTGGATCTCGCCGCGGAACCGCTCGAGCGCGGCTTCGATGTCCGCCTCCGAGACCCCGCTGGGGTCCGCGCTGGCCAGCACCTCGCCCTCCGCGTCGTACGTGCTGGTGCTGGCGCCCAGCGTGACGCGGGCGCGGTAGCCCTTGAGGCCCTGCTGCACCTCTTCGACCACCCGCGTGGCCGACCCCAGGCACACGACCAGCACCCCGGTGGCCATGGGGTCCAGCGTGCCGGCGTGCCCGATGCGCTGCTCGCCCGAGGCGCGGCGCAGGGCCTGGACCACGTCGTGGCTGGTCATGCCGGACGGCTTATCGATGCTGAGGATCCCGCTCTTGGGCGGCATGCCGCCCCCGGCCGCGCGCGCCGCCAGCGCGGCGGCCAACGGCGGCGGCGTTGCCGGCGGCGGCGGGGCGGCCTTCTTCAGCCCGAGCGGGATGACCTCGCCGAGGTTGGCGTTGACGCGCTCGGCCCACGCCGGCAGCGAGGTGTCCTCGGGCGGGTCGGCGGGTTCGGCTCGCTGGTCGTTGGAGGGCACGTCGGCTGCCGGCGACGACTTGGCCTCGATGCGTGCGTCCGTGGAGTCCTCGGCGGCTGCCGGCGAGGCGTCGCCTTGGGCGCCTGCGTCGTCGTCAACGCCGTCACCGCCCTGCGACGCGTCTGCCCTGGTCCCCGACCCGCCGATGGCCCCGTTGGCTGCACCTTCACCCACCGCGCCGGCGACGTCCTCGCGAGGCGCATCCGGCGGCCGCTCGTCGCTCATCTCGCGTCTGCTTCGGCGGGCGCGGCCGCGCCCGCCGTGTGGCCGTAGCCGGCCAGCGCCTCGAACACCCGCTCGACGGCCTCCTCCAACGTGCCCTCGAGGTGCGCGCCGGCCGCGGGCGCGTGGCCGCCGCCGCCGAGCGCCTGCGCGACCGGCACCAGGTCGAAGCCCGGGCGCGCGCGCATGGACAGGTCCAGCTGGCCGTCCGCGCGCTCGCGAAGGACCGCCACGGCGATGGGCTCCGCGGCGGTGGCCAGGAAGCTGGCGATGCCGCGCGCCTCGGTCTCGGCCAGGCCCAGCTCGGCAAAGTCGGCGCGCGTCAGCGTGGTCACGGCAAAGGGTCCGCGCAGCTCCAGGCGCGCCAGCGCCCGGCCGATCATCTGGAGCGCGCCGATCGGGCGGGTGTTGAAGACGCGGCCGCAGATCTCGGCCAGCGGCGCGCCGCGGGCCATCAGTCGGCCGGCGACGGCCAGCGTCTCCGGGGTCGTGCTGGGCGTGCGAAAGCCCAGCGTGTCCGTGACGATGCCGGTCAGGAGGCACGTGGCGGCCTCGCGGTCCGGCGCCCAGCCGGCGGCGTCGGCGATCGCGACGACCAGCTCGGCCGTCGAGGAGCCGCCGGCTACGATCAGGTTGGCGTCGCCAAAGCCGGGGTTCGAGGCGTGGTGGTCGACGACCAGCGTGGGCATGCGCGCCCACGCGTCCGGCTCGTACAACGTGCCCAGCCGATCGGCCCCGGCGGCGTCCAGCGCGACGGCCAGGTCGTGGGCCGCGGGGTCTGGGCCGGACGCCACGATGGTGCCGGCGCCCGGCAAGAAGGCCAGATCGGGCGGCGGCGCGTCCTGGCAGGCGGGCGTTACGGCGTGGCCGGCCGCGATCAGCAGGTGGGTGAGCCCGAGGAGGCTGCCGATGGCGTCCCCGTCGGGGTCCAGGTGGGTGCCCAGCCAGATCCGGGGCGCCGCGGCCAGGCGCTCGGCCGCGACGGCCGCGGTCGCCGGAGTCGCAACAGTCGCCGCAGTAGCCGCGTCAGTCGTCGTCGTGCCCTCGCGGCCCGCGCGAGGCGGGGTCGGAGCGGCCGGGCTCGCCGTCGTCCGCGTCGCCCTGGTCGTCGCCCTCGGGCTCGTCGCCTAGGTCCAGGGGCGTGAGCGTGGCCAGGATGTCCAGGACCCGCTGGCCCTCCTCGTAGTCGCGGTCGCGCGCGAACACCAGCCGCGGGACGCGGCGCAGGCCAAGGCTGGCCAGCTGCCCGCGCAGGTAGCCCTGCGCCCGGTCCAGCGCCGCGTGGACGGCCGCGTCGCTGGAGTCCTCCGGGACCATGTAGAACACCTTGGCCGTGGCCAGGTCCTGCGTGACCTCGGCGCGCGTGATCCGAATGCCCGTGAGGTCCGGATCGTCCATGCGGCCCGGCACGAGCATGCCGAGCTCCTCGGTGAGCAGCTCGTTGATCCGCCGCTGGCGGACCGTGACCATCAGCGAACCCGCTCGCGGACGAACGCCTCGACGACGTCCCCGATCTCCATCCGGGGCACGCCGTCGACGCCGATGCCGCACTCGAAGCCCTCGCGGACCTCGCGCGCGTCGTCCTGGAACCGCTTGAGCGAGGCCACCGTGCCGCTGCCCACGACGGCGCCACCGCGCAGCACGCGGGCCGAGGCGTTGCGCCGGATGAGGCCCTCGGTGACCGCACAGCCGGCAATGCGCCCGACCTTGGGGATGGTGAAGATGGCCCGCACCTCGGCGCGCCCGAGCACCCGCTCCTCGTAGATCGGGTCGAGCATGCCGGTGAGCACGCTCTCGACGTCCTCGACGAGCTTGTAGATGACGTCGTACTCGCGGATCTCGATGTTGTTGGCGGCGGCCGCGCGGCGCGCGCGGGCGTCGGGGCTCACGCGGAAGCCGATCACCACCGCGTGCGAGGCCACGGCCAGGTGGATGTCCGATTCGCCGATGTCGCCGGCCGAGGCGTGGAGCACCTCCACCTTGACCTCGGATGTCGAGAGCTTCTCCAGCGAGTCGACGACGGGCTGCACCGTGCCCTGGACGTCCGTCTTGACGATCAGGTTGAGCGACTTGACCTCGCCCGCCGTCACGCGCGCAAAGAGCGACTCCAGCGTGAGCGGCAGGCGCTCCTCGGCCACGCCGCCCTGGCGCTGCGCCGTGTCCTCCCGCTCCGTGATGAGCGCCCGCGCCGCCTTCGGCCCGTCGACGGCCTCGAAGCGCGCGCCCGCGTCCGGGACGGCCGGCAGGCCCATGATCTCGACCGGCGTCGAAGGGCCGGCCGACTTGATCGCCTTGCCGGTGTGGTCGAAGAGCGCGCGGACGCGGCCCGACTCGTTCCCGACGACCAGCATGTCGCCCTGCTTCAGCGTGCCCGTCTGGACGAGCACCGTGGCGATCACGCCGCGCGCCGGGTCGATCTTGCCCTCGAGGACCGTGCCGCGCGCCAGGCGCTTGGGGTTGCCCTTCGGGGCGATCTCCTCGGCGACGAGGAGGATGGCGTCCAGCAGCTCGTCAAGGCCCTGGCCCGACTCGGCCGAGGTGGGCACGAAGAACGTGTCGCCGCCCCACGCGTCTGGCACCACCCCGATGTTGGACAGCTGCTCCATGACCCGATCGGCCCGCGCCTCGGGTAGGTCGATCTTGTTGACCGCCACGACCATGGCCACGTGCGCGGCCTTGGCGTGGTCGATGGCCTCGACGGTCGTGGGCATGACGCCGTCGTCGGCGGCCACCACGATGACGGCAATGTCCGTCGCCTGGGCGCCGCGCGCGCGCATGGCGGTGAACGCCTCGTGGCCCGGGGTGTCGATGAACGTCACCGCCTGACCGTTGTGGTCGATGGTGTAAGCGCCGATGTGCTGGGTGATGCCGCCGGACTCGCCGGCCGTGACGTTGGTCTTGCGGACGGCGTCGAGCAGGCTGGTCTTGCCGTGGTCCACGTGGCCCATCATCGTGACGACCGGCGGGCGGGCGACGAGCCGGTCCTCCGGCTCGTCGACGAGGTACCAGGGCGTGCCCGGCCCGGCGTCTGCCGCGTCGACCTCGGCGGCCAGGTCGGCCTCGAAGCGCGCGATCTCGGCCGCGGTCTCCGCCGCGCGCTCGGCCGCGCCCTCCAGGCGCAGGTCGAAGCCCAGGTCTTCCGCTACGATGGCCGCCGTCTCGAAGTCGACCGACTCCGTGATGCTGGCCATGATGCCGTTGGCGATCAACGCCTTCATCAGCTCGACCGGGCTGATGCCCAGAACCGTCGCCAGGTCGCGCACGGCCAGGGAGCCGGGAATCTCAACGATCTTCTTCTCTGCCGTCTTGGCCATGGTTCGCTCCAATCCAGTGTGGGCGCAGCCGTGCGCTATGTCGTGCGCCGCTGCCGCGCCGAATCCGCCGAACCGCCCACGACCAGCGGGCACGCCGACGGCGTTCCGCCGTCGGTCAGCTCAGCGGCCAGCACAGCAATGCGCGACCGTTCTTCGTCCGTGAGGGTGGTCTTGAGCGCCACCGAGAGGCGCTTGGCCAGACCGTCGTGCTGCCAGCAGGCCGCCCGCGCCCCGATGTACGCGCCGCGCCCGACGCGAGGGCGGCGTCCAGGCCGCGGCAGATCGACCGTCAGCGCGCCGCCGTCCGCCTCAGGCAGCCGGGTGACGCGCGCCAGCTCCGCTTGGGGGAACCGGGCGCGGCAGACCACGCACATCCGCTGGGGCGGCTCTTTGCGCAGCGCCACGGGCCGGCCCGCTCACGCTTCCTCGTCGTCGTCGTCGTCGACGAACGGGGCGGCATCGTTCACGAAGTCGTCCTCGGTGAAGCCCATCGAGTCCTCGAAGTCGTCCTCGCCAATCCAACGATCGATCTCGTCCTCCCACGACGCGCGACGACGCGAGTCCTTGTGCTGAGGCTGGGCGATGAGGCGGCCCGTCTTCGGGTCGCGCTCGAGGTAGCGGCCGCGCTTGCGACCGGCACGGCTGGCCTCGTCGATGTCCAGCTCCGGCTCGTCGTCCGCCGCCGCGGGTCGACTGCGCGCGGGCGCCGGCGGCTCCGGCGCGCGCGCTGCCGGCTTGGCTTCGCCGGGCGGCACGATGGGCTCTGGCAGCGGCACGGGGGCCGGCGGCACCACGGGCGGGACGTCGGCGGCTGCGGGCGCCGGGGCCGTGCTCGTTGGCGTGGGCGCAACGTCCTCCGCCGCCGCCGGTTCGGCCTCCGCCGCCTCGTCCGCCTGCCCGGCGCGCGCCGCGGCGGCAGCCGCTTGGGCCGACTCGAAGGCCTCGGCGGCTTCGCGGATTCGGGCAGCGCGGGCCGCGCTCTCCTCCTCGTGCAGCTTGTCGATGAGGTCGCGCGCCTCGCTCTCGGCGCGGATGTCGATGCGCCAGCCGGTCAGCTTGGCGCTGAGGCGCGCGTTCTGGCCCTCGCGGCCGATGGCCAGCGAGAGCTGGTCGTCCGGGACGATGACGCTGGCCGTGCCGCGGGCGCCGAGCGCGTCGTCCTCGGGGTCCTCGAGGTAGACGTGCAGGACACGCGCCGGCGAGAGCGCGTGCTTGATGAACACGCGCGGGTCCGGGTCCCACTGCACGATGTCGATCTTCTCGCCGCCCAGCTCGCGCACCAGCGACTGGATGCGCACGCCGCGCATCCCGACGCACGCGCCGATGGGGTCGACGCCCTCGCTGGCCGTCCAAACCGCCACCTTGGAGCGGCTGCCGGCCTCGCGCGCGATGGCGCGGATCTCGACGACCCCCTGGAACACCTCGGGGATCTCCAGCTCCATGAGCCGTCGCAGCATGGTCTTGTGCGTGCGGCTGACGATGATCTGCGGGCCCTTGGGCGAGCGCTTGACCTCCGCCACGTAGACGCGGATGCGCTGGTTGGGGCTGTACCGCTCGCCCGGGATCTGGCCGGACTTGGGCAGCACGGCCTCGACGCGGTCGAGGGCCACGGTCACTAGGTCGCGGTTGGCGGTCTGGATCGTCCCGTAGACGATCTCGCCCTCGCGGTCCGCGTAGGTGGTGTAGGTCTGCTCGCGCTCGGCCTCGCGGATGCGCTGCAGGATGACCTGCTTGGCGGTCTGGGCCGCGATGCGCCCGAAGTCGTGCGGCGTGACGTTCAGGGTGATGGCGTCGCCCACCTTGGCGCCGGGCTTGTGCTCGCTGGCCTGCTCGGGCGTCATCTCGCCGAGCGGGTCCTCGATGTACTTGGCCTCGGTGACCGCGTAATGGCCCATCACGCGCGGACCGCCCGAGTCGTAGTCGATCTCGACGGTGACGTTGCTGGCCACCCGATCCGGGCTCTTGTCGTAGGCCGACTTGAGCGCGGCGCGGAGCGCGTCAAGGATCACCTCGGGGGGCAGCTCGCGCGCCGCGCTGAGGCTGCGCACCGCAGCCATCAGTTCAGACTTCGAGCCCATCATGGTCATCTTGGCCCTCGTTACCTGGCAGCGCGTTGGGTGCCGACACAAAGAAAAGTGGGCCGAGCCCACTTTCCGCACAGACGGATAAGTTGCGGCCGAGAGTATATCACCAGCGCGGGCCGCTTCGCAAGTGCTCTGAAGGCTTAGAATCCGGCCTCGCGCGGAGGGCTAGCACGTGGCGCGCCGCGTCCGCCACCTCGTCGGGCGCCAGGTGCCAGTCCACCTCCAGCGTGAGCGGCGCGCCGCCCGGGACCATGGCGAGCAGCGCGACCAGATCCAGCGTCCCGCTGCCGGGCGCCAGGTGGTCCCGCAGCCCGACGGCGTCGTGGACGTGGGCGCCCAGCCAGCGGCCGCCGGCCGCGGCGCGCCAATCCTCGGGCGCCGCGAAGCCGAGCGCCGCGCGCGCGCCGACGTGGCCCGTGTCCAGCCACGCGCCGGCGGTCCCATGCTCGGCGCCGAGCGCGTCGAGGAGCGCGCGGAGGCCCTCGGGCGTCGGCAGCTCGTCCGGGTGGTAGCCGGTCTCCACGGCCAGCGCGATCCCGCGCTCGGCCGCGTCCGGCAGCACCTCGCGCAGCGACGCAATGCCGTGCTCCAAGTGCTCGGGCTCGCGCGCCGCCACCCACGCGGCCAGCCGGTCGCGCGCGAGGGCAGAGCGCTCCGAGCCCGCCTGGCCGGCCAGGAAGCGGTTGGTGACCTCGAAGCGCAGCCGCCGCGCGGTCTCGTCGGCATCGTCCGCGGCGCGGCCGAGGTGGAGCACGACGACGGGCGCGCCCACGCGCTCTGCCGTCGCGATGGTGGTCCGAAGCGCCGCGACGGCCGCCGCGCGCGCCGCGCGGTCGCCGGAGACGAGGCCGCCCGCGACCCATGCGCCCGCCGTCGGGCACGGGTGGTGGACCGACGCGATCTGCACGCTGCCGGGCGCGATGGCCGCCAGCGCTTCGGCCGGCACGTCGTGGCTCAGCTCGAAGCGGTCGAAGCCGAGCGACCGGCCGAGCGCAAAGAACGGCGCCAGCGAGGCCCGATCGGCCCAGCGCTGCGCGTACATGCTGGAGAGCGCGAGCGGGGCCAGCGCGGCCGCGGCGTCGCCCACGGCCTAGGGCCGCGCCAAGAGGCCGAGCGCGGCGAGGCCGGCCAGGGCGGTGTACAGGACGAACGGCCGGAGCGAGCGGCTGCGGACGTACGCGAGCAGCCAGGCGATGGCCCCGTAGCCTACGATGCCGGCGGCGAGCATGCCGGCGGCTAGCGGGGCGATGGCCCCGCGCGCGGGCGGCTCCGCCACAAGGGCGGCCAACTCGATGAGCGACGCGCCGAACACGATCGGCGTGCCTAGGAGGAAGCTGAACCGGGTGGCGTCTGAGCGCGAGAGGCCCGTGAGCAGGCCGGCGGCGATGGTGGCCCCGGAGCGCGAGATCCCGGGCAGGATGGCGCACGCCTGCGCCAGACCAACGGCGGCGGCCTGCCGCCAGGTCACCGCGCCGTCCAGCGCGCTCGCCCGACGCGTCGCGGCGCGGTCGCTGGTCCAGAGCAGGGCGGACGTGACGAGCAGCATGGCCGCCGCGCCGCGCGCCGCCGAGCGCGACGTCTCGACAAGCGCGCGCTCCATCGGCTCCTGGAGCAGCAGCCCAGCGGCGGCGGCCGGGATCGAAGCGACGACGAGCATGGTGAGGAGCATGCCGTCGGGGTGGCGCCACGGCGCGCCCGCGGCCAGGCCCTTGATCGCGCCCTGGGCCATGCGCAGCCAGTCGCGGCGGAAGTAGGCGACCACGGCGAGCATGGTGGCCAGGTGGCTGGCCACGTGGAAGGCCAGGCTGGGCGGCGGCCAGCCGAGCAGCTCCGGCACGATGATGAGGTGGCCCGAGCTGGAGACCGGCAGGAACTCCGTGGCGCCCTGGAGGGCGCCGAGCAGGGCGGCGCGCAGGATGTCCGTCATGGCGTCGGTCATGCGAGGCTGCTGGGGTCGTACAAGCGCGTGTGCTCCTGGAGCGCAAAGCGATCGGTCATGCCGGCCAGGTAGTCGACGATCACGCGGTAGGCGTTCGCGTCGAGCGGCCCGTTCGGTCGGACGTCCGGCTGGGCGGCGACGAGCCGGCGGCGCGTGGCGTCCGGCAGCTGCCGGAAGTCCTGTTCGAAGGCCTCGAACAGGGCGGTGACCACGCGCTCGGCCTTGCGGAACATGCGCACGACGCGCCAGTGGCGGTAGACGTTGGCGAACAGGAAGTCCTTGAGCGCCCGCTGCATGGCCGCCATCTCGGGCGAGAGCGCCATGAGCGGCTCCGGGTGGCGCCGGACGTCGTCGGGGTTCCGCGGGTCGGCCGCGGCAATCTGCTCGGCGCTGGCGGCGATGACGTCCGTGATGAGCGCGTCGATCACGCGCCGGATGATCCGGTGGCGCCGCAGCTCCGGGTCGGCATCGTCGACGCCCTGGCAGACGCGCTGCCAGAGCGCCAGGTCGGCGAGCTCCGGCTGGTCGAGGGCGATCATGCCGCTGCGCAGGCCGTCGTCCAGGTCGTGGGCGTTGTACGTCAGCTCGTCGGCAAAGTTGACGATCTGCGCTTCGAGCGAGGCCCGAAGCGCCGGCTCGTACGGCGCCGTCCAGCCGGCGTCGACGCGGTCGTACTCGGTGGCGTGCTTGACGATCCCCTCGCGGGTCTCCCAAGTGAGGTCCAGGCCGTCGAACTCCGGCCAGCGCTTCTCCAGGGTCTCGACGACCCGGAGCGATTGCAGCGTGTGGTTGAACCCGCGCCCGCGTTCGGCCGGGTCGTGCGCGTCCAGGCCGGCGCGCTGGAGCATGAGCCGATCGAGCGTCACCTCGCCGGAGTGCCCGAACGGCGAGTGCCCGAGGTCGTGCGCCAGCGTCACGGCCTCGGCCAGGGCTTCGTTGACGCGCAGCGCCCGCGCGATCGTGCGCGCGATGTGCGCCGCCTCGTTGGTGTGGGTGAGGCGCGTGCGGTAGTAGTCGCCCTCGTAGTTGACGAACACCTGCGTCTTGTACTGCAGCCGGCGGAAGGCCGTGGTGTGGACGATCCGGTCGCGGTCCTTCTGGAACGCCGTGCGGTACGGGTGGTCCTCGCCCCCGTGCACGCGCCCGCGGCTGTGCTGCGACGTCTCGGCGAACGGGGCAAGGTCGGACGCCTCGCGCCGCGCCGTCTCGTCGCGCGTCCGGATCAGCCGCCTGGCGGCGGGGCTGAGGTGATCCATGGGCTGCTCCTGGCGTCCCAAAGCCAGGATTATAGGCGTGCCCCTACTCGAGCTCGATCGTCAGCGACCAGGTGTTCAGCGTGCCGACGTCCGCGCCGACCGTGTCGGCCACGTCGAGCAGCCACGTCCCGGCAGGGTTCTCGCCATCGAAGATGTCCAGCCCCGTCCCGGACTGCGTCGTGTACCGCAGGAACCCGGCCGGCGGGCACACGCTCCCGATCGGCGTCGCCGCGTCGTCGTCCAGGATCGCCTTCACGTTGTCGCTCGCTCCGCAGATCGCGTTGAACATCGGCGAGTCCGTGCCCTCCGGGCTGGTCAGCGACACGTTCATGTCCGCGTCCCACGTGTGGTTGATGTCCAGCGTCAGGTCCACGTCCGCGATCGTGCACTGCGCGAGCAGGTCGACGTCCGCCTCACCCGTGATCGTGGTCAGGTCCAGGATGGGCGTCGGGCAGTTCTCGCACTCCGCCGTGATGAACTCCGGGCAATCCGCCGGATCCGGCCGCAGGTCCGGGAAGCCCGGGCATAGCGGCAGCGGCCCCATGAAGCAGAACTCCAGGATCGGGTCGCCATCCTCGTCGAACACCTGCGCGAACGGGATCCCCCGCGAGCCCGCGGCTTCGTCGCCCGGCACGTCCTCGCCCTGCCGCGTCCCCGACCGCTCGATGGACACCGCCCCGAGCCCCACCAGGTTCCGCAGGAAGAAGCCCGTCCCGTCGAACACCTCGTGCTCCCAGAACCACGCGCTGATCACCGCCGAGCCCTTGAACCCCTGGTTCACGTAGCCCCACAGCTGCAGGTCGATGTACTCCACCTGCTTCTGGTTCAGCTTCTGGCACACGTAGTCTAGGAGCCCGTTCTGGTCGTAGATGTAGATCACCAGGTCCGTGAAGCCTGGCTTGGGCACCACGTTGGCGATGGCCAGCTCGCTCGTCAGACCCGTGCCCCCAACGTCCTTGAGCAGCGACGGGATCGCGATCAGCCCGACCCCCGCCTCCAGCCCGCCGCCCGTCCGGTGCCCGATCTGCCAGTCGAAGATCTTGTGCTCCGGCAGCAGGTTGTACGCCAAGGCCTCCGTCGCCTCCGTCCGCGCCGCGTCGCTGTACTGGATCAGCGTCGCCACCGCCACGATGTTCGGCGCCCGCACCAGCGGGTCGCCCGGGCTGAACCACTCCTGGCTCTCCACCCGCGCGCTGCCCACCCAGTTCCCCGGCAGGCTCGCGATCACCGGCAGGAAGAACGTCTGGCTCCCCCGCGGGCACACCCAGTCCACCAGCGTCGTGATGATGCCCCCCGACCGGTCCAGGAAGTACACCTTCACCTTGGCCGACACAACCCCCGACAGGTTCTGCACCTGGATCCCCGAATCCCAGCCCTGGTACTCGCTGTAGATCAGCGGCGCAAACCCAACCTGGTTGCCGCTCGACGTCACCGCCAGCTCCGGGTCGAACGTGTAGTTGATCTCCGCCGGCTCGCCGATGTACGTCATCAAGAGGTCCCGCCCGACGATGTCCACCACCACGCCCATCACCTGGCTGGAGCGGATCCACACCGACCCCTGCCAGTCCGGCCCCACGCACTCGCTCGCGTCCATCTGGAACGTCTCGCCTGGGGCGAGCGTGGACGTCTCGCAGATCTTGGCCCGCAGGCAGTCGTCCTGCGCCTTGAACCACATCTCAAGCGACGAGCAGTTCAAGCCCCCATTTTGGATGTAGATGATCGTGTTGTAGCCCGACGCGTCCGCGTACGCCAGCGGCACGTAGTACGCAAAGCCCCCGAACACGTCGTCGTACACCCCGAGGTGCGTCCCCGCGATGCCGTTGTACTTGCTCGTCACCTTCACGCCCGGCGTCACGTCGCCCGGGCACGTCCGGTGCACCTCCACCGCCAGGATCCCGTCCCCCGCCGCCAGGCTCAGCGGCACCAGGTCGAACTCCAGGCCCTCGTT
>Ga0326597_10000071_pt1 | contig 173184 bp, 124 predicted proteins | sample RVTome_12_FD_203789 | JGI IMG/M metagenome (GOLD analysis project Ga0326597, IMG submission 203789) | Soil microbial communities from uranium-contaminated site in the Upper Colorado River Basin, Wyoming, United States - RVT100D185 | ecosystem: Environmental > Terrestrial > Soil > Contaminated... | reverse complement strand
CCATCGAGGCCAAGGCGCTGGAGGCCCTCCGGGCCATGTCCCTGGAGAGAGCCATCGAAGCGGTGCGGTCCCTGGATGTCGCGATCAAGGGTGAGCGCCTCATCCTTGGTGAGCCGACGGACCGGACGGCTACCGACATCGGGGCGGTGATCCGGCGCGAGCATGAGAGATGGCTCATCCGGGAGCCCGGAGACGGAGAGGACGAACGTGAAGATCGACAAGTGCACGCTCTTCCGTGATCTCGGGTACGTCCCGCACCCGGGGCAGCTCGAGGTCCACAGGTCGCCCGCTTCGCGTCGAATCCTGGCCGCCGGTGTGAGGTGGGGCAAGACCCGGTGCGCGGCCATGGAGGGGCTGGCGGCCTCCCTCGCGCCCCAGGAGAGGTCCTACGGCTGGGTCGTGGCCCCGACCTACGATCTCGCCGACAAGGTGTTCCGGGAGATCGTGCTCATCGCCAGTGAGCGCCTCCGCCACCGGATCGTGGTCATCCGCGAGAGCGAGAGGCGGGTCGTCCTGCACAACCTGGCGGGTGGCATCTCCGAGATCCGGGCCAAGTCGGCCGACAACCCGGTCTCGCTTCTCGGGGAGGGGCTCGACTGGGTGATCATCGACGAGGCAGCGCGCCTCAAGCCCACGATCTGGGAGGGGCACCTGACGCAGCGGCTGATCGACCGGAAGGGATGGGCTCTACTCATCTCGACTCCCCGTGGGAAGGGGTACTTCTACGAGCTCTTCCGAAGGGGCCAGGGAAAGGATCCCGAGTTCGCGAGCTGGAACTCTCCGTCCCGGGACAACCCGTATCTCGATGCCGCGCTCATCGAGGAAGAACGGGGCAGATTGCCGGAGCGCGTCTTCCGCCAGGAGTATGAAGGCGAGTTCCTCGAGGGCTCGGGCCAGGTATTCCGGAACGTCCGGGAGTGTGCCCTCGGCATCTGGCAGGAGCCCCGTCGATCTGCCTGGTACCGTGCTGGCCTCGATCTCGCGAAGGTCGAGGACTTCACGGTGCTCGTGGTGCTGGACACGTACCGGCAGGTAGTGTTCGCCGATCGCTTCCACAGGATCGACTGGGCCCTCCAGGTCCAGCGGATCCACGCCGCGACGTCCCGGTACAACCGGGCGCGGACCTTCGTGGATTCAACCGGGGCCGGTGAGCCCGTCTACGAGAGCCTGCGGCGCGCGGGCGTCTCCTGCACCGCGTACCCCTTCACCCAGAAGAGCAAGGCTGCGCTCATCGACAACCTGGCGATGCTGATCGAGGGAAAGCAGGTCATCCTGCCGAAGGTGTCGCTGTGGCCCGAGGGAATCGACGAGCTGGAGGCCTTCGAGTACTCGGTGACGGATTCGGGCAACGTGAGGACGGGATCGCCCTACGGTGGCCATGATGACTGCGTGATGGCGCTGGCGCTGGCGGCTTGGCACCTGAAGCCGAGGAGGAAGCTGGTGCCCCTGCCGTACAACCCGATCTACCCGGAGCTCCGGTGACCGGTCCGGCGCTCGCGCCGCCTGCCTATTGGGATGTTGAGGCCCGCCCCTCAAAGATCTTTCTTCTGATCTCCCTTGGACCTCGCGCGAGGCGATGGCTCCTGTGTGATGCGTCCCGATGGTGGGGCGCGCAACCAGGAGCGAAATCCATGACGAAGTCCAAGAAGGCCACCCCCAAGAAGCCCACCAGGGCCACCGGTACGCGCCGTGTCGCCCCGTCCCGGAAGAAGGCCCGCGAGGGGGGCCACGCGTCCCCGGAACCCGATCCCGCGCCCACGGGCGAACCTGGGCCGCCACCGGGGAAAGGCAAGGTGACCGGGATCACCCTCGGCCTGGGTGACGACGGCAAGTCCAACGAGGCGACGGTTACCCAAACGGACCCGATTCCGGACTCCGCGCCTCCGAAGCCTTTGACCAACGGGAAGAAGCTCGCGCCCGGGCTCTACTGGAACGAGAAGGGCCAGATCAACTGCGAGCAGCACGTCCCGTACCCAGGCTCGGACACCTGGGTCTTCGAGCACTGGAAGAAGATCGACCGGGCCTCGGCGAAGGAGGCGGCCGAGAAGGGGATGGAACTCTCCTGCGAGACCTGCAAGGCCATCGCGGGGAGGGCGAACGCACCGGCGACGCCCCGCAAGAAGAAGGAGCCCGCGCCGAAGGCCAAGACGATGGCGCTCGACCCGAACCTCACGCTGGGCCACCTCGTCGGGGTCTACCTCGACCACCTCCAGCAGACGGGCAAGAGCCTCGCAACGCAGTTCTCCTACTCGATGGACCTGGTGGTCGCCAAGCGGGTGCTGGGGAACGACACGCTGATCGCCGACCTCACGCCCGAGCGGGTGGCGGAGTACTACGCGAGCCCCGAGGTCACGATGCGGAAGAACGGCAAGCCCAAGACCAAGGTGACCGTCGACAAGTGCCGCCGGGTCCTGCGCCTTGCCCTGGTGTGGGCTGCGGAGATGGGTCTGATCGCGGAGGCGCCCCTCCCAACGACAACGGAGAAGGCGTGAAGGATAAACCGGGGAGGCCACGATGCATCGTGCTTCTGGCCTCCCCCGTCCCAAGGAGACGATGAGATGCGTATCGGACACGACACTCGCTTCTGGATGGTCACGGACCCCATCGGCGACGGGACCATCAACGACATCTTCTTTGAGACGACCCTCCGCGGGCTGGAGCACCAGTTCCGGGGCGGGCTCACCTGCGACGCGAACCCGATGATCTTCACCGACCGTGAGGAGGCGGAGGCCCACGCCCAGCAGCGGCTCGAAGCGTGGCATCGCCACCGCGAGGGGATGATGGCCATCGAGACCAGGCAGAAGGAGGAGCGGGAGCGCTACCGGACCGAGATCGAAGGGCACCCATGACCATCGATCACGCCCTCTCCCTGTTCCTCGTCCAGCTCGAAGCGGACGGCCGCTCCCCCCACACGATCGGCCAGTATCGGCGCCACGTGCACACGCTGGTCCGCTGGCTGGCGGCGGAACGGCTCCCTCTCGACGTCGCGGCCATCACCCACGAGGACGTGGCCCGGTTCGTCGCGTCCCCTGTGGCGCGGTGCCGACGCGACGGAACCCTAAAGACGGGGACGAGCGTCAACGCGATGCGATCGAGCCTGCGCGGCTTCTTCTCATACCTCCACGAGGCGGGCTACGTGGCCGCCAACCCGACCCGGCTCCTTCGCCGCGCCATCTGCTCGCCACCACCACCACGCGCCTTGACGGACGATGAGCAAGAGAGGCTCCTGGACGTGCTCAACGCCGCCGAGGGCTACGAGGGTCAACGGGATGCGGCGCTCGTGAGGACCATGCTGGGCACCGGCCTGCGGCTGTCAAGCGCGCTGTCCCTGCGCGTCGACGACGTCGACCTCCAAGCCCGCGAGGTCACGATCCGATGCACGAAGGGCAACAGACCGGACAGGTTGCCCATCTCCCGGGCGGTGACCCGCCTGCTGGCCGACTGGATCGGAGACCGGCGGGAGGGCGTCCTCTTCGGATCGAGGTCGGGCTGGTCCCTCTGCTCACGGCACGTGCAACGGAGGTTCCGCAAGGCGGTCGATGCGGCGGGAATCACGAGGGCCGCGTCGCCGCATAGCTGTCGGCATGCCTTTGCGACCTCCCTACTCAAGCGCACTGGAGACGTCACGCTCGTCCAGGCCGCGCTCCGGCACCGGAGCATCGCCAGCACGCTCATCTACGCGAGGGTGGACGAAGAGCGGCTCCGGGCGGCGATCGGATAGACGGAGACGGCCGCGAGGTTGGACAAGGCCACAAGGGGGACGAAAGAGACCGGCACTCATCCGGCTGCTGGCTCTACTCGGCCGGCATCCTCGCCATCCCCCTAAGGCGGCGGCGGAGGGTCTCGACCTCCTGGAGCTTCCCGCTCTCGTCCCTGTACCGCCAGAAGGTCCATCCGCTCGTGGAGGGGACCTTCCCGCCCTGCCTCGTGCCGATGACCGAGGCCCGGGCCGCCCCCCCCGCCATGGAAAGGGAGCTGAAACGCTTCCCGCCCCAGGTCACCGATCCATCCGTCTCGATCCTGGCCCTGAGGTGGTGGTCCTTGTACTCCCGCTCGAGGTCGAGCGGCGGGCGCAGAAGCCCGGATGAGATGAGGTCCGTGAGCCTGACCGCGCTCCGCTGGGAAGACGTCTTCCGCGACCCCCTCTTCTTGCCCACGAGCCGAAGCCCGGCCTCCGGTGTGGGCATGACTGGGAAGTCCACCTGGATCTGGGCCCTCTGGAGAGACGCCCGGATCTCCCGGGAGGAGAGGCTCCCGATCCTCTTCCTCAGGAGCCTGACCACCGAGCCGTCGGGATCGGGTCCGAACATCTTCACAAGCTCGCCGTGGACCTGGCGATCGATGAAGTGAGCCTTCCAGAGAACCTCGATCCTGTTCTCCTCCATCTCCTTTCGGGAGAGCAGCCGGAGCGTGTCCTCCGCAGCAGACGCCGGATCCGAGATCCTGACGGTCCGGAAGAGCTTTCGCTCCACGGCCACGGTGGCGTGGGAGTTGTAGAGCCGGTACTCGTCCCCGTCGGTGAGGACGACCCAGGCCACACCGGCAACGGCGGCATAGCCCATGATCTGGTTGGCCCACCGTCTCTCGTCGAGGTTCTTGCCGAGAGCCTTCGCCTCGATGAAGAGCTTCGGGGTCCGGAGAAGGAGGAGCCCGTAGTCGACTGGCTTGTCCTGCCGTTTGCGCTTGTACTCGCGCTGGACCTCCTCGATGTCCTCGAGATCCCACCCCAGCGCCCGGAGCACGGGTTCGACGAGGGTCGCCTTGGTGTTCTCCTCGTTGAGCGATGCCGAGCCCTGGTGGCGGGCGATGCGGTGACGGACCTCGTCGAGGGTCTGGTGGAGGGTGCTCACCCAGGACCTCCTTCCCGGTAACCTTGGATTGAAGAGCCTCCCCGTGACCTCCAAAGATCAACTGACACTCAACTCGTGTCAATAGCCCACGTCGCGATCCTGGGCCGGTCATGGCGACCAAGGCCCAGCATTCGCGCAAGTACCAACGGCTCCTCCCCTTGCTCCGGGCACTCCGGGAGGAGGTAGGACTCACCCAGCGGGACCTGGGCCGGAAGTTGAAGAAGCCTCAGAGTTGGATCTACAACTGCGAGACGGGCAACCGGCGGGTGGACGTGGCGGAGTTCTGCGACTGGGCCAGGGCCTGCGGGATCGACCCCACCGAGGCGTTGAATCGGTTTCTGGCGAGGAAGAGGTAGGCCTGGCACGGTATCGAGTGCGCCTACCCCTCGTCCGGAAGCCTCACGACCGGCACCCCCGTCTCGTCGCACAGGTCGAGCACGCCACCCTCCTCCCGGGCCACCAGGGCCGCTCGCGTGTTTCCCGCGAACCCCAGCAACACCACCCCGGGCTCGATCTCGGCCAGCGGGCCCCGGTCGGGATCGCCAACCTGGATCCGGGCATCCCCCCGGGCGTCAATCTCCAGGACCAGGACGGGACGGCCCCGCTCGCCCAGGAGCGAGACGCGGGGCACCGCCTTCATCCCGCCGTTCCGCGGGTCGCCGCTCGCCACCATCTCGAGCACGAGGCGCGGCCTGCCCTCGTCGTCCACAAGAACGAGCCGTCGGACCCGAATCTCGTCCTGGGTCTGGCGAGGCTGGCGATGCTCCACGAGACGCTCCTTTCTCCCGGCGGCGGAAGGCCGCGGGGAGTGACAGGAAGCCTCGAGCGGGGACCGGAAGCAAGGAGGTCTTCGCCGGGCCTGGACCGCCGTGCTCGCCTTGCCTGCATCAAGCCTCTCTACTACGGAGTGCCAGGCAACGCTATACTGCGTACTCGGGTCGGCTGGGACGCCAGCCATGCCCGTCATCAATCTCAAGGGCACTCTGGTTGGGCTTTGGTGGCGGGCGCCCGACCAAACCCAGAGTGCATGCAGTCATGATCGATGAAACTGAAGACTGTTCGCTCGATGAGGCGCTTCACGCCACATCGACCAGGCTCAGCAAGAAGTTCGGGCAGTCGGTCGGCAAGATTCGCCCGGTTCTTGAGAGAACCCTCCAAGGATTTTCAGACAATCTCACGGCCGATGACTTGGCTTGTCACGTCAATCATTGCGAGATTCGATTCGAACCCTCCCTGGAAGCTGCTCTCGAGTGCCTGGATGCCGACACAGCCTTCAGGCTATTCTCCTCTTCGGATTTGGCTAGGACGCGTGAGCAGAGAGATCTTGTCCGTGATCTTCTCGATCCGCGAGCGCCAATGGAGAGCCTGGCGGAGTTGAGAAGTAGAATCGTGCGCCTCAGCAAGGACCTGGCGGACTCCAAAGCACACGTCGTTCTCGAAGGGCAACGTTGGTACAAGCGACTCTTGGGGTGGCTCTGCGCGACGCGCCTGGCTGATGCCATACCCCTCTGCTTGGACGGAACCGCTCGTAGCTGGCGGCAGAATCACCTCTTTCTTTTCTTAGTAGGCCGGCATCATGAGCCTCAATCGTTATCTGCTGATTTCTTCAGTCGAACTTGCGCCGAGGAATCCCTTCGAACAATTCGCAAGGCACTTGTGGAAATCCTCTGCAGATCACTAGTCGCCAAGGATTATCGCTCCTTGTGGTCTGAGTGCTCTGCCGTTCTGCGCCGCTCTACTGCGGAGGACCTTGCTTACTTCCTTTCACTCGATAGAGAGATTCACGTCCATCCAGACACGGGAGAAGTCTCGTTCTGTGATCCTCTACCGTGGGGAGGTCTGACGGGCTTCCTGGCGCTGGTTGGATTCGTTGAGTGCGAGATGCGAGTTGGAACGATGCTTCGTCTACAGGCGTCGAAGGTGGGAAAGGCGATCAAAGAAAAGCGATCTTGGATTGCAGCGCACTATTCCGGAGGTTTTTTGGATCTGTCTGAAAATGTTGATCGAGCATTCTTCAGCGTCCTTCACGAACTTGGGTTCAGGCGACTTACGAAGGAACTCCTCACTTGCGAGAGATCGACAGCGCAAGCGAGTGTTTTCTGGGACGGTTTCCGAAAGCGCGGGCTCGAGTCTCTCAAGCGCATCGCCGGCGCGGCTGGACGAGCCAAGTCCAAGACAGAGTACGGCACTAACGGACCGCAATGCCTTACGACCGAAGCAGGCCGCGAACCCCGTTCCCAACAAGATGGTGGCGGGGGATATGAGCAGTCCGACGGCGACTCTCAGGCACTGATCTGGGACTCCGATGACAAGGGACGGACGAAGGTCGGAGATCACCATAGGGGGGTCGTCGCGGCAATCGATGACGGCACAGCCGTTTGGGCCTTACTGAGCGCGCTTAGGGCTCAGCGCGGAAGTGTGCTGGACATGCCAAGCCTCGCGGCGAATGTCGACTGCCTCCTCCTGAAGTGGGAAGAAGACCAACTCTGCACGCATGGGAAACTCTCCCCCAGCGGTAATCGAGGCAAGCAACGCCTGGGTAACAAGCCCTATTCCCCAAGGTCCGCGAAGTTACTCTACGAGCAGTTCCAAGGCCTGGCTCGCAAGGTGAGGGGCAGCAAGGGAAAGGACTGGCGCTCGCGGTGGCTCCACTGGGATCCGAAGGAGCACACAGTCGTCTTCGATTATCGCTCCTGACGCTCCGATCAATCGCCGGCGAACCCGGGCCCGGACTCAGCCCGGCCTTTTTTCGGAATCCGCTGCTTTCACAAACGGCTATCACATAGCCACTTATTGATTCATGCCCAGGGCGGATCCCCTCTCACACCCTCAGTTCGCGAACGAACTCGCCTCCCTACAAAGAGGCCGTCACGGTGGCGGCCCACGGCATGGGAGGCAGTTGAATGTTCACGACGAACGACGTCCTCGACCTCCTTTTGGAGGCCAATCCCGACCCCAGGCTCAACGACCACACCATCCGGAGGGCCATTCGGTACCGCAAGATCCCTCGGCCCAGAGTGGTTGCCGGCCGGTACTTCTGGACCGCTGCCGAGATCGAGGCCTTGGCCGAGGCGCTCGGGCTTCGCGTTCCTGATCACCTCGACCACGCAGAGCCCCGGACTTCCCGCCGGGCCAGCGGGTCTGGGACGCAGCGGTCCGAGGTCCGGCCGTGATCGGCAGATCAGACTGCCGCTCACCTGCCACCCTCCGGCTCCGGGAGGCGCGACTGGCATTCGCCCGTGGCTGGGTCCTGACCCGGCTCGTGGGCAGGAAGCCCATCAACACCGCATGGACGTCCGAGGCGCCACCCGATCTTGCCACCCTCGAGACGTGGGCGCGCTGTTACAACCTCGGCCTCCGCACAGGCCAGGTGTCCGGGGTCGTTGCCATCGACGAAGATCGGGTCAAAGGCGGCTCCGTCGCCGGCCTTGACCTACCGGTGACGGTGACCGTCGTGACCGGTGCTGGCGGCAGACATTACTACCTCCAGGCTCCGAAGCAGCCACTGGGGAACTCCGTCGGCCGTCTCGCACCCCATGTTGACGTGCGAGCGGACGCCGGGCAGGTGGTCTTCGTCGGCTCCGTCCATCCGAAGACGGGGCGGGTGTATGAGTGGGCCAGCGGCCGCTCACCGGACGACGTGCGGGTTGCTGCGCTTCCGCCTCGGATCCTTGCGGCCCTCCTGACCGATCGTGAGCGATGCGCTCCGACCCGCCGTCCATTGACTCGTGCATTCGGCGATCGTCCCCATCGCTATGCCGACGCGGCACTCCGGAGCGCCGCCGACATTATCAGGACCACGCCCGAAGGCAATCGGAACCACACGCTCAACGCCGAAACGTTCACGGTCGCCCGGTTTCTCATCCCCGGCCTGCTCCAACGAGATGAGGTCGAGAACACTCTCCGCGAAGCAGCTCTCGACGCGGGTCTGTCGATCCGTGAGATCAACCGCACGCTCCGCAGCGCGATCGAGTGCCGCCTGCGGCAAGGAGGCGCCACATCATGACCGATAGCGGGCCGCGCTCCGAGATCGTCGTCATCGCCGGGCTTCTTCACTACTCGGAGGTCCGCCCCTACATCAGCGTGACCCTTCGCCCCGAACATTTCACGCACCCTGCGCTTATAGATGCGTACCGGGCCACCCTCGAGCTGCATGCCGCCGGAATGGAGATCAGCGCCGAGATCGTCAAGGCACGACTCTCGGACGAGCACCGATCGCGGATTGACGACGCGGGCGATCTGGGCATCGCCATCCCTCAACCGCCGACGCGTGAAGACATCGACGTCGCCGTCAACGAGATGTTGAAGAGGTATGCACGGCGCCAGATTGCGACCGTGTGCCAGGAGATCCTGGCTGATCCTGATTCGGCGATCCAGGTGCTACGAGCCACCGTTTACGAATCGGATTCCGAGGCAGTCACCGACGCCTTCGTCCGCCTCGTGGCCGTCCTGCATGACTCCGCGGCGGAGCCCTGGCCCGAGCCACAGCGGCTGAAGCCGGATCTCCTCCCGGTCGACCCCTTTGATCTCAAGCTTCTCCCCGAATGTCTTCGCGCTCTCGTTTCCGATGTCGCCGATCGAATGCAATGCCCTCCCGACTTCGTCGCCGTGGCCGTGTTGGTTGTCCTGGGCACAGTCGTGGGTCGGAAGATCGGTATCCGACCGAAGAGGGAAGATGACTGGCTCGTCGTACCGAACCTCTGGGGCGGAATCATCGGCAGGCCGAGCGTTCTGAAGTCACCGGCCATCAAGGCGGCGCTCGATCAGCTTGTCATCCTCGAAATCGAAGCCAAGGAGCAGTACGAGGGCGACGTGAAACGGTTCGAGCACGAGCAGGCAATCTCTCAGGCAGCCGCGAAGGAAAATGAGGCGATGATCCGGAAGAAGTTGCAGAAAGGTGAGAGTCCGCAATCCATCGCCGAGACAATCCCGCGGATCGAAAACCCCGATGCACCGACACGAAAACGCCTTCTCGTTAACGACGCGACCGTCGAGAAGCTCGGGGTCATTCTCGCGGAGAATCCGAACGGTGTACTCGTGTTCAGAGACGAGCTGGTCGGTTTCCTCCGCTCCCTTGAGCGGGAGAAGCAAGAGCAAGCCCGCGCCTTCTATCTCGAAGCATGGAATGGGATCGGGCGTTTCACCTATGATCGAATCGGACGTGGGACTATCGATATCGAGGCGGCCATCGTGTCGGTCTTCGGCGCCATCCCACCGGGGCCGTTCCGGCGCTACGTCTGCGAGGCGATCGAGCACGGTGCCGGGGACGACGGTCTCATGCAGAGGTTTCAGCTTCTCGTCTACCCGGACATCGATCCCAACTGGGAAAACATCGACCGGCCGCCCGACAAGGAAGCCCGCCGCAAGGTCGCGGACCTCATCCGCGACCTGAGTAGCACCGATGGCGTCACACTCGGTGGAGTCCGAGACGAGGACGCCGATGGCAGCGGTCGAGACGGCATCCCCTACCTCCGCTTCGACGACGAGGCCCAGACTATCTTCGACAAGTGGCGCACGAAGCTCGAACTACGCCTCCGCGAGCCCGAGGAGCACCCTGCCTTCGAGAGCCACCTCGGCAAGTACCGGAGCCTCGTGCCCTCCCTGGCCCTTCTGCTGCACCTGGCCGACGGCGGTAAGGGGCCCGTGACCCGAACGGCCCTCGACCGGTCCATCGGGTGGGTGAAGTACCTGGAAAGCCACGCCCGCCGGATCTACGCGGCAACGCTGCCCACCACCAATACCTCGGTGCGGGCGCTGGCCAAAAAGCTCCTGACCAGGAAGCTGCCGGTACCGTTCGGGCTCAGGGACGTGTACAGGGCGGGCTGGGCCGACTTGACGACCAAGGACCAGGCCGAGGAGGCCGTGGATGCGCTGCGGCGCATGGGGTGGCTCCGGATCGTTCACGAGAACTTCGCCCAGAAGTCCGTCACCCGGTACCTGGTGAACCCCCGGATCCACGAGCGCCCCCCGGGTGGACCCGACAAACCCGACAAGCCAGATGCGTCCGACAACGAGTCGCCCGTGTCGGTTTTGTCAGTTGGCAGTGCGTGTGATTCCCCGGATTCGCAGGGTGCCAAGCCACCGGATGTGGAGAAAGAGGCTACGGAGGCCACTCCAGAGGGGGCAGTGTCGGTTTTGTCAGTTGGCACCCAGCGGTCCTCCTCAGATTTCGTCCCCTCCTCCACCCCCGATTCGGCGGATACGTCCAGGACCGACACTGACAGAACTGACACCGACGTCGATCTGTCAGTTTTGTCAGTTCGCCCCGACGTGCAGTCTTCGGAGCCCGACCCCTCCGGGACCGATTCCGACCCGGTTACCCTCAATTCTGGGGGCACCCCCCCAACTGACACTGACAAAACCGACACCGGGGGCGAGTGGGATACCTCCACCTCAGATCGCGATTTTGGGCAAACGCACCAACCGACAACTGACAAAACCGACAGACCGCCGGATGCCCAAGGCATAGACCGCGCCCCCCCCTCCCCTGGCCAGCCCGCCAGGGATCTACGCGATGACGTCCCTGGCCCCACCGACAGGGAGCTCACCGAATGGACGTTCTGACCTCGCTCCGTTCCGCCTCTCGGGCCGGTCTATCCATCCGGCGGGACGGGACCCTTCTCCGGGTCGCTGGCCCTCGGTCCGCAGACCAGGTCGTAGCCCAGCTCCGTCAGCACAAGGGGGCCCTCCTCGAGGCGCTGTTCCTCTTCGAGGAGAGAGCGGCCCTGATGGAGTACGAGGGCTGCCTTCCACGCGCGGAGGCTGAACCCCTGGCGCGTGCCTCACTTCCCAGGATGCTTCACACCATGGCCGCCCTGCTGCGCCAAGAGGGGTCGCTGATCTGATGCACATCACCGACGTTCATTTCGTCGCCGCAGAGCCTCACGACGTGCGTCGAGGACTTCTCGGCTTCCTGAGCTTCGTTCTCGATCGCTGCCTTCGCCTCGACAGCATCACGGTGCGCAGGACTCGTAGCGGACTCATCCGGCTGAGTTTTCCCGTGCGTCATGACGCCGCTGGGCACCAGCACCCTTACATCCGACCGATCAACGACACAGCTCGACAAGAGATCGAGAAAGCCGTTCTCCGATCCCTGCCGTTCCTCGAGGATCAGATCACATGAGCATCGAGCATGACCTCAGTCCTCTCCTCACCGCGAAGGAGACGGCGAAGATCCTGTCCATCTCGAAGCGATCGTTGTGGACCTTGACCAACAACGGCGCGATCCCCCACATCCGGTTCGGCAGGTCAATCCGGTACGATCCCTCCGATCTAGCCCGCTGGATCGCGAAACAGAAGCGGAAGACTGCTGGAAAGCTCCCCGACCTCACGGTAACTGATGGTGCGGTGCCCAAGAAACTCAAGCGGAGACGCCACCGTGGCCAGCATCTTTCGCCGTAACGGATCGCCGAACCTGTACGTCGCGTACTTCGACCACACCGGCCGAAGGAGAGAGAAGTCGGCCCGCACCACCGAGAGGCGCGTCGCCGAGAGGATCGCGAGCAAGGTCGAGGAGGACGTGGCCCTAACGCGGGCCGGGGTCGTGGACCCGCGCAACGCCGGGTACGTCGCGGCGGGTAAGCTGCCAGTCAAGCGGCACGTCGACGACTACCTCGCCCACTGCCGGCACGTGGGACAGGCGGCGAGGCACCTGCTCAACAAGCGGGGCCACCTCACCGCCCTCCTCCACACGACGCGGGCCAGCCGGATCACGGACCTCGACGCGGACGCGGTGGGAAAGCATCTCCGGGCGATCAAGGCGTCGGGCCGGTCACCTCGGACCGTCAACTCCCACCGCGCCACGATCATCGCCTGGATGAACTGGCTGGTCAGCGTGGGAAGGATCCCCGAGAACCGCCTGGAGGGCATCCCGACCCTCGACGAGAGGAAGGACCGGAGGAGGGAGCGGCGGGCGCTTCTCGACGAGGAACTCGCCAGGCTCATCGGCGCCGCGAAGGAGCGGGACGAGGAACTACTCGACGACGAGCGAGGCTACTGCCCCCGGGCGACCATCTACCTCGTGGCGGCGAGGACGGGGCTCAGGCGAAGCGAGATGGCCAAGCTCACCTGGGGCGACGCGGACCTGGAGAGGGCCGCAGTAGAGATCCGTGTCGGCGTCGGGAAGGCCGCTCGCGACGATCTCATCCCCCTCCACCCCCAGGTCGTCCGCTTACTCCGCGACCTCCGCCCGGCGCATCCCACGGCCACGAGTCGCGTCTTCTGGACCATGCCGACCATCAAGACCTTCTACCAGGACCTGGACCGAGCGCGGGAGACCTGGATCGCCGAGGCCGGGAGCCAGGAGGAGAGGGAGCGCCGGGAGAAGTCCGACTTCCTCGCCCGGAGGGACTCGGGCGGCAGATGGGTGGACTTCCACAGCCTCCGCAAGACCTTCGCGACCGCCCTCCCCCGCGCCAGCATCATGCCCCAGCTCGCCAAGAACCTCATGCGGCACGCCGACATGAGGACGACGCTGGAGCACTACACCGATCTGCGGCTGACGGACCTGGCCGCCGCCATCAGCGGGGTGCCGGATGTGGAGGAGTCGTACTCAAGGAGACGGGGCAAGCCTGCTGCTGGCTGACCCGCCGTGTTTTGCAGGGCGATGATAATCGGAACCTGGCGAGACGATCGACGCCTATTCGCGTGGCGGTTCCGCCACCTGGCTTCGGAGAGCCTCAAGCCTCCTTGTATCTCTCTTGGTGAACCGTGCATCTAACGCAGCCTCCCCATCGGGGCCATCGATGCGATTTGCCTCTACCGTAATCACCATGTCATCGCGAGCGACCGGGGCCTTCCCCCAATCACTAAACTTGTCGAGTGCAAGACTCCAGGTCGCAGTCTCCCCGGGCTCTAGACCTCCACTAATCTCATAGTTAAAGTCTCCCTCGACCCAAGGGACTGAACGCCCAGGCGTTGCTAGCACACCGTGGAAGTACGCCCGCGAAACCGGAACATCGGTCCCGTTTCTCACCGTGATCTCGATGATTGGGGTCCTTCGGTAGCCGCTCTCGTCGTAGTAGAACCGAGATCTCTGAACGACGAACGCGTCCAACTTCTGTCTAGCCCGATCCGCCGCAGCCTCCTTCTCCCTAAGCTCCTCTATCTCACCAGCTATCTGTCCCCGCTGCTCAGCTCGGCGAGATGACCTAATCTCTTCGGCGTCTGAGATGATCTCGTGGATAGTCTTACCATCCAGCTTGTCTCGTATCCGTCGCTGCATGCTGTCGGGATCAACCGCCGCAAGGTCCAGCAAACTCTTCACATCGCCAAACACCAGAACCTTCAGTGCATCTTCGAATTCCAAACGATCCTCGGTCGATAGTCTTGCCTTCGCAGACTCGATCGAGTCTCTCAGGTTTTCCTCCGAAGATCCATCCAGCCGCAAGCTCTCACCACACCCGGCGGTCATCACCACCAAGAGTAGAGCGACACTTCTCCAGACTTGAGAGCAGTGCATTGGACACCTCTTCCGCTCGTCCAAGGTTCTCGGTAGCTTGACTACACCATGCTTTGATCGCCCAGAGCCGAACTGACCTTGAGCCCCCCGCACCATCTCCAGCACATCCCCGCAGATTCTCCAGCAGTCAGGGTTCGACTCGGTGCGACACGGTGCGAGTCCTTGCGAGAGAAAAGGGGGTAGAGCGTCAGTCTCCAGGCTGAACGATCTCCAAACGGGGTCGCCGTTTGCGCGCGTTCTTGCGAATCGGTGCGACTCGTTGCGAGACCGTGCGAGGCGGTGCGATGGAGCGGACGACGAGATTCGAACTCGCGACATTCAGCTTGGGAAGCTGACGCTCTACCCCCCGAGTTACGACGCTCGCCCACCGATCCACCGGCCTTCCAGCACCCCCCACCCTGACAGTGTCGAGACGACGAGGGCGTGACCGTCAGCCGGAAGCACTGTACCAAACATCGGACTACTTGTCAATCCGCGTTCATTCTTGGCCCACTTGCCATTTTTCAGGTTATCTACGCACTTTTCCTCCGTCTTGATAGACAGAGGACTCGCCTCTTGTTAGTCTTCTGATCACGGCTCCTGATCCCGACGAAAGGAGATGCTGCGATGATCCACCGGGCCCCTGCTCCCGCTCCTGTAGGGCCTTCCACGGAGGCGGCTCCCCTCCCCGACATGATCCTCGAGGCGGGCTTGCCTCCCGGCGAGCTCGTGCAGCGCCTGGTGAGCGCCAACCGTACGACGGCCATGGGCAACCGCGCACTCGCCTTCTATCTGCACGACATGCAGTCCCGCGGCGAGCACCACGCGCTCTCGTTTGCCTCGGCCGCCCACTTCGCCATGGCGAGGCTCGAGATGGGAAAGACCGCCGCCTACGAGCTCGTGAGCCTGGGAGCCGCGCTCGACGGGCTGCCGCGGATCGACGCAGCCTTCTGCGAGGGCGAGATCTCCTGGACCAAGGTGAAACTTCTGTGCAGCATCGCCGCCCCCGACACCAAGATCGCCTGGCTGGAGCTGGGAAAGGAGCTCAACTGCCGGCAACTCGCGCAGGAGGTCGCCTCCTCGGAGAAGGGACGGCCACCGCGGAAGAACCGGCGGGGGCCCCCCCACCTCTGCTACGTCGTCAAGGCGAGGGTCGACGCCACGCGGCGCGACGTGGCTTGCGAGGAGGAGGCGATCACGCGGCAGCATGTGGCGCAGGCGCTGCGCGAGTTCGGCATCGACGACCGGGGTCTCGACCGCACCGACCGGAAGGTCCTCGAGCTGCTCGTCAAGAAAGGGAGAGCCATCTCCCAGAGAGGGATCGCGATGATGGCGAGCCTCCCGCTCGCAACCTATCGCGACGTGGTAGAGCCCTACCTCGTGCGCGCAGGGTGGATCGAGGTCACACCAAGGGGGCGGGTGGTGGCGGCTGGAGCATAGTCTGCACCACAGCACGACGTCACCTCAATGTGGGTGACAATGGTGGTTGCTCGTGCGCGCTCCCGTGGTCGCCGCCGGGACTACTCGCCCACCGTCGAGACCACGACCTCCGAGACCATCGAGTCCGCGCCTCCCGGCCCGACCCGGTTAGCCGCCTGGAGGACGACCTCGATGAGAGGCGCCGACGCCGGCACACGGAGGGTGAGCCGGAGCTCTCCGTTCGCATCGGCGGTCCCGGAGCCCACGAGCCGCGGGTTGCCGAGAAAGCCCAGGCAGAGTCCCCCGAGCTGCGGGTAGCACCTTCCCGCGCCGACGCCGCGCGTTCCCGCCACGATGGCGACGAGCGTCCCCGGAACGGCACCCGTGACCACGAGCTCGCTCTCCAGGCCGCGCACGAGGGGGTCGTGGGTGAGAAGGAGCCCGGGCGGCTCGGGACAGGGGATGCCGTGGGCGGCAAACGCCGCGCAGATCTCCGTGAAATGCGGCGTGCCGTTCGACAGGTCGCCGTCGTCGTCATCGACGGTGAGCACCTCGATGACGGTGTCGGGATGGGCCGCATCGCTTCCCTGGCCACCGAGGGTGATCTGCGACCAGTCGACGAAGAGCTGGCGTGCATGCTCGAGGCCCGCCGCATCGCCGAGGCTCGTCTGGAGATTTTCGCTGATCCGGTACCAGGCCCCGGCCAGGACCTGCCCGCAGAAGAAGACGCTTCCCGCACACGGGTACTGCACCGCGTCGATCCCGGGCTGGCGGATAGATATCCCCGGCCCGAGGAAGTCGCGGCCCACCACCGGATCATCGAGGGCGAGCAAGGAAAGGGCATCGGCGTAGCCCTCGCCGAACGCTCCCTGGGCGAGCCCGAAGCGGTTCACGATCACGTGGCCGTACTCGTGGAGGACGACGCTGGAGTAGCCCGTGTTGACACAGCCGCTGGCGGCATGAAAGAAGCCGAGAGAGAGATCACCGGAGTTGAACGTCGCCCCGCAGGAAAGAGCGATGTTGGCGGTGGAGACCACGGGAAAGTCGAGGCCGCCGAAGAGAGGCGCCCGCGAGCGGAAGAAGTCATGGGCCATGGTCACGTGGCAGAAAACGTTGACCTGGGCAGTCGAGTACTCGTCCGGCGCCGCGTTGAGGAGAAAGTCGGCGGTGGCGGGAGCCATGACGACCTGCGCGCCGCGGACCGCGGCTCCCTGGGCGGTGAGAACCTGGGCAAAGGGCCCCACCAGCTCGACCTCGATCGTTCTTGGCATCGCATCGGGAACGGTGAGGACATAGGTCCCGTCGGCGGCGGTCACCGCCTGTGGTCCTCCCACCACCTGGACCCGGACCCCGGAGAGAGGCACGACGACCGCCGCATTGCCGACGCCATCGGGAAGGGCACCGGGAGTCGCATTCGCGCTGACCGTGCCCGTGATCTCGAGCTGGGCGACGCCAGGAGCGGTGAGAAAGAAAACGAACAGGACGGAGCCGACGAGCGCGTGCTTCATGGAGCCTCCTCTCGGGGTGTGGCCCCATTATGCCCCGATCTACTCTTCCTTGCCAATCCGCATCCCATGCGTTCAAATCGTTCGGGCCTCTCGCCCGTATCGGATGACACCGAAGACCCCCTCCCGCAAGGAGACGACGATGAAGACCCTGACGACCGCCCTGACCCTGGTCCTCACCACCTGCGCCCTGGGCCTCGGCTACGCCGCGGTGGCGGGGCCGGGCGACGAGGCGGCGGTGCGCCGCGCCGTCCTCGACTACTGCGAGGCCTTCTACGAGGCCAAGCCCGAGTACCTGGAGCGCAGCGTCAGCAAGAGCCTCACCAAGTTCGGCTACTACCAGAAGGACGGTGCCTACACCGGGGTGGGGATGACCTTCGACCAGGCGGTGGGGCTCGCCAAGGAGTGGAACGCCTCGGGCAAGAAGGACACGAGCCAGAAGACGGTGCAGATCCTCGATGTCCTCGACCAGACCGCCTGCGCCAAGCTCACCGCGAACTGGGGGATCGACTATCTCCTCCTCGCCAGGGAAGACGGGAAGTGGATGATCCGCCACGTCCTGTGGCAGAGCCACCCGCCGGCACGCGACTGAGAACGGGTGCAGGAGAGGCCAACGGAACGCACGCGAAGCGCTCAGTCGAGCTCAGGAACTCTCCACCGGAAGGTCCTCGGGGGCCTCGGCCGTGTTGCGCGCCGGCCAAGGGACCGCGCTCGATCGGATGTGGAGATCCCGCTGGGGGAAGGGGATCTCGATGCCTCGGTCGGCAAGCCTCCGGTTGATCGTGCGATTGAGGCGGTGAAGGAGGGGCATCTTCACCGCCGGATTCGGAATGAAGACGCGAAGCTCGAAGTCCAGGGAGCTCTCCCCGTGGCTGAGGAAGAACGCCTGCGGCTCGGGCTCCTTGTTGATCTCGGGCTGCTCACGCGCGATCTCCAGAAGCAAGTCCGTCACCTCGTCGATGTCGCTTCCATAGGCGACACCGATGGGGACGACGAGGCGGATGATCGTGTCGCCGCGCGTCCAGTTGATGACCTCCTTGGTGATCAGGTTGCGGTTGGGGACGATGATCTCCTGGCGATCGAAGTTGACCACCGTCGTGGCCCGGATGTTGATCCGCTGCACCTTGCCCGACGTCGTCCCCACCGTCACCACATCACCAACACGAACCGGCCGCTCGACGAGCAAGATGATTCCGCTGACGAAATTCGAGACGATCTCCTGGAGGCCGAAACCGAGGCCGACGCCGACGGCGGCCATGAGCCACTGCAGCCGCCCGAGGTCGAGGTGAATTTCTGACAGGGCGAGTATCACGCCCATGATGAAGAAGCCGTATCTCGACATCGTCAAGATCGCGTACTTGAGCCCGGCATCGAAGGCCAGGCGCGGAAACAACGTGTACTCGTAGATTCCCGGGAGATACTTGAGCAAGAAGTAGGTTCCCACGAGATAGAAAACGCCTCGCAAGAGGTCGCCGACCGAGACGAACTCCTCGGAGCCTCGCACATCGTAGGCTTTGAGACCATCGAGCATGCTGAAGGTCTGCACGTCGATCCCCCATAGACCGGCGAGGAGGACCATGCCTCCGATGATGAAGAGAACCCGGAGAAACCGGCGAATCTGGCGATCCTGACCTTCAGCCGGCGCAAGCACGTCGGCCTGCTCGGTGACCGATTCTGCGTCGGAGGGCGAGTGATCGCTCCGCCGTCCACCAGCAACGGACTCGATGGCAGAGGTGAGCCCCTTGTACAGCGGCACCAGGAGCAGAAGCACGGCGAGAGACTGCACAAGACCCCGGGCAAGGACCCCGGCGCTGTAGCGATACCCGGCGATCTCGAGCACGACGAGGCCTGCTCCCGCTACACAGATGAGCGAGCTGAGGACTGACCACCGGCGGCCGATGAGGCTGTCTCCGAGCGAGGCGACCCAGCGGATCGAGAAGTCGGAGCGAGGCCGCAGCAGGAGGATACCGGCAAACACCGCCAGGATGAGAAAAAGCGTGTAGGCGACTCGCGGCAAGGCCTCCAGCGGCAAGCCATCATCCAGCAGGAATGGTGGCCGGGACAGTATGGTCCGGAGACAGAAGAAGACCAGGTAGCCGAGCAAGACAATGCGAAGAGACCGATGCAGTGCGTGCGCAGCATCACGATCCATGCCAAATTGTACCTGGGCGGTCCCGCGCCCCGAAAAGAATGACCGTGAGAGAAAGAGAAAGAAAAGGAACACCGCGAGATGCTCCAGAAGGAGCGACAGAACCGGAGCGATCGTCTCCGGAAGATCAGCAGCCAGGGTGATTCGACTCGCCACGAAGAAGAACACCGGTAACAGCGCAACGCTCACCGCACCGGTCGTGACCGCGAGAACCCGATCCATGATTCTCGCGTCCTTCTCCAGCGTGCGATCATTCATCCGCGTCACGATGCGTCGCAGACGCTGTCTTGCCCAGAACAGACCGATGGGAAGGACGATGAAGAGCAAGAACGACACCGCCACGGCCCCGGGACGCTTGATGCTCGCGGAAAAGCGATCGAGAGTCTCCTGCGTTCGGAGATCCCCGGCCCACGTCGCCACGACCGCAGACTCCGCCACCACCCGTGACCAGATCGCAGGACCGAGAGGCTTCGCGTCGCGGATCCAGAAGACCCTCGAGCGAATGAAACCCTCGAGCTCGTCAAGGGCATTCCTCCGGTCGATCAGGGCCACCTGAAGCTTCTCGCCCACACCAATGACATCCTCGACGAGATCTCGCTCTTCCCGCACCGCGGTACGATAGAGCTCGAACAGGCTGCCCGCCGTCGCCCCCAACCTCGAAACCTCCGGATTGGTGAGTTGCAAGGCGGTAGCCTCCACCTCCCGTTCCCAGGTCTCCTTGAGGAAGAAGAGCTCGTTCTCGAGCTCGAGGCGGCGGGATCGATAGATGCCGAGCTCGGCGGCGACATCGCGGCGTAGGGTCCGTTCGAGGGCCTGTCGTCGCAGCTTCACCCGCTGCAGCGTGAACTTCATCCGTTCACCAGCCTGCTGACCGGCTCCCGCTTTGTTCAGATACTCCCTGAGGCTCTGTAGCTCATCCGCCTCGGCTGCCAGGCGCCGCTTTTGCTCCTCGAGATCGGACCGCAGCGTGAGCAGGTACTTCCCGTATTCCTTCCTGTTCTTCTCGAGGCGCGTGATCTCGAGCCGTCGGGCAGCGGTGAAACGATCGAAGGGATTCTCCGCGGTCTCCACCGCTGCTTCGAGCGTCTTCAGCTCCACCTCGAGACGGAGCGTTTCCCGGTCCATTGCCTCCCCGAGCGCCCGTGTGTAGAGACCGTACTCCTGCTCGAGGCGCTCGAGCCGCCGCTCGGCAAGCTCGCGTTCGGTGAGACGAAGTGGCGCCAGGCTCTTTTCCTGCTCGCGATCACCTTCAATCACTCGCGTCTCGAGACGGGCCACCTCCGCGTCGAGAAGGGCATTCTCGGCGCGAAGGCCAAGGACTTCCTTCTCGGTGGGATCGGTGGCGGCGCTGCTTTCCTGGGTCAAACGGGTCGCCCGCTCGAGGGCTGACTGAAGCCGTTTTCGGGACTCCGCGGCCAGCGTCGGGATGCTGTCGACGTACAGCGTCCTCTCCGTTTCTGTCGTTCGCAGTGAAGCTACGCGATCTCGCTGGGCGGTGGTCCTGGCATCGAGCTCGGCCAACCCCTCCTCGTTCGGCAATGCCGGGACCTCGAGCGCGGGAAGCTTCTCGTACGCTGACCGCCGCTCCTCCAGAATGCGACGCCGCTCCTGTTCCTGCTCCGGGGAGGCGTCCTGGGCCTCGATACGGGCGAGCAGCTGGACGGCCTCGTCGAGGAGCTCGACGCGGCGCTCCCATGCCTTCCGAAGAGACGCATCAGGGCTGCCGGTCGCCGCGTCCGCGGGCAGGCTCTCCAGCTTGCTCCTGGCCTCGGCGAGCCGCGCCGCCGTCTGCTTCGGATCAAGAGCCGTACCCTGCGTCTCTTCGTGCGAAGACTCCTGCCCGAGAAGCACCCCGGCAAGGCTCGACACGGACAGGAAGGCCAGAATCAAACGTTTCATGAGTGAGGTACTCCGATCGCGAGCTCGCGCTGCACTGTCTCTGGTCTGCTGGATCTACTCACCGCTGAGATCCGAGAGCGCGAATCCTCGCGAGAGGCCTCGAACGCCGTCGCTTCCCTACGACACCGGGCTCAGCAGCACGCTGTAGATGACGATGCTGCTGGGGTCGCGGCCGTAGTAGAACTTGTGGAGCACGTCGTAGAGGTTGGCGCCCCGGAAGTAGGAGGTCTGGAGATCCTTGTCTCCCCGCTCGCACCACTGGAGGGTGTAGCTCGACTCCTTCTCCTTGTAGGACTCGACGTAGTCGAGGGCGCGCTCGAGGACCTCGACCCGATCCCTTCCCTTCACCGTCTTGAAGAGGAACGACTGCTCGTGGACGGGATTGATGGTGATCAAGTCGAGAACGGTGTCGGCTCCCTCGGTGCGGTAGTCGAAGATCACCTTATCGGGGGCGAGCCCGAGGTGCTCCCGGATCTTCCCCTGGAGGCGGGCGACGTTCACATGCTCTTTCTGCTCGGCCATGGTGGCCAGTAGTGTGCCACGGCGGAGGCGAAGGTCAAAGGGGGTGCGCGTCGCCGACGAGCCCCTCGTCCCCATGGGAGCCTGCTATGCTGAAGGGGCACCGCCAGGGAAGCCGTCACCCCGTTCGATACGAGAAGGGGCTCTCGATGAGGATCCTGCTCGTCAGCGTCAACCGCGAGAGAATCCCCTACCCGGTCCTTCCCATCGGAGTGTGCGCCGTGGCCTCGGCCCTGAAGGAGGCGGGACACGAGGTGCGGGTCGAGGATCTCTGCTTCGGGCGCTCACCGCTCACCCGGGTCCGGAGAGCCATCCGGGACCACGGCCCGGACCTCGTGGGCATCGCCCTCCGGAACATGGACAACTGCGACGCCACCCTGCCGAGGGATCTCCTGCCGGAGGCGCGGGAGATCGTCTCCGCCTGCCGCGGCGCCACCTCCGTCCCCATCCTGATCGGCGGCGCAGCGGTCGGCGTGATGCCGGAGGAGATCCTCCTCGAGATGGGAGCCGATCTCGCCGTCGTGGGCGATGGCGAGATCACCACGGTGAAGCTCGTGGCGGCGCTCGCCGCGGGAGACGACCCCGCGGGGATCCCGGGCGTATGCGTACGACGCGGAGACGAGGCATGCCTCACCCCTCCCCGGCTGGAGAGCACCGGCATCCCTCCCGTGTGGCCCCGCATCCACGAGTGGATCGACATCCGTCCCTACGTCCGACACGAGGGGGCTTATCCCATCCAGACCAAGCGCGGGTGCGCGCTCTTCTGTGTCTACTGCACCTATGTCAACATCGAAGGGCGTCGCTACCGTAACCGTACCGGCGAGGACGTGGCCTCCGAGATCGAGGAGATCTACCGCCGCACCGGTGTCCACGAGTTCGAATTCGTGGACAGCACCTTCAACGCGCCCCCCCATCACGCCCTCGAGGTCTGCCGGGCGTTGAAAGCCAGGAATCTTCCCGTTCGCTTCATCGGCAACGGTCTCAACCCGGTGGCCACCACCCCCGAGCTTCTCGAGGCCATGGTCGAGGCCGGCTGCCACGCCCTGGTGTCGACTCCCGAGAGCGCCTCCGACCCCGTGCTGCTCGGGTTGAGGAAAGGATTCGATCGCCACCATCTCGAGAAGGTGGCGCGTGCCACCCGCGAGACCGGCCTCCCTTCTCTGTGGATCTTTCTCCTCGGAGGTCCAGGGGAAACTCTCGCCACCGTGCGCGAGACCCTCGATTTCATCCACACCGAGACCGGCCCCAGGGACGTCTCGTTCGTGGCCAGCGGGCTCCGCATCTATCCGGGAACCCCCCTGGAGACGATCGCCCGGGATCAGGGGTTCATCACCTCGCGTTCCGAGCTGCTACGCCCCTGCTTCTACTTCTCCCCCGGGCTCGAGAGAACAGAGATGCGCACCGTGCTGCATCAGGCCGCGCGGAGAGACCCTCGCATCGTGACCTCGGAAGTCTCCCAGGGACCGCTCGTTCCCTTCGGCCTCCGCGTTCTCTCGGCCCTTCGCTTCCGTCGCCCGCTCTGGCGCTTCTCTCCCCTGCTCAACCGGGCCCTGAGGGTCGTCCGGTGATCCCAGGGACGCCCCCCTGACGAGCGACGACGCTCACTCCCCGACCCAGCCGAGCTCACGCAGTCGCTCCGCCACTGCGTCCGCCACGAGAGCATGGCCCTTGCGGTTGAGGTGCCCCTCGAGGAAGAAGGGCGAGTCGAGCCCATTCGTCTCCCGGGCGAGCATGGGAAGGAGATCGAGAGATGCGATGTGGAGATTCTCGAGAGTGCCCACGAGGCGATCGTTGATGAGCGAGAGGTCGTAGAGTCCCTCGTCCATGGCCTGCTGGCCGACCAGCCGGGCGAAGACCTCGGGCTCGGCCTGGATCTTGACGGGAACGAGCACCACGAGAAGGTGCGCCCCGGACTCGTCCACCCTCTTCTTGATCGCCTGAAGTGCCGCCTCGGTGGACAGGAGCATCTTGCGCACGTCGCTCGGGGTGTCGACGAGGAGCGTGCGGACAAAACCGAGATTGGCCACGGCCGGGATCTCCTTCGCTCCGGCCCGGACCATCAGCATGTCGACGCGATCGAGCACCGTCCGGGCGAGGACCGACGAGAGCTCCCAGTACTCGCGGGTCAGGAGGGACGGCAACGGCACCCAGCCCGGTGTCGACCGGACCGGCTCCTCGTCGACGGGCCCCGACGCCTTTCCGGGACGCTCCTTCTCGGTCAGGTAGCCATCGAGGAGCCCCGCCTCCCGGAGCCGCCGGGCACTCCGGGCGTTTTCCTGGAGATCATTGCCGACATAGAGAGCGACCACCATTACGTCGGGATGGAGAGACCGGAGCCCTTCCTCGAAGAGGAGAATCTGGTCGAAGGTACTGGTGCCGGAGATCCCCGCGTTCAAGACGTTGCAGGGCGGGCCGAGTCGCGCCTCGAGCCGCTGTGGAAAGGTCTCCTCCCCGAGTACCCCCACGCCGAAGGTCTGCGAGTCACCCAGGACGAAGATGCGGCGCTCCCCCTCTGCCTTCTCCTCCTTGATCTCCTCGTCACGAAATCCCTGGGAAGAGATGACCACCAGCTCCCGTCCGTACTCCGGGTGTCGGAAGCGGCCCCGATACCCCGGGCGGTTCCGCGGACCTCGCACGGGATCGCGGGTGTGCAGCTCGCCCTTGCTTCCGTCGACGGGAGTCAGGCCGTAGGGATTGCGCGGCACGAACTTTCGCGCCCCCAGCTCGCAGAGGGTCAAGGCCACCACGAGAGCCAACCCCATCGATCCCAGGCGCCGCAGGATCCGGGCGGAGATTCCGGGTCCGAGGGTCGAGCGCGCATAGGCGAGAAGGAGGAAAGAGACGAAGACGACGGCGCTGAAGCCGAGGAGGACGAGCACCTCGGACGATCGCGGGAGGACGAAGTTGAAGAGAAAGGAGGCCCCCAGAAAAGCCACGGAGCCGAGCCCCACGACCAGGAATCGCCGACGTCGGCGCAGGAAGAGGATTCCCGCGAGGACGACGACCAGGGAGGAGCACTCGATGAGGTGAGATCGCTGCCCGATCACGTCTCCCGTCAGGTCGTGACCGTACACGCCGAGAAGGAGTGCGAGCAGGAGCCAGAGGGTCGCCCGGTCTCGCGTCATCAAGAAGTCTCCAGGGGGTCTCGGGGTGGAAGCCTCCATGAGGCCGACCTTTCCGGGCAAAGTCAACGGGAGCAGATTGCCTCCAGGACCCTCCGCGAAGACGGGAACGGGACGGCATCGGGACCGACCTATGCCCCCTTCCCCTCCCCAGGAACCCCCTCTCCCGGCAATTGTCTCAGAGAGAGGCCCGTTGGCCCTCCCCCGCGTTGATCGGGGTCGGGATCTCCGGTAAGATAGTTTGTGGAGCGCCCGCAGTCCTTCCCAAGTCTTTTTCCGCCAAATAGGTACGATCTTGATCGACCACCCCGAGCCCACCCGGAATCCCCGGGACGAGAAGCCCGACCAGGGAGAGTCCGCCCCCGTGGTTTCGGTGATCGTCCCCCTCTTCAACGCCGAGAAGTACCTCGCGCGGTGCCTGGGCTCCATCTTCCAGAACGGCTTTGAGGAGCCCTTCGAGGTGATCGTCGTCGACGACGCCTCGACCGACGGCTCGGCGGAGATCGCCCGGCGAACTCCCGCCCGTGTCGTCCACCTCGATCAGAACATGGGTGTCGCGTACAGCCGCAACGCCGGGGTCCTCCACGCCCGCGCTCCTCTTCTCTTCTTCTGCGACACCGACGTGGAGATGCCCGAGGGCACCATCAGCAGGGTCGTCGAGGAGTTCCGGAGCGAGTCCGAGCTGCACATCCTCAACCTCGGCGTCTCCACAAGACCGCTGAGCAAGGGCGTCGTCGCCACTTACACCGCCTACAAGGGCGGCTACGATCACTGGAAGCTCGAGAAGGCCGGAGTGCGGCGGACCGAGATCACCTATCTCCAGACGCTGGCCATGGCCATGAGAAAGGACGTCTTCCGCACCGGCCAGTTCGACCACGTCTCCTACCAGGATCCCGGCGGCGAGGAGTTCGAGCTCGGGCACCGGCTGTCCCGGACCCACAAGCTCTGGCTCTATCCCGCCATCAAGGTCGACCACGACACCAAACCCTGGAGGGACCGCCTTCGCGCCAACTTCGTCCGCTGCGCGCGCTGGGTACCGCTCTTCCTGCGGCGGGGATGCCGCTTCGAGAGCACGACCGGGATCGCCACCCCGCAGAGGAGCACTTCGTCTCTCCTCTCCGGCATCGCCCTCTTCACCCTGCTCCTGTCGTGGCTTCATCCCGCCTTCGCGGTGGCGGCCGCGGTGACCCTCGCCACCAAGGTCTGGCTCTCCCGCGAGCTCTTCGCGCTCATCGCCCGCGAGACCGGGATCAAGAACGCCGTCCTGGGATTCCTGTTCGAGCTCGTCTACGAGAGCGCCTTCGGGGCGGGATTCGCCTGGGGGCTGGCTCGGCACGCTGGCAACAAGACCTGGCGGGCCGTCACCTTCCCCTGGCGCCGGGTGAAGCAGCTCCGCTTCCTCGCCAGCGACTCGCCTCCCCACGTGGTGTGGTTCTGCACCGCGGTCTGCAATCAGGCCTGCGAGCACTGCTTCTACTGGGACAACCTGAACTCGGGGGTCGTCGAGCTCACCATTGACGAGATCGAGAAGATCGCCCGCAACCTCGGCCACATCAAGTATCTCACCCTGACCGGGGGCGAGCCCTCGGTGAGAAAGGACATCGTCGACTGCGTCGAGGTCTTTTACCGGCGCAACGGCCTCCAGCAGGTGGGCTTCCACACCAACGGCATGCTCCCGGAGAAGATCCACAAGATCTCGACCGAGCTGCTCCGCCGCTGCCCCGAGCTCATCGTGACCATGTCGATCTCCATCGATCACTTCGGCGAGAAGCACGATCGACTGCGTGGAGCCAAGGGAGCCTACGTGAAGGCCCTCGAGACCATCGAGGTGCTGAAGCCCCTCCGCTCCCATCCGAACTTCGACCTCTGCGTCAACACCGTCTACTGCACCGACAACCAGGATCAGGCGATGGAGATCCACAAGTACTTCACCGAGGAGGTGGGTGTCGACCACGCCATGGGGCTGGTGCGTGGCAAGCCCAAGGATCCCAAGCTGCGCAACGTCGATCTCGACGGCTACAAGAAGGTGATCGAGCACGTGGCCAGCCAGAAGTACCGGGGCAAGTATCCCTTCGCCCGGGCTCGCTACGCCCTCGACGACGCCACCAAGGCCATCGTCCTCAACGCCGCCGAGCACGGACGCTTCTCGCTTCCCTGCACCGCCGGCCGCAAGACCATCGTCCTCTCCGAGAAGGGTGACCTCTATCCCTGCGAGCTCCTGCCGAAGTCCTTCGGAAACGTCAAGGACCACGGCTACGATCCCCTCGCCATGATCCGCTCCGACGCGGGCAAGGCCTACATCAACGAGATCGTGGAGGGCAAGTGCTTCTGCTCCTGGGAGTGCATCCAGCCCAACAACCTCATCTTCAATCCCAAGGGACTCGCCTTCGTGTTCCGCCGGTTCGTGGCGCGGACCCTGGGGCTGACCCCGCCCGCGGCCCCGAGCACGGAAGCGCCGGGCTTCCAGGCCGATCCCCGGCCGGCTCCCGAGACGACGCCCGTGGCGAGCGTGCCCGCCAAGGGGGAGAGCGGGTGAGGCGAGCCACGTCATGGGCAAGGGGCCCGGATCGACACAGAGGACGCAGAGGGAAGAGGGAGAACACGGAGAAGAGCAGCGTCAACCGGAGCGGCTGACGCCGCAGAGGGAGGAGCATGAGGGCAAAGACGGCCACGGTCCTTCTGCTGCCAGTCCTGGCGATGGTGGACGCGAGATCCGCTCGCGCCACGGAGCCCATCACCCCCGTCGACCTCACCAGGGTGACCTTCACCTCCGGAATGCTCGCCGACCGCCTGGAGACGAACCGCCGCGTCACCGTCCCCTATGTCCTCGACCAGTGCGAGACGACGGGCCGCATCCGGAACTTCGCGGTGGCGGGAGGCCTCGAGGACGGCGGCTTCCAGGGCATCTACTTCGACGATTCCGACGTCTTCAAGGCGGTAGAGGGAGCGGCGCTCTCGCTCCTGGTGAAGAAGGACCCCGTGCTCGAGGCGCGCCTCGACGCGATCATCGAGAAGATCGCCTCCGCCCAGGAAGACGACGGCTACCTCTACACCATCCGCACCATCGGTGGCGAGAGGCTCGAGGGTGCGCCGGGCCCTGCCCGCTGGTCGAACCTCGCCGCCTCCCACGAGCTCTACAACATCGGCCATCTCTACGAGGCCGCCGTCGCCCACCATCGCGCCACCGGGAAGAGGACTCTCCTCGACGTGGCGATCCGGAGCGCCGACCTCGTGGATCGAGTATTCGGGAGAAAGGACGGGCAGATCGTCGCCGTCCCCGGCCACGAGGAAATCGAGCTCGGTCTCGTCGAGCTCTTCTCGGTCACCGGCGAGATGCGCTACCTCGACCTCGCGCGGTTCTTCATCGACATGCGGGGTCGCTCGGACCTGCGGGAGACCCACGGCAGCTACAGCCAGGATCACCTTCCCGTCATCGAGATGGATGAGCCGGTGGGACACGCCGTCCGCGCGGGCTACCTCTACGCTGCCATGGCCGACCTCGCCCGACACGGCGACGCCCCCGGCACCGTGGCCGCTCTCGACCGCATCCAGAAGAGGCTCGTCTCGGCCAGGATCTCCCTCACCGGTGGAGTGGGTGCCCGCCGCCATGGCGAGGCCTTCGGAGACGACTTCGAGCTTCCCAACGCCACCGCCTACAACGAGACCTGTGCGGCCATCGCGAGCTGTCTCCTTCACTTCCGGATGTTCCTGCTCCACGGCGATGGCCAGTACCTCGACGTCCTCGAGCGCACCCTCTACAACGGCGTCCTGTCGGGGGTCTCGCTCGAGGGAGATCGTTTCTTCTATCCCAACCCGCTGGCCTGCGACGGCGTCACCGCCTTCAACCAGGGCTCCAGTTCCCGCGCACCGTGGTTCTCCTGCTCCTGCTGCCCGGTCAACATCGTCCGCTTCCTGCCCAAGATCCCGGGCATGACCTACGCCCTGCGCGGCCGCGATGTCTACGTCAATCTCTACACCGCGAGCGAGGCCCGGATCGACATCGCGGGAGAGGAGCTGACCCTCGTCCAGAACACACGCTACCCCTGGGATGGAGCGGTCGCGCTCACGACCCGGCTGCGGAAGCCCGTCGCCTTCACCCTGCACCTCCGCATTCCGGAGTGGGCTCGCGGTCGGCCACTTCCCGGCGGCCTCTACCGCTACGACCCGGCGGGGAGAGCGGAGATCTCGCTGCGAGTGGCCGGCAAGGAGGTGCCGATCGTCCTCGACAGGGGCTTTGCCGTCATCGAGCGCACCTGGTCGGACGGCGACCGCATCGATCTGGAGCTCCCCATGATGCCCCGGAAGGTGAAGGCGAGAGACGAGGTGGCGGCCTGCCGGGACCGCGTGGCGCTCGAGATGGGACCGATCGTCTTCTGCTTCGAGGGTTGCGACAACGGCGGCGCGGTGGAGGACATCGTGATCCCTCCTGCAAGCACCCCGAGCGCCTCCATTCAGGAGGAGGGCACCTCCCTGACCGCCACCATGGCGATCCCCGCCCGGCGTCTGCGCCGCGAAGCAGAGGGGAGGATCGTGAGCGACGGCATACGCGCCACGGCAATCCCCTACGCTCTGTGGGCCCACCGCGATCCCGGCCCCATGGCGGTGTGGATGGCTGCGGTCCCCGAGACAGCCCGGCCGCGACCGCTTCCCACCCTCGCCTCCCGGGCCCGGGCCAGCGCCTCGCACACCTTCCCCTCCGACACCGTGGCTGCCATCCATGACCGGATCGAACCCACGAGCTCCGGCGATCCATCCCTCCCGCGCCACACCTTCTGGCCCCGCAAGGGAACCACGGAGTGGATCCAGCTCGATTTCGAGCGCGAGGCCAAGGTGTCCGGGGTGGAGGTCTACTGGTTCGACGACACCGGGGTCGGCGCCTGCCGGGTGCCCCGCGCCTGGAGTGTGCATCATCTCCGCGATGGGAAGTGGGAGCCGATTCCAGGAGCCAGTGACGCCGGCACCGCGCGCGACCGCATGAACCGGGTCACCTTCCCGCCTCTGACCACCTCCGGTCTCCGCCTCGTCATCGAGCTCCAGGACGGCTACTCGGCCGGCGTCCTCGAGTGGACGGTGGACTGAAGCTGCCGGTCACTCGGCGCCGAAGCGATAGATCGTGGTGTGGCGATAGGTCTCGCCGGGACGGAGGAAGGCCGTGGGGAACTCCGGCCGGTTCACCGAATCGGGGTAGCGCTGGGGCTCGAGGCAGAGGCCGGCGTGCTTGTGGTAGTGAACGCCCTCCGCGCCCACGATCGTGCCATCGAGGAAGTTCCCCGTGTAGAGCTGGAGGCCGGGTTCGGTCGTCCACACCTCGAGCGTGCGTCCGCTGACAGGAGCCCGAAGGCGCGCCGCCAGAAACGGCTCTGCCCCCTGCCCGTAGCCCGACAGCGCGAAGCAGTGGTCATAGCCGCCGGCGAATTGCGGCCCGACGATCTCACCCTTCCGGTCGCCGATCCTCTGCGGCAACCGGAGATCGAAGGGCGTCCCCTTCACGTCTCGCAGCTCTCCCGTGGGGATGAGGGTCTCGTCGGTGGGAAGGTAGCGATCGGCCAGGATCTGGATCTCGTGCGAGAGGACATCCCGCAGACCCGGCCCGTCGAGGTTGAAGTAGGAGTGGTGGGTGAGATTGACCGCGGTGGGAGCAGTCGTGGTGGCCGTGAAGTCGATCATCAGCTCATCGTCATGGGTGAGCGTGTACACGACGGTCGCCTCGACCTCTCCCGGATAGCCCTCGTCGTGATCGGGGCTCGTGTGGCGGAGACGCAGCCCAGGACCGAAGCTGGTCAGGAACGGCTCGGCCGCCCACACCACCCGGTTGAAACCGTTGATGCCGCCGTGGAGGTGGTTGGGGCCATTGTTGGTGGCAAGCTGCACCGCGGTTCCGTCCACCATGAACCTCCCCCCGGCGATGCGGTTGGCGTAGCGCCCCACCGCGCTCCCGAAGTAGGGGTGCTCCCCGAGGTAGCCGTCCAGATCGCGAAACCCGAGCACGATGTTGCCGAGGCGACCGTCGCGATCGGGCGTCTCGAGCGAGACCAGGGTGGCTCCGTAGTTCGTGATGCAGGCCCGGACGCCGTTTCTGTTCTCGAGGGTGTAGAGGAAGCACCCGCCGAAGGGCCGCGCGGAGATCGACGGCCCCGGGGCGGCGCAGGAGCAGGACACGAAGGCGACGAGCGCGAGCAGAAGGACGAGCGCAATTCTCAATCGAGGGCCTCCCAGATACGAACCGTGCAATCCGAGGCGCCGTAGGAGCCGGCCGCGGAGACGATTCTCCTTCCATCGGGGGTGAAGGCAACGCCCCAGATCCAGTGGGGTCGTACCCCGTGTCCCCGGCGAAACCACCGCCCGGCAACGGCTTCCGGCCCCCCCCCGCCGCCTGCTCCGTTGCCGACGGCACTTTTTTTGCCCTTCCCCCCACCGTTCCTGCATATTGTACGGTGAAACGCTGTCCCGACCCAGGTCGGATCGGCGAGGATCGACAAGAGGATCGACGAAAGGAGAAGGGTCATGACGCTTCGACTGGGAGACATCGCACCGGACTTCACCGCGGAGTCCACGGCCGGCCAGATTCGATTCCACGAGTGGATGGGAGACGGCTGGGCCATCCTCTTCTCCCACCCCAAGGACTTCACCCCGGTCTGCACGACCGAGCTCGGTGAGGTGGCCCGCCTCAAGAGTGCCTTCGCGGAGCGCGGGGTGAAGGTGATGGGGCTCAGCGTGGACGGGGTCCAGGAGCACGAGCGCTGGTCCAAGGACATCGAAGAGACCCAGGGTCACGCCCTGAACTTCCCCCTCCTCGCCGACCCGGACCGGAAGGTCTCCGGCCTCTACGACATGATCCACCCCAACGCCAGCGAGACCTTCACCGTGCGCTCGGTGTTCGTGATCGACGACCAGAAGAAGATCCGCCTCATGATCACCTACCCGGCGAGCACGGGAAGGAACTTCGAGGAGATCCTGCGCACCATCGACTCGCTCCGGCTCACCACCCACGAGCGGCTGGCCACTCCCGTCAACTGGAAAAAGGGCGACGACGTGATCGTCATGCCCGACGTCACCGACGCCGAGGCCCAGAAGAAATATCCCGAGGGGTTCCGCAAAGTGAAGTCCTACCTGCGGTACGTCCCCGACCCGAGCATGGCCAGGACCTGATCTGACCGTCACCTCCCCCGGATGAGGCCGTTGACGTGTCTCCGGAGGTCGATGTCCAGGATCTCCGGAGCGAGGCCGCCGAGGGCCTTCTCCAGCGCCACCTCGGGGTCGGGGTGAGCGATGAGCGACTGCAGGATTCCCTCGAAGAGCTCCTCCCGCTCCCTGGAGGAGTGGCGGAGGAAGTGGATCACCGCCCAGCTCTGCGCATAACGCTGCTGGGCATTCGCCATGAACTCGCCCACGGACTCCGAGAAGAGGATCCTGAGGGGGACGAGCCCCTTGGCCCTGAGCTGCGCCAGGTGGACATCGGCCACCCTTCCCATCTCCCAGCGTCCGGCCGTCGTGACGGCCGCCTCGTAGTACTCGGCCAGCCCCTCGTTGAACCATCGGGGCGGGCTCTCGACCACCCGATCGAGGTACTGGTGGAAGCCCTCGTGCCGGATGGTCCGCGCGAGCTGCTCGGCCGACAGATGAGAGGAGATGAGGAGCTGCTTGAGGAGCGAGGAGTACATGCCGAGGCTTCCCTCGCCCCGGGACCCGATGTTCTCGGCATACTTCTTGTAGGCCTCGGTGCTCGAGAAGACATAGACCTGGAACCGGGCGTTCTCGATATCGGAGACGCGCTTGAGACGATAGCTGTAGTAGTAGTACGCCTCGTCGAGGATCGCGCCCGCCTCACGGCAGGTCTTCTCGTCGATGTCCGAGTGGACGACGTAGTAGCGGGACGCGTGGGTGAAGCGCTTCTGCCACCGCGGTCCGTGGGAGGCCTTCCCCACGATGGTCTCGAGCTGGTCCAGCTCGGGAGACCGCACCCCGGCTCCGGCCGCCCGGCCGAGATGAGCCTCCGCCTCCTGCCATACCCCCTCGAGGAGAAGGAGCCGCACCACCATCGAGTAGGCCTCGGCGCGTTCCGGGAAGAGCTCCAGGACCTTGGCGGCCTCGGCAAGAGCAGCCGCCCTTCCCGAGACCTTCTGGATCATCTCGACGTGCGAGGACCGGAGGGCAAGGACCCCGGGCGCCGCCGCGCAGGCCTCGCCGAGGCTCTTCATGGCCAGCGAAAACTCGCGCCGATCATAGGCCTCCCACGCCGAGTCTCTCAGCTTCTTGACGTCCTCCGGCATCGCCGCGAGCTCCCGCTCCGCCTCGTTTCGGGGCAAGACCCCGACGAGGCGCGCGAACGCTCCGAGAAACCCCACTCCCTCCTCGGTGGCCACCGTCGCCGGCTCCCGCAGGAGCCAGGCGGGCACGACCGTCTCCGGCCGGTACTCCTTCTCGAAGGCGCGCAGGGCCTCGGTACGGTGGTTGGCCACGAGACCGTTGAGCCAGGAGGGATCGGCCTCGCCTTCGACGAGGACCTCGCGCTGGGTCGTAAGCGCGCCCAGGATGACGCCGAAACCGCCCCACAGGCCGTCTCTCTTCCTCGCCTTCAGGGTGCGGCCGGCCTGGGCGCGAATCTCCGTGCGGCTCACCTCCACCTTCGCGCCGGTGGGAGGACGAGCCGGCCGGTAGGTCTCGATCACCTCTTTGCCTCTCGCGTCGATACGGGCGAGCTCCACCTTTCCTCTCATTCTCGGGTTGAGGTAGCCGGTTTCCATGACGTGGAAGGAGTAGCCCTCGGACTGCTCGAGACAGACCATGGCCACCGCCACTCCCTTCATCGTGATCGTGTAGGGGCCACGGAACCGGACAGGATGGAGAAAGACCGTGGGTGCCCCCTTGCTCGCGGGCTCGACGCGGAGGAAGTCCTGGAAGGTCGAGGACGTGTACCGGACCTTGATCTTCCCCGTGTGCTCGCCGTAGTAGAGGAGCTCACCCGAGATCAGATCCTTCGGCTCGGGCGCCCGGTACTGCATCTCGAACGTGCAGAGCTTGAGGTCCTCGGCGAGGCGAATGCGATCGGCAAGCACGTAGCCCTGCTCGCCATGGTCCTCGAGAAGCTCGAGGATTCCTGAGCGGGCCTCCTCCCACCGCCCCTTCTCCAGGAGCGCCCGGCACCCGGCGATTCCTCCCGAGAACTCCGCCTCGTCCCCGGCGGCGACCTCCGCGGGGGCCAGACCGAGGTGAAGGGCAACGCTCAGAGCCAGGGCCAGGAGCGGTCGGTGAGAACGGCTCTCGTCGGTGAGCATGGGTCCTCCTCGAAAGCAATCGTACCGACTGCCCCACGCTCGGTCCAGGGTCGGCTTCGGGTCGGCGGCCGCCCCCTGACAAGAGCGGCTTCACGGACCCGGGACTTCCGGTACCATGGCGCCCCATGTCCAGCCTCCGCCTCGCCCATCTGAGCAAGAGCTACGGCGGCGAGCCCGCCGTCCGAAGGGTTTCCCTCGACATCGCCCGGGGGGAGCTGCTGGTGCTCCTCGGCCCCTCGGGCTGCGGCAAGTCGACGCTCCTGCGGTGCATCGCCGGGCTCGAGGAGCCGAGTGCGGGCGACATCTTCATCGAGGAGAGGAGGGTCAACGACCTGGAGCCTCGCCAACGCAACGTGGCCATGGTCTTCCAGAGCTTCGCCCTCTACCCCCACATGTCGGTGAGGGACAATCTTGCCTTCCCCCTCCGCATGCGGAAGACCGAGAAAGGCCGCGTACGGGAACGGGTCGAGGAGACGGCGCGCCTTCTCGGCCTCGAGGCTCTCCTCGACCGCAAACCCCGGAGTCTCTCCGGAGGACAGATGCAACGGGTCGCCCTCGGGCGGGCGCTCGTGCGCGATCCCGCGGTCTTCCTCTTCGACGAGCCCCTCTCCAACCTCGACGCGCGCATGCGCACCGAGCTCCGGACCGAGATCGCCCGGCTCCACGAGAGCCTGGGTCGCACCATGGTCTACGTCACCCACGACCAGGCCGAGGCCATGACCCTCGGCGACCGGATCGCGGTGCTGAACAGTGGCGAGCTCCAGCAGGTGGGGACTCCGGAGGAGATCTACAACACACCGAGAAATGCCTTCGTGGCCACCTTCCTCGGCGACCCGCCCATGAACCTCCTCGGCGACACGGGCATTCGACCTCACGACGTGGTGGTGGACCCGCAGGGTGAGGTCGAGACCACGGTCGAGCTGGTGGAGAAACGGGGCCACGAGGTGCACCTCCACTGCCGCGTCTCGGGAAGGCCGTTCCTCGTGGTGACGAGGGAGGCCCCGGCCTCACGGACCCTGCGCCTTCGCCTCCCCGAGGAGTGCATCTACCGGTTTCCGACATGAGACGGCTCGCCGCGCTGCTGCTCCTTGTCGTCACGCTCACGTCCGGTGCGCCCGCTGTCGCCACCGAGCTCCGCATCATGGTGTTCGACCCGACCTCGCTTCCCGAGGCGTGGAGCAAGCTGAACGATCTGGCGCGAAGGTTCGAGGCAGCCCACCCCGGCGTCACGGTGAAGCTCCTCACCGAGGGCGGCGGGGTGGATCCGCTGACCAAGCTGCGCATCCTCCTCGCCGCGGGGCAGCCCCTCGACATCGCCATCCTCGATGTGCTGGAGCTGTCGAGCTTTCTCGAGGACGGGCTTCTCCTCGACCTCGACCCCTGGCTCGAGAACGACCCCGCGTGGAACGAGGACGACTACTTCCCGGTCATCCTCGACGCCTTCCGCGGTCAGGACGGTCACCTGTACGGCCTTCCCTCGACGTTCACGCCCTACGTCTTCTACGTCAACGAAACCCTGCTCGCCGAGGTCGGGCTGGAGAAGCCGGGGCCCGGCTGGACGTGGGACGATCTCGTGGCCATGGCACGACGGTGCACCCGCACCACCGAGCGCGGCCGGGTGTGGGGCCTGTCCATCACCCAGTGGCTCCAGGCCCTCGCGCCCTGGATCTGGCAGAACGGCGGAAGCCTCCTCGATCCGGAGCGTGGGGTCGCCACCGCCGACTCCGAGGATACCATCGGCGCCATCCACTTCCTGACCCGCCTCTTCCACGACGAGAAGCTCGCCGCCACCGACGCCACCTTCCAGTCCCAGCTCACTCGCGGCGAGTTCCAGGACGGAAACGTCGCCTTCTACGGCCCCGTCGGCTACTGGGAGGTCTATCGCTTCAAGGAGATCCGCGACTTCGCATGGGACGTGTGCCCTCTCCCCCGGGGAAAGGAGGCCGCCACGTCCATCGCGCTCCGGAGCTATGTCGGCATGGCGAGGACCGAGCATCCCGAGCTCACGGCGGAGTTCCTGCGCATCCTCGCCGGAGAGGAGATGTCGCGGACGCTGGCCCGTATCGGCAACGGAGTTCCCGGACACATCGCGGCGGCGCGGAGCGAGGACTTCCTCAAGCCGCACGTTCCCCCCGAGAGCGAGCAGGTCTTTCTCGATGCCGTCGAGTACGCGCGTTTCCTTCCCGTTCATGCGAGCTGGCGCGAGATCGAACACCTCGTGCAGAAGGAGCTCCAGGACTGCCTCGTCCTGGGCAAGATCGACGCCGAGACGGCCTGCCGGTCCATCCAGCGCAAGGTCAACGCGTTCCTGCAAAGAGAACGCGAGGAGAGGGAACGGCCCCTGGCCTCTCTCCTTCTCACCGTGGGCGGGCCGCTCCTTGCCGCGGCACTCCTCCTCGCGGGCTTCCTGCTCCTGCGGGGAAGACGGCCCTCCCTGCTCGCGAGGTCCGAGGAGCGAGCGGCCCACGCGCTGCTCATCCTGTGGGGAGCCGGCTTCCTCATCCTCACCCTCGGTCCCATGCTCGTCTCACTGGCCCTGTCGCTCACCGTCTACACCTCGACCACGCCTCTCGCGAGCGCCCGCTGGGCGGGCCTCGACAACTATGCCCGGCTCCTCTCCGACGAGGACTTCTGGCAGGCGCTCCGGGTCACGACCACCTTCACTCTCCTCTCGGTTCCCCTGTCGCTCGCTCTTGCCCTTCTCCTCTCCCTCCTGCTGCACAGGGGAAGCACCGTCCTCCGGACGCTTTTTCACGTGCCGTCCATCATGAGCCTCGTGGCCCTGGGGATCCTCTTTCGCTGGATCCTCGGCACCGATCCGGTGGAGGGATTTCTGGGCAGGAAATGGATCGAGGCCGAGGAATGGATCGTGCCCGGGTTCGTGCTCATGAGCCTGTGGACGGTGGGCGGCCCCATGCTGGTGTTCCTGGCCGGACTCCAGGGAATCGACCCCGTGCTCTACGAGGCGGCGCGGCTCGACGGGGCGTCGAGAGTCCGGCAGCTCGTTCACGTCACGCTGCCCCAGCTCGGTCCGGTGATCCTCTTCAACCTCATCATGGGAGTCATCAACGCGTTCCAGACCTTTGCCCAGCCCTACGTGATGACGGGCGGCGGGCCGGGCAACGCCTCGCTCTTCTATGTCCTCTACCTCTACAAGACGGCGTTCCGGTTCCAGGACATGGGGTACGCGTGCACGCTGGGGTGGGTGCTGCTGGGACTGCTGCTCCTGCTCACGCTGGTGCTCCTGGGGAGAGCGCGCGGGCGGGTCCACTACGAGGGAGAGGCGCCATGAGGAAGCTCTGGATCCGCCTCCTCCTTCTCGCCCTCGCCGCGGTCTACCTGATCCCCTTTCTCTTTCTCGTCACCTCGTCGCTCGCCCCCGAGGGGACGGCGCTGGAAAGGCCGCTCTCCCTCCCCGGGAGCCCGCGGTGGAGCAACTACGCAGAGGCGCTGGAAAAGCTCGGCGCCTTCGACGAGGAGAGCCCGCTGCGGGGATTCCTGCGGCTCCTCTTCAACACCACGCTCCTGACCCTTCTCTCGATCCTCTTCCAGCTCATCACCTGCTCCATGGCCGGCTACGCCTTCGCGCGACTCCGCTTCCGGGGCAAGGGTCTCCTCTTCGTCGTGGTGCTGGCCACGCTCATGCTCCCCATGCCCGTCACCGTCATCCCCCAGTTCGTGCTCTACCGGGAGCTCGGCTGGATCGACACCTTCCTGCCGCTCCTTGCGCCGTGCCTCCTCGGCGGGAGCCCGTTCTTCATCTTCCTCTTCCGGCAGTTCTTCCTCACCATCCCGAGGGACCTGGTGGAAGCGGCGCGCCTCGACGGCTGCGGGTGGACGGGTGTCTTCCTGCGGGTGTTCGTTCCTCTTTCGACCCCGGTAGCGGCGGCGGTGGCGATCTTCACGTTCCTGTCGGTCTGGAACGAGATCTGGCTACCCCTCATCTACCTGAGCTCCCCGGAGAAGGGGACGCTCACCCTGGCCCTGGCCGGCTTCAGCCGTTCCTACCGCGTGAACATCGAGCTTCTCATGGCGGCATCGACGGTAGCGCTGCTTCCCTGCCTCCTGGTCTATGCCGTGTTCCAGAGGAAGTTCCTGCAGGGAATCCAGCTCTCGGCCGGGAAGGGTTGAGGAGCTACTTCACCGACTCTCCCGCCGGAGCCGGCACCGGTTCCGGCACCTCCTCGATCGTGCCCTCGAGGTAGGTGTACCCCTGCAGCCCCTCCTCGTAAAAACGCAGGAGCCTCCCCGCCTGGGAGTCGTTGAGGAGCCCCCGGCGCAGGGCCGACTCGACGTCATTCCGGAGCTTCTGCACCAGGGCCTTGGTGTCGAACTCGACGTAGTCGAGCACCTCGTTGACGGTATCTCCCATGACCACCTCGTCCACCACCACCTCTCCCTCGTCGGACAGGCTCACGTGGACGGCATGGGTATCGCCGTACAGGTTGTGGAGGTCGCCGAGGATTTCCTGGTAGGCACCGATGAGGAAGGCGCCGAGGTAATAGGGCCGTCCGTCGAACGGATGGAGCTGCAACGTCGACTTGACGTCGCGCCGGTCGATGAACTGCTCGATCTTGCCGTCGGAATCGCAGGTGATGTCACCGAGGACGGCGTGGACGCTGGGTTTCTGTTCGAGCCGGTGGAGGGGCATGATGGGGAAAAGCTGCTTGATGGCCCAGCTATCCGGCATGGACTGGAAGAGGGAGAAGTTGCAGAAGTAGGTCGCCGAGAGGAGCTCGTCGAGGTTGCCGAGCTCGTCCGGGATGTAGTCCATCTTGCGCACGATCCTCTGCAGCTTGCGGCAGATGGCCCAGAACAAATTCTCGGCATGCACCCGCTGCTGAAGGGGGAGGTACCCGTTGCTGAAGAGGCTCATGGCCATGTCGAGAGCCTGCTGGGCGTCATGGAAGCACTCGATGGCGTTGCGCATGCCCAGGTTCTGGAAGGCGTCCCTCAGGTCGAGGAGAGGCTGCTCGACGTCGTCTCCGAACTCGGCCGGCACCTCGGACTCGCCGACTCCCGCCACCCCCAGAATGTTGAAGACGAGCATGCTGTGGTAGGCGACGCAGGCGCGACCGCTCTCGGACAGGATGTTGGGATGAGGCACCTCGGCGTCGTCACAGACCTTCTGGATGTGGTAGACGACGTCGTTGGCGTACTCCTCGAGGGTATAGTTCATGCTCGACTCGAAGTTGGTCTGCGAGCCGTCGTAGTCGATTCCGAGGCCGCCGCCCACGTCGAGAAACTCGAGTCCCGCCCCCGCCTTGTGCAGCTCGGCATAGATGCGCGAGGCCTCGTTGAGGGCCTCCTTGATGAACCGGATGTTGGGGATCTGGCTCCCGACATGGAAGTGGAGGAGCTTCAAGCAATCGGCCATGTCGAGGGACTTCAGGTGGTCGAGTCCCCGGATGAGCTCGGCCACGGTGAGCCCGAACTTCGACCGGTAGCCGGCGGTGGCCTGCCACTTGCCGGTTCCGCGCGCGGCCAGCTTGACCCGCATGCCGAGTCGGGGCCGGACTCCGATCTTCCGGGCCAGCTCGAGGGCCAGCCCGAGCTCGGTGTACTTCTCGATGACCGGGATGATATTGCGCCCCATGCGCTGGGCCAGCATCACCATCTCGAAGAACTCGGCATCCTTGAACCCGTTGCACACGATGGGCATGTCGCCGTCGGCGAGGGCGGCCACGGCCAGGAGCTCGGGCTTGGATCCCGCCTCGAGGCCGAATCCGTGCTGCCGACCGAAGCGGAGAACCTCCTCCACCACCTGGCGCTGCTGGTTGACCTTGATGGGGTACACGCAGGCGTAGGTACCGGTGTAGCCGTGCTCGCGAATGGCCTTGGCGAACACGTCATGGATCTCGCCCAGGCGGTGCTCGAGCACCTGACCGAAGCGGAGCAGGATCGGAGCCTCGAGCCCTCGTTTCTCGAGCCGGTCGATCAGCTCCTTGAGGTCGATCGCCCGGGCGGGGTCCTTCTGGGGATGGACGACGAGATGGCCATTGCTCGCGATGGAGAAGTAGCCCTTGCCCCACCCCGGGACGTCGTAGAGATCACCGGCATCGGCGACCGTCCACTGCTTTGCGGGATCGATCATGGCAGCTTCCTGGCAGGTTTCCGGGAAGCGCCGGCCCGAGCACCGGCGCGGAAACGTCTCAGGATAACTCCTTCTGGCCAAGGGGGAAGCCGTGGAGCTCCCCTCCCCGGACTTCTTTGTGGATCCCCGCGGCCGGACGACCACGGGCATGGCCACGGCCACACTGCTCCGGCTATAATCCGGCCTTCCCGATCTCACGAGAGCCGAGGACACCGACCCCGACATGCCGAAACCCCAGACCACCGGAGATCTCCTCCGAGCTCAGAGCCGCCTCCGGGACCTCGAGCAGACGGTCCGGGCCCTGCGCACCTCCCTCGACGCAGAGAGGCACCGGGCGCACACGGCCGGCCAGAGAGCCGCCGCCGCCACCGAGCAGGAGCTGAGCCAGCTCCGTGCCACGGCCATCGAGCTCCGGGACGAGCTGCGGCGGGCCGAGGATCGCGCCGCCGTCCGTCTCCAGGAGACCCGGGCCGCCGCTGCCACGGAGACCGCCGACCTGCGGCAGACCATCCAGTGCCTGAGGTCGGAAATCGAGAAGATCCAGGACGAGTCGCACGCCCTCCTCCAGGAGGAGATGGCGGCGGCGCTCGTCATCCAGGGGGAGCTCCAGGCCACCGCCCTCTCCTTGCGAACCGAGCTCGAGAAGGTGAGGATGCAGGGCAGCGAGGAGCGCCAGGAGCTCGAGCGCCAGCACGGGGTCGAGCTGGAAGAGTTCCGGCGCACCATCCATCTCCTGCGCCAGAGGCTGGAGGATACCCATGCCCCCCCGGACCAAGACGGTTAGTCGAAAGAGCCCGCGACGTCCTGCCCGGAAGGAGCGTCCGGCCGGCTCGACGGTGGCCGACATCCTGCTCGAGATCTCGGAGGACGTCGAGCAGCAGGAGACTCTCGACGGGCAGCTCGAGACCCTGGTGCGCCTCTTCTCCCGGCACACCGGCGCCGAGCGTGGTTCCCTCTTCCTGAACGACCCCTCCCGGGGCGAGCTCTACTCCCGCGTCCTTCAGGGGGAGGAGCGGAGGGAGATCCGCATCCTCAATACCTCCGGCATCGCGGGGGACGTCTTCCGGTCGGGCGAGGCGGTGCTCGTCCACGACGCCAGCAGCGACCCCCGCTTCAGCCGGGCCGTGGACGAAATCACGGGATTCGTGACCCGCAACATCCTCTGTGTCCCCATCCACACCCGGAGGGGAGAGACCATCGGGGTCGCCCAGGTGGTCAACAAGAAGAAGGGCCGGTTCACCAGGGCCGACCTGGCTCTTCTCGGCGCCATGGCCCTCCAGGCGTCGGCCGTCCTCCAGGCGAGCCTCCTGGCCGAGCGCATGCACGAGAGCCAGAAACAGGAGGAGAGGTTCCTGGAGATCGTGGCCGAGGCCTCCAGCGAGATCAAGCTCCGGCCCCTCCTCCAGCTCATCATCACCACCATCCAGCGCATGCTCGGCGCCGAGCGTTCGACCCTCTTTCTCCACGACGAGAGAACCCACGAGCTCTACACCGAGATCGGCGAGGGTCTCGAGAGCAATCAGATCCGTTTTCCCGACGACAGGGGCATCGCCGGCGCCGTCTTCTCGACCAGGCGATCGGTGAACATTCCCTACGCCTACGCCGATCTCCGCTTCAATCCGGCCATCGACCGCCAGAGCGGGTTCTTCACCCGATCGATTCTCTGCGTACCGCTGGTGAACAAGTCGGGACGCACCATCGGCGTGACCCAGGTCCTCAACAAGCGGGGTGGCAGCTTCACCGACGAGGACGAGAAGCGCCTCAAGGCCTTCACCGCGCAGATCGCCATCGGTCTCGAGAACGCCAAGCTCTTCGACGACGTGCAGAGGATGCGCGACTACAGCGAGAGCATCCTCGAGAGCATGACCAACTGCGTGCTCACCCTCGACGAGGAGAGCCACGTGGTCACCTGCAACCGGGCCGGGCGCGAGCTCCTCGGCCTCGAGGACGTGGACATCCTGGGCCAGACCGCGGCAAGGGTGTTTCCGGGCAAGAGCTCGTGGATTCCCGAGAAGATCGCGCAGGCCCGGGAGAGCCAGAAGCCGGAGGTCACCCTCGACGCCGAGGTCGAGCTCGCCGGCGAGCGCCGCTCGGTCAATGCCACCATCCTCCCCCTGCGGCAGCGAAAGCGCGGCGACGCGGGCACCCTGGTGCTCCTCGAGGACATCAGCAAGGAGAAGCGGATGCGGTCGACGATGTCGCGCTACATGGACGCCGGCATCGCCGAGAAGCTCCTCTCGGGGGGAGAAGAAGTCCTCGGGGGAAGGGTGAGCGAGGCCACCGTGCTCTTCTCGGACATTCGCAAGTTCACGACCCTGACCGAGGAGCTCGGCGCCCAGGGAACGGTCGGCCTCCTCAACGAGTACTTCACCCGCATGGTGGAGTGCATCCAGACCGAGGAAGGCATGCTCGACAAGTTCATCGGCGACGCCATCATGGCCGTCTTCGGCGTCCCCTTCACCCAGGAGGACGACGCGGACCGGGCGGTGAGGGCCGCCCTCGCCATGCTCGCCTCGCTGGACGAGTACAACCGCCTGCGCCTGGAGCGCGCCCTCAGCCCCATCGAGATCGGGATCGGCCTCAACACCGACGAGGTCGTCTCGGGCAACATCGGCTCGCCCCGCCGCATGGACTACACGGTGATCGGCGACGGCGTGAACCTCGCCTCGCGGCTGGAGAGCGCCACCAAGCAGTACGGGGTGCGCCTCATCGCCAGCGACCTCACGTTCAAGAAGCTCAAGGCCGTTCACAGGACGCGAGAGCTGGACCGGGTCATCGTCAAGGGAAAGACCGCGCCGGTGGCCATCCACGAGATCCTCGACTCCCGCAGCGATCCCTTCCCCCACGTCCTCGATGTCCTGGGGAACTTCCGCGACGGGCTCGAGCTCTACCGGAAGCGGCAGTGGGACCGGGCCCGGAAGAAGTTCGAGGCCGCGCTCGGTCTCCACCCGGGCGACGTCACCAGCCGCCTCTACGTGGAGAGGTGCCGCAAGCTCGAGAAGTCTCCGCCCGGAGAGGACTGGGACGGGGTGTGGACCCTGACCGAGAAGTGAGGATCCCCTCGTGAAGTCACCTTCCTTCGTCCTCAAGGAAGACCGCTGGTTCGCCTGCTTCGACGACGACGGCGCCATCCGGCAGAGAAGGGAAGGGCTCGCCGGCATCTACACCCGCGACCTCCGCCTCCTCGACCGGTGGGAGTACGCCTTCTCGGGCATCGACCTCAGCGCGGTCTACTCCGACGACACCCTCTCGCACCGCCTCGAGCAGCGCTTCATCAACCCGAGCTTCGTCTCGGCCCATTCTCCGGGGGCGATCGAGCTCCAGGTGACCCGGGTCATGACGAGGAGAGGATACGTCGAGAAGCTCCGGCTCCTCAACCACACCGAGGGGCCCCTTCGAGGCGAGCTCCAGATCCGATTCCACCTCGACCTTGCCGACCTCATGGAGGTGCGTCAGATGCTGCGGGACGGCCTGGATCGCCGGCCCGGCGTCGAGCAGAAAGACGCGAGAACCGTGCGCTTTTCCTACACCGGAGAGAAGGGATTCGGGGTCGAGGGAGCGCTCCAGAGCGACACGCCCTTCCGCCTCGAAGAGGAGACCCTGGTCTTTCCCGTGGAGCTCGCGCTCGACGCGGACGTCCGGCTCGTGGTCCTGGTCGGAGCCCGCATCCTCCCCGCCGATCCTTCCCCCCTCGCTCTCCCCGATGCCTCGAGGGCGGAAGAGGAGATCGAGGAGAGCGTCCGGCTCTGGCGAAGCCAGGCCACCCGGGTCGAGACCGAGGACCCCGAGATCGATCGCCTCCTGCAGAGGAGCCTCGACGACCTGCGCCTCCTCTTCATCGAGGGCGAGGAGCCCGACTCGGGGTTCATCGCGGCGGGGATCCCCCACTTCGTGGCCCTCTTCGGGAGGGACAGCCTCCTCGTTTCCTTCCAGCTCATGATGATGCGGCCCGATCTCGCGCGCGAGAACCTGCGCGCGCTGGCCCGCCTCCAGGGCACCCGCGACGTCGAGGTGAGCGAGGAAGAGCCGGGAAAGATCCTCCACGAGTGGAGGACGGGCGAGAGGTCGCAGCCCGACGTCTACCCCTACACCTACGCCACCCTCGACGCAGGACCCCTCTTCCTCTTCCTCCTCGGAGAGTACGTGGACTGGACGGGGGACCTCGGGTTCGCGCGCGAGATGCTCCCGGTGGTGCGCAGGATCCTCGAGTGGTGCCGCACGCGCGGCGACCTCGACGGCGACGGGTTCCTCGAGTACCTCGACCTCAAGCAGGGGCGTCTCGGCCTCGTGCACAGGGGGTGGAAGGACGGCGAGCCGGCGGCGGTGACCAGCGCCGACGGATCGGTCCCGGAGTTCCCCATCGCCATGGTGGAATTCCAGGGGTACCTCCATGACGGGCTCGTGGCCTGCGCGCGCCTCTTCTCGAGGCTCGGCGGCGAGGACGAGGCGAGCACCTGTCGGGCCGAGGCCGAGAGGCTGCGCGAGAGTTTCGCCCCCGCGTTCTACTGGCCCGAGGAGGAGATCCTCGCCCTCGGCCTCGACGGGAAGAAGAAGAGGATCGAGTGCGTGTCGAGCAACGCCGGCCACTGCCTCCTCGGGGATCTCGTTCCCGCGCAGATGCGCCAGGCCATCGCCCGCCGCCTCCTCGCTCCCGATCTCTTCTCCGGGTTCGGCATCCGGACCCTGAGCAGCAAGACGCGCGCCTACTCTCCCTTCCGCTACCAGAGGGGCGCGGTGTGGCCTCACGACAATGCCGTCTGCGCCTGGGGCCTCGCACGCCACGGCTTCCGGAAAGAAGCAAGCCGGGTGGTGGCGGGAATCCTCGCCGCGGCGAAGCAGCTTCCCGGGTACCGCCTCCCCGAGCTCTTCTCCGGGCTCGCCCCCGAGGAGACGGGAGGGCGGGTTGCGCGCATCGGCATCGCCTGCGCGCCCCAGGGCTGGGCAGCGGCAAGCCCGTTCCTGCTGCTGCGAGCGGTGCTCGGGATCGAGCCCGATGCCCTCGCGGGAAGGTTGCGCCTCTCTCCCTTCCTCTCCGGGACCGGCCTCGGCCGGATCCGGGTCCGCGACCTCGCGTTCGCGGAGGGAAAGGTCTCGTTCCTGGCGCGGCTCGAGGGCGACCGCACCGTGGTCGAGGAGCTGGAGACGACGGGGGGCCTCGAGGTGGAGGTGGCGACGGGCTGAGCCCGGGCGAGCAGGGGCCGGAAAAAGTCCCGATGAGATCTGGATCCATCTCCTCCGGCTCCGTATACTAGACTGACATGTCAGTTCAAACACCACAACGACGCCTGGACCGCGAGAGCCGCCGGGAGCAAATCCTCGAATCGGCCCTCAAGGTATTCAGCCGCAACGGGTTTCACTCGACCCACGTCTCGGACATCGTGGAGGAGGCCGGAATCGCCCGGGGCACCTTCTACCTCCACTTCTCCTCCAAGAAGGTGGTGTTCGATGCCCTCATCGACACGATGCTCGGCTACTTCCTCGACCTCCCGCGCGAGCCGTGGGAGGAGGCCGCCTCCCTGGAGGATGTCCGAAGGCAGCTCGAGTCCGCCTGGCGCAAGCTCCTTCTGGGGCTCCGCGAGCAGCGCCTTCTGGCCCTTCTCCTCCTCGAGGAGGCGGTCGGCCTCGACAAGGGCTATCGCGACCGTCTCGACGACCACTACCGGTCCTGGCGGGAGCGCATCCGGACCACGCTGACCGCTCTCGTCAGGAAGGGGCTCGTGCGCAGAGACATCGATCTCGACCTGACCCCCGACCTCGTCATCGGCATGGCGGAGCGGGTGATGCGCCGGTACCTCCTGGCTCCCGCCGAGCCCCAGATGGAGAGGCTCGTCCAGGCCATGACGACCTTCGAGCTCGGAGGCATGCGCGCCCTGTGAGTCCCCTTGTGACCGTCGCCGCGATTCCTCTTGCCGGAATAGACTGACATGTCAGTTCAGCAACAGCTCACGACCTTCGCCCTCCTGGGAATCCCCCTCGGAGTTATACTGGGCCTTGCCCTTTCCCTGGTGGCCCGGCGCGAACGAGGCTGGGGCGGCTACGCGAGCTTCCCCCGAAGAGCGACCCGACTCGGCCACGTGGCGGCAGTGATGCTTCCGCTCCTCGCCGGGTTCTACGCGCTCGGGCTGGCCGAGTGGGGAGGTGACGTGTCCCTGGCCGTGACCGGCGCGTCCCTCTGGATGGCCGGGAGCGTGGCCCTGGTGGCCCTGCTCTTTCTGGTCGCGCGGTGGAGGAAGCTCGTCGTGCTCCTCCCCCTGCCCGCCCTGTCCATCCTCGGAGGGGGAACCCTCCTGGGGCTGGCCATTCTTGCCAAGGGAGTCTTCGTGACATGAAGATCGCGCTTCTCGCCATGAGCGGAGTGCGCGTCAAGAGTGACGAGCTCCGCGCACTGGGGGTCAGCCTGCCCGGGTTCCTGGAACGGGGTCAGGTCATCGCCTCGCTGCCCTCGCTGGGCCTCCTCACCCTGGGAGGCTGCACGGAGGAAGACGTCGAGCTCGGCTACTTCGAGCACGGCGACATCCAGCCCGAGGAGCTGGTGTCCCGGGGCTTCGATCTCGTCGCCGTCTCCACCTTCACCGCCCAGGCCCTCGAGGCCTACGAGTTCACGGACCGCTGCCGCGCTCTCGGCCTTCCCGTGGCGATGGGAGGCCTCCACGTCTCGATGCTTCCCGACGAGGCCAGGGACCACGCCGATCACGTGCTGCTCGGCGATGGGGAGATCGTCTGGCCCGAGCTCCTTTCCGATCTGAGACGTGGATCCGCCCGCCCTCTCTACGACGGACGCGGCCGGGACTTCCCCCTCGAGAAGGCCCCTCTCCCGCGCTACGACCTCCTCGATCCCGAGCGCTATAACCGCATCACGCTCCAGACCACGAGGAGCTGTCCCCATGCCTGCACGTTCTGCGCCTCGGGTGTCCTCCTGCGCGGGGCCTACCGGAAAAAGCCCCTCGACCTCGTGCGGCGAGACCTCGATGCCATCACCTCGATCTGGCCTCGCCCCTTCATCGAGCTCGCCGACGACAATACGTTCGTGGACAAGGAGTGGGGAAAGGAGCTGCTGCGGGCGTTCCTTCCCTACGGGCTCCGCTGGTTCACCGAGACCGACATCTCCGTTGCCGAGGACGAGGAGCTTCTCGATCTCCTCCGGGAGAGCGGCTGCCGCCAGGTGCTCATCGGGCTCGAGGACGTCGACTCCCGGGTCGTGGCCGAGCTCGAGGACCGGCCCTTCAAGGCGGGCCGGGTCGAGACGGCCGCCCGGGCCATCCGCAAGATCCAGGAGCACGGGGTCAGCGTGAACGGCTGCTTCGTTCTCGGCGCCGACCACCAGGATGGGGCCACCTTCAGGAGAATCGCCCGCTTCGCCCGCGACACCGGCCTCGCCGAGGTCCAGGTGACGCTCCTGACCCCTTTTCCCGGAACGCCCCTGCGACGGCGGCTTGCGGCCGAAGGGCGCCTCCTCCCGGGGGTGGACTGGGGCCACTACACCCTGTTCGATGCCACCTTCCAGCCCCGACTCCTCACCGTACGCGAGCTGGAAGAGGGTCTGGCCTGGCTGTTCCAGGAGCTTTATTCCGCCGAGCGTGTGCGGGAGAGGCGCCGGGCCTTCTACTCCCAGTCGCGACAGGGCGCCCGGAGAAGGAAGCGTAACGGGGCCAAGGGAATCCTGCGCACCGGCTAGGGATCGGCGGCCGTTTTTGTCCTCAACTCGCGCTCCCCCGTGACCCGATCCACGCAGGGAAGGAGCGCAACCGCCATGACGACGATGACCATCGATCGACCGAGGGCTCTCCCCCGCTACCTGCTGCGGTGGACGGCTCTCGTCTCGCTCGCCCTCGCCCTCTCCGCCTGCTCGACCAGGATCCCGAAGGGCAACAACCAGAACCTGATCCTCGTCACCATCGACACGTTGCGGGCCGACTACCTCGGCTGCTACGGCTATCCCCAGGTGGTGAGCCCGAACCTGGACCGGCTTGCCGGGGAAGGCATCCTCTTCGAGAGGGCCTACTCCACGGCGCCCTTCACCGGGCCTTCGCATGCCTCCATCCTCACCGGGCAGCACCCGTCGACCCACGGCATCATCTACAACGGCCACAACTCGCCCGCCCTCTTCTCGGGCCAGAGCGTGCCCCTGGCCGAACATCTCGGCCGCCACGGATTCACGACCTCGGGTCTGGTGTCGGCAGGACCTCTCGACGCCCGGTTCGGGTTCGATCGCGGGTTCGACACGTATAGCTACGTGCGCAAACCGGATCACGGGGACAAGGGGGGCGGCGCCCGCCACGTGAACGCGGAGGCGCGGCGCTGGCTCGAGAAACGACGACCCGGGGAGAGGTTCTTCCTCTGGATCCACTACTTCGATCCCCACCTTCCCTATGCCTGCGAGCCCGACATCCTGGAGACCTTCGGCGTGACCTCCGAGGCTCCCGATCACGAAAACGTGCGCACGCTCCCCGCCGAGAACCTGCGCGATCACTACCGCGCCGAGGTCTACGAGGCCGACCGCTTCCTCGGTACCCTACTCTCCACCCTCGACCAGCTGAAGCTGTCCGACGAGACCATCGTGGCGCTCACCGCCGATCACGGCGAGTACCTCGGTGAGCACGGCGGCTTCGTCGATCACCATCAGCTCTTCGACCAGGTGCTCCACGTGCCCATGATTCTCCGCTGGAAGGCCCTCGAGGGTGGCCAGCGGCGCACCGTCCCGGTGTCCACCATCGACCTCGCGCCGACCCTGGTGGAAGCCCTCGGGGTCGAACCCCTCCCGGGTGCCCAGGGAAGGAGCCTGCTCGACCCGGGTGCCGAGGAGCTCCCCGTCTTCGCCGAGTGGCGCCACTTCCACATGCTCGAGAAGGACGCCAAGCCCCGTCCCAACGACTTCCTGGTCATGGTGCAGAAGGGGACCCGGAAGTACGTGCACGACGTCCTCTTTCCCGAGAAGAGCGCCTTCTACGATCTCCTCGTCGATCCCGCGGAGACCGAGGACCGGAGTCCGTCGGACGAGGGCGCGGCCCGCGAGCTCAAGGCCCTCCTCGAGCTTCATCTCCACAAGGACCTGCCCCGGGGTCTCCTCGGAGTGGACGAGATCCACATCGACGAGCAGAGCCTGGAGATGCTGCGCTCGCTCGGCTACGTGGAGTGAGCGGGCTCCCGCTCTCTTGACACCCCCTGCCCCTCGTGACACCTTCACGGCAACTTGCCGGGGAGGCGAGGCGCACCGGTCCACGCCCCTTCCCCACGGCATCGAATCCTGGGGAGGGCGCGCATGGAACGAATCTCACGTGGCTCGCGAGCCCACGGCTCCTCGAGAAAGCGGGAGACCTGGCTCGCGCTCCTTGCCGCGGGGCTCCTCTTTTTCTTCTTCTTTATCCTCTTCCTCATCCCCCCGGCCCGGGCCCAGAACGCCGATTCCGATCTCGTGAAGCGGCTCGAGCGGCAGCTCCAGTCCCTCGACGAGACCCACCGCCTGTCGGTTCCCGACGACCAGCCCATCTCCGAGAGGCTGCTCCTCGACTACGGCGGATCGGCCCGGTTCGGCGTGCTTGCCGTCGACGACAACTTCAGCAACAGACGGACCCTCCGCGAGACCGACGCCCGCGTCTACGTGCAGGCCGAGCTCGACGGAGCGCACCGGTTCTACGGCCAGCTCCGCTTCCTCTACGACGACTTCAATGCGGGCGACTCCTTCGACGGCCAGGGCGACGACCTGCGCGAGCCCATCGGCGACCGCTACTGGTACTCGTTCGACCTGAGGGGGCTCCACCGGTCGAGGACCGGAGAGACCCTCGACAACAACTTCACCATCAAGGTCGGACGGCAGTTCGTTCACTGGGGCTCGGGGTTGGCCCTCAGCTCGGTCCTCTACGCGGCGGTTGCCGATGTCGAGCTCGGAGACCTCGGCCTCACTGGCCTCTACGGGGAGACCCCCCGGACGGGCACCGTCGACTTCGACGGCTCGCGCCCGAGCTTCGACACCAACACCCAGCGGCGTTACTGGGGGGCCATCCTCGAGTACCGCGGCGACCCGAACCACAAGCCCTACGTCTCGTACCTGAACCAGACCGACCGCAACCAGCGGGATACCTTCGATCCCTTCGGGTTTCCCACCCCCCCCATCGCAAGGTTCGACTATGACTCCCAGTACATCCTCGCCGGCTCCCAGGGGAGCCTGAACCCGGCGATGCTGTACCGGGCAGAAGCCATCCGCGAGCTCGGCCGCGGGCTCTCCAGCCCCCTCGACCCCAACGGGATCTTCCCCACCGGCAACCAGACTCGCGAGAACATCCGGGCCTGGGCCGGGGTGGGCACGGTGAGCTACCTCGTTCGCGACGAAGAGAACACCCGCTTCGACCTGGAGGTCGCCGCCGGCTCCGGAGACAAGGACCGGCTCGACTCGTCGGACACCGTGGGCGGCAATCGGTCGGGGTCCACCGACCGCGCCTTCAACGGGCTCGGCTACGTGAACACCGGCCTCGCTCTCGCGCCGGAGATCGCGAACCTCGTCTCGGTCCAGCTCGGAGTCAGCACCTCACCGCCCTTCCCGGGCCCCCGGAAGGACGCCCTGCGGGTGGGGGTCGCCGCCTTCGTGTTCAACAAGGTTCACGCCGGAGGACCCATTTCGGTGTCCACAAGCGACCACCGGTTCGTGGGGGGCGAGGTCGACCTCTTCGCCGACTACCACGTGACCTCGGACCTGAGCGTGAGCCTCCGCTACGGCATCTTCCTTCCCGGCGACGCTCTCCGCTCGGGACAGATCACCGGTGGCGCCCTGGCCTCGGGTCAGAGCGACCCCCGACAGTACGCATATGTGGGGGTGACCTATGTCTTCTAGAATCGCCGCCATTGCTCTCCTTTCCCTGATGCCGCTCGGCTGCGCGATTTCGCGCACGATCTCCACGGACTCTGCCGCCGACTCCCACGCGAAGAAGAGCGCCGAGTACGACTTCTGGGACGCGGTGGCCGAACGCTCGACGGTGACCAACGACGACGCCCTGCAGGGGCTGCTCCTCGTTGCCGGCGATCCGGCCGCGTCCGATTACACGGCGCGGCTCCAGCGAGCGCGGGAGCGGGGATGGGTCTCCTCATCGGCCGAGCTCCCCAAGAACGAGTCGGCCGAGGTCGGCACCATCGCCCGGGCCACCTGCGAGATCCTCGACATCCGCGGGGGACTCACCATGCGGATCACCGGGCTCACGGGCCGCTACTGCACCCGCGAGCTCATCCATCTCGGCATCCTGCCTCCCCGGACCGCGAACCAGTCGATGAGCGGTCTCGAGTTCGTGGATCTGGTGGGACGCATCGAGGACAGGAAGAGAGAGAGGGAGGACCTGCCGTGAGAACGAACAGCGCGGTCACCACTTCACACCTCCGCCGCCACCTCGGCACTCTCGCGGTCCTTGCCGGCGCTCTCGCGCTCGGCTCTCTGCCACTTCTCTTCGCCCCCGGAGTCTCCGCCACCGATGCGAGCCCGGATGGCGAGCTGGTGACCATGACCGTGGCCGATCTCCTGGCCCTGATGCAGCAGGAGGCTGCCGGCGCCACGAGGGCGCTGCCCGAGGGCGAGATCAAGATCCTCAAGGCCGTGGTCATGAAGGCCGAGGGCAGCTCCCAGTGGAAGAAGGGACGGGACGAGGGGAGCTGGAAGAACTCCGTGGTCGACGACACCCTCGACCCGGGAGCCCTGATCCGCACGGGAAGGGAGTCGCTGCTCGCCCTGCGCGTGGGCCAGAACGCCTCCATTCTCGTCGACCGCAACACCAGGATGGAGCTGCCCCAGGTCGTGCAGACCGGCTCGACCCTGAGCACCACCGTCTCTCTCAGCCGCGGCCGGGCCGACTTCAAGATCGACGAGGTGGGGCTCACCAACGACTTCTCGGTGGTGACGCCGTCCGCCACCCTCGCCGTGCGGGGAACGGGCTACGTGGTGGCCTACGGCGGTCTCGAGGGAACCAGGACGTTCCTTGCTCGGCGTGATCTCCTCCACGCGGTCGAGATCCGGTACTTCACGACCCGGTTCCGCTACCTCCTCGAGGCACGGAGCAAGAGCAGCGACACCTACCAGGATCCGGCGGTCTTCGCCCTCTTCGACACCGTCGGCCCCCCGCCGCTCTCGGGGACGCTCATCGCCGACGATGCCACCCTCTCGCTCCTGGCCGACTCGTTCCTGCGGGAGGCGATTGCCCCTGACCCCTTCATCCGGAACCCGCTCTTCGACCTGAGGCGAATCGACGTCGCCGATCAAAACCACCTCGACCTCGAGAGCCGCGGCCAGTTTCGCTGAAGCAGAAGAGGGGCTTCCGGCGAACAAAGGAGAGAGCCGATGCAACTGCACGCCCGCTTCCTGACCGCTTTCGTGACGATCGCCGCCGCTTCTCTCTTCGGCTGCGACCTCGCGATGCAGCACGGTCACGGGACAAAGGAGCACGCCGGCTGGGGCTACGAGGGAGACCACGGCCCGTCCCACTGGGGAGGGCTGGACGCGGCCAACTCTCTCTGTGACGAGGGAACGGATCAGTCGCCCATCGACCTCTCGATGAAGACGGCCAGGAAGAGCGACCTTTCTCCTCTCCAGATCGCCTACCAGAAGATGCCGCTCGCGATCCAGAACAACGGCCACACCATCCAGGTGGACTCGAAGCCGGGCGGGACCCTGACCATCGATAAGGCGCGGTACGAGCTCCTCCAGTTGCACTTTCACGCCCCGAGCGAGCACACCATCGAGGGCGTCCACTACCCGGTGGAGATGCACCTCGTTCACAAGAGCAGCCAGGGCGAGCTCGCGGTGCTGGGCGTCTTCTTCGAGGAGGGTGATCACCACGCCGCTCTCGACTCCTTGACGCAGAATCTGCCCGCGCAGGAGGGCGAGGCCTTCGAGCCCGAGGGAGTCTCGATCGACGTGAGCGATCTCCTCCCGGAGACGGGCTCCTTCTATCGCTACCCGGGGTCGCTCACCACCCCGCCCTGCTCCGAGGGTGTCCTCTGGACGGTGCTCATCGATCCGGTGGAGATCTCCGAGGAGCAGTGCTCCGGCTTCACCTCGGCACTCGGCAGAAACAACCGGCCGGTGCAACCTCTGCACGAGCGCGAGGTGATGGTCAGGGAGTAGGCGGCTCATCGCCCTCTCCCAGCCAGATTGCATACAGGATCGAGGCGTAGGACGGTCGCCGCTCCGTCTGGATCAGGATCGCGTCCCCACAGGATCGATCGAGATCCGAGCGACCTCGGCCACAACACGAGCCTGAGCGTTCATTCCGGATCCTCTCTCGCCTGCCGGGCGCTGTGACGCACGTGCAGGATGACGACCGCATCTCCGTCCACCGTGAAGAGAATGCGGTACTCTCCAAAGAGGAGCTGACGGGTCTCCTCCCGGTGCTCCGAGCTCTCCTTGGCGATCGGACAGCGCAGCGGGAACTCGGCCAGCGTCTTGATCGCATCATGAGAAGCGTCGAGCCATCGGTCGGCCGCGGCCGGTGATTCCACCACAATCCAGCGGGCAATCTCCAGTTGATCACGGACGGCGCGAAACGTGATGAGGATCCGGGTACTCAAGCCTCAAGGCTCTGCTCTGGGCAACTTCAGCTCCTTGCGGATGTCTTCGATCGCCTGGAGCGCGTCTTTCATCTCGCCACGCTTCTTCTGCTCGAGGCTCATGGCAATCGCCGCATGCGTCTGGGCCTCCTCGAGTTCTTCGAGGAGCTTCTGATAGGCACGCGCGTCCTGGATCACCACCTCGGCGGCGCCATTGACGGTCAACACGAGAGGCTTTCCCGTCTGCTTGATGCGGGCGATGTGCGCCCTGGCGTTGCGCTGGAAATCGGAGAGGGAATGGATCTCGTTGAGGTCGATCATCGAAGCACCTCCGGCTCGCATTGAATTTGCATTGAATTCAATGATACCATGCTCCGGAGATACCAAAAATCGACCTAACTCACGTGCCCGCGCCCTGCATCCCTGAGTCGGCCGGAGGACCCGCCTGTTGCGCGGAGATTCTCAGCGCGCCCCCGCCCAGATCTCGAAGCGCTGCAGATCGTCCAGGTCTGCAACCGTGATCTCGGCCGCGCCCGAGTAGAGGAGGCTCTCGACCTCGAGGGAGTACGTACCGGGGGCGAGGGCGGATCGGAGAGAGCGGAGACCGGTGGCATCGCCGGGAGGAACCGATTCCCTGACGAGAGGCATAGCGATGCTCGACCTCGCCGGAAAGACAAGCAGCGCGACGTTCGCCACGCCGTGATCCGGACCGATGCCGCGAACCGTCACCTCGACGTCCCGCCATTCCGCCAGGCGAAGCGTCTTTTCCTCGTCGAGCGAAGAGACCACCAGATCCATCTCCTGGGACCCTCGCGACTGTCCCCTGTCGACCATCCGTTCGACCCGGAGAGTGAGCTCCTCTCCCGTTGGCATGGTGACCTCGAACCTCCCGTTCTCGCCGACACGGAGAAACTGCCTGAAGCGGGAGGAGGCTCCGCGACCGTGGATCAAGATGCGGGATCCGGGAGCCACCGGTTTGCCTCCGCTCTCGAGCAGCCTCACACGGAGGGAGGGGAGGGGCTCGAGGAGGATCTGCCCGAGATCCAGGGTGGCTCCCGCCACGATCGTGACCTCGAAGCGGTCCGGAGGCGTGTAGCCTTCCACGAAGAGGGCGAGCCGTCCAACACCCTTTCGGGGGTTCGTCACGGACACGCCGTCCACCATCCTCCACTCGAGCTCCTGGACCTCTCCCTCCGACAGCAGGGCGCCCCATGGTTCGCCGCGAACGGGCCCACCCGTGCGCGCATCAACAAATCGCGCGCGCAGCTCTCCTCGGTCGAGAACGGTGGGAGACTGCTCCCCCGGACGCAGGACGGGTGGCGGATCGGTTCCGGCTACCGATTCGGCGCCAGCCGGGGCTCTGGGCTCGTTGTCGACGAGCTGCATCGGGTGAATCCGGTCTCCCGTCGCGAAGGGACCGAACATGCCGACGCCCCGGGGGTTTCGTGGGTCGAAGGTCCAGACCTTGATCCAGTAGGGCCCGAGGTGGGAGACCACGAGGTCGAGGCGCGTGGTCGATCCCGGGTCCATCTCGACCGTCCTGTGAGCGCCGAGCCCGCAACACCGGTCGCGGGCCTCATCCAGCGGCGTGGGGAGAAGACAGGCACTGAGAGAGTACCGGTGAACGCTCTCGTCTTTCTCGAGAGACGACCGCAACGCGAGCCGCAGGGAATACCGGGGACGTTCCGTCACGCCGAAGACCAGGATCTCCTCCGACGACACGGGGCCGACCAAGGGGAGTGTCGCAGGCTCGTGGTAGGGAAGCCTCAGAGTCAGCTCCACGATGGACGAGGTGTCGACCTCCTGGAGGTCGGCCATCCACCCATCCACAATCCCGACGGGTTGCGTACTCCACACACGGTCGTCGTCGAGAAGGGCCTCGATCCGGGTCGTCCGATCCGAGGCCAACCCTCCCTCGAGACTCTCCCTGTCGAGACGGGTAAGGGAGACAGGCGTGACCGCCGACCCGTCCGGCTTCGCCGCCCGGAATCGGAGGATGGCTCTCTTCTCGAGCGTCCACACCAGATCCACCCTCGCCTCTCCGGGTGCGAGATCGGGAAGAGGGAAGGACGCGCGGTCAAGGTCCGGCAGGATGACCAGTGCCGATGAAGACCCGACCGGGATGTCCAGCTCGAACCGGCCGCCGGGGACGGTCACGGTCTCGAACCGCAGGAGGACCTTCTGCGGAGCCGGGCCGAGGAGGGTCGCGAGGTCGTCCGCCTCGAACCTCCGGAGGGAACCCACTTCGATGTCGAACCTCCGTCTCTCGTTCGCGCTGACCAGAGCCCCGACCACCGGCGTTCCGTCGGACTCGAGGAGCACTCCCGCGACGTGGCCATCGCGAACGAGAACGAGGTCCTCGATGGTCTTGATCTCGGCGTCTTCGACGTGCACCGAGACCGAGACGGCGTGATCGCGCGGACCGGCCTCGATCGTGATCGGGTCCCAGGTCTCCGGTCGCGGCTCGCCAGAGGCGATCCAGACTCCTCGCGGAATGCTCAGGAGGTGCCCCGCCTCGAAGCGACCCTCTGCGTCGGTCCTCCCCACGACGAACCCCGAGAAGGGAACGGTGCGACCGGCCAGGGGCCGGGTCATCCTCTGGACCCGCACCTCCACCCCTTCGACCGACCGGCCCCGATCGTCGACGACGCGACCGAGCACGGTGCCCCCTCGCCTCAGCCGCACCTCTCGATCTCTCGACTCGCCCTCTCCCAGCCACACCGCATCGAGGGTCGAGGCATGGGGCGGCCGCCTCTCGGTCTGGATCAGGATCGCGTCCATGGGAAGATCCGCGAGGAGGGCCTGACCCTGGCCGTCCGAGCGCCCACGGATCAGGAGATGACCCTCTGGCCTCTCGCTGAACACGATGAACCGCACGTCGGACGCCGGCTCCCCGGTCCTGTCGTCGACGAATCGCAACGCGATGCGCCCCGTGCCTCGGTACCTCTCGTCCGCGGGAACCAGGAGGGAGGGTAAGCCGTCTGCGGTCCCCGCATCCGCATGTTCCAGCCTCGGGTCCCGCGCCTGATCATTGAGCCGGGAGTCGGAGACGCTCCTGTCACTGCCGCCGGAGCCACCGAACGGCCCCGTCTCCTGGCTGTCACGCGAGCCGAGGGCGTAGACGAGGAGGCAGGTCGCAGCCGCGGCGAGACCCAGAGCAAGGCCAAGGCTTCCGTTTCTTCCGGCCATCGGCTCCATGCCCCTCATCGCCTCTCCACCCACAGATCGAAGCTCTGCACGTCTCCCGTGTCTCTCACCGTGATCTCCGCCTCTCCCGAGTAAAGCACGCTCTCGATCTCGAGGCGATGGGTGCCGGGGGAGAGCTCGAGCCGGACGGTGCGCATCCCCGTGGCATCGGCGGAAGGAAGCGCGCGACCGCCGTAGTAGCCGGCGTAGCGCCCGTCCGGAGGTGTGCCGTCGTGGCGAACAATGACGCCAATCGGCAGGTCCCCGTGATCGGGGGCGATGCCGTGTACGGTCACGGTGGCCTCCCGCCAGGGCCGGAGCCGCACCGTCGTCTCCTCCTCGAGCGAGGAGTACTCGACCTCGATCGCCTGCGCTCTCGAGTCCAGTCCCCGGACGGACAGGTACTCCTGCACGACGACGACCAGGGGAGACGGCGGCGGCTCCGGGACCTCGACCCTCCCCTCGTCCGCGCTTCCGAGCTGCAAAGTGTCCCGGGGTCCGGGCACGGCCACCACCCAGATGTAGTTGGGCGAGGTTGCCGGGCGGCCGTCGTGCTCGACGATCCGCAGCCGCAGCCGGGGCAGGGGCTCGAGCAGCACCTCGCCCAGATCGACATCGCCCTCGGGGGGAACGACCACCGTGAAGGGGTCGGTCGGGTGGTAGCCATGCACCCGGAGCCGGAAGGTCCAGCTCCCTGCCACCGCGCGGAAGACGTGCTCTCTCCCGTCGAACATTGCGCTCATGGTTCCGCGCTCGGGCTTCGCGATCACCTCCTCTTGTGGCCACTCCTCCTTCCACATCTCGCGGGTCCTTGCATCGAGGAGGCGCGCGTGGATCCGCCCCATCACCGGGGTCCCCTCTCCCGGCCGCGTGGGCGGAGGGGGCTCCTTCACCCGGGCGGCCTCGGCCGGCGGACGAGCCGCCTCCGGATCCGCGATCGCGACCTCGTGGATCTGGTCTCCCGTGGCGAAGGGTCCGAAGCTCCCCAGGCAGCTCCCTCCGCTCCACACCTTGATCCAGAAAGGGCCCTCGTGCTCGACCACGAGGTCGACCGCGGTGCCCTCGCCGGCGGGAACCTCCACGTGCTTGCTGGCCCCCAGCCCGCAGCAGTCCATGGAGTTCCTCCCGGGTTGCGGCGACAGGCAAGCGGTGACGATATATTGCGCCACCACCCCCTCCTCTGCCCCGTCGAGGCGCACGAGAAGTCGGAGCGGCCAGGAGACCCTGGGCTCGACCACGAAGACGAGCGGCGGCCCTTCATCGAGCCCGCGATCGGTCACCAGCATCGAGGGGCGGTGGAACGCAAGGCGCAGCGTGAGCTCGACGACATCGGAGGCCTTCGCGCCCTCGAGACGGGCCATCCACTCCTCGTCCATGGGGAAGGGCTCGGCCGAGAGACCGCGGCCGTCCCGCAGCAGCGCCTCGAGCTTGCTCGACCCGCCCCCGCGCGTCTGGCGGGTGCTCGACCCTCCCTCCTCGCGCCGCCGGTCGAGCTCACGGACATCGAGGTTGGTCACCCAGCCCGGCGAGCCCTTGCTCTTCACCCGGAAGCGCACCACGGCTGCCGGCTCGAGACGCCACTGCACCTTGACGGTCTCGCCGGACGACACGGGGGGAAAGGCGAAGAAGCCGTGATCGAGATCGGGGAGGACCACCACCGCCCAGAACAGATCGTCCCACGATCCCTCCGGACGGACGAGGAACTCGAACTCTCCGCCGGGTCCGGCGATCGCCTCGCTCTCCCTTTGCGTGAACCCCACGGCTCCCGGGATCGAGCTCTCGAGACCCGGCCGCCCCGGTGCGGGCGGGTGCGGGCGCTGCCACTCGTCGAAGCGTGAACGCTCCGCGCTCACAAGTGCGCCCGCCGCGGGCGTCCCGTCGCTCCGGAGCACCACCCCTTCGAGGCGACCACCGCGGGGAAGGACGAGATCCGGGAGCTCCTTTCTGTCGCCCTCGCCCACGTCGCCCCCCGAGAACACGACCACACCGTCCTTCTCCGCCCATACCATGACCGGGTCCCAGCGCTCTGGCCGCAGCTCCCCGTCCACGATCCACACTCCCCGGGGCGTGCTCAGCACGTGATCCACCCGGTACCTGCCGTCGGGTCCGGTGACATCCACGGGAGAGCGTGCGGTTGTGGCCTCCTCCTCGAGAGGGTACTTCGTCAGGTAGCACGAGATCGTCGCTCCCTCCACGGGCTCGCCGCGATCGTCGATGACCCTTCCCGTGAAGGTGCCGCCTCGGCCCAGCCGGACCGTGTGCAAGGCGGATTCCCCCTCCTCGAGCGACACCGCATCGAGGGTCGCGGGATGGGGCGGCCGCCTCTCGGTCTGGATGAGGAGGGTGCCCGCGGGAAACGAGCCGAGGAGAGCGCGACCCTCGGCGTCGGAGACTCCCCGGGCGAGAAGGTGATCGCCCTCCTTCTCGCTGTAGACGATGAAGCGCAGGTCGGGTACGGGCTGGCCGGAGACGGCATCGACGAAGCGGAGCGCGATGGTGCCGGTGCCCCGGTCCTTCTCATCCAGAGGCGTCGTGGTGTCGGGATCGATCGGAGCGTCGACCAACTCGCCCTGGGCCCGAGCCCCGGCGCGCCTGGCTTCGGGAGCCGCTGCCGGAGTCATCGACCGGTCGGCCTTCGCCACGGGGCCCCCGGCCCGGCCGCTCTTGTCTCCGGGATCCCGGGAGTCGAGGAGAAGCACGATCGCCGTGGCGACGATCCCCACTGCCGCCAGCGCGCTCCAGCCTCTTCCTGTCATGGACCACCGTCCTCCGGATTCCGCCCTTCCCGCCCCCCCAGGATACACCTGGATTCCGACCTCCCGAATGGCCTATGATCTGCGGGTGGCCCGGGCGAGGATCAGCATGCACGCAAACGGAGCCATCAGGAATGAACACGACCCTCGAGCTCACCGTCAACGGCAAGAAACACCGGATCGAGACCGATGATCGGCGGAGCCTCCTCGAGGTGCTCCGCGAGGATCTCGGCCTCACCGGCACGAAGTTTGGCTGCGGGGAGGGGCTGTGCCGCGCCTGCACGGTGCTCGTTTCCGGCAAGCCCATCCGGTCATGCATCACCCAGGTCGGGCAGGTAACGGGCAAGGAGGTGGTGACGATCGAGGGAATCGCCACCGGGAACGAGCTCCATCCCGTCCAGCGGGCCTTCCTCGAGGCGGGCGCCATGCAGTGCGGCTACTGCGTGCCGGGAATGATCCTCACCACCATCTCCCTCCTCGAGGAGAATCCCCATCCCGATCGGGACGCGATCGTGGAGGCGCTCGACGGCAATCTCTGCCGCTGTTGCGGCTACCCGAACATCCTCGAGGCCGTTCGCATGGCCGGCGAGAAGACGAGGGAGGTGAAGGTCCGATGACGCGCGATGCCCTTCACCCGGAATCGGCGGAGCCCGAGCGCTACGAGCTCAGCGAGGCGCCGCTCTACCACTTCGACCTCGATCGGCGGGAGTTCGTGGCCATCGTGGGGGCGGGGATCCTCGTCACCATGACCACCCGGGTCTCGCTCGCCCAGGACCGCCGGAGCTCCTCGTCCTCGACCGTCGGCCAGAGGCTCCACATCGGCACCGACGGCACCATCACCGTGCTCACGGGAAAGGTCGAGGTGGGCCAGGGCTCGCGGACCCAGATCACCATGGCCGCCGCCGAGGAGCTGCGCGTAAAGGTGGAGTCCATCCGCCTCGTCATGGCCGACTCGGCCGAGGTCCCCGATGACGGAGGCACCTCGGGAAGCCGGACGACGCCGTCGACCATCCCGAGGGTCCGGTCCGCCTGCGCCGCCGCGCGCGAGCTCCTGAGAAAGAAGGCCGCGGAGCTCTGGAAGGTCGAGGTGGAAGGCGTCAGCGTGAGCGACGGGAAGATCACCGGTCCCTCGACGGGCCAGATCACGAGCTACGGCGATCTCGTGCGCGAGCATCCCGAGGAGATCCTCGAGGGAGAGGTCGACGACGATGTCGCGCTCACACCGACCTCGGAGTGGAGAGTCCTCGGCACGACCGCTCCCCGCGTGGACGGCGAGGCGATCGTCACCGGAGCCCACCGCTATCCGTCGGACATCGTGCGCGAGGGGATGCTGTACGGCAAGGTCCTCCGGCCACCCGCCTTTGGAGCCACCCTCGAGGAGATCGACCTCTCCGCGACCGAGGCCATGAAGGGCGTGGTGGCGGTGCGTGACGCGAGCTTCGTCGGATTCGCCGCCCCGACCTCGTTCGCGGCGATGCAGGCAATCGAGGCGGTGGCGCCCACGGCGACGTGGAAGAAGGTCGAGCAGCCCTCCGGCAAGGATCTCTACGCCCACCTCCGCGAGAACGTCACGCGAGGGCGCTCGCGGTCACGCCGCCCGCGCGTCCGGACCGAGGGCTCGGTCGAGGAGGGGTTCGCAAGCGCGAAGAAGACCCTGCGCGAGACCTACCACGTGGCCTACATCCAGCACGCTCCGATGGAGCCGAGGGCCGCCGTGGCGGAGTGGAACCCCGCCGGCCTCACGGTATGGACCGGCACCCAGGCCCCGTCGCGGGTCCACCAGGAGCTCGCCGAGGCGTTCCGGCTCTCCGCCGACAAGGTCCGCGTCATCGTTCCCGACACCGGCGGCGGCTTCGGAGGCAAGCACACCGGCGAGGCGGCGGTGGAGGCGGCTCGTCTCGCGAAGGCGGCGGGAAAGCCCGTTTCGCTCCAGTGGACGCGCGAGGAGGAGTTCACCTGGGCCTACTTCCGGCCGGCAGGCGTGATCGACGTGGCGGCGGGGCTTTCTGCGGACGGGTCGATCGTGGCCTGGGAACAGATGGCCTACAACTGCGGCTCCTCCGCCATCGAGACGCCGTACGGCGTCCCGAACACGAGAACCGAGCTGAAGGAGTGCGACGCCCCCCTGCGCTCGGGCTCCTACCGGGCGCTGGCCTCCACCGCCAACAACTTCGCCCGCGAGTCGTTCATGGACGAGATCGCGGCCACCGGAGGTCTCGATTCCCTGGAGCTCCGGCGACGCCTCCTCACCGAGGAGAGGCTCCGCAATGTGCTCGAGGCGGCGGCAGAGCGCTTCGGCTGGAAGGAGAGAAGGAAGAGCACGGCCGGTTCAAAGACCCGGGGCATCGGCCTGGCTTGCGGGACCGAGAAAGACTCGTTCGTCGCCGCCTGCGTGGAGATCGAGATCGACCCGGCCACCGGCCGCTTCCGCGTCGTCGAGATCTGCGAGGCTTTCGAGTGCGGGGCCATCCAGAATCCCGGGAACCTCCGCGCCCAGGTCGAGGGCTGCATCATCCAGGGACTGGGTGGGGCGCTGACCGAGGAGATCCTCTTCGAGGCCGGACGGATCCTCAATCCCAGCTTCTCGACCTACCGGGTGCCGCGCCTGAAAGACGTGCCCCGCATCGAGACCGTCCTCGTGGACCGCCCCGATCTCCCCTCGGTCGGAGCTGGCGAGACGCCCATCATCGCGGTGGCACCCGCCATCGCCAACGCCCTCTTCGCCGCCACGGGGGTTCGCATCCGGTCGCTGCCGATCCGGAACGAGAAGCTCCAGGTGGTCTAGCCTCAGCGTTTCCCACGTCGCTTCGATTCGCGAAGCTTCTCCTTGAAGAGCGGGAGATCCGCGGGATTCTTCGGCAGGACCTCGATGTAGAGGATCGCCATCTCGTTGCTGGAAAGCTGGCCCCACTGGATCTTCCGGGGAGGCTCGAACGGATTCCGCGGATTCTTCGAGGAGTTGTCGTAGGTGAACTCCATCTCGACGAGGGTCCCCCTGGGCAGAGGAACCGGACTCGCGTAGCGATAGTGCTCCTGCCAGTTGAAGTCCCAGTCGGTGATCCGGAGGAGCCAGATCTTCTCTCCGCCGGGTGGCGTGGCTTGCACGCTCATCTCGCGACAGATGTAGTGGGCGTGGGGGATGATCCCGATCGCCTCGGCGTCCGCGGGCACGACGACGGAGTCCGTCACCCGGTAGTCCTGCGTCCCGGGGGGAATTTCGATGCGGCTGGATCCGAGGCGAAGACCGCTCAACGCGTGAATCGGGGGCTTCGCGGCGAAGTGGAATCCGATCCTGGGCCGCTCCTGCTCGACCTTTCCCGATGGCCTGAGGTGCATCTGAAGCTGCAGGCGAGCGCCTTTCTCGAGAACCCTGGCCACTCCATCGGGCAAGGGGCGGGCAAAGGCTCCGGGAGTCCACGCCTCGAGAAAGTCTCCGGCCAGACCCAGGCCGTCGCCTCCGACCCTCTCTCCCTCGTTGAGGGCGACGATGACCACGTGGTGAACGACCGCAGGATTGCTCGGACGAAACTCGAGTGCCTCGAGATACTTCGTCTCGTCGAGCCCGAGCGGAATCCGGAATCTCCGGAAGATCTCCGGGCCATCGGCGGGGATCTCGATCGACTCGGCCATCTCGACCACGAGGTCCGGCTCCCCGAGGATCCAGCCACCGTCATGGTGGGGCGGGGCCCATTCCTCGCTCCTCTGGCCGACCGGCATTCCGTTGCTCACCCAGGCCTCGATGAGCCGGATGCTCTCCTCGTCCAGACGGCGCACGCCCTCGAACTCCCCGTAGCCGGGCTCGGCCTTCCAGGGGGGCATGAATCGGCTGCGGGTGACCCGGGCGATCTGTGCCCCACGCCTCGTCGCGTCCCGATCGTCGATGAGAGAGAAGGGCGCGGGTCCCCCCGGATGATGGCACGGAGTGCAGCTCAGGTGGAGGATGGGCGCAATGTCGTCATGGAAGGTGGGCGCGCGCTCGGAGAGCCGATCCGCGGGAGTCTCCGGAGGCTCCCCGCCGAGGGACGGGCCGCATGCCAGGACATGCCACGCCACCGCCGCCAGCAGGCAACGCGCCATCCCGGGCAAGATTGACCTGACCGTCACTTCTCGGGAATGAAGCATCCGACCACCTCGGTGAATCTGTCCCTCACCGGCCTTCCCGCGAGCACGGCATCCAGAGCGTCTCTCAGGTCCCGCCGACTCGGCTCGAACCTCTTCTTGCCGAAGTCCACGTAGAGGTCGTCGATGCGGCCCCGGTAGGCGAGCCCCCCGCTCGGGGTCAGCACCACCGCCTCGGGCGTCTGCGTCGCCCCCGTGTGCCTCGCGAGACGGAGGTCACGATCCAGGAGAGCGGGGCAAGGGTATCCGTGATCCTCGGCATGGATCCGGGCCGTCCCGGCGTCGATCTGCGGATCGGCGTAGACCACGTAGAAGGCCACCCCTCTCGGGGAGTACTCCCTCACGATGCGGCCCATTTCCGGGGCGTAGAAGCTGGCGATCGGGCAATCGGGCAACACGAAGAAAAGAACCGTCGCCCTGTGGCCGCGCGTCTCCAGCGGCTCGTGCGGCCGGCCCCTCACATCCTCGAAGGGCAGGGTGGAAGTCCCGGCCTCCGGGCCGCAGCATTGCACGGCCAGGAGGAGAAGCAGTGCTCCACCGGCGCATGTCGCTGGGTGCAAGATCCGTCTCCCGACTCCCTGGGCTCGAGGCGCAGGAGAGGCCATCTTCTCGCCTCCCGGCCGCCCACGCAAGGCTGCAGACGGCTGATATAATCGGGAGAGAGTGAACGAGGGGGCTGTTCTCGCGAGACTCCCGGGGATCCGGCTACCTTGACAGATGACGAGAAAACCGCCGTAAGCCCCTCTCGCCCCCGCTTCTGCCTTCTCGTGGCCGCCGTCCTCGTCCTGACGACACCGCTCGGCTGCGGCACCCGAAAGGGTGACGGCCTCCCGCCCATCGTCCGCGAGATCGTCCACTTCGATCTCTATGAGCGGTTCGACGAGGCGATCCTCGAGGCACGGAATCCCCAGGCGCCTCCCCACCCGGGAAGCCTCTTCGTGGGGGCAAAGAGAGTCCACCTCGCCATCGGTGGAGAACGCCCGGCTCTCCTGCTCCCTCCGCCGGCGACGATGGTGTACGAGCTCGACCTTCCCGATCGACCCTGCGTCTTCCGCTTCGCGCTGGGGCTCTCCCCCGCCCCGGGTCGCTCCGAGGCCGCGGTACGATTCCAGGTCCTCATCGACGGCAAGGTCGCGTTCGAGAAGGTGCTGGGTCACGGAAAGGATGGGCTACCCGTCGACTGGCATGATGCCGCGGTGGATCTCACGCCCTATCGACGGCGCCGTGTCCGGCTGACCCTTTCCACGAGCCCCGCCAACGAGGATCTCCCCGGCCCCGTTGCCGCCGGATTCGCCACTCCCCGGATCGTCACCGAGGAGGCGTTGCCACGGCTCGAAGAGGCGTCCGGGCGCCCGAACGTCCTCGTCGTGCTCGTCGATACCCTGCGCGCCGACCATCTTTCGTGCTACGGCTACTCGCGCCCGACGAGCCCCTGCCTGGACGCCCTCGCCCGCGAATCCGCCCTCTACGAGAGGGTCATCTCGCAGGCACCCTGGACCTGGCCCGCCACCGCCTCCATCTTCACGTCCCTCTACCCCAATGCGCACGGAGTCGTCTCCGCCGATCGATGCTATCTGCGGGAGTCGATCGTCACCCTGGCCGAGCTCTTTCAGGATGCCGGCTACACGACCTGGGGCATTTCCGCCAACTCCCTGATCTGTCGGGCGCAGAACTTCCATCAGGGCTTCGAGATCTTTCACGAGCTCTTCCACGAGCCCGCCGATCGCATCACCGACGAGTTTCTGGGGTGGCTCCCCGAGGCCAGCAACCGCGTCTTCTTCGCCTACCTCCATTACCTCGACCCCCATCATCCGTACGACCCGCCCGAGGCCGCTCGTCGCGCCATCGCACCCGAGCTCTTCGGCCCGGATGCCACCGAGACCTTGCGACGCATCGAGACCGGAAAGGGAGGCCGGGCGATCCAGGCCCTCGAGCGAGACAAGGAGCACGTCATCGCTCTCTACGACGGGGAGATCCGTCACTGGGATACGCAATTCGGGCGAATCGTCGAGGCCCTCCGGTCTCGCGGCCTCCTGGACAAGACGGTGATCGTCGTCACCTCCGACCATGGAGAGGAGCTCTGGGAGCACGGTCACCTGGGACATGCCAAGACGCTCTACCAGGAGGTCCTGCACGTTCCCCTCGTCCTCCACGCCAGGGGCATGGTGCGACCGGGCAGAATCGCGAGCCTCGCCGAGACGACCGACATCCTTCCCACGTTGTGTGCGCTGGCCGCGGTGGACGGGCCTCCGGGCATCAGCGGGCGCGTCTTGCCGGGGGTCAAGGATGCTTCCTCGCCGCCGGCCCGGGATCGCGCCTTCGCCTCGACCTCCCTGGCCTGGCGAGGGGCGGCGGGAAGAAGGCTCATCGATCAGGAGGCGATCCTGACCGGGAGTATGAAGCTGATTCGCAGCCAGGTGGACGAGGGGAGCGACGATCGACGGTACGAGCTCTTCGACCTCGCCGAGGATCCGGGGGAACACTCCGAGCTTTCTGCCGCCGAGCGAGGGGAGCTGCTCGGGATGCGCACGGAGCTCGAGCGATGGATCGCCGAGCACCCCCTCGATCGAACCGTGCCTCGCACGCTGCTCTCGGAGGCCCTGCGCGGAAGGCTCCGTGCGCTCGGGTATCTGGCCGACGACGAACAGCCATCCGACGGTGTCAAGAGTGATGGATGAGGCCGATCACCGGAACGCGATGTGGGCACGACGCGCACCCCTGGCCCTGGCGCTCGCACTCGCGCTTGCCGGTGTGTGGACTCTGCAGTCTCTCCGCAACGACCCTCCCGCCCCCGTCGCGCACGACGGGGAGGGCCTTGCCCCCATCGCCCCGATGATGGGGGCGGCCGGCTCCGACTCTCCTCACTATCTCGCGTTCGATCTCGTGGTCGACGACATCGACGAGGACGGGTTCGAGGATCTGATCGTCTCCTCGCCGGGCTCGGGCGAGGTCGCGGTCCTTCATGGACCACTGATGAGGGACCACGACCGTGGCGACGAGCCGACATCGGATCGCACGTCGTGGATCGAGGGCGAGATCGGGCTCGCGACCTCGGTCACCGGACGGAGCATCCTGGCCGAGAATCTGGATGGCGACGCCGGACGCGAGCTGGTCCTGGGAGACCGGGAATCACGGAGGGCGTACATCTTCCGCGGACACCGGCTGAGGCCCCCTTGCCGGCTCACCGTTGCCGAGGCCGATCTGGTTCTCGAGTCGGCCGCCGTCGAGATCGGCATGTCGCTGGCGGCGACGTCAAGGGCGGGGAAGGGAGGGAGCGAGCTGGCGGTCGCGGGAATCGAACGGGAGACATCGTGTGTCTATCTCCTTCGCGACCCCCCCTTCGGCGAAGAGAAGGCCCGGGTCGTCGACGTGGACCAGGCTGCTCATCAGATCCTCACCGCGGGAGCAGCCACCGATCTCTTCGGATGGGCTCTCGCCTACGGCGACATCGACCGCGACGGCACCGATGAGCTGTTCGTCACGAGCCGGAAGGCAAGAGGAGCGCAAGGGAGACGAAAGGCCGGTAGCCTCGACGTCTACCGGTACGACGCCACGAGCCCGGAGGGATACGGACTCGTCGCGACCGTGCATGGAGCTCACCCGAGGGGGCGCTTCGGACGGACGCTGACCCTCCTCGATGCCGACCTCGATGGTCGGCTCGACCTCGCCGTCAGCGCCACCCACGCGGGAAGAAGTACCGTCGATCCACTCTCCCTCCTGCCCCGGGAAGCAGGAGAGGTGTACGTCGTTCCCGGCACCCTCCTCGGCCACGGTGGCGAGGTCACGGCGGTGGACGCGGGGATCCGGAGAATCCCCGGTCAAGACCCGCAGGAACGCCTGGGCTGGCTCCTCCTCACCGGGGACTTCGACGACGATGGAAGAGATGACCTCGTGATCGGCTCCCGGTGCGCGGGCTCCCGGACGTGGGCGGGAGGTGCGCCACCGGGGCGCGTCTTCGTCGTTCCCAACGTGGCGCTGGGCGGAGACACCGCGACGGACATCCTCACCCGGGCCCGGGTCCTCGACCCCCCTCCGGGTCTTGCCTACCTCGGCGTCTGCGGGGCTCGCGGAGACATCGACGGCGACGGCATCGATGATCTCGTCCTGGGAGGCGCCGCGCAAGACGGACGAGGGAAATGGCAGGGACGGGTCCTGGCCTTCAAGGGTCACCGCAGGTTCTTCGAGCGGGAGGAGGCCGCTCCGGGGCTCACGCTCTGGTGAGCGCCTCGCCTGCTATCCTCTTCCCCCGTGACACGCGCCTCCCTCCGGCTGCCGCTCCTGTGCGGGATCCTCGCCACGGTCGTGGTGACGGCCCTCGATCTCTCGGGTGCACTCGAGGGTCTCGAGTCGTCGAGCCTCGACATGCGGTTCCGGCTCGTGCCGCGGACGCCACGCCCCATGACCTCGGCCATCGTCCACGTCGACATCGACGACGGCGCCCTCGACGTCAAGCGCTGGCCCTGGAAACGCCGGGAGCTCGCCCGGGCCGTCTCCGAGATCGCCCGGGCCGGCGCCCGAACCCTGGTGCTCGATCTTCTCCTCACGGAGGAGAGCGACGAGGAAGACAGCAAGATCGACGACGACGAGCTCCTGGCCGGGGCCCTCGCCTCGATCCCGTGCGTCCTGCCCGTCGACCTCAAGAGCGCCGAGCCCTACGATCCGGCCTGGAGCGATGCCGAAGGAGAAGCCGAGCTGGCGAGCCTCCTCTCCACCCTCGAGGAGGACCTCCTTCTGGATGAGCAGGAGGTCGTGGCGCGCGCCGGCCTCACCTCTCGGCGCCGCACCCTCTATCTGTCGCGACCCCTCCACTTCAAGCGGGCCGCCGCCGGGGACCTTCTCCGGAGGGAGGGCGACTCGCTCGAGACCTACGCCGATTTCGAGGCGCGGGCCTTGCCGAGGAAGAGCAAACTCGTGGGCGAGTATGCCGGCAAGGCCATCCTGGAGTCGGTGTTCCGGCAGGATCGCGCCTGGCGCATCGTGGCGAAGAAGCTGCTCCCTCCCCCCTCGACGGGAACGTTCCTCGACAAGGCGCCCCTACCCGTGTTCGCCCAGGAGGCCACCGCTTTTGGCTACGTGAGCATCGACGAGCAGAAGGGCAAGGACGGGGTCCTGCGCTCCCTGGCGGTGGCGAAGCAGGGTCCCGGAGGCCGTGCCCTCCAGTTCGGCCTTGCCGCTGCCGTCGCCCACACCGGCATCGACCCGGCCTCCGTGCACATCGACAACGACTCCCTGGTGATGGGTGGCGTGACGCTCCCGCTGACAGGCGGCCGCCTCCTGATCGACTGGCCGACGAGCACCACGCGACCGGCCTGGGAGGGCTTCCTGCGTCAGAGCGAGAACGACCTTCCCGCGGCGGGTCACGTGTCGATCCGCGAGGTCCGCCAGCTTGCCCTCGACCGGGACACGCTGGTCGAGAACCACGGCAAGGTGCGCGACCTGGCGGCGCGGATCCTGGAGTTCATGGGAGTACGGATCGGTGACGGGGCCGAGATCGACGAGGCGCGCCTCGCCGAGGTGCGGGACGAGGTGGAGTTCACCCTCGCCGACGCCGAGGGGTTGGATGAGCAGGCCCTCCGGGACGAGGGCGCGGTGGCCGACGACAACCTCCACCATTGCCGCCTCTTCCGCGAGGCCGACCGCGCGGTGAGCGAGGGAACGGCGAAGCTGGCCGAGGCGGAGAGGACCCTGCGCTCTCTCCTCGAGGACAAGCTCGTGTTCCTGGGCTGGACGGCAACGGGGGCGCTGGCCGACTTCGTGCCGACCGCCCTCGATGCGCGAACGCCGGGAGTAGTGGTGAGCGCGGCCATCGCCGACATGGCGCTCTCGGGGGCGGCGCTCCGGGTATCTCCGCCGTGGACCCGACCCCTCCTCACCGTGCTGCTGGGGCTTCTGTGTACGATCGCCACCCTGCGCGCGTCCATGACCCGGTCGGCCATCGTGGCTCTCGTGTCGCTCACCGCATTCACGTTCGTCAACGCCTGGCTCTTCGACCGCAGCCTGGTGCTCCCCATGGTGGGCCCGCTCGTTGCCGGTGGATCGTCATGGATCCTCTGCACCGCGCTCCAGTCCGCCCTCTCCCAGAAGGAACGGCTCCGCGTGCTGCGCCAGTTCAAGGCCCGCGTCTCGACCCAGCTCGTGGATTATCTCGCCGACAACCCCGAGGCGCTTTCCATGTCGGGGGAAGAGCGCGAGATCACGATCCTGTTCAGCGACCTCGCCGGCTTCACCTCCATCGCGGAGTCGCTGGGCGGCCCCGCCACCGTGAGCACTCTCAACCGCTACCTCGGCGAGATGACGCGGATCCTCACCTCTGAGGACGCCTACCTCAACAAGTTCCTGGGCGACGGGTTCATGGCCTTCTGGTCCGCGTTCGGGCCCGATCCCGACCAGGCGCAGAAGGCCTGCCGCGCGGCCATCCTCTGCCACCAGGCGGTCGCCCGGCTCAACCTCGACCCGACCATCCCCGGCCTCTCGTCCGTGGGGCTGCGCATCGGCGTCGCCACCGGCAAGGTCATCGTGGGCGACTGCGGGGCGCCGCCCGCCCTCAACGACTACACGGTGATCGGGGACGCGGTCAACCTGTCCTCGCGTCTCGAGTCGGCGAACAAGCAGTTCGGCACGAGCACCCTGATCGACAGGGCCACCTTCGCCGCCCTTCGCAACGGCCAGGTGCTCTCGCGCTACCTCGGCCAGATCATCGTGGTGGGTCAATCGGTGCCGGTGGACATCCACGAGGTCCTTCCCGCGGAGACCCCGATGGAGGAGATCGAGCTGGTGGAGGCCGTCGTCTGCACCTTCCAGGAGCGCGACCCCAGCGCGTGCCTCGCCGCCATCGACCGCCTGGAGGAAGTGCTCGGTCACCGCAAGATCGCCGATGTCTATCGCACCGCTCTGGCCGAGGCCGGCGACGAGCTCGACGGGGTCCTGAGGCTGCGGGCAAAGTAGGACCCCTGCGAGTCTGCGCCACCCACCGGAAGCCATCCGTGGCACAGGCTCCTGGAATCCTGAACCCTTTCCCCCGCCCGCGGCATCTTCCTTCTGGACACGCGACGGTAGGATGGTCCTGGAGGTAACGTCATGACCCGCATCCCGAGAGCTCACCCGATCCCCCTCGCCCTCCTCGTCCTCTCACTGGGCGCCGCCGGCGCCCGGGCCTCCACCGTGACCGCGGGCACGATCACGGGCCCGACCTGTCTCGTGGCCGGAGGATCGGCCCGGGAATACGTGGCGACCCTGGCTGGAACGATCAGGAATGCCGATGTCGGGGGCTGCGGTTCGCTCGGCGCCCCCACGTTCTTCGTGGTCGAGACCGACGGCCCCTTGCCCCCTCACATCCTCATCCGGATTCGTGTCGAGGGAGCCTGCCTCCCGGTCGGCACCGACTTCACGTCCCGGGTGAGATTCCAGATGGAGGCGACACCGAGCTCTGGCCTGGATCCCATTCTTTCCTCGATCGTGGTGGAGGAGGTGGTGAGCGAGGACGGGAACGAGTTCCTCCTGCCGGCAGCCACCATCTCGCGATCAAGCTCTGACCCGGAGACCGACCACGAGATCGCCCTCGCCGGCTCGAACCTGGGCCATGTCGAATTCCTCTCGATCACGGTGAAGGGAGCCCCGAGCCCGGGATGCTCGGTCAAGCTCAAGACCGACAACGGCCCCGACGGCTACTACTACAATGCAGGTGGAAATGCCGCTGCGCGCTACGTCTCCAGGTATCGGCCGGACGACATCCTTCCCTCCGGAATCGTGTGTGGCGTGCGCTACAGCGACCTCGATACCAGCGTCCGGAAAGGAAACGACGACTACGTCCTCGGTCTCGACCTCCGGTCCGCGGATCCCAACTTCCCGGAATACGCCGATCTCACCGCGCCGGGACTCCTGGCTTCCGGAGACGCAAACTCCCTCCAGAGCTGTTCCTCGACAGGAATCGCCAGGACAGCAACGTTCGGAGGTGGAGCCGGACTGCCGCGCCCCGGAAGCCCCTTCTTCATCACAATGCCCCAGCCGGCCAACAACGACCCCGAGCACGGATTCGACATGTGTGGAATCCTCCTCGATACAACCTCCGTCTTCGTCAACTCGGCCCGCACCCAGGGCTATTTCCCCGGCGGCCCGCGAAGCTCGCTCGGTTTCAACCATTTCATCGAAGCGGTGGCCTACGAGCCCGCCGCCACGGACCTCCGGCTCCGCATGAGTGGCTCGTCGAGGTTTCCCGGAGACCGCGGCCTTCCCGTGATGTTTGCCCGCAGGAGATGCTCGGGCAGCGACTGCCGCACGGATCGTACGGACACCACCGGAAACGACTCGACCGATGACTTCATCAGCGCCACCGTGGTGGTGGACCGGAGCCTGGCGGAGCCGCCGCTCCCGCTCCTCATGCGCGTCAAGGCCGATCGATCCGCCCTCTCTCCTGCGCTCTCCGCTCTCGACGTGACGAGCCTCCTCCACCCGATTGGCGGCGGCCCGCCGGCGACGGAGCCCATGGTGTTCCCGGCCGGCCGCACGGTGCTCCGCCTCGAGATGCGACAGGCCATCAAGCGCAAGATCCTCCCGCTCCTCCCCGTGGATCTCCCGTTCTCGCTCCGGCTCATCGACCCCAACGACGGTGCGAGCTCGGTGGGCGACGTGGTGTCCACCCTCGGCCTTCGCCCCTCAGCCGGCTATCTCGACGGAGACAGGTCCGACGGTTTCCTCGTGACCCGGGATCCCGTCCTCACCGGAGATGCCCTCGTGGTGCGTGTCGATGCGGTGGACCTACCGGATCCTCTGGAGACGCTGCGGGTCACCGGCGCCCAGGTGAGCGGGGGCGAGATCGGCGCGTCGGGTCTTCCGGGCCTCGACGCCTTTCAGCTCAGAAGAGAGGACGCGATCCTCGCCCGCAATCCCGACCTCTCCCCTCAGGGTCTCCTCCGCGCGCGCGGAACGGTGGGCGATCCGGGCAACGCCGACGGCATCGCCCTCGGCCCGCCGGTCACCACGCTGGCCATCGATCTCACCGACTTCGTGACCGTCCCCGGAAACCCGGCCCTCGCTCCCACCCTCTTCGGCCTCGCCTATCTGAACCCGGGCGACAGCCTGGGCGCCGCCACCGCTCTTGCGTTCTCGTCAGCGGGAGAGGTCACGGTGGGGAATTCATCCCGGCTCCTCGGCGACTCTCACCCGGTCCTTCCGCTCACAGAGGGCGATCTGGCCATCCGCCTCGATGTCGACGGGGAGCTCGGAACCGCCAGCCTACGGTCGCGGCGGACGAAGCTTCTCACCTATGCCTACTCCCGGCCGGCCGGCCACTTCATCGCCGTCGACAAGGACGGCCGGCGCGTGGAGTGACGCGCCGGCAAGGGCACTCTCTACCTCCAGCCGTAGGGCATGGCCAGCACCGCCGCCTCGGGCTCGCGCAGGATCGCGCCCGCGATCTCGGTGAGAGGCTTGGCTCGCTGTACGATGCCGCGCACGCTGGCAAACGGTGATCCGCCCCTCTCGAGGATCTTCTCCAGGAACGAGCGCTCCACGGGAAAGACCCGCAGCTTCACCGCATCCTCGGGCCCCAGGGTGAGCTTGCCGCGCAGGACGGCGAGCGCCGTGTCCATGCCCCCGAGCTCGTCCACGAGGCCGATCCCCTTGGCGTCCTCGCCCGTCCACACCCGTCCCCTGGCGATCTCGCGCACCTTCTCGATGGGAAGGCGGCGGCCCTCGGCGACCTTGGTGGTGAAGTCCTCGTAGATGCGATCGAGCCAGTGCTGGAAGCTCTGCCACTGCTCGGGCGTGAAGTCGTGAAGGCCCGAGGGGATGGTCGAAGCAGCACCGGTGTGGACCTCGTCCCAGGTGATGCCGATCTTGTCCCACATGCCCCGGGTGAGCATCTTCATGTTGAGGACGCCGATGGATCCGGTGATGGTTCCCGGCTGGGCCACGATGGCGTCGGCCGACATGGCCACGAAGTAGCCTCCCGAGCCGGCGACGTTGCCCATCGAGACCACGACGGGCTTTCCCTTCTCCTTCGCCCGCACGACCTCGCGCCAGATGGAGTCGGAGGCGACGTAGGATCCGCCCGGGCTGTCGACGCGGAAGAGGATCGCCTTCACGTCGTCGTCGTCGATGGCGTCCTGGAAGGCCTTGGTGACGGTTTTTGACCCCATGGTGGAGTCCTGGAACAGGGGATCGAAGCCGCTGGTACCGCGCACGACGGCACCCGTGCCGTAGATGAGGGCGATGGTGGTGCCGCTCGTGTGGGGGCGGCCGGCGGCGGCGAGATAATCGGCAAGCGGCATGAAGTCGGCATCGGGTCTCCCCTTCCTCACGAGGTCATCGACCCCGTCGCGGTAGGCGACCTCGTCCACGAGTCCCGCCGCCACCGCCTCGCTTCCCAGGAGGGGACCCCGGTCGAACAGCTCGCGCACCCGGCTCTCCTCGAGCTTTCTGTCCCTGGCGATGTCGCGCACCATCTGCGAGAACCGCGATTCCATGATGCGGGTCGTCGCCTCCCGGTGGGCGTCGGTGAACGACTCCTGCGAGAACATGTTCCAGGCGTTCTTGTACTCGTAGCGATGGTCGCCGCGCGCCTCGATGCCCAGCTTGGCGAGGGCGCCCTTGACGAAGGGGCTCTCGGCGAGCATCCCCGTCAGCCCCACATCGCCCGAGGGCTGGAGGACGATCTTCTCGAAAGCGGAGGCGAGATAGTAGGCGGCGTTGCCGGGCCCTGCCTCCCCGAAGGTCTCGGAGTAAGCCACCGTCATCTTGCCCGCATCGCGGAACCGCTTGATCGCGTCACGCAGCTCCTGGATCTGGGCAAGAGCGGGCGCCGTTCCCCCGAAGGTGGCGAGAAGGCCCCTCACGCGATCGTCCCTCCGGGCGGTGTCGAGGGCATCCACCACGTCGCGCAGGCTCGGAGATCCGCCGAGGATTCCCTGGGCGACAACGTCGTCGGGAATCCACTCGGCGAGGCCCGTCTCGAGGTCGAGCTCGAGGATGGTGTGCTCGGGGACGTGCTTTGCCCCCCGGGCGACCATGATGAGCCCGGCGATGGTGCCGGCGATGACGAGAAGGGTGAACAGGCCGAGAAGGGCCAGGAAACGCACGATCGTCTTCATCGGCTTGCTCCTGTCAGGTCCGGGAAAGCTCGGGGGTGGGCATGGCCAACACTGTAGCCTCGGCTTCGGGTCGTGTCCCCTCCTCGCGGGCCGAGAGGGTGGGCAAGGCTCCGGGGGGTGGGGAGAGGACGGCCAGGTCTGACACAGAGATCACAGAGAGAGGATGAAGAGAGAACACGGAGAAGAAAGGAGCCCGCCGGCCGAAACGGCCGCCGCTCCGCACCAGGGAGAAAAAGGCCTCCCATTCCATCATCTCTTCAGCGGCAATCGCTTCGATTTGCCGCCCGTTTTCTCCCTGTCCTCCTCTTTCCTCTGGGTCCTCTGTGTCGAAACGGGCCCCTCGCCCACGACCGTGTCGAAACGAGCCCCTCTCCCACGACCCTCCCCTCGCCCACGACCCTCCCCTTGATGTAGACTCCTCGCCCATCGCTCGTCACACACCCCCCGCGGAAGGAAAGGCCCCTCATGGCCCGCGTACGATCCGAGGTCGGACGGCTCGAGCAGGTCCTCGTGCACGAGCCCGGCCCCGAGGTGGACCGCATGGTCCCCGACATGATGGAGGACCTCCTCTTCGACGACATCGTCTTCGGAGAGGATGCCCGGCGCGAGCACAAGGCCTTCCGTGACGTGATGACCACGCTCGGAGTCGAGGTCCTGGAGGCCCAGGATCTCCTCGTGGAGGCGCTGGCGCTGCCCGAGGGAAGGGCGTGGATCCTCGAGACGCTGGTGCACGGCCTCCCCGCCGAGCTGCGCAAGCTGCTGGAAAGGGTCCCGGCACAGGACCTCGCCAACATCCTCATCGCGGGCCTCCGCGCCGATCCCAAGGCGATCAAGATCGACCCGGTGCAGCCGTTCGAGATCTCGCCCCTTCCCAACTGGTGCTTCCAGCGGGATCCGCAGATCGTGATCGGCGACGGCGTCCTCTTCTCGGCCATGTGCTCTCCCGCCCGCTGGCGCGAGAGTCTGCTCACGCGCCTGATGTTCAACTTCCACCCGCGGCTGAGAGAAACTCCCGTTCTCCTCGATCCGGTGCAGCCCCAGACCCAGAGGCTACTCCTTCTCGGCCACAGTAGCCCCTCTCTCGAGGGAGGTGACGTGCTGGTGCTCTCCCCCGACGTGCTCGCAGTGGGATTTTCCGAGCGCACCAACCGCGCCGGCATCCAGCTCCTGGCCCGTGCGCTCTCCCAGAGAAAGGACGGCCCGCGCTCGCTGGTGATGGTCGCTCTCCCCCAGGAGCGCTCCTACATGCACCTCGACACCGTCTTCTGCCCCATCGATCACGGGGCATGCCTGGTCTTTCCCCCGGTGATGCTCGCCGGAGGTCACGAGGAGGCGGCGGTGTTCCTGATCGATCTCCGGAGCGAGTCCTTCGACCCCGTGCCCAAGCTCGACTTCCTCTCGACGCTCAAAGAGCTCGGCCTTCGCTACGAGGCCATTCCCTGCGGGGGATCCGACACCCTCGCCCAGCAGAGGGAGCAGTGGACCGACGGATCCAACGCGCTTGCCCTGGCGCCGGGAGTGATCACCCTCTACGACCGCAATGTGGCCACCGCCGAGGAGCTCACCCGGCACGGCTTCAAGACGGTGGCGGCAAGCGAGATCATCGAGGGCAAGGTGAAGGTCGATCTCGAGCGGCCCGAGCGCACCTGCATCCTCGTCCCGAGCCACGAGATCTGCCGCGCCCGGGGCGGGCCGCACTGCCTGGCGCACCCTCTGTCGCGGGCGGAGTAGAAACGACGTGACCGGGCCACCGGCGCCCGGTCACACGGGATTCGATCCTGCCGTGATCAGTCCACGTTGAGCTGGATCATGCGGTCGGAGATGCTGAGCCGGCCGATGCGGGGGTTGCTCGCGGTGCCGGGCCAGGTGGCGTTGCCGAGGTCGATGAGGCTGTTCGACACGGGAGTGGTCCCTCCGGAGCCGTCGATCTTGTAGACCTCGCTGCCGTTCTGGGTCTGCACCCCGATGAAGTAGGGGCGGTAGTCCACTCCGTCGCAGCCGTCGGTGTAGGACTTGAAGCCGCGCTCGATGTGGACGCTCTCCCGGTAGGGGTAGGCCGCGGGATTGGTCCAGAAGCCGAGCGCCTTGGCCACGAGGCCCGGCCACACGTCAACCGGGCTCGTCTCCCCGACGGTGCCACAGGCGGAGGAAACCATCATCCGCTGCACCTTGTACTGTCCGTCCAGCGACGAGCAGGGGCAATATTCGGTGTCGGTGCTGATGAGGGCGGTGGCCCCGGGCTGTTCGAACTGGCAGATGTCGGGCAGCGGCATGGTGAAGTCGAAGTTCCGCAGGGCGTCGCAGGTGGCAGTGCCGGAGATCCCGGGGGTGGTGGTGTTGATGACGAAGCCGGCGTTGGGTCCGACCCAGGAATAGGAGCGGTTGGGGTGGAACGCCCCCGGCCGGAAGGTGAAGACGTTGCCGTGCTCGTAGGGATCGCAGTCGTGGTCGAGGGCGTAGGCGATCTGGAAGGTCCCGGTGTCGCAGTCCTGGGCGTAGTCGATGTAGCCCTGGACATGGAAACGGTTGTAGGTCGCGACGCACGGGGCGACCACGCAGGCGTTGCCGCCGAACGAGGTGATGAGGGCCGCCGACGGCTGGAGGTCACCGTTCACGATGAAGCGCCAGACCTGGGTGTCGGGAGGATTCCCGGGGACGCTGGCCTCGGCGAAGGTCCGCGAATAGGTCATGACGAGGTTTCCGGTCCACAGCGTGAACGTACCCGGCAGGTTCGTCACCGTGACGTTCAGGAAATAAATGCCGCAGGCCGCCGTGGTGTTGGGCACCATCACCACCCGGACCGCCCCGTTGAGGCCTCCCTGACATCCCTGCCAGCAGATGTACCTGGAGGTGAGGGTGGTGGAGGGAAACGCCGGGAGCGTCAGCGTGGTCGGGGCACAGCAGGGCCCGTCGAGATTGTCGGGCGCGAAGGTGGACGAGAGGGCCGGGGCCTGGACTCCCAGGGCCAGGACCGCCATCAACGTCACGGCTTGCAGCATTCGGGTCGCCATCGGTCTTCTCCTCCTCGTAGGGGATCGTGCGGGAGGCCCCTCTCTCCAGGTCCTCCCGCGCTGGTCGGCATTGCCTGCGGGCGCGAAGTACGCCCGACAACCAGCAAGCGGTGAGGGAGGGGCGGGTGTGCCGCGGAAAAAAGGACAGAGGGTCGACGGAGAGGCGAGGGCGGAGGCCGGGAGGCGTCGGAACCGTCTGATGAAAAGGTGGTTAGGGTAAGTGGACCAAGCCTTCCACGAGCGCGCTCCAGCCTCACCATCCAATCGTCCCGGAGCCGCGCCAGGAAGATTTCGCGAAACCCTCGACACTCCTCCCGGCACAGAAGAGATGCGGCTGACCCTCGGCGAGGGGAAACGACACGCTGCGATGCCCGGACGGCGGACGGACCTCGAGCCCGCAAGGGGTCGGGCGGCCTGGCCCGGGCTCGCGGCTTCGAGTACCGTGGAATGGCAGCGCTGCCCTCAGTACCGGAGGAAGTATCCAATGGATCGTCTCGGCGGGATTCGATGGACTCTTTTGGTCTGGGCCGGAGTCCTGGTGGCGGCGTGCCCGCTCCCCGAAAAGGCCTCCGCCCAGACGACGAGAAGCGTCAGCGTGAGCTCGGATGGTTGCCTGGCCACCGGCGGATCCCCCTATGCGAGCGTGGTCGCCGCCACCTCCGCCGACGGCCACCACGTCGCATTCGTCAGCGATGGCGCGGGCCTCGTCCCGAACGACCCGTCCGGCACTCTTGACGTCTTCGTCCACGACCTGGTGACCGGAGAAACCAGGCGCGTGAACGTGGACTCCGACGGGATTCCGGGCAGCGGGCCTCACTCCTGGCCCGCGATCTCGGCCAACGGCCGTTTCATCGCCTTCGGCAGCTTCTCCACGACCCTCGTGGCCAACGACACCAACGAAAAGCAGGACGTCTTCGTCCACGACCAGATGACCAGCATCACGACCCGGGTCAGCGTCGACTCCACGGGAGCCCAGGCCAGCGACGCGAGCCGTTCTCCGTCGCTTTCGGCCGATGGTCGCTTCGTCGCCTTCGCCAGCGATGCGCCCGACCTCGTTTCCGGCGACACCAACGGGGTGGAGGACATCTTCGTCCACGACCGGGACACCGGGATCACCACCCGCGTCAGCGTCGATTCCGACGGCAACGAGGGAGACGGGCTCAGTGGCCAGTTCCCGTCGATCTCGGCCGACGGACGGTTCGTCACCTTCCCCAGCCTGGCCACCAACCTCGTCCCGGGGGATACCAACGATCTGGCCGACATCTTCGTCCACGATCGAGACACCGGCCTCACCACCCGCGTCAGCGTCGACTCCGACGGCAACGAGGGAAACGCGCACGCGGACTTCCTCAATCATCCGGCGCCGATCTCGGCCGACGGCCGTTTCGTCGCGTTCAACACCTTTGCCTCCAACCTCGTGGCCGGCGACACCAACGGCACCCAGGACGTCTTCGTCCATGACCGGGAGACCGGCATCACCTCGCGCGTCAGCGTCGACTCCGACGGCAACGAGGGAGACGGAAGGAGCCGGGATGTCTCCATCTCGGTCGATGGACGGTTCGTCACCTTCGAAAGCGAGGCCACGAACCTCGTGGACGACGACACCAACGGTGCCTTCGATGTCTTCGTTCACGACCGGGACACCGGTATGACCATCCGCGTCAGCGTGGACATGGCGGGCCGGGAGAGGAACGAGGGCGGAAAGAGGCCGTCCCCCTCGGGCGACGCGACCCTGGTGGCCTTCGAGAGCGACGCGCAGCTGGTCCTCCCCTACAACGTGATCAATGGAATGCCCGACATCTTCGCACGCGATCTGGGCGCTCCCGGCGGCTGTGAGGCCGGAGTCGTGAACGCCGGCGCGGGATCGGTTGCCGACGTGCTCCTCATCAACGGGTCGGCCGGGGACCAGGACCGGATCCGTCTCCTCAACGCCGGCCAGCCGATCCAGATCCGGCTCGATGCCTCGCCCAGCGGTCCGGGAGATGAATCGATGAGGACAGCCCGCTACGTGGTCTGGGTGTGGGCGGAGTATCCGGTCAACCCCTACCGCGTCCGGGCCAAGGGCGAGGTGCTCGGCTGCACGGTCAATCCGACCCCGTTCCAGCCCCTTGCGTGGCCGCAGCCCATCCGCTGCATCCGGGGAACGGGAATCCGCGACTCGGTCTGCGGCGACGTACGGACGCTCGGAGCATCTCCGGTCCGCGCTCCGTGGGCGTTCACCCGCTCGGCAGGGCTTCCCCCCCGATCGGCCTTCACGTTCCAGGGAATCCTCGAGGACGACGGCGCCGCGAACTCCCTGGGCTTCAGCGTGACGAATGCCGTGATCGCGCGACGACAGTTCTAGGATCCAGGCGCAACCCGAAGGGCCGGGCGCTTTTGGCCTGGACCCGGCGTCGGTCGTCGTCCACGTATTCCTCCGCCAATACGACTCCTCCTCCCTCCTTGGCCCAGGCCAAAATCGCTCCACATTCAGGCCAAAGCGCACGATCTCCGCCAGATCGAATATCCTGTTGGGGGCTACGGCTGCGAGCTCAACGTGGAGGCCCTCGATCCTGCAGGAATTGCAAGGAACAAGAAATGACCGACAAGAATCAGCTCCTCCGGCTCGTCGTACGCTTCGTGGAGGACGATCCGTTGAGGGCGGCTCGGTATGTCGAGATCCTGGATGAAGAGAACGCCCTGCAGGTTCTTGAATCCCTTTCTCCGCGGGAGCTCACCAAGATCCTGTTCCTGTTCGAACCGGCCTTCACCACGAAGCTCGTGTTCGCCGGCGAACCAGCAAGGGTCGTGCCACTCCTCGAGAAGGGAGGTGGTGACGTCTGTGCCTCGGTCCTGCTGAGCTTGCCCGAGGACAAGAGGATCGAGTTCCTGAACTCCATGTCCGCCGAGCTGCGCGACCAGGTCCAGGAAATCCTGACCTTTCCGGAAGAGAGCGCCGGGAAGGTCATGAAGACCGACTACACGGCCTTCCACATGGATTCGACGGTGAAAACCGCCGTTGCGAAGCTGAGGGCGCGCGCCGGTGTCGGGAGGGCACCGTCCAACATATTCGTTGTCGATGGTGACAACAAACTCGTCGGGGTCATCAAGATGCGCAACATCGTGATTGCCTCCGAGGACACCTTCCTGAAGGACTTGATGGACAGCAACGTGCTGACGATCGGCCCCTTCGATCAGGAGAGCGAGGCGCTGCGCATCCTGTCCGATCGAGGCTTCACATCCTTGCCGATCGTCGACTCGCAGCACCGGTTGTTGGGCGTCGTCCGCGCAACGAACCTGCTGGGAGACGCCAAGGAGACGGCCGCGCAGGATATCCAGAAGCTCTTCGGCGTGGGAAAAGACGAACGTTGCTTCTCTCCGGTGATGTTCAGCCTCCGCAAGAGATTGCCATGGCTCCACATCAACCTGGGCACGGCCTTCCTGGCTGCGGCAGTCGTCGCTCTCTTCGAGGACATCATCGCCAAGATAACCGTCCTGGCCATCTATCTACCCGTCGTCGCCGGTCAGGGTGGAAACGCGGGAGCGCAATCGCTCGCCGTCGTCATGCGAGGCCTGGTGATGAGGGAGATCCCGCCTCACGCGGTGCGTCGGATGTTGATCAAGGAGACGGTGATCGGCGTCCTCAACGGAGCCGTCATCGGCGTCGTGACGGCACTCCTGGCCTGGGCATGGAACGGGAACCTTACCTTGGCCTGGTGATCGGGCTTGCCATGGTGGTCAACCTGGCCGTAGCTGGCCTGGCCGGCGCAGCGATTCCGATCACGATGAAGGCGTGCGGTCTGGACCCGGCTCAATCTTCGAGCATCGTCCTGACCACGGTCACCGACGTCGTGGGATTCTTTGCTTTCCTTGGTTTTGCCGTCGTCTTCCAGGACCTCCTCATCTGAGGAGGCGTTCCGTCAGCGCTGCAGCCTGCAGGAAGCCGGCGTCCGATTCCTCGACGCGGACTCACTCCCATGGCGACGGAACGAGAAGTCGATCTTCGTCTTGACCGTCTTGCCGCCGACTTCCAGAAGCGGATACGCCAGGAAGTTGATGGGCCCCGACTCGGGGGCCGGCTCGACGATGAGATCGCGACCCCGGCTCAGCTCGATGCGATTCGCCGGGTTCCGGCCGAAGAAGAAGGCAGACAGGGCCGAACACTTGTCGGCCTCGCTGATATCGACCGGCCACCAGCTTCCATCGGTGTAGAACTCCGCCCAGCAGTGGTATCCGGAGATGCCACCCTCGTCCCGCTCGGAGGGGATGGAGGCTCCGATCGCGAATCGCGCCGGGATACCGACCGAGCGAGCCAGCGCAATGAAGTACGCGTGATAGTCGGTACAGTTGCCACTCTTCGCATCACAGGCATAGACGGCGTCACCGTGGCCGTACTGGGTGCCGACCTTCGCGTAGCGCAAATGGTCGATCACGTGATCATAGAGGGCTCTCGCGCGCGCCAGGTCCCCGTCCTTGCCCTCGCATACGCTCTCGGCGATCGCGGTAAATTTCTTCGTGGCGGGCACGAGACGTTCCGGCCGCAGGTACAGCTCACGGTCCACGTCCGGCTCGGGATGGACGGCCTTCTGGAAGCGCTCCACCTGGTAGCGGATCTCCAGGTCGCGACCGCCATCCTCGGGCCCGAGCGTCACGTAAAGGATCCGGTTACCGAAGACCTTGTCGTGCACGATCTGGTGTCGACCGGGAACATCGATCGAGAGCACCTCGACCCGTTGATCGGCATCGCTGGTGGCCAGCGGCACCCACATCCGGGCAGGACCGTCGATTTGTGGCAGGGTCGCGCGATAGGTGAACTCGAAGGAATCCCGGCCCTCGATGACGCCCAGCAACTTCGGCGAGGCACCCTCCGCAGCCACGCGCACCCAGGTCTTGTCGCGCAACTGCTCCCAGACGTAGCGGGGCTGGCCGTTGAACTTGTGGATGGTGGTCTCCGACACGCTCATCGCGCCGGCCTCACCGTCGAGGAAAAAATCGACGTCGTAGACGTCGCCGCCGGCCGTCGCCAGGTCGACGCAGGCGAAGTTTCGGCCGGGCGCCAGGTGGGCCAGGTATTCGGTGTGGACGCGAACCAGCTTGAGGTCCAGGGTCTCCTCACCGTCGGGGAGCTGGAAGACGCCTCCCCCCCGATGGGTTTGCTCCCTGACGTGCGCCTCGATCGCGTCCTGGATGTCGAGCGTCACCCGATCCAGTGGCGCGGACGCGATCAGCCCGGGTCGCAGCTCGACAGCCTCCGGCACAGGCGGGGTCTGGGCGCAAGCGGATAGCACGATGCATCCGACGGCCAGGCCCACGAGACGAACCGGCAAGGCCCTGCCGGACGGCGGGACGGCTTTTCGGCCCGAGGCCGATACGTTGGAGAGCATCATTACTTCTTGGGGTGCTCGGCCTTGGGGTGCTCGGCGGCCTTGGCGGGATGCTCGCTGTGGGGATGATCAGCGTCTTTCTCGGCAGATTTGCATCCGGTGACAGCAAACGACAGGAGACCCGCAGCCGCGGCAAATAGGAGGATCCTGCTCAGCTTCTTCATCGAAAGCTCCCTTCACACTCGTTGACTGGAAGGACAGCGATGGGCGTGGTCACGCTCGCGCCGTCCACGCCCCGCTCTACCAACTCGCGGCCAGAGTAGCAAGGGGTGCGTGTCGACAATGGGCATCCCCCTGGCCGCCCCGTCTACTTCCCCTTCGGCAGCGGCGGCGGGCCGTCGGGGATGTAGCCCTTGTAGACCTGACCACGGGTCTTCTCGTCGAACTCGGCGCGGATCGACTGGCGCAGCTCGGGGCTGCGGTAGAGATCGATGGCGGTGGTGGCCAGGACCTTGGCCGCGTGGTTCATGCCCCTCTTGCCGAACGGCATGGCCGAGCTCGCCACCACCGCCCAGGAGTGCCACGGCACGCCTTCGGGAGCCGTCGCCACCGAGAAGTGGAGGGTGGGCACCACCCAGCTCACGTCGCCGACGTCCGTGGAGCCGCCATCGGGCATCCCCGGAGCGTCGGCGAGCGGCGTCAGCACCGTGCTCAGTCCCCTCTCGGGAACCCCGGCGCTCGCCTGGAGCCGGCGGGCGAGCATCTGCTCCTCGTCGGTGAAGCCGATGGGACCCAGCCACTCCATGTTGGCGTGGACGAGGCGCGCTCCTTCCATGTTCACGAGGAGCTCGTAGTCGCCGCTCTGGATGGTGAACCGGGAGGTGACGCCGGCCACGAGAGCCGCCCCCTCGGCGATCTGCCGCACACGCGTGAGCACCTCCTCGACGCCGTCGCGCTTCGAATCGCGCACCCAGCACCACACCTTGGCGTAGTCGGGAACGACGTTGGGCTGGTCGCCGGCGGCGACCACGGTGTAGTGCATGCGCACGGTGGGACGGACGTGCTCGCGGAGCAGGTTGATGCCATGGGTGAAGGCCTCGGCGCCGTCGGCGGCGCTCCGCGCGTTCCATGGATCATAGGCGGCGTGGGCCGTCTTGCCGTGAAACTCCACGATGAAGTCGACGAGCGCCTGGGAGCTGTCGGTGTCGGCACCGGTGTCGTCGGACGGATGCCAGGCAAGACACACGTCGAGGTCGTCGAAGAGCTTCTCACGGGCCATGTAGAGCTTGCCGCCCACCGACTCCTCGGCCGGTGTGCCATAGAGCCGAAGGGTTCCCTTGAGCTTCCCCTGGGTCAGGAGGTCCTTCACCGAGCACGCGGCCCCGGTGGCGGCCGTGCCCAGAAGGTTGTGGCCGCAGCCGTGGCCGGCTCCGCCCGGAGTGATCGCCTCGCGCTCGACCTGAGCCTTCTGCGAGAGCCCGGGCAGGGCATCGTACTCGGCGAGGATCCCGATCACCGGGCTCCCCGTTCCGAACTCGGCCACGAACGCGGTGGGCATGCCGGCGACGCCGCGGCGCACCGTGAACCCCCGGCGCTCGAGAAAGTCGGCGTGCGCCTTACTGGACCGCGCCTCGCGGAGGGCGATCTCCGCCGCCTTCCACACGTCCTGGCTCAGCTCGACGAGCTCGCCGTGATGGGCATCGATCCAGGTCACCGCCTCGCGCTTCAGCGTGTCGGCATCATCGGCCCCCACTCCGGGACCGAAGACGAGAACGCACACGAGGACCAGGGCAGAGGATACCCGCTTCCCGCGGAACGACATTCCAGTGCTCATCAGGGACTCCCTTCCGACTCACGACCTGCGGCTCGCCATGGTAACCGATTCCAGGCGGTTGCAAAGCCTGCGGCGGCCGGGAACAATGAGGCAAAACGACTGGCAAGAGCGCGGAGGACGCCATGAACCGTGATCCCATGACGGGTCGGAGGGGGTTCTTGAAGCTGATGGGTGCCGGGCTGGCCTCGGCCGTAGCCGCGGCCCGGGGCGAGGCGGCTCCCCGGCAGAATGGAGACGAGGACGGGGGTTCGCACCCGCCCACCCGGCCTTCGTCGGGCGGCACCTATGTGGGCGAGCTGGCGGCCCCTCCCCTGGAGAGGGTCCGGGCCGGCCTCATCGGTCTCGGTGCGCGGGGCAGTGGCCATGTGGGGCTCCTCCTCAAGCTGGACGGGGTCGAGATCAAGGCCCTCTGCGACAACCACGAGCCCACCGCCCGCCGGCAGGAGGAGATCTGCCGCGAGGCCGGCCACGACGGGGTCAAGGTCTATGCCGGCGGCGACTACGACTACCGGAACCTCCTCGAGCAGGAAGACCTCGACATCGTGGTCATCTCGACCCCCTGGCACTGGCACGCCCCCATGGCCATCGAGACCATGATGGCGGGCAAGCACGCCTTCGTCGAGGTGCCGATGGCGCTCACCGTCGACGATCTCTGGCGCGTGGTCGACACCGCCGAGAAGACTCGCCGCCACTGCATGATGATGGAGAACGTCTGCTACGGCCGGGAAGAGCTCATGGTGCTCAACATGTGCCGGCACGGTCTCTTCGGAGACCTCCTCCACGGCGAAGGGGCCTACATCCACGATCTGCGCGAGCAGATGAAGGACATCGCCCGGGGCACCGGGAGCTGGCGCACCGATCACCAGGCCACGCGCAACGGCAACCTCTATCCCACCCATGGCCTCGGACCCATCGCCCAGTACATGGGCATCGACCGCACCGAGGACCGCTTCGACACCCTGGTCTCCATGGGCAGCCCCGCCCTCGGCCGCCAGGAGTTTGCCCAGAAGAACTTCCCCGCCTCGCATCTCCGCAACCGCACCCGGTACATCTGTGGCGACCTCAACACGAGCCTCATCGAGACCGAGAAGGGGCGCACCATCATGGTGCAGTACGACACGACCTCACCGCGCCCCTACACCCGCCACAACCTCATCCAGGGAACGCACGGAACCTTCGGCGGCTTCCCCGACCGCATCCACATCGAAGGCAGGACCGAGCCGCACCACTGGGAGGAGGGCGAGGCCCTCGAGGCCTATCACAAGGAGTTCGAGCACCCGCTCTGGAAGCACGTGGGCGAGGTGGCGAAGAAGGCCGGGGGCCACGGCGGCATGGACTTCGTGATGCTGTGGCGCATGGTCTCGTGCCTGCGAGCGGGTGAGCCCCTCGACCAGAACGTCTACGAGGGCGCCTCCTGGAGCGTGGTGTCGCCGCTCTCCGAGAAGAGCGTGGCCAAGGGGGCAAAGCCGGTGCGGTTCCCCGACTTCACCCGGGGAAGGTGGAAGACGACACGGCCCCTGGGGATTGCGGGGGAGTGAGGGGGAAGGGAAGATAACCAGAATTGACAATATTTGACATCCCTCGACAGTCGGGGTAGACTCCTCGGTGCGGCCCATCCTCCCGATGGCACCAACAGGCGACAGCTACCATGAACGTCTCCCTCAACCCGGAGCTCGAGCGCTACGTCCGTGAGAAGGTCGAGAGCGGCCTCTACAGCTCGGCGAGCGAGGTCATTCGCGAGGCCCTGCGGCTCCTTCTGGATCAGGAACTCCTGCGCCAGCAGCACCTCGACCGGCTTCGCCAGGACATCGAGATCGGTCTCGCAGAGGCACGGCAGGGCAAACTCGTCGATGGACGGAAGGTGCGCAAGGACGTCGACGAGGCACTGGCTCGGAAGTCGCGGCAGGGGGCAAAGAAGCGCCCGTCACGATGAGCCGATTCGCTCTCACCCGGAGAGCCGCCACCGATCTCGAGGAGATCGTCCTCCACGTGGCCGACGACAATCTCGGTGCGGCGTACCAACTCCGCGACAGGTTCTTCGACCTCTTCGATCGACTGGCCCGCATGCCGCTCATGGGCCACCTTCGCCCCGATCTCACTCCGGAGCCGGTGCGCTTCTCCCCCTTGCAGACGTACCTGGTCATCTACCGCCCTGTGGAAGACGGAGCGGAAATCCTCCGGGTGCTGAGTGGGTACCGCGATGTTGCCGCACTCCTCGGCCACCCCCGGAAGGAGTGAGCGTCCCATCCGGTTCGGCAAGGGAGCTCAGTCTCGCCGGTAGAGCTCGCCGCCGAAGACGAACCCGGCGATCCGCGACGTGAAATCCCCCATCGCGTCGCGCTCGAAGACGATCCGGAACTCGGTACCGTTCGGGGGATCGTAGTAGGGGCAGTCGGGCCCGGTCCGCAGAAGACCATTTTGCAGGTCGGGCTCGAGTCCCCAGCTCACGCCGGCGGTGTTGGCCCAGCGAAGATCGCCCGACGGGAACGCGAGCTCGATGTTGCCGATGTGCCAGGGATTCTCGACCGGCTCGCGGCGATAGGTCCCGATCACCCGGTTGATGGTGAGCTCGTCGTAGGGGGCGCCGACGGTCGCATAGCGCAGGCCGACGTGGAGAGGGGGATCGGCGTTCCTGAGCCGCTTCACCAGGGACTCGTGGAAGTAGTCGGACTCGTAGATTCCCACGAAGTCCGCGGGCCAGGTGCCGCGATCGAACCACTGGTGGGGCGTCACCTCGAGACCGAACTCCGGATAGGTGCGGAAGAGGTGGTGGAAGAACTCGTGCTGGAGCCACTGGGGGAGGTAGACCCGGCGCTCCACGTCGGAGTAGGCACCCCGGCCGAGATGCGGCGGCTTGCGCACGATCCAGCGATCGTCGATGAGGAAGGCCGGCGAGGCCGACGCGGGCCCGGTGGCCATGCCGCCGGTGATGAACTCCGCGTTCGCGAAGTCGGGATGCTGCTCCGGCACGTGCGACGGATAGAGGACCCACCACCAGTCGGTGCGCTCGCGGACAGCATCGGTAACGTCGGCCCACACCTCGGCGAGGCTGTCCATGCTCGCGATGTAGCCGCCTCCGGGAAGGACGTGCGCGCTGACGGACACCCGCGTGGCCGGAAGCTCGAGGATGCGGACCTCGACGCCGAGCTTTCCCCGGGTCATGGCCAGGGTGTACTCGCGGAAGAGACGCAGCGACTCGTGCACGGCGTGGTAGTCGTTTTCGGGCACCCTCTCATCGAGGGTGTGGAGCACGAACGCTCCGGTACCCTGCTGGAGCTCCTGGACGGTACGCGGCTGGATTCCCGACGACTGGCCCACGACGACCACGGTGAGCCGCGCCGTCCGTTGCGGTGCGGTCACCCGGAGACCCGTGTCTCGACCTCCTGGTTCCGCGAGTCCGGCGGAGAGGCTTTCCCGCAGGCGCCAGGCGGTGATGTCGGTCAGCATGCGCAGGGCGTAGTAACAGGGCGGCGTGCCGAGAAAGATGTCGAAGGGGCGCCGCGGGAGGCTGCCCCAGTCGGCTCCGCCTTCGGGATGCTCGGCCCAGAGAGCCTCGAGGAGCTGGCGCGCGCCGAGGGGGTCGCCGGCGAAGTACAGCTCCTCTGCCTGCAGAAATGTCCGCAGGGCATCCCGGTAGTGCTGCGAGAAGTTCTCGAGGCCGTACGGCCGCAGGAACTCCGGCTCCACGTCCTCGACCTGGGCCCGAGCGGGCGCAGGCATTACGAGGGCGAGGAGGAGGAGACAGAGGAGATAGGAGTGGGCGGGTCGCGGTCGGGTGGCGCTCATGGCGTCAGTATACCCGGAGGGGGGAAATGCTCGATAGACGACTTCTGGTCCGAGGGGAGCGTTTCGCGACGCTCGAGGGCAGATCCCGGGTCTTTCTTACCGGGTTGCGGTGCAACCGGCCCAGCGGTTAGACTCGACGCCAGGAGATCTGTAAATGACCGCCAAGGAGACCTCGGGACTGCGTTCAGCGCTTTCTTCGCCCCCTGAGCGAGGCGATGGAATTCCCGTCATCCTCCGGACAGCAACCGTCTTCGTCGCCCTTGCTCTCTGCGCATCCCCCCTGCGTGCGGCCCCCACCGAACTCTCCATCACCACCCTGATCCTGGAAGGCAACAACATCCCGGGCCTGGGCCAGGTCACCGCCATCAAGGGCGTCGAGTTTGGCCGGTCCGGCGAATGGACCATCCATCTCGAGATCGACGATGGAGGCGGAACCCGTCGATCCCTCCTTCTCGATTCCGAGCGCCTCCTGGTCGCCGAAGGCTCTCCGGTCTCCCAGCCACCCGGGGCCACGGTCCGCTCGATCAGTTCCTTCGATGTCTCCTGCGACCCCGGGCGCGCCTGGATCGTATCGCTGGACGGCACCTCCGGACCCTCGGACGACTCGGGCCTTTACTTCGAGAACGCGCTGGTGATCCAGGAAGGCTCCCTCTCCACCGCACCCGAGCTCGCCGGGTCGAGCTACAGGGGGTTCGAAACCCTGCGGATCTCGAGCGGGGGCCGCGTGGTCTTCGTGGCCAGCGTCCAGGATCCCGCCATGACTTCCGGGCGAGCGCTGGTCCTGGCCAGCGTCGATTCCGGCGGGACCCTGATCGGAGAATCGTCACGCCTGAGAAGCGGGAGCACCCTTCCCGGCCAGGTCGATTCCCTCCGGGACCTGGACAGAGGACCTCACTCCGTCTCCATCGACCACCTGGGCTCCGTCCTGGTGGCGGCCCAGCTCGACGTGGAGGTCGCCTTCGACGAGATCGTCGTACTCGATGGCGAGATCATCGCCCGCGAGGGGTTTCCCGCCCCGGTCACGGGGAGATCCTGGGAGAAGCTGGCCGAGAGTCGTGTCGACCTGGCGGGACCGGCCGGTCACGTGTTCTCAGGCGTCCTGGACGGGAACGATGAGGTGATCGTCCGGAACGGCACGGCGGCGGTGATGACCGGCGATTCACCCGTCGACATCGCTCCCTTCACGATCACCGGCCTGGGGAACGACACCCCGGTGCTGATCGACTCCCTGGGCGAGGTTCTCTGGTATGGCCAGTGGAACGACCCCGACGCCTCGCTGGACACGGGCCTCTTCCTGGACGGCAATCTCCTCGTGCAGGAGGGGCAGACCACGGTAGACGGCAGATCCGTGTCGATCCTGCCGGATCGGGCCCGAGCCTTCGCCATCAGCCCGGACGGCAGCGAGATCCTATTCCGGGCCATCGTCGACGGCAACCGGGATGGCGTGTTCCTGCTCACTCGCCCCGTCCCTTATGCTGTCGAGGCTCCCGATCCCGGTCAGGCCGGCCAGGAGAACACGCTACGGGTCACCGGCGCCTGCCCCGGCGCCCGCACCTTCTTCGTGGCCGGGATCCGGCGCGGAAACAGGGCCATCCCGGGCTGCAGCGGCCTGAGCCTCGGAATCGAGGTCGATCCCGCCAACCGGAGCCGGCATCTGCTGGGCGCGGCGACCGGCGACTGCCTGGGAGAGGCGGAACTCGTCTCGAGGTTTCCCGGCCAGGCAAGCGGGAGAACCGTCTTCTTCCAGGCCGTGGAGGCCTCGACCTGCCGGGTGACGGACGTGGTCGAGTTCACGTTCCCCTGAGAGAACCCTGCCGCCGAGGCCTAGGGAAAGGTGTGCCGCACCAGGTTCGAGACCTTGCAGGGATCGGTCTGGTACTGGACGAGCTGGAACAGCACTGTCCTGCCGCTGGCGATCACCGGCACGTTCAGGTTGATCTGCCCCTTCCCGGTCATGTCGGGCATCACCGACCGCACCGCCTCGCGCCGGGGATCGGCGATGGCCACCGAGAGCCCGTCGCAGCCGGGAATCGTGGTCGAGCCGTTCCGCAGCCCCGCCACCAGGAACACCCGGAACGCCGGCACTGCCCCGCTGAAGCGGAAGGCGTTCACGGCGGAAGCGGTGCCGGGATCGGGGGGATGGAGGAAGAGCGCGCGGCATGGGAGATTCTCGTCGGCGTCGAGCTGGGGAAGATCTTCGCCGAGCTTGGTATGGCCCTCGAAGGGCGGAGTCAGGTCGTACGGAGCCATGGCGGAAACCGCGGCCGCGATCTCGATCTCGTCGCCACACGCGTCAGCCCTGACGATCGTGAACGGGAAGTCCTCATTCCCCTCCGTGTCGACAAAGAGGCTTCCCTGGAGGGGCCCTGGGACATCCCCACCCCCTCCCAGACGAAATCGCACGCAGGAGCCCATGATGGGATTCGCGGACACAGTTACCACGCACTCGCTGGCCACCGACCGCGGACCATCGATGGGATCGTGAACCTGCAGAACGTTGCCGGGAAGAGCCGGGTTGACGGTGATGGGGTCCAACGAACGGAGCTCGCTGGTCACCGAGCACACGAGATCGTAGATCGTCTCGCCGCCTCCCGAGGTGGAACTGAGATGACGAAGCTCGCAGCTCACGTGGGGGTAGAACTGGGCGGTTGGCAGGGCATTGATGATCGTGTGTGCACGCGACTGTCCGGAGTCCTGCCCCAAGAAAGAGCCGTTCTGGTTGCTGGGTGCGAAGGGACTGTAGTAGAAGAAGGTTTCCGTGGTCTCCCCCGGTTGCAGCACGGGACCGCTGATGATCAAGTTAAAGAAGGAGCTCCCGGCCGGGATGATGGCAAAGTTGAAGGGAATGAGTCCACCTTGCTCCAGGGTCGAGCCGTACTCGGTGACGTAGACACCGGAACGAGCCACGGTGACGATGGCCTCGTCAATGATCGAGGTGCACAGAGGAAGAGAGAGGTTGACGGAGTTGATGAGCGCCCCCCCCTCGATGGCGTCATCCCCCTCGTCATTGATGATGCGGAACGCATAGATCCAGTTGCCGTCTCGATCCGAGTCGAGGTTCGCCACTACGCTGACCCCGGGATCGAGCGTGTTGGGCCGGAACTGGCCCCCCACGAAGGAAAAGGATCCGCTGAACGGCGAGGGAGGAGGAATGTCCTCGGGCCCTCCGAAGGCGGCACAGATGATCGTGCCATCCAGAGAATGGTTGACCCCCGCACCGTTCCATCGCACGATCTGGAGCTTCCCGATCAGCGGGGGCGTGTCGGTGGCGGTATCGGCCCGAGCCGCGACCGGGGGCAGAGCCCAGACCAGGCCGAGCAGGAGAGCGCACCCGGGAAGCATCGACTTCGTTCTCGAGATCAAGGTCATGACGCGATCCTCTCGTTGCCGCCCGGAGAGGTCCCATGGCGGCCTGTCCGGAGCCCGTGGTGAGGCGATCCCCCCGGAGGCAGACCCTTCACCGGTGTGTTCAAGATAGACGGATCCCGAGGCCATCTGCCCGGGATTCTCGGCCTGGCCCTCTCCGAAGACGAAAAGCCGGTCACAAAACTAATAAAACACTAACACGAAGACCTTTGGGCACGATCGGATCTCCTCACGGCTTCCGGGGTTGATCCCTTGACGGTTTCGGGCGAAGCAGGGAGTCTGGGGGCAGGTGAGAACCCCTGAGCCTCGGGAGAAGAACGGCCCTCATGAAGCTCACTCGACCGCCCCTACCGGCCCTGTCCCTGGCGACGCTGCTCACGGGACTCGTCTTGTCACTTCCAGGCTGCGGCGCCACCGTCGCGGGAATCGCGGCCGCGGTGAGCAGTTCCGGGAGCAGCGGCGGGAGCGGGGCCAGCAACAGCCCTCCCAAGGTCACCCTGTCGGACCTGGCCATCTTCACCAACCAGGACCGATCACGGGGAATCCCCATTCCCTTCACCGTCGATGACGATGAGAGCGAAGTGGTCGACGTCATCTTCCAGTGGCGGCTGGCCAGCGAGCCCGAGTACGTGGACCTGCGGCCTCCGGCCGCCCAGGCGGCGGCAATCCCCCTCGATCAGGTCGGGGCCCGGCAGCTCCGCGACCATCTCCGCAACGCGGACGTCGAGGCGCTGCAGATCTGCACCGAGATCCCGCTTGCCTTCAAGGGGATGGTCTCTCTTCGGCCAGGCAGCACGGATACGGTGCGGTTGCCCGAGCTTGCCGGAAGCGCCGCCGTGCTGGTGGAGAGGCTCTCCGATGGAAGAGGCCGGGTAACGGGCTCTCTCGAGCTCCTTCGCGAGTCGAACATCCCCGCTCCCATCACCTCCACCTGGACCGGAGGCGGCGTCGAGAGTCCCGTCGCCTGCCTTCCCGAGGGAGACGGAACTCTTGCGCTGGTCCTGGAGTCCCGGGGACGAATCTGGCGACTCCGGCGACTCCTGCTCGCCACCGGACAGGACAGCTCACCTGACCGCCGCGACCTCGGGACCCTGGCCAGCGGCAATGGACGAGCCACGGCCCTCGCCGTGGAATCCTCGGGGGAGACCGCCCTCGTGGCCCTGACCTTCGACGAGGCGCGTTGGGAGATCCGTCGGGTGGAGCTCGCCCCCTCGACGCAAGAAGGCGACCTCGTGCTGGCATCGGATCAGGACGACGGGAGCGCAAGACCGCTGGTCGTCCGCGATCTCCTCTCCACCTCCGATGGTGCCGTGTTCCTGACCGTGCAGAGCTCGGTGGTCCGGCTGGTCATGGCTCCGGGCCATGCCCCCCGCCTGGTTCCCATCCTGTCTCCGCAAGCGGGCTTTCTCGGTACCCCCTGGGGAATCGTATCCCATCCCGCGCGACCGGGCACCGTTCTGATCGCCGACACGGGCGGCGACCGGCTCCTGGAGATCGATCCCCTGAACCGGGAGCTCCGCGTGGTGAACCTCGCGCAACCTGTGCGGAGACCTCGAACCCTCGCCGCACCAGGCAGTAGCTCCGATATTCTGGTACAGGGAGAGGACGAGGCCGGTGTGCCGGCCCTGTTCCGGGTGAACCTGGGATCGGGCCAGTTAAGCACCTTGGTTCCTCCCGGCACAGGCTTTCTTTCCGGCCTGGAGGGTGGGATCGCGACCGGACGCGATGGTCTTGTGATCGCTTGCCTCACGTCGCTGGACGAGCTGGCCGTGGGCGGTGGAGTCGAGCAGGTGCACCGGATCCGCGACGAAGCGCTTGACTACGACCCGGGCCGCCAGAGCATCCGTGTCGAAGGCGGCTTCGAACCTGCGCTGCGTCCGTCCCAGCCCTGGCGGATACGCCGGACGGTGACCCGGCTCACCGCCACTCCGGAAGGAACCAGGAGGACCTTCCTCTGGGACAGTCAAGACGTGGGAGGTCAAGCTTCCGTGTTCCTGCGCGCCATCGCGCTGGACTCCGTCGCGGTCGGGTCAGCGGGGGACACCGCGAGCTCAGGACTTCCCAAGGAGATCGGTTCCACATCTCCCGAGGACTTCGAGGCTATCTCCGGGCTCGCCGCCTCCGGTGTCGCCACCTGCGGCTTTGCCGACATGGATTCCGACGGGATCGCCGACCTCGTGGCATCCCACGGCGCCAGCAACACGATTCGCTTCTTCCGGGGATCCCGGGGACTGAAGCAGGAGTTTCCCCCTCTCCTGCTCGATTCCGCCCCCACCCACGTGGCCACGGGTGATCTCGACGGTGACGGGCGGATCGACGTCGTGGTCTGTCTCGAGGCGCTGGACCGGATCGATGTCTTTTTCAACGAGTCGTTCGACGAGACCGAGACGCGGTTCGATTCCGTCGAGCTCGCCTTGGACCCGAGCTCCGGACCGTCCTTCGTATCCGTCGCCGATCTCGATGCGGATGGCCTCCTGGACCTCGTCTCGGCCAGCACCCGAAGCTCGAGGATCGGGGTCCATCACCAGAGGCCCGGACGTCAGTTCGAGCAGACCGAGAGCCTTGGAGACCCCGTGGCGACCCGGGAACCGGTCTGGATCCAGGCCGCCGATATCGACCTCGACGGCAGGATCGACCTGGCTGTCGCCAGTCGCGGAGCCTTCGATCCCGGGCCGCCGCCTTCTCTCGTGTCGGGTCTGGTGACCATCTTCTGGCAGTCGGCCCGGGGAAGCTACTCCGACGCTCTGAGAACCGACCTTCGCCCCGGTGCCGCTGGATCCTCGCCCGAGTCACTCGCCGTGGTCAGCTCGGACGTCGACCTCGATGGTGACCCCGACCTCATCGTGGCCGAAGGGCGCAGCGATCGTCTTCATTTGTTCCTTCAGGAAGATTCTCGGGAGTTCCGGAGCGGTCCCGAGCTGACGCTCGGGGCTCCGGAGCGGATGCTCCAGCCGGTCTCGCTCACGATCCTCGACTTCGATGGAGATTCCATTCCGGACGTGCTCAGCACGAACTCACGAAGCAACAACATCGCCTGCTTCTCGGGAAGCAGGATCCTGGGCATCCTGCGCACCCCAAACTCTCTCGAGTCCCTCTCGCCCCGCTTGCTGGGTAGCCCCGCGGTGACCCCGACCGCTCTCTTCCTGGCGGGTCAGGATGTCAATGGGGACGGCCGCACCGATCTCGCCATCGTGAACGGCGCCGGCAACAATGCGCTGACCGTCCTGCGCCAGCCCCAGGTGAGGTTCTCCGGGAGTCCGTCGACCGTCCTCCGAAGCCAGGCCTCCATCGACACCCCCGAGTGCCTGGCCGCGGCGGATCTGGATGGGGATGGAGATCTCGACATGCTCTCGGCCAACTCGGCCAGCCGCAACGCCGCCATCTTCTTCCAGGTCAGCCCGCGTCTCTTTCTTCCCGCTCCCACCACCCTGGAAGGCATCGACCGGCCGGCGGCGGCGCTGGCGCTCGATCTCGACGGCGACGCTCTTCTGGATCTCGCCACCGCCAATACTGGCAGCAGTGATCTGGCCGTGTTCCTGCAGAGATCTTCCGGAGTTTTTGACAGCCGCACTCTCCTCGGCGATCCCGAGATCACCAGGTCGCCGGTGGCTCTCGTCGCCGGCGACATCGACGGTAACTCCCTTCCCGACCTGATCTCGGCCAACTCGGCCGGCAATGACCTGACCATCTTCTGGCAGGAGACTCCCGGTACCTTCTCACCAGATCCGAGGGTACTGGCCGACTCCCGACTCCAGGTGCCATTCGTGGTCCGGATCGGAGACGTGAACCTCGACGGTCACCTCGATGTCGTGGCCGGCTATCGTGGAGATCTGGGGGATGGTCGCGGCATCGGTATCTTCATCCGGGACGGCACCTCGCCCCGGAGTCTTCTCGATCCACTCATCCTCGAGGACGGTTTCGAGGTGCAGGATCTGGCCGTTGCGGACATCGACCGTGATGGGCTCCCGGATATCGCGGTGGCAGGCCGTGGCATTCCCCTGCGGGTTCTCTTCCAGTCCCCGGATCGCGACCTGACCTTCCGGGCGGCGCCCCTCGATCGGTGCGGCTGCCTGCAAAACGACGTCGAGTCCATTGCCCTCTGTGACGTGGATGACGACGGCGATCTCGATATCGTGGGGACGGACTCCATCGACAGGAAGGTCGTCGTGCTGCTCCAGACTCTCCGGGGCGTCTTTGATGAGATGCCCCCCCAGTCGATGAATCTGGCTCCACGGTTTCTCACGGCAAGCGATGTCGACGGCGACGGCGACCTGGACCTTCTCCTGGCACTGGGTGACACGTTGCAGGTCCTCTACGGAGACCGGTAGCCTCCCTCTCTCCCCGGAATCTCCTTCAGCTCCCCGGAGCCGGCCCCGGGGCGCTGGCGTCACACAGGCCCCTACGCGAGCAGATCGAGGATCGTCCCCACCATCTCGTCGGATTTCTTCACCGCCGCCGTCGCCGCCTCGACCCCGAGGGAGGCCTGCTTCAGCTCGATGATGTCCTCGACGTTCAGACTCCCCGAGGCAATGCGCGTGGCGGCCCCCTCGAACCGCGCCTTCTGCGCGGAAAGGCCCTCGAGGGGCGAGTGGGAGCTACACGAGCTGCAGGATGAGATGCCGTCGACCATGGGGGACTCTTTCTTGTCCTCTATTATAGCCCCCTTTCTCCCGCTCTGGAGTGTGTCCGGGGCCTCTTCTCTCCCCAACACATTCCATGCCACTCTCCTCTCTTCTTCCCTCCCGTCTTCCTCCCTCCCCTTTGCAGCGGCAACCGCTTCGGCTTGCCGCTGCTCTTCCTTCGTGCCCTTCTCTTCCCCTCGTGCTCTTCGTGTCGAAAAGAGCCCCTCGCCCACGACCCGGGCCGACTTCTACCGCGAGCCACGTCGCCGGCTCCAGGTGTTAACAAGTGTGCCTGGCACCGTTCTTAACACCCGCGACCCGGCCGCCTTCTACCGCGAGCCCGCCATCACCCCCAGCAGCACCAGATCCTCGATGCGCCGGACGATCCTCTCCCCCGCCTCGCGGGCCGGGCAGAGGCCTCGCTCGTAGCGATAGATCGGCAGGTCGTACTCGGTCTCGGGCAGGAGGTATCCCAGCTCGTCATTGGCGAGCCCAACCAGCATCACCGGCCCCGGCCCCGCGAGATGCTTGATGCGAAGACCGAGATCGGGGGTGATCTCCCCGGGAACGGTGGCCACGGAGAGGTCACCGATGCGCCAGAGGTTCACCTCGGTGCGCAGGTAGCCGGAATAGAGCTCTCGCTCGAGGAGCGCCATCCAGCGGGCCACGTCGTAGCGGAAGTTGCGGCTCTTGATGTAGAGGGGAGCGTGCCAGACCTCGAGCTCGGGAGAAGACGAGTACTCCCTCTCGATGCCGCGCACGGCGGAGACCGCCAGCTCGCCGAGCTCGGCTCCCACGCGTTCGCACTCCCTCCACTCCACCACCGGGTCCGCGGGCTCGGGCCTCTCCACGTCCGGGGTGACGAGCCCGCCGACGGCTCCCGATACGTAGATCCCGACCCCCCCGAGGCTCTCCTCCACCCTCTTCACCGTCATGTGAGGAAAGTCGGCGGTGATGAGGTGGTTGTCACGACCCAGCACCTCGGGATGACACCCGAGCTCGACCAGGGTGGCGATGGTCTCGCCACCTCCTCTCTCGCGCACGTGGAGCACCACGACCTGGCGATCGACCATGCCGGGACGGCGCAGGTTCTTGATCAGCCCGTTCTCGGGGGCGAGGACGACTCCCGCCGCCACCTCGGCCTCGCGCAGCCCGGCGCGGGCCCTCTGCAGCGCCTCGAGGATTCCCGCCTCGACCTTTTTCATCACCTCGGAGTCGATGCCGGAGAAGAGCGGCGGCAGCCCCCAGAAACCCATGGTGTCGGGACCGTTGTGATTGTGGGTCGAGGCGATGATCACGTGGCGCGGGTCGAACCCCTCCATCTTTTCCTGGATCTTCCGGATCTCGCCGTACTGGAGCCCCACGAGGTCGACGGCCACCAGCGCCAGCTCGAGGCCGCCCCTCTCGAGGACGATGGCTCGCGCATAGAGAGGGTCGTGCACGCCGTGGCTCTTGCGCAGCGGGCCATATCCCCCCATCCAGACGACGTCCTCCGGAGTGATCTCGACGGCGGCGGCTCCCGCGTGGAGGGGCGCGCTCGCTCCAGACGCATGGTGGACCGGCACCTCGTCGGGAAAGGAAGGCCGGAACAGGGAGCAGCCCGAGAGACCGGAAAAGAGAACGATCCAGACGAGATGCAGAACGGGGGTCGATCGCCGCATGGGTCCCTCCAACCGCCATGGCCCGAACGGGTCCGCCCTGGTGAATCATCCAGGCCTTGGGTGCGAGGACCCAGTGTAGCTCCCCTGGCCGAGGCTACTCCCTCTTCAGCACGAAGTCGTGAGTCACCTTCAGTCCCCGCCCATCGCGCTCGACCACGAGGATGGGAAAGCCGTGCCGGAGGGCATTCTCGCGCTGAGCCTCGTCGAGGCGAGGATCGTCCTCGAAGAAGAGCTGGGTGGTGATCGGCCGGAAGCCCTCGGCCTCGACCTCGACGTGGAGATGCCGGGGAATCGAGAGCTCCTCGTACCCCCCCGGGCGGATGGTGCCAATGAAGTAGCGACCGTTCTCCGCCGTTCGCACGTAGCCGAAGAGCCGGGAACGTCCCTCGTCCATGGCCTTCTCCTCGGTGTACCGGCCGGTGGCATCGGTCTGGAACACGTGGAGGAGCGCTCCTTCCACCGGCTCTCCCGACGCGTCCCGCACCCAGCCGCTCAGGTTGAGGGACTCCCCGGGCTCGTCGGGTCCGACCAGCGAGATCCAGGGGACGGCGTTCTCGCGGACGAGCGCACGGAACCGCGGATCCCCGTGGAGGAACATGAGCACGGGGTCTCCGAGGATGTCGTCGATGCTCGCCCGGCGCGCGACCAGAGCCCGCCCGATCTCGGGGAGAAGCGTGCCGGGATCGAGGTCCGGGCCGTCGCCTTCCTTCCCGGATCGCCTCCAGGAAAGAGAGGCCCCGCACTTCTCCGCGGCGCGCTCGGCAATCCGGGGCCCGAAGAGCGAGGCCACCTGGGCCACGAGCACCTCACGCAGGAGCCCGGGGGTACCATCGGTGGTGACGAGCCCCTCGTCGCGAACGACAGCAGTCTTGGGCACGACCATGACGTCCGGGTGCTCCCTCTCCAGCCGGCCGAGCGCCTCCTCGGTCGTCGTCGCTCGCATCACATCCAGGGCCCCCGCCCGCGCCAGAAGGAGAGCTCCCTCGCCGGATCCCATTGCCGTCTCCGACCGGCTCCAGGCTCCTCGCATCCAGCCATCGATCGTATCCGAACCGTTCCCCACCGTTCCTCCGGGCACGAGCAAGAGGTCGGCGCGCGGCGCCTCCGCCGCAGCGTGATCGGGAACGACGGGAGGCCCGTCCTGCACCGTGACCGGCTCCCTCGACGCCGCCACCGTGAAGACGGAGAAGGCCTCACGCCCCCCCACCTTCACCGCAGCGAGGAGCCGGGATGCCACCTCGATGTCCCGGAAGCTTGCCCCGGAATAGAGGACGATGGCCACGGTCCTGGGCTGGAATCGCACGAAGGTCATGCGGCAGGTCGAGCACCGCCCCTCCCCCGAGGGACGGAGCTCGTCGTGGCAGTCGGAGCGGCAGGGGGAGCAGATCCAGACAGATTCCCGCTCCGGAGCCTGCTCCTGGCCCTCCGCCATCCACGGCACACCAGGAATCAGGGCCAGCGCGAGAGCGATCACACCGAGTCGACAGGACAGGCCATTCATGGCGGACCTCCGGGAAGCAGTTCCAGACAGACCTACGGACGTGAGGCCCGACGAGCAGGCTCTTGCCCCGCGGCGCTCGAGCTCCCGCATCGGCTCTCCCCCGTCGATTGGATTCACCACCGCTCCGCCAGAAAGACCCTCAAATCCCCACGAGCTCCGATCTTACATCGAGAAATCTCGAGATCCCCCCGATGTCGCGCCACCGCCACGCTCGCGACCCTTGCCGGTCGTTCCCGACCCTCCCGCCCGAAGGGAGGCTCCGGCCACGGATTTCCTCGCCCTGCGTCAACTCCGAGATCTGCCAGGAGATGCAGATGGGCTCGGTCTCTCGCCTCCGCCTCGGCCCCTGTGAGAGGAACGGTCGTTGCATCGGAGAGGGCGGAGCACCGTGCATTTCAGGCACAGGGCCTGATCTGCTCGCCAAGGAAGACCTGGAAGTTAGAGAGGTATAAACCCAATGAAGCCTGGAATCACTCGTGGACTCGCTGCGCTCGTCGCTACCGTCGGAATCACCGCGGGCAGCGCGATGGCCCAGCCTCTCCACCTGCAGCCGGCGAGTGTGCTGGTCTTTCCGCTCTTCGACTCACGCCCAGCCACCGCCACCATCCTGAACGTCACGAACACCAACGAGAACCGCGTCAGCTGCAATAACGGCTTCCGTCAGGGAGACGTTCTTCTGCACTACGTCTACGTCGGCCTCGACACCCAAGACCCGAACGCCGTGTGCCTCGAGTTCGATCGCTTCGAGCCGCTCACCCCGGCCGACACGATCACCGTTCTCGCCAGCGAGCACAACCCGGAGGGAGCCGCCGGTTTCCTCGTGGTCTCGTCCCTGGATCCGGAGTCGGCACAGCTCATCGACTTCGACTTCCTCATCGGGTCGGCCTATGTCGCCAACTCGAGCCTGGACATCATGTGGTCCTACACGCCCGCGCCTTTCCAGGCCGTGGCCGCTTCGCCCGTGTCCACCGACAACTGTGGCCGCGACGTCATCGTGGCCGGCACGAGCCCGATTCGCTTCGACGGCACCGACTACGCCACCTTCCCGGACAAGCTGTTCATCGATAGCTTCTTCCAGGAGAAGAACGGCATCTTCAGCAACCGTCTGACCCTCATGTCGACCCATGGCCAGGACTACATCAACGAGCTCGACGTCTTCATGTTCGACAACGAGGAGGACAAGTTCAGCCGCACGTTCAAGTTCACCTGCTGGACGAGCGTGAAAATGTCCGACATCTCCTCGGTCGCCAAGAACCTCGGCGGCAGCGACGAGTTCCGCGTCGGCAAGAAGGCCCCGATCATGACCGGCTGGGCCATCCTGGATGGTCGCCGCGTCCTCGATCGCGCCGGAAACCTGGTCGAGAACGACCCGGACATCCTCGGCGTCTTCACCCAGACGATCCTCGGCGCCCCCAAGAAGGGTGCCCTCAACCTGAACGCCGGCCACATGCTCCACTACACCGGCTCGCAGAACGCCGTTCTGTTCGACTAGATCTCGATCGATTTCTGACGATCACGGAATCATGACAGGAGCCGGGACCTCTGGTCCCGGCTCCTTCCGCATTCCCCCGGCGCCCCCCGCGGTCCCCTACCGCTCTTCTTCTCGCACGAGGCGGAGTTTCCGCGACGGGAGGGCAAGCTCCACCGCGTTCCCCGATTCCTCCACGGTGGCCACGAGAAGGGCGGCCCCCGGATGGAACGCCACCAGACGCCCATCCGCCGCGGGCTGGAACCGGGTCAGAGACGGTGTGCGGAGCTCGGGCATCCTCCCGCGAATCCTCTTGCCCTGCCACATGTAGGCCATGACCCAGTCCTCCTTCTCGTGGTGGAAGCGCACCACGGTGATCGGAAATCCCCCTCTCCCGTCGAGATAGCTCCCGACCACCGAGAACCCCGTCCGCTTTCCCTGGATGCTCTCCCGGAAACCCTTGCTGTCGAGGTGTCCCTCTTCGACCTCGGCCGCGGTGGTCCCCTCCTCGTAGAGGGCGGCGAGTGCCGTGAAGTCTCCCTTCTCGGCCGTCTCGAGAGCGGAGGCGAGGGCCGCATCGAGCCGGGCATAGGAGTCGAGATCCGAGGGGGAGACGCCATGGACGAGCGCGACGGCACCGGGATCCGCCGGCTCGATGCGGACCCCATCTCCCTCGTGAGACACCCGGAAGGCCGCCCCCGTCTCGTGCCGGTAGATCCCGTCCCGGATCTTCGCCGGAGGCGCGTGACGCGACACGGCGGGAGGGAGCTCGATTCTCTTGCCGACGGCCACCGCGAGCAGCGCCTCGGCCACGAACCAGGCCCCGTAGCCGGAGGTCGAGCTGCAGGCGTAGACGGTGATCCCCTCCTCGGGAAGGTGGTGGAGATCGGCGGAGAAGATCCCGTTGCCTCCGTTGTGCCAGACGTCCCGGGTTCCCGCGGGCGAATCCTGGATGGACCAGCCGTAGCCGTAGAAGCTCCGGCCACCCCCCTCGTCGACGTGCGGAGTGAACATCCTCTCGACGGACGCCTTCGGAACCACCTTCCCGCTGGCCAGCGCCTCCGTCCATTTCACCATGTCGGATGGAGTCGAGTGGATGCCGCCGTTGCCCCGGAGGGTCCAGCTCGGCCCGTCGGCAAGAAAGGGGCGATCGAGGATCGTGCCCCAGAGGACATCATCCCGGTAGCCCCGGGCCAGCCTCTCGCTCGGATATTTCGGCAGGAGGTATCCCGTGTCCTTCATGCCGACGGGAAGAAACAGCTTCTCGCGCAGAAAGGTCTCGTAGCCCATTCCGCTCAGCTTCTCCACGATGATGGCAAGAAGGCTGTAACCGGTGTTGGAGTACTCGTAGCCCGTTCCCGGACGGAAGAGAAGGTTGCTCCCGAGGGCGAGCTCGACCATCTCCTCGGCGGTGACGAGGTCGAAGTCGCCACGCTCAACCTCGCCCAGACCCGAGGAGTGGGTGAGGAGGTGGTGCAGGGTGATCTGGCGCATGCTCCGCGGCACGCCCTCGAAGTACTTGGAGAGAAGATCGTCGAAGGAGAGCTTTCCCTCCGACTCGAGAAGCGTGATGGCGGCGGCGGTGAACTGCTTGGTGATCGAGCCGATGGTGGCGATCGTGTCCACGGTGAAGGGCCTCTCCGCCTCGCGGTCGGCAAGACCGGCCGCCCCCGAGTAGAGGACCTCTCCTTTCCGCGAGACCATCGCCGCCCCCGTGTACCCGAAGGCGGCGTGACGCTCGACGACCTCCGACAGGGCCTTCCGCAGCTCCTCATCCTTTCCCTGCGCCGGCCGGGCGAATCCCGCCACCCCCGGCAGCAGTGCGGCGACCAAGATGAAACTCCATCTCCCCACCATCCCGTTCGTACCCATTTCCAAGCCTCCTTTTCGTGGCCATGATGCCTTCGACTATTGCCATCGACATCGACTATACGTATAATCAACGGACGACCGGAACCGGAATCCAGAAAAAAGGTGGGACCCCCGACCATGCACTCCCGCGCCGATGATGGACGGCCCGAGGAGCTCTCCTCCCTCGAGCTCGCGGTCATGAGCCTCGTGTGGGAGCTCGGCGAGTGCGCCTCCAGCGACGTCGTCCAGGCCTTCCGGGAGAGGGTACGCCCCCTCGCGCCGACCACGATCCGCACCGTGCTCTCCCACATCGAGAAGAAGGGGTATCTCGAGAGGGTGCCCAGCGTCGATCGCACCCTGCGCTATCGCCCCGTGGTCACCCGCGACAAGGTGGCTCGCCGCTCGCTCCGGCGACTCGTCGAGACCCTCTTCCAGGGAAAGGCCACCAGCGCGGTCTCGTCGCTCATCGGTGACGAACCGCTCGACGCCGAGGACATCGAGGAGATCCGCACCCTTCTCGATCGCAACGACGCCGCGCGCAAACGCTCGCCCTCCGGGAAGAAAAGGAGCCGATCGTGAACGCGAGCCTTCTCCTGGGTCGGATCCTCGTGGCGAGCGTGGAGCTGGGCGTGCTCTTCGTGCTCGTCACCCTGCTGACCCGAAGGCTGACGAGGCTTGGCCCCCGGGCTCGATCCCTCCTCTGGATCGTGGTGCTCGCCCGCCCGCTGCTCACGCTCACGGGCGCGACCCTGGTTCCCTTCGCCGTTCTCGACTCTCCGCACCCGGAGATCCGGCAAGAAAGCTTCCTCCGGATCACCGAGGATGTCGCCCCGGACGAGGAGCGCGTCCTGGTGAGAGAGGAACGCATCACGAGCTCGTCCCCGGTCTCCTTCGCGTCGATCCTGGTCGGAGCCTGGGCCTGTGGAGCGCTGCTCTTCCTCGTCCGGGCGGTCTCGGCCCGGATCCTCCTGGCCCGGCTTCTCTCTCGCTGCCGTCCCGCATCGAAGGGGGTCCGGCTCCTGTCCCGAAAGGCAGCCCGGTCACTCGGCCTTCGCCGGTCTCCGGCCCTCCTGGTAACGCGCGATCTCGGCACGCCGGCCCTCGCGGGAATCCTGCGCCCCCGCATCCTCTTGCCTTCCTGGATGGTCGACGACGCCTCGCCCCGGCAGCTCCTCCTCGTCCTCCGCCACGAGCTCGCTCATCTGCGGCACCGCGACACGATCACCTCTCTCGTCCGCCGCGTGGCCGAGGCCGTCTTCTTCTTTCACCCGCTGGTGCGGCGTGCGGGCAGCATGTGGGAAGACGAGGCCGAGATGGCGTGTGACCTCCTCGTGGTGCGCAGCGGCGAGGAGGCCCGGACCTACGCCCGGGGGCTCTATCGGATCCTCGTCCGGTCGCGCCAGGAATCCGTAGCCCCCGGCCTCCTCTGCGCGGCAAGGTCCCGGATCGGCAGGAGGATCGAGGCCATCCTGGGCACGGAGGGCCCGACCTCACCGAGGAGACGGGGCACCGCACTCGCGGCCCTGGTCGGATTCCTCCTGATCCTGGCCCTTCCCGGAGTCGCCGTCGTGACCCCGGATCCCTCGACCGTCGACACCGAGGAGGTGGAGATCGAGCTGGTCGGGACACCCGGCGCGGGCCCGGGTCCCCTTTTCGCCCCCCCGAGATAGACTGCGCCCCGAGCCCACAGGCCCGGAGCCTCCCCATGTCGCGGTCACTTTCCCTCGTACGCAAGCTGGCCATCGTGACCACCCTGGCCACGTTTCTGCTCATCTCCATCGGCGGATTCGTGCGCGCCGCCGGAGCCGGGCTCGGCTGTCCCGACTGGCCCATGTGCTTCGGCCGCTGGTATCCGCCCACGAGCGTGGAGCAGCTCCCGCCCGACATCGATCCCGAGCTCTTCAACCTTGCCAAGGCGTGGATCGAGTACGCGAACCGGCTCGTCGGGGTCCTCATCGGGTTCCTGATCCTCGGCACGTTCATCGCCGCCTGGCGCCGGGCCCCTGCCCGGAGCGGAATCACCGGGCCGGTGGCCGCCTCCGTGATCCTGGTGGCCTTCCAGGGCTGGCTCGGCGGACGTGTGGTCGCGCTCGAGCTCGACCCGCGCATCGTGAGCGTCCACCTTTTCGTGGCCCTGGTCATCGCGGCGCTTCTCCTTTACGCCACCTTGAACACCTACGGCGGCCTCGCCCGTCGCGAGGAGCCCCGGTCGGTCGCCGAGGATCGGCTGGCCCGCATCAACCTCGTCACCCTTGTCGTGGCCACGGCCCAGGTGACGGTGGGGGCCCTCGTGCGGGGCAGCCTGGAGATCGCCTCCCGGGTCGAGCCCGCAATCGCGAGGAAGGACTGGATCCTCCACGCGGGCCTCGCCGACTTCTTTCACCGGAAGCTCGCCCTCCTGCTCGCGGTGATGATCGTCGTCTCCTTTGCCCTCGCACGGAGGCTCGAGCCCGAAAGGAAGCGGCTCCTCGGACGTCTCGTCCACTTCAACCTGGGCGTCACCCTGGCCCAGATCCTGGCGGGACTGGGCCTGGCTTACCTGGCGCTGCCGCCAGCCCTGCAGGTGATCCACCTGACCCTGGGAAGCTGGCTCGTGGGAGGACTCTTCGTGCAGCAGGTCCTGCATGCGCGCGAGCGCATCCGGGTGGGCGAAAAAAAGCAGGCCGGACGGGAAAGGCTGGGTCCGGCCTGAGGAGAAGCACATGGCCCCCCCTCGACCCTCCGCGATGCCATTGCCAGCGCCGCCTGCGGCTCCGGACAGTGCGAAGGGTCGAGAGCAAGACCGTGTGTCCGACCACTCGGATCGGACGCCCTATTGTGTGCCCGGCGACCCGAGAAGTTGTTGCAACCCTGTAAGATTCTGGTGACCCTTCGCGGGGTGGCTCCTCCCGTGGCCGGCCGGTATCATGGAACGCTGACCATCGACCCCCAGGAGCTCGCATGATGACGCCTCTGCCCCGACGGAACCTTCTCGCCCTCGTCGTCTGTTCTTTGCTCCTGGCCTCTCCCCTTGCCGGCTGCGCAGGAGAGGGCGAGGACGCCCCCGAGGCGGCGGTGAAGGGGGGCGCCGCGACCCCGAAGGAGTGGTTTCTCGGCATGGTGCAGGCCCTCGAGAGCGGGGACCGCGAGGCGTGGCGGGACCTTCTCGTGGGCGATGACGAGGCCCTCGACTTCCAGCTCGCCACCTTCGACTACCTCAGCTCCGGGCTGCGGCTCAAGAAGGCCGTCATCGAGGCCCACGGTGAGGACGGCTGGAAGGAGCTGGCCGACGACGACCACGCGCGTCTGTCGTTCGAGATGATCGCCGACGCCCGGGGAGTCGAGAGGATGACCTTCGAGATCCGGGGCGATCAAGCCGTGGGGAAGACCGCCGAGGGGTCTCAGGCCCAGCTCGTGCGCCGCGGGGGACGCTGGTTCGTGGACGCCCGGGCCGGCATGGGTCCGATTCCGGACGTCCCGGCCGAGACGGCCCGCCTCGCGGCCCAGGCAAGTATTTTCTCCCGCTACGCCGAGCTGGCCTCGAAGCCCAAGGTGACCCCGGAAGACATGGATCGGGCCCTGGAAATCGAGATCCTCAACATCGGCACCAGCGAGGACGGCGTTCCCGACCGCGGGGAGGGCATTCCAGCGGCCCAGCGCTACCACCGGATGCCCGGAAAGAACGGGGGCTGAGAAACGGCCCCCGGGCCAGGAATGACCCGGGGTGGCGCCGGCCCACCCCGTTTGCGGTCTCGAACGTCATTGTCTTGTCTTCCGCGGGCAGAAACCTTAGTCTTGGGCCTGACCCGACGGGATATCGGGAAGATCGTAACCCGGATCATCCACGAGGGGCGGCCCGCCCGAGCGGCTCTTCTGCCCCGCTCCGGCCACCAACTCCGGTTGCCAAGGGACCGCCCTCGTGCATGATCCGGGCCAGGACCCTGACGGAGGACTCAGCATGGCCCGGATCCACTCGCTCTGGCTTGCCTGTGCCACGGCTCTGCTCACCTGGATCGTACCCACGGCGGCTCTCGCCGGCGGCCCCATCGTGGTGGACGAGCTCCGTCTCCTGCATGAGACGCACCTCGTCACCTACACCGATGGCTACGTCGCCCTCGTCGACGTGGCGTACCCCGATCCGGCGACCAGCGCCCCGACGGCGAATGGGTGGCCGATGGCCGTGCTCGTTCATGGCGCGGGGCAGCGACGCACGGACATGGCCCTGCAGGCCGAGACCATGGCCCGGCGCGGCATCTTCACCCTGACGTACGACGTCCGGGGACAGGGCGAGTCCATGGGGCTCAACGATCCTCTCGTCTACGGCTGGACCATGGTGGGGCCGCGCGAGATCCACGACCTCGCCGAGGTCATCGAGTGCGTCGGCAGCCTCCATCCGAGCCTCGTCGATCTCGACCGCATCGGCATCACCGGCATTTCCCAGGGCGCGATGCACTGCTGGGCCGCGGCCGCCTTCTCGGGCCGTCCCCTTCCCCCGAATCCCTGGCGCACGGCGCCTTTCCCCGCGATCACGGCCGTCGCTCCCCGCGGCTTCGTCGAGCAGTTCCTGCCCGCCGCTCTCCCCGAGGAGGGACGGACGGTTCACCATCGCTTCCTGCGCATGCTCTTCCCCCCGGGGCCGAATCTCCACTTCGAGCCGGCGCTGTACGCCCAGCTCACCGACGGCGTCCTCAACGGACGGACCCGTGAGCTGTGGAACGATCTTTACGATCCGGCCTTCGACATCGGCGAGCTCCTGCTCACGAGCCAGGTTCCGATCTACGCATGGCTGTCCTACGACGATTTCTGGGCCGCACCGAGCAGCGTCACCCAGTTCTGGGAATCGCTCCCGGCCGGCGTGCCGCGTCGTCTCGACCTCCGGACGGGAACCCACGGCGCACCGGGCAACCGCTCGCAGGCCAATGCCTACGGCGCCAACGCGCTCGTCTTCTTCGACGAGTTTCTCCGCGGCACCGCGGGCGATCCCCTCACCGGCGTCTATGCCGCCATCACGCCCGACGATCCGGGCCGCTATACCGATCCCGAGTCGATCTGGGACGGACGCACCAGCAACGCTCTGACCCCGGACGGCCTCACGACCTTGCGGCTTCACCTGCTCGAGGGTGGGAGGCTCCGCGCCAACGCCCCCTCGCTGGATGGCGCCCCCGACCACCTGACCCACCGGATCCCCGTCGGATTGACCGCGGGCACCTACGCCGAGACCCAGCCGACGCCCGACCTCCTCATGACGGGGCTGCCCCTGCAATCGATCCTCTACGACACCCTGCCGCTCCCCCGGGACCTTCACCTCTTCGGCGAGACCCGGCTGGCCCTGCGGATCGACTCCCCCGACGGCTCGTTCCAGATCCACGCGGCGATCCTCGACGTCGGTCCCGACGGAACGACGGAACGCTTCGTGACCAGCGGCCACGTGACCCGCGTCAACGAGCCCGTCTCCGGTCCCCAGACCATCGATATCTCGACCGCGTTCCAGTCCTACGTGTTCCGGACTGGCCACAAGATCCGGCTTCGCATCGAAAACCTGGTCTGGTTCCGTCCTCCGACCATCCAGGAGTCGGTCATCCGGGTCACCCCGCTGCTGACTGATTTCGACGTCGACATCGTGCACACCGCGAACATTCCGTCGGCACTCGACCTGCCGCTGCTGCCCATCTCCGGCCCCACGGTGGCTCCGCCCGGAGAGGTGATCCTGGGGACTCCCGGGGACCTCCCCGTGTGCATCTTCTCCGACACCTCCTTCGAGGGCTACCGCTACCGGATCCTGCTCGGCATCTCGGGCACGACTCCGGGCACGAGGGTCCGCGGCGTGGACATCCCGCTGAACTTCGACGCCGTGACCTCGGCCGCGCTCAGCCGCTCTCCGGCCGGGCCCTACGCCGGGTTCTACGGGGTCATCGGCCCCGGCGGTTCGGCGGAAGGAATCCTCGATGCCAGCTTCTTCGCCACCGGCCCCGGGGCCTGCGCGAGCCGCCTCGACTTCGTGGCAGTGGTGAGCCGTGGCCAGGGAAACATCCACGTGTCGCAACCCGCCACGGTGAGGATCCTGCGGTAGGGGCTAGGCCCAGGAGCCGAGCAGAGTCCGTGCGCTGAGGCAAATGACCAGGATCCCCACCAGGATCATGAGGGGACGCACGGGTACGAACCGGGTCATCCAGGCTCCGAGCGGTGCAGCCACGATGCCTCCTGCCGCGAGGGCGAGGATGACCTTCCAGTGGGCCAGACCGAGCGTGACCAGGAAGGTCATCGAGGCGCTCACCGTCACGAAGAACTCGACGGCATTCACGGTCCCGATGGTCTTGCGAGGGTCGTTGCTCCGGATGATCAGAGTACTGGCCACGACGGGGCCCCAGCCTCCGCCTCCCACGGCATCGACAAAGGCCCCGATGAAGCCGAGGGGAGCGAGGTGGCTGGTGACCTTGCGGGGGGGGAAACGGAAGAATGCCTTCATCACGATGATCCCGCCCATGATCAGCAGATAGCCGGCCACCCAGGGCTTGATCGCGTTCCCGGGAAAGCTCGCCAGGAGATAGGCGCCGAGGATGGCCCCCAGGATTCCCGGCACCACGAGCCTCCGGAAGAGCGTTCCGTCCACGTTCCCCAGGGCTCGATGGGAGAGAGCCGAGGCGCCGGTGGTGAAGCATTCGGCGGCATGCACGGTGGCGCTCGCGGCCGCGGGAGGGAGCCCCAGTGCGATGAGGAGAGACGAGGCCGAGATGCCGTAGGCCATTCCCAGCGCGCCGTCGATGAGCTGGGCCACGAACCCGACGACGACAAAGAGCAAGAGGTCGTCCATGAGAAGATGGTGACACAGAGGCCTCGGGCTCCGCTAGCTAGCGCGGGCTGCGCCCGGGAGTCCGATCGCCAACGGACCGCCCATGGGAAGAGTCAGCCCAGGCGGCGAAAGACCTGGTGATTCCCTGCCTTCCAGGTCTTGCCGCCATCCTCGGTGAGCTCCATCTTCGACTCGAAGGAGTCCTCGGTGACGTTGTAACGGGTGAAGCGGAGCTGGCCCTTCCCGCCGCCCGGGAGCTCGTACTCCTGGGAATGGCGGGTCTCTTCCCCCAGGGGACCGGTCATGATCCAGAGCTTCCCATCCGCACCCACCGACACCATCTCGATGGTCCTGTCCTTCTCGTTCACGTAGAAGAGGATCCCCGCGGTGCGCTTCAGGTCCGGGATGTCGCTCTTGCCCGCCACCACCCGATCCGAGACCACCCACGAGAACTCGTAGGTGCCCTTCACCGCACCCGCCACCGAACCGTCGGGGTTCAGGAACTCGGTCACCGTGGACCATTTCCCGATGGAGCTCCGGAGCTGCGAGACGGAATGGCCCATTCGCTCCCGATCGGAGCGCTCTCCGGCGGAGGCCGCGGATGCCAGGATCACGACACAGGGGATGAGCCACGAATTCTTCATGTCGACCAACCTCCTTGCTGTCACCCCCCCGCCTGGGCCGGAGCCTCCTCGAGAGCGGCGCGCGCCTCCTTCACGATCATACGGACCCGCTCCATCAGCGTCGGCCCGTGGTACGGGATGCCGTCCTTGATCGTCCATTCGATGCCACCACCATGTACGGACACCCCGTCCACATAGGAGTCGGTTCCCGTGGGGTAGAGGACGCGGAGGTTGGCCAGAGGATTCCCGTTGACCAGCGCCACGTCGGCCTTGTACCCCTCGCGGATCCGGCCAAGGGTGTCGGCCTTCCCCAGGATCAAGGCACCGTTGGCGGTGGCGTGCTGGATCACCTCGAGGGGCTGGAAGCCCGCCTCCTCGTGGAGCTCGAGCTCGCGGATGAGGCCAAATCCCTGCATCACGTAGATGAAGCCGGCGTCCTCGCCGGTGGTCACGATCCCGCCGAGGCGCGCGAACTCCCGGACCGCCGCGAACCAGATCCGGTAGTTCTCCTTCCAGTAGACCTCGTCCGTGTTGGTCCAGCCGATGAAGTAGGAGCCGTGGCTCTCGAGGCTCGGCTCGTAGAAGCTCTCGAGGGAGGGATGGAGGTACTCCTGGAACCATGGCTTGCTCCTTGCGCGCACGACGTCGCGCGACGCCTCGTAGATGGCAAACGTGGGGTCCCAGGCCACACCGGCCTCGACCATGGCGACGAGCACCTGTTGCAGCCTCTCGGGAACCGTCTCGCGCCAGAGCCTTCCCGCCCACCGGAAACGGTCGACCTCGTTGCTGTAGGAGAAGTCGGCGGGGAAGTGCTGGGGCCCCTCCATGGCCGCCTCGGGAATGCCGTACCAGTGCTCGATGCTGGTCATGCCGAGGCGAATGGAGTCCCAGGCGTTGGTCTCCTCGACCCCGATGTGGGTGGTGGCGCGCAGGCCGAGCTTGTGCGCCTCGTCCATCAACGCCTCGAGGATGTCGCGGTCGAGGCTGTAGACCTTGAGGCCGTCGGCCCCCTTCTCACCGAGCTCGCGCACCTTCGCGCGCATGGACTCTCCGTCCTTCTCTCTTCCGGCCCAGGCGTAGAGGAAGATCCGCGGCGCGGCGATCTCGCCCTTCTCGGACAGCGCGCGGATCTCGAGGGACCGGTCGAAGGGACTCCCCACGTCGCGGATGGTGGTGATGCCGGAGGCGAGCCAGAGGCTCATCTGGTACTCGAGCGGCATGGGCTTGTCGCCCCGCTCCTCCTGGATGTGGCCGTGCATGTTGATGAGGCCCGGGATCAGCGTCTTGCCGGTGCCGTCGATCACGGTGTCGGGGAGCTTCTCGCCGTCGTAGCGCCCCACCTTCTCGATGGTGGTGCCCCGGAGCAGCACGTCGGTGGGCCCGGTGGGCGGAGTGCCGTTGCCCCGGATGATCATGACGTTCCGGATGAGGAGGCTCTTCGGCCGCACCCCGTGAGCAGGGGCGGGAACCGAAGAGAAGTCGAGGGGGGCCTTCTCCTGGGCGAGGGCGGCGGGGGAGAGGCCGGAGAAAAAAACGAGAACGAGGCTGGTGACGGCGATGCGCATGACGGGTCTCCGAACATGGGGGGCAAGGACGGGGACCAGTCTATCCGAGGAGACCGCCGATAAGCCACCCCCGGGCTCCGCTGCACGGATCGGGGCAAGACTCCGACATCGACGGGTTGCCGGCGCCGGGACTCGGAGGCCGGGCGTCAGAGCGGTCGTCGACGCCCCATGGCGCAGACTCCTACCCGAAGCTCGTGCGCGCCACCTCCTGGTCGGCGGCCAGTCCCTGCAGATAGCGGGCTCGGCGCGCTCGCGGGTGACGATCTCCGAGCAAGAGGCCGAGCTCCCGGGCCCCTTTCTCGAGTAGCCCCGTTCCCTCATCGCTCGCACCGTCGAGGGAAAGGCGATGTCCCAGCTCCACGCGCACCTCGGCGAGGAGAAGGTTCACGTCGGTCCTCTCCTCGCTCCAGTGCTCGAGGATCCGGCGCAACGGCCCGATCGCGACGGGGTCTTCCTCGATGCACCTCGTGAGCCCGAGGAGAAGCCCGGCAATTGCTTCCGCCTCCGCGAAGCGGGCGTCCACCAGATCGGGAATCTCTTGCAGCATTCCGGGCAAGGTCGCCGAGGTACGGGGTGAGGCGATGGCAAGGAGATCCGCGGCCACCTGCTCGAGAGCGATCTCTGCCGACGGGCCCAGGATTCCCCGGCGAGCGATGCTCTTGCATCGCAGGGCGAGCGCCTCCTTGTACTGCTGGGCCGCCTCGTCGGGCCTCGCCCGGGCGAGCGATGCGTCTCCGCTCACGCCGAGGACCCAGGCCCGGAAGGTGATCCCGAATCGAGGGGCCGACTCCTCGAGGATCGAGGCGAGCTCGGCCAGTGCCTCCTCGGCCCGGCCACACTCGACGAGACAGGAGGCCCGATCCACCCGGAGCTCGATGGCCCCCGCCGTCCCCAGGTCGCCCGCGTGCTCGTGGAGCGACAGAGCCTCCTCGTAGGTGGCAAGGCTCTCCTCGAGCCTCCCCGATCGCAGCCGCAGCGCGGCCAGCGCGTGGAGGCCGACCCCGAGGAACTCGGCGTCGTCGCCGCGCTCGTCCCGGTAGCCTTCGATTGCCTTCTCGATGCACCTCTCGGCCTCGGCAAAACGAGGCGGGCGCGCGCATCGATAGAGCGCGAAGCCGAGGGCATGGTGGGCTTCGGCGACCTCGAGGGGAGTCGCGTCCCCACGGGAGAGGAGAAGCCCGAGGGCCTCCTCCTGGAGGGGAAGTCCCTCGGGGTCTCCCTGATACGACAGCGCCCCGCCGAGCCGGGTCAGGGTATCGATCACCTCGCGACTCGCGGGCCCGGTCACCTGGCGGAAGAGCGCGAGCGCACTCCGCAGATGGGGCTCGGCCCGGCAGCCGAGGCCGAGGCTCGCGTAGGTATCGGCGATGGACATCCGGACCCGCGCCGCCATCTCGGGATCCGAGGAGAGCTCGCTCTCGATCCTCGCCTCGGTCTCCTCGAGCGCCTCCAGCACGGTGGCGTCGCCGCCGAGACGATCGGGTCGCGCGGTGGCCAGAGTATCGACGAGGAAGGCATTGATCCTCTCGGTGAGCGCGCGTGCCTGCTCCTCACGGCTTCCCGCCACCACCGCGGCCACCCGCTCCCGATCCAGCCTCTGCGCGAGAAGCGCGGCCAGAAGGGCAAGGGTGCTCACGGCAACGAAGGCGGCCGCCGACCCGAAGACGACGATCCCGTGGCGCCGGACGAGCTTTCTCGTCCGGTAGAATCGCCCCCCGTCATGAGCGAGGACGGGGCGACCCTCGAGAAAGCAGGAGACGTCGGCGGCGAGGGCCTCTACCGACGCGTAGCGCGAGGTCGATTCCTCGCGAGTCGCCCTGGCGAGGATGGAGGCGAGCTCCTCGGGGACTTCGCCCGGAAGCAGCGCGGCCAGGATCTTGCCCAGCGAGAACACGTCGCTCGAGGTGGTCAGGGTCTCTCCACGCATCTGCTCGGGGCTGGCGAAATCGGGCGAGTAAGCGCGCACGGCGTCCTTCTCGTCGACGAATCCGGCGATGCCGAAGTCGATGACCTTGGCGTATCCCTGCTCGGTGACGAGCACGTTGGACGGCTTGAGATCGCGGTGGAGGACGAGGCTCCGGTGAGCCGCATCGACCGCGGAGCAGATCTCCAGGAACAGGCGGAGCCTCTCCCGACGGGACGGACACACGTCGCGACAGTGATCGAGCAGCGGTTTCCCGCGCACCAGCTCCAGCACGGCGAACGGCGAGCCGTCCGAGGTGGTTCCCCCGTCGAGGAGACGGCAGATTCCGGGATGCTCGAGATCGGCGAGAAGCTGGCGCTCCCTCTGGAAGGCCTTCTGGGCCCCGTCGCCGGGGAAGCTCCGGTCGAGGACCTTGATCGCCACCTCGAGGTCGTACTCGGCATCGTCTCTCTCGGCCCGATACACCGCGCCCATCCCGCCGAGGGCCAGGAGCTCCACGATGCGCCACGGACCGAGCCTCTTGCCCACGAGCCGCTCGGCGCGCTCGTGAGACACCAGGGACGCGGCGGCTCCCGACCACGGCGACCGGAGAAAGTCGTCGCTTTCGGCTTCCCGGGACAGGAGGTCCAGGATCTCGGTCCGCAGATCGGGGTCCTCGATCGTCTCGAGCCTTTCCGCGCGCGCGGACAGGGAGAGGTCGACCAGTTCCTCGACGAGCCTCCGGATCTCGGTGAAGGACCTACGGTCCATCGCCGAGCTCCCTTCTGAGCCAGAGCCGCGCGGTGCGCCACGAGCGCCTCACCGTGCGTGCCGAGACTCCGAGAGTGGCCGCGGTCTCCTCCTCGCTCAGGCCGCCGAAGTACCGCAGCTCGACGAGCCGCGTCAGCCCCGGATCGAGCTCCTGCAGCCGGACGAGCGCGGCATCGAGGGCCAGGAGGTCGATCTCGGGCTCTCCGCACCGGGGCTCCTCCCCGGCCAGAGGTACCCGCTTGCGGAATCCCCCCCTCTTCTCGGACCGGCGCGCCCGGGCATGATCGACAAGCACACGGCGCATGGCGGCCGCCGCCGCGGGAAGGAGCGATTCCTGCCGGTCGACCTGGCGATCGCGACGAAGGCGCAGGAAGGCCTCGTGGACCAGAGCCGTGGGCTGGAGGGTGTGATCGGGCCGCTCCCGTTCGAGCAGCCTTCGGGCCAGGGCGCGGAGACGCCCGTAGGCAGGAGGCAACGCCTCCGCGAGGGTTGGAATGGAGCGCACGTGTCGAGGTCCTTTACTTCCGGAAGTCTGCCCGTCGCAACAGCATACGGAGGGCTGCGGTGGATGTTGGGGGGGTAGATTCCGGGGGCGGGGGATTTCCTGGCCCCCCGGGTCACGGCGGGGGCGCGCCCGGCCAGGCTCCGCGGGACGGGGACCGGCGAAGAAGAGTCCCTCTCAGACGTCGAGCCGCATTTCGTAGGGAACGGTCTCGCCGAACTCGAGGTGACGGCGAAGGATCCGGAGGTACATGGCCCAGCAGGTGGACGACGTGCAGAAGTGGTCGTCCGCCTCGGGCCAGCCCTTGTGGTGGAAGCGGAGCTGGGTGGCGCCGCCCTTCTCTTCGAGGAGGAAGCCGACCCGGGTCCCCATCCAGTCGTCCATGGATCGGGTGAGCTCCAGCTCGAACTCCTTGCCGGGGATGCAACGGGTGACCACCGCTCTCCAGTCGTAGCCCTTGCCGAAGAAGAGCGTGTACTCGGCTCCCTTCTCCGGGGACCCCTCCGAGCTCTGGGTCCACCACTGATCGAGGCCCTTGGGGGTGGCCACGGCTCCGAAGACCTCGTCCGCGGTCGCCTTGATGGGGAGCTGGTGATGAATGTCGGCCATGGCGTCCTCCTGAGGGGCTGTCCATCCCGGCGCCGGCCTCCGGGCGAGGACGGCCTCGGCGCCATGAGACCACGGGAATTCGCGATGCGTCAACGCTCTCTTCGCGAGGCTCCCGGAAGGCGTCTTGCCAAATCCCCCGGAAAATCCTGTCCTCGACCGGGGCCCGTTCTCGCGACCCTTCCTGGACCCGCACCTCGGCACCCACCCGCGAGCGCTCCGAGGGATCGCCGGGCCCAGGAAAGGATCGTGCCCATGGATCGCCTCCCGTACCCCCTCCCGGGGAAACGAGCCCTCGTCTCTCGGAGTCTTCTCCTCTCTCTTGCTGCGGCGACCCTTGCCGGCGCCTCCTTTGCCGGTGAGCAGCTCCTCGTGAGCGGCTTCTCGAGCAACAGCGTCACCCTCTACGACGGGGGGAGCGGGTCCTTCATCCGGAAGCTGGCCACCCTGAGGGGCCCCCAGGCGATGGTCGATGGACCCGATGGGAACCTCTACGTGGTCGAGGAGAACCGCGACAAGATCGTGCGCTTCGACGGGATGACGGGGGCACGGCTCGCCGACTTCGTCTTCGACGACCCCGACACGGGTCCCGACGAGACGGGCGGGCTCGACGGCCCCACCGGCATGGGCTTCGGCGCCGACGGTCACCTCTACGTGGCGAGCTTCAACAACAGCCGGGTCCTGCGCTACCACGGCACCACCGGCGCCTTCCTGGGCACGTTCGTCGCCACCGGCTCGGGCAGTCTCTCGGGACCCGACACCGGAACCACCTTCGGCCCCGACGGCAACCTCTACGTCCCGAGCTTCAACAACAACCGGGTGCTGCGCTACGACGGCACCACCGGCGCCTTCATCGACGCGTTCATCCCGGGACAGACGGGAGGGCTCCTGCGCCCGCGCAGCCTCGTCTTCCGGGACGGGTTCCTCTACGTGGCGAGCGAGGGGAGCCACCAGGTCCTGCGCTACGACGCCGTGACGGGGGCCTTCGACTCGGTCTTCGTCGACGTGAACGTGGGAGGCCTCTTCTCTCCCACCGGCATGGAGTTCGGGAGCGACGGAAACCTCTACGTGGTGAGCCTGTTCCGCAACAGCGTCCTCCGGTATGACGGCACCACCGGCGCCTTCATCGACGTCTTCGTGGCCGAGCGGAGTGGGGGCATCTCGGCGCCGACGTTTCTCCACTTCATCCCGGAGTTTCGGCTCCGCATGACGGCGACGAATCCGCCCCAGGTAGGCGAGGATCTCGAGCTCGTTGTGTCCGGGGCCACCCCCGATGACGCCGTGCTCTTCGGGTTCGGGACGGTGGCGGGAGATCTTCCCGTTCCCCGGTGTCCCGGGGTACTCTACGGCATCGCCGACGCTCGCCGCGGCGGTCGCGATCGGGTCGAGCCCGATGGCACCGCCCGCCTGGTGGGCCGGATTCCCGCGCGTCTGTCGGGAAGAACCTTCCTCGTCCAGGCGGTGGAGCTCTCGACGTGCCGGGTGAGCGAGCTGGTGGAGCTGGTGATCCCGTAGGGGACGCGATCCGGCTCACGCCTCGAGGAAGGCAGCAACTGGCGGGGTAGGACCGGGCTATTCTGCACCACTGACCGGGATAAAGTCGGCGTACGGCTGCAGGATCAATGTGACGACGTCGCCGGCGGCCGCGCTCACCTCCTTCTGCCGCGCGGGATCATAGGACAGGAGACCGACGCTCCGCCGTCCGCCACCGCGCACGCGGTATCGCGTGGCGGGATCCAGCCCCTCGATGCGGAAGCGCCCCTCGCCGTCGGTGGTGGCTCTCCGGCGCAGAATCGTGGGGCCGTAATCGCCCTGGCCATCCGACTCGGGCACGGCCGCCACCCCGACAAAGGGCACCGGCGCTCCCGCCGTGGAGAGGACCCGGCCGGCAAGAGCAACTCCATGCCGCAAGACGAACCGTCGCCGGCTGGAGGCCCCGACCTCGATGCGCTCCACGACGTGATCCCGTGACAGGAGGTGAGAGATCTCGCAGAGGTAGGGGCCACGCGAGAACCCGTCATGGTGGAGCACCCCCCGGGGATCGGTGTTGCCGAGGAACCGCTGCGGGAACTCCATCGCGTCGTAGCGGAGGTCGTAGTAGCGCACCCTGTCCCAGTCCGGGAAGAACGGGATCCGGTCCGAGGCGAGCAGGAAGACCTGCGCTCCCGCCACCGGCTCGCCGTCCTCCCAGCGGACCTCCAGCCGCAGCTCGGCCTCGCTGGGGGCGAGCCACACGCGGACGAGTGCATCGCCTCCCTGCTCCTCTCGCTCAATGGCGGCCGAGCTGCGGGAGATCGCCCGGGTGAGGTAGCCCTCGGCCCGCACGTGGAGCGTCCAGTCGTCGTCGGCCTCGTGGCGATCGAAGGAGACGCCGCCCCGGAAGTCGGACCGCACCCGGTGCATCTCGTCCTTTCCGGTCGACAGGTTCCGGAGCCGCAGGACCACGTCGGCGCCGGGAATCGGATCCCCTCGCTCTCCGCTCACCTCGACGAGAAGACGGCCCGAGCCCCGCGGCTCGAGGAGGACCTCCACTTCCTGTACCTCCCCGATCGCTGCGGAGTCGGGAAAGGAGACCCTGGCAATGGCCTCCTCGTGGAGGGGCGTCGAGGCAACGATCGTGTACTCGGCAGCGATCCTGCGCATGGGCAGCACGAGGTCGTCCCGACGGAGATCCGCGAAGAGCACCTTGCCGTCGGCGCCCGTCGACGCGGTCCTCAGCATCCGGGCCGCATGCTCGTCATGGGTGCTCCCGTGGAGAACGACCCGGGCCTGAGCGACCGGCCCCCGGGTCGCGGCGTCGAGCACCGTGCATTCGATCGCGCCCCCTTCCGCGAGGACGATCTCGAGCCCGCAAACGGGAACCTCCGGCCGGAGCTCCAGGATCCGGCTGGCGGGGGCGAGGCCGGCGGCGCAGACGTCGATGCGCAGGAGTCCCGCGGAAAGATCCTCGAGCAAGAAGGAGCCGTCGGTGGAAGTCATCGCCGCGGCCGCGCCGAAGAACGCGTCCGCGGTGCGGGTATGGTCGTCCGAGGTCACGACCGTCGCTGCGACCCGCGCGCCCTCGACCGGAGCTCGCCCGGGGCCGAGCACCGTTCCGGACACGCCGGCTCCCCCGGTCAGCGTGGACTCGACCCAGTCGCCGCTCGCGATTCCGCGCAACACGAGCGGCGCATGCCCCGGCGCGGCGAGGCGCAGGAGGTAGCTCGCGTCACGGGAGCAGGATCGGAAGTAGAACGTCCCATCCTCCTGCGAGGAGGTGGCGCCGATCGTGACGTAGTCGGGCCCGCTCCCCTGGTTCCGGATGCGCTCCATCCGCAACGACACGCTCACCCCGGGAAGAGGGGTCCCCTCGGGTGCACAGACACGTCCCCCGATCCCGGGCCGGACCTCGGAGCCGAACGTCGTGAAGAGGGAATCCGGGCCCGGGGTGGCCGGCTCGGCGGCGCCCGTCTCACCTGCATCGTCGCCCGGTAGCGCGACAGGCGCAGCCTCCTCGGCGGAGCTCGTGGACAACGCCACGGAGATCTCCTCGGGACCGGGGCGGGGCGTCGGAAGAGGCGGCGGAGCTGGATCGCGCGACGGGACATCTCCCCCTCCCAGCAGCCAGAGCGTGCAGAGTAGCAGGAGCAGGAAGGTCCCCGCGGTGACCGTGAGGAGGATCGGGCGCATCGCAGCGGAAGACCCAAGCCGGAACTCCGATGAGGGTCCTCTCCCCGTTCGCGCTGTCCCCGGTCGTTGCGACACTGCGACTTCCCTCTCTCCACGACCGCACTCCTTCCAGGAGATACAGCCTCGCCGATGTGCTGTCAATGCCCCAAATCACCGCTTCGCCCCCTGCTCGAGGAACCGGATCCCCCTCTTCAGCCTTCCGTACACGTCGCCCTTCCAGCCGTGGCCGCCATCGTAGGTCTCGAGCTCGACCCGGGCTCCCGCCTTCTTCAGCTCGTCGCGGGCCTCCTCGGCCTGCTTGAACGGGCACACCGTGTCCTCGGGGGAGTGGTCGAGGAAGAACGACCTGCCGCGCGCCTTCTTGAGCGACGGCAGAGCATCGGGATGAAAGACCGACATGGCGATGTACGCCCCGCGCACCGCGGTCCGGTCCTGGAGCAGGATCGCGTAGGCGGCGGGCCCTCCCGACGACCACGCGAGGACGAAGATGTTGCGGGCATTCACGGGCAGGGACTTCCGGACGTCCTTGATCACGCTCTCCACGAGCTCCTCGGTCGTGAACTTCATTCCCGGCCACGAGCTCCTCTCGGTGGGCCACACGAGCTTCTCGGCCTGGCCCTCGGCCCACACCGGCGCCACCACCTGCGCCACCACCCAGTCCTTCGACAACGCATTCCGGTGCATCCGACGCACGAAGGTGTTGAAGTCCTTTCCTCCATCGCCGCCCGGCAGGACCACCAGCAGCGAAGACCCCTCGCGCGGCGGCTTCTCCGTCTCGTCGTGGCCGATGAGGAAGTAGGTCCTCTTCTCATCGCCTCCCACCTTCCTCTCCACCGAGGGTACGCTCTCGACATCCGACGCCTGGGCCAGAGCCCCGGGACACCCGATCATCATGGCCACCACGACCGTCGCTGCCATCCTCTTCATCCTGCTCCTCATCTCATCTCTCCTTCTCCGTGGCGGTCGCTTCGACCCTTACGGCTTTGTCTTGCCTTCCTCTGTGAGCTCTTTCTCTTTCCTCCGTTCCCTCTGTGTTGAAACGAGCCCCTCGCCCACGACTCTCGGCTTCCCTCATCGCACTTGCCGTCCCAGCGCGGGAATCTCCAGCTCCGCCACATTCCCCCCGAACCGCCCCCGGTTCTCCTCCCACCAGCTCCGCCAGAAGACCCCGTCGTGGCTCTCGTCATACGAGACGCCCGTGAGCCGCCAGAGGCCGAAATAGCCCACCCCGTACACCGTATCGTAGGTGCCATCGAGCTCGATGAGCGCGACGAGGTGCGGGATCACCTTCTTCTCGCCGATCCTGCCCAGGCTTCCCGCGCAGGCCCAGATGAAGCCGCGGCCCCCCGACTTCTCGGCAACGGCAGACGTCAGCGCCCCGAGCAGGGCATCCACCGCCCAGCCGTTCTGTTCGCCCTCGAGGGCGGCCGCCGCAGCGGTACGAACCTCTTCGAGACGACCGGGCTCCAGAAGGGGAAGGATGCTCTGGCGCAGCAACTCCTCCCCGAGTCGCAGGTGACCGACCACCCGCAGGGCCTTCACCGCCCTCTGCGCATCCGCTCCGTGCGCCCACCCGAAGAGCCGCTCCGGAAAGCCGAGCTCGAGCGCCGCCTCCCGGGCTGCCGGAACATCCCGGAACGTGGACCAGCAGCGGCCCAGGAGATCGAGCTCCCGCGACACCGATCCGGACGTGGCGGCGGTCCTCTCCATCCAGAGGCCAAGACCCCTGCTCACGACGTCGTCGAGCGGAAGGCCGCGGACCTCCTCCCGGAACCTGCGGTAGTCGTCGCCTCTTCCCTCGAAGTCGCGGAAGGTGAGCATCTTCAGGAAGTCGCGGGCCCACTCCTGCGCCTTCCCGTCCTCGTCTTCCATGCCGAGGTGGAGGATGTCGAGGATGCGCGGATGAAGCCGCGCGTGGAGCGGATAGGGAACGGTGTAATAGAAACCCTTGAGGATCTGCCTCCGGGTATCGCTGCTCCGCAGGCGCGGATAGACCGAATGCGCGATCGCCGCCCCCTCCTCGGCGGGAAGCGAGGCCAGCTCGAGGGCAAGAGAGAATCCCTCGCGCCAGCTCTTGCCATCCACGGCGAGGAGCCTCTTCTCCCAGCTTCCGGCGACCTCGGCACCCTGGCTTCTGGCCAGAGAACCCGTCGAGATGGCGGAAGCGAAGGCGCAGAAGACCAGCGTCAGGGGGATGATCCGTCTCATGTCGGGTCCTTTCGGTCTACTCGAGCGCGTCCCAGAGACGCACGGTTCCATCGAGGCTCGCGCTCACGATGCGGCGGCCGTCCGCCGAGAAGGCGACGCCGTCGATGCGCTTCCCGTGACCGCGCAGGACGAGGGCAAGCGAGCCGGTCTCGCGGTCCCACACCCGGAGGGTCGCGTCCCAGCCGCCGGCCACGATCCGTTCTCCGTCGGGGCTCACCGCCACGCAGCGGACGCCGTTCCTGTGTCCCTCGAGGATCCTCTTCACGGCACCGGTCCTTCCGTCGAGGAGGTGCACGGTGGTGTCGATGCTGGCGGAGACGAGATCGCCGTCGGGAAGAAACACCAGGGAGAAAACGGAACCACCATGGTCGCGCGTCCGGAACAAGACGTCGCCGGTCGTGGCCTCGCGCATCTCGACGGTGCCGTTGGTGGTAGAGGCGGCGATTCTCGTCCCGTCGGGCGAGAATGCACACGCGAGGTAGGGGCCCGCATCTCCCTTCCAGCAGGCGAGCTCGGTACCCGTTCCGGGGTCCCACACGCGGAGGGTCCGGTCCCTTCCACAGGAAACGAGACGGTCTCCCGGAGGCGAGAACGAGATCCCGGGAATCATGCCCGTGTGGCCGGCGAGCACCCGGAGCTCGCTCCCGCTCTCCACGTCCCCGAGCCGGATGGTGCCATCCATTCCCGCCGAGGCGAGGATCTTTGCCGAGGGTGAGAAGGTGACGAACGTGGCCGCGCCGCGGTGTCCCGGGAAAAGCAAGACGTCGTCCCCGTCGTCCAGGGTGCGCAGCGTCACCGTGCCGTCGCCCGCGGCCATGGCGATGCGGCCTCCCGTGGGATCCGCGGCCACGGACCAGATCTGGGTGCCAACATCCGCGATCACCCGGGAATCTTGACCGCCCTCGGCCTCCCAGAGGCGCACCGTCGTGTCTTCGCTCCCGGAGGCCAGAAGGCGTCCGTCGGGAGAGATCGCACACGCGAAGACGCGACCCTCGTGGCCGCGCAGCGTGCGCAGGAGCTCTCCCGTCGCGAGGGAGGTGATCTTCAGAGTGTGGTCGGCGCCCGAGGAGAGGGCGTGCCCCCTCGCGTCGTCGATGGCGACGCCGTAGACCCAGCTTCCGTGGAGCTCGCGCGAGAAGACCACGTCTCCGGAGTCCAGACGCGTGACCTGGAGCCTCCCGTCGATGCCGCCGCTGGCCACGAGACCCCGGTCGCTCACCGCGAGGGCGTTGACCCCCGACGCATGCCCGGAAAGGCGCCGCAGGAGGTGCCCGTCCGCCGCGTCGAAGACTCCGATGCGACCGTCGGCGCCGCCGCAGAGAAGGAGATTCCCTCGGTCGGCAAAGGCAAGAGACAGGATACCGCCCGATGCCTTGCCACGGACGGAGACTCCCGAGCCCGAAGGCTCGGTGATCTCGAAGGTGCCGTCCTCCCAGGCGCAGGCGAGGACTCCCGAGGTGGCGGCAAAAACCACCGCTTCAACCGGTCCCCCGCCCGAGGAGAGCATCGCCACCTCGACACCCTGATGAGGATCCCAGACCCGAACCGTTCCGTCGCTGCCCCCGGTGACCAGGCTGTTGCCGTCGGGAGAGAAGGCGAGGCTCTCCACCGATCCCTCGTGGCCCCGCAGGGTGAAGAGACGCGCGCCGCTCGGAACATGCCACAGAAGGACGAGCCCATCCGCACCGCCCGAGGCAAGAAGGCTCCCGTCGGGCGAGAACACGACGGAGAGGACCGTCTTCTCGTGACCCGTGAGCACGGACCGGCTGCGATCGGAGAGCCAGGCCAGCCGTCGCCACTCCCAGCCGCGAAGGGATTCCGGACAGTCCTCGAGGAGGCTCTTCACGCGGGCGATGTCGTCGTCCTCGAGGGCATGCTGGGCAAGGAGCATGCGGTTGAAGTAGAGGCTGCGCTCGAGGCGCGCGCTCTCGTTCTCGGCTGCGTGGCGAGCCACCGTCGCCTCCTCGCCCGCGCGCTCGGCCTCCCTCCAGAGCCCGACGGAGACCACCAGGCCCGTGGTCACGACCACCAGGAATGCGAGGGTGAGCACCACGGGAATCCAGAATCGAGCCACCGTCTTCCGGAGGAGATAGAGCGGGCTGTCGGCCTTGGCCTCGACGGGCTCGCCGCGCAACCAGCGCCCGAGGTCGCGCTCGATCTCGCCCGCGGTCTGGTAGCGCGCGGAGGGATCCTTTCTCAGACACTTGAGCACGATGGTCGAGAGCTCGTCATCGACTCTGCGATCGAGGCGCGAGGGTGCAGGCGGATGCTTCTCGAGGATGCCGTCGATGACGTCGCGGACGTTGCCCGCCACGTCATAGGGGAAGCGTCCGGTGAGGAGCTGGTAGAGGAGGACTCCGATGGCGTAGACATCGGTGCGGAGATCGACGAGACCGTTGCCGCTGACCTGCTCGGGGCTGGCCCAGGGGAGCGATCCCACGAACTGGCCCGACACGGTCAGCTCCGACGCCTCGAGAACTCCGGTCACCTTGGCAAGCCCGAAGTCGAGGACGTGGGGCCGTCCCTCGGGGTCGACCCGGACGTTCGCGGGCTTGAGGTCGCGGTGGAGGATGCCGTTTCTGTGAGCGGCCTGGACGGCGTCGCACACCGACGCCACGGCCCGCACGATCTCGCGGGGGTCGCGCTTCTTGCTGGCCGCCCAGACGTCGAGGGGCTGACCGGCGATGTAGTCCATCACGAAATAGTGGCACCCGGCGACGGCGCCGGTGTCCTGCACCGTGACCACACCTGGGTGATCGATACGGGCCAGGATCTGTACCTCGCGCTCGAAGCGGCTCTTGTCCCTCTCGGAGGCAAAGGGTCCCTCGGTCAGGACCTTGACCGCCACGGTACGACGGGTGCTCTCCTGGATGGCCTGGTAGACGACACCCTGGCCGCCGCGATGGATCTCCCGCTGGATCCGGTAGCCGGGAATGGAATCGGGGAGGGGGCACGAGGAGGCTACCGCCCCCGAAGATGCGCCCCCTCCGGCCGCGCCGGCCGGCTTCAGGGTCCGGGCCTCCTTGCGGGCCGTCTCGAGGAGGCGGTCGAGATCGGGGGGCGCGGGGCCTTGCCCTCCCTCGTCGTCGTTCTTGTGGTCGTAGCGGGACACCATGAGGAGCCTCTCGGGGGAGTCGGGTCGATCCGTCCAGGAACAGGAGCGAAAAGGAGGCGGGGAGCTTACGCCGGGAGGGAAAGAAAACAGCCGGTCGAGAATGCCGTCAGTCGGGCCAGACGAGGCTGAGGAGCAAAGCAACGAGGTTGTTCAGGCCATGGATGGCGGTGACCACGAGGATGGCCTTTTTCCGGGATTGCTTCTCCCACCGCAGGAAGGACGCGGTGAGCACGACGAACGTGAAGAAGATGGCGACCCCCCACAGGAGGACGAGCAAGGAGTGGAACAGAGCCCACACCGCGCCCGAGAGCAGGCAGATGATGACCGGGCTCCCGATCCGGCGCATGGGGGCCAGGATCGGAATCATGAGGAGGGTCTCGATGAAGGGGCCGAGCACGACCACGAGGAGGACCTGGTAGACGACCCACCCCGGCCCCGTCCTCGAGGAGTCCATGGGCATCTCGCCCAGCAAGCCCAGCCAACCCAGCGCCAGGGATATCGCGAAGGCCAGCGGCGTGCTCATGAGGAACGCGACGAGGACATAGCGCGGCCACGGCATCTCGGTCTCGAGGAGAAATCGGACGGGGTTGCGGGTGGTCATGGGGTCAGGTTACAGATACCCAGGCCGCCCCATGACCGTCAACTGCTTGTCCTCGCACATCTCCGATCACACCCTTCTCGGTCCGTGGTGGGAAACCGGCCCGGGAGGAGTCACGTCTCAGGGTGACGACGGGTTTCCTCGTCATCCGCTGCCCGACGGCAACAAGCCTCGCCTGCCCTGTCGAGAAAAACCTAACCAGATGAGTATTTTAGTCGCATTATGTTACTGTACAGGCACCGACACCAGACAAGGAGAGGACCCAGGAAAGGAGGGTCCTCTCGATGACGACAGCCATGCTTTCTCCCCCTACCTCGGGGAACGGGTCTGCCCAGGCCGCTCCCTCGCAGCGCTTTCCCGGTCAGGACACAACGGCTTCCGGGGCCACCGGCACCGTCGAGTTTCCAGGGACTCGGGTTCGCTCCGCTTCGTCTACCTCGCGCGGCCTGGTGGCCGGCCTCGCCCCCGACGAAGTCGATCTTCGCCTCCATGGTGCTCGCCGGGACACCGACATCGGTCACCGGACCCTCGCCTTCTATCTCCATGATATGGAGCAGAGGCGGCTCTACTCCCTCTTCGGGTGCCCCTCGACGAGCCAGTACGCCCGGAAGCGGCTCGGCCTGGGCAAGACGCTTGCCTATGACCTCATCGGCGCGGGGCGCGCCCTCGCGGAGCTCGAGCTCCTCGACCGGGAGCTCTTCGAGGAAAGGCTCACCTGGTGCCAGGTGAAAGCGCTCCTCCAGGTCGTGGTGCCCGAGACCCAGAAGGCCTGGATCGAGAAGACTCGCGGCAAGAGCCTCCGCTGGATCCAGGAGAGGGTGCGTGCCTCCGAGAGAGGCCGACCTCCCCGCGAGGACGGCAAGGGCACCCCCACGACACGCTTCGTCATCCGGGCCCGCGTGAGCGCCGAGGCGTACGAGGCCTGGGAGACGGCGCGAAGGAAGCTGCAGGACGAGCTCGCGGAGGCCGTCACCGACGCCGCCCTCCTTCGCCATCTTGCCGAGGACTATCTGTGCGAGAAGAACGAGGCTACGGACTCGAGTGACCCGTCTCCCTATCGCGTCATCGTGCGCCATTGCCCCTCGTGCCGGGCATCGCGGCTCCAAACGGACGACGGGGATGTTCCCATCGACGAGAGCACGACTACGCGTTTGGCCTGCGAGGGGGAGGTCGTGCACGTCGAGCCGGAGCCGATTGAGAGGGAACCAGGTGAGAAGGAGTCTGGCACCCCCGACAAGAGCCGCGGCGGAGAGTCATCCACTCGCCCCGTCGCGTCCCGTCCCGCCATCGACCGTCCCACTCCTCCCGCCCTGCGCCGCAAGATTCTCGCTCGCGATGGGTATCGGTGCCGTCACTGCCAGAGGTCGGGACGCTTGCACGTCCATCACGTGGAGTACCGGTCACAGGGCGGCTCCTCGGTAGAGGGCAACCTCGCGGCGCTGTGCGACCGATGCCACGGTCTCGTCCACGACGATCTTCTCTTCATCACGGGCGAGCCAGAGGGTGAGCTCGTGTTCCGCAACGCGAGAGGAGAAGTGGTCGATGCCGCAGGTCCCCGCCCGGGAGGCGGAGCTCTCCTCGATTCGCTTCGCTCCAGGCGCGGTGAGACATTCTTCGGTGAGGGTCAAAGAGCCAGGAAAGAGGAGCCGGACGTCGCCCGGACCGATGCGAGCACACCCGAAGTTTCCGCGCGCGCGGAATCGCGGTCCGAGAACGGCCCCGTTGACTCGACGGCAGCGCCGGTGAGACCCCTGTAAGGAGGGCTCTTCCTCTGTGCACCCCCCGACGTACGATCAAGACCGGGTTCAACCCTCCCGGCCGGGGTTCAGGGCCACCTCGAGGGAGCCAAGCGAGTCGTCCCATTTCTTTCACGATGCGGAGATCACGGCCATGACACGTGTCTCGATCCTCTCGACCGCGAGCATCCTTTCGCTCCTCGTCTTCCTGGCCCTCCAGCTCACCGCACCGGCCGCACGATCGAGCTCGGCCTCGTGCGGCATCGAGGGGGTGGCCGCCGACCCGCCGACTTTCGGGAGCTGCCACGACTGCCATGTCCAGCTCCCCATCAACTCCGGAGACGGCTCGCTGACCTTCGAGGGGCTCCCCACGAGCTGGTCCCCCTCGATGACGTATCGCATCCGCGCCCTCCTCGAGGATCCCGGGCAAAGGCTGTGGGGCATCCGCCTCACCCTCATCGACGAGGCAGGAAGTCCGATCGGAGCGATCCTTCCCGCCGATGCCAATGGAGATCTCTGCCAGCAGGACGGAAGGACCTACCTGCGCCAGTCGGGAGCCGGACGGCGTCCTGGCGTTCTCGACGGCCCCGTGGACTGGCTCTTCGACTGGACCTCACCTGCAGCCGGAAACGGTACGGCCACCCTGTACGCGGTGGGATTCGCCGGCAACCTCGACGGCTCCGAGCAGGGCGACTTCACGTACACCACGGCCAGCACGATCGTCGAGGAAGCTGCGACCGGACCCGAGGTCACCCTGGTGCTCCAGCCCGACACGCCGATTGTCCAGGCCGGCACCACCCTGACCATTCACGCCCACGTGCGGAACCACACCGACCGGCCCCAGACCGTGTTCGTGGGATCGCGCGCCATCCTTCCCTCGGGCCGAGCCAGGCCACAGACGGGCAGCATCCTTCCGCTGGTGCGGCTCGACCTCGCCCCCTTCGAGCAGCAGGACACCACTCTGGTGCACCCGATCCCGGCCAGCGCTCCGGCCGTGACGGTCGAGTACCGGGGATTCGTGGGCGTCCCTCCGGCCAGCCTTCTCGATCGCGACGGCTTCATGCTCGCGGTGCTGCCCCCCGGGTCGTGAGGGAAAGCACGACACCGGGAACAGAGCCGCTGCCCTCCGCACGACCGGCATCGTCGAGACTGCCTCTCCTCAGTGATGACTTGCCCCGGCCATGATCGCCGGCATGACGGCCGCAACGGTGATGGCCATCTGCACGCTCGTGATGACCTCCCGCGTCGCCTTTCCCAGCATCTCCCCGTTGACGACCCGCTCGATCCGCTGCTTGCGCTCCTTGAGCCTCTTCCTGTCGAAGTTGGCCCCGAGGATGCCGCTGGCGTGGGCCAGCGAGAGCAGAATCGTGGTGCGGGGATCGACATCGCGAACTTCGGTGAAGATGGCCTCTTCTAGCCGGGCCAGGATCTGCCGCTCGGGCTCGGGGTCGCGCTCGGGGTAGATCTTGCGGGTGAAGATCAGGAGCACCTTGTCCTCGTCGGCCCGGAGGATGCCCCGCTTGCACAAGCCTGCCGCGACCCGATGCTTGAGGCCCTTGGTTCCCGCGAACCGCGACACCCACATCGGGAGCGAGGCCCGCCTCTTCGCATCACGGATCCGGGCCACGCACTCGTCGAGAAGAGGCTCCCCGATCCGGGACGATCCGACCCGATCGACGAGTTTCTTCTTGCTGTCCTCGACGCGAATGTGCTCGCCGAGAAGGAGCTCGGCGAGGATGGCTCCCCCGAGCGCATAGGGGTAGTTGCCCTGGGCTACCGTCCCCTCCTGGTCCCGCAGGGCCAGGAGGAGGATCTCCTCGTGAAGGTAGAGTCCGTTCGGCTCGATCATCTCTTCGCCCTCCAGATAAAGGGCGAAAAAGAGGAGACGGGTCCCTCTTTCGCCGCGACGCGCCCTTGTACGGGCCCGGGCCCCGACCGGTGCGCCACGGCGCCCGAAAAAGGTCGCTTCGAGACGACGACATCCGGCAGGCCTCGATCCGAGGGCGGACCGGGCGTTCGCCCGCAGCTTGAGACGGTGGCTGCGGTGCCGTATCCTGGACCGACATGAAGCTCCCCAGATTTCTCGGCGGGGGCCGCTCGGAGGGGACTCCCTCCCCTGGTCCTGATCCGGTCACGGAGCCGGGGGAGACCACGGTCCGACCCGCCGTCGACTTCTCCTCCCTCGCTTCCGCGCCCGGCGAAGGCAGCGATGGGGGGCCCCGTGTCGATCGGCTCCAGAAGCTCCTCACCGTGTTGACCCACGCTTCGGCGAGCCTGCTCTCCAGCACGTCCCTCGACGAGACCCTTGCCCGTGTGCTCGATCTCGTATTCGATCACCTGCCCGTCCAGCGCGCCTTCATCATGCTCGGAGACGGGAAAGATGGCGAGCTGACGGTACGGTCCCTGAAGTGCAAGTCTCCCCAGAAGGAGGGGGCTGAACCGTTGTTCTCGCGCACCATCGCCACCAAGGTCTACCGGGAACGGGTCGCCATCCTCACCATCGACGCTCTGCAGGACGGGCGCTTCGACGGCTCCTCGATCTTGACCCTGGGCATCCGTTCGGCGATGGCGGCCCCGCTCTGGAGCGGAGAGCGAGTGCTGGGGGTGATCTACGTGGACACCCCCCTCCGGGCCCACGCCTTCGACCATTTCGACCTCGACCTCCTCTCCGCCCTCGGCCATCACGTGGCGATCGCCATCGAGCAGGCACGTCTCCGGGAGTCGATCGTCGTCCAGGAGCTTCTGCGCCGGCGGCTCGATCGCTACCACTCGCCGGCCGTCGTCGAGCGGATCTCGCGGTCCGTTTCGTCGCTGGAGGAGCTCATCGCGGAGGAGATGGACGTCACCGTGGTCTTCGCCGACGTGGTCGACTTCACCCGGCGGTGCGAGACGATGGAGCCGCGGGCGGTGGTCGAGCTTCTCAACCGCTACTTCAGCGAGATGACGGAGGCCGTCTTCCGCCACGAGGGGACCCTGGACAAGTTCATCGGTGACTGCGTGATGGCGGTATTCGGCGCTCCCCTGGCCAGTAGCGACCATGCGGTGCGGGCGGTGAACGCGGCGCTCGACATGCGATCGTCGCTGGAGCGGTTGAACGGGACCGAGGACGCGGAGTCGCGCCTCGAATTCCGGGTGGGAATCCACACCGGGCGGGTGATCGCGGGAGACCTGGGGTCGGTCCGGCGGAGCGACTACACGGTGCTCGGAGCCGCGGTCAACGTCGCGGCAAGGCTGCAGATGGAGGTGGCGCGGCCGGGGCAGATCATCCTCACCGAGGACGTACGCAAGCTCCTCGGCGATCGCTACGAGGTGCTTTCGGTGACCCCGGTGGATCTCACCGGGATCGCGCGACCGATCGTCTGCCACGAGCTCGTCGGCATGCGCCGGAGCTGATCCCGGTCCGGGACCACGCGTTGCAGCAGCTATACTCTGACCCCATGCCCTCCCGGAGACCCGCTCCGCCACCTCCGCTCCTGCCTCCCCTCGGAAGGGAAGGGAGGCTCGTCGTCACCGTCTGCTGCTCCCTCTTCTTCGTGCTCGTCGGTCTCCGCCTCCACGGCCTCTCGATCTCCGAGTGGCACGACGTCATCGACGGATCGGAAAAGAGAGAGATCCTGCTCGGCACATCGAGGCCCCTGCGGGCCGACGACTGGGCGGTCCGGCTCCCCCTGGACCTGGGACAGATCGCCCACGACCCACCGTTCCCCGTGGTCAACCACGACATCGGGATCGGCCAGAACATGCTCCTTCCCCTCCCGGTTCCGGTTCTCTCACCGGTCACCCTGTTCCGGCCCGCGATGTGGGGATTCTTCCTGGGCGGCGACGTGGGGCTCGCCTGGCTCTGGTGGCTCTCGGCCCTGGGGCTTCTGGTCACGGCATTCCTGCTCTTCAAGGTGGTGAGCTCCGGCAGCACGCCGATCTCGCTCCTTTGCGCGCTCCTTCTTCTCGTGAGCCCGTTCTTCCAGCACTGGTGCCTCAACTACGCCGGCGCCGCGGCGGCCGCTCTCCTGATGGTGCTCGGCCTCGTGGCCATTGTCTGCGCAAGGAACCCCGTGGTCATCCTGCTGTCGGGCCTCGTTCTCGGCTGGTCGGCTGGCGCCTTTCTCCTCGCCCTCTATCCCGCCTATCAGGTGCCGCTCGCCCAAGTGGCGCTCCTCGTGGCCACAGGACTCGTGTGGGAACGTCGCCGGAGCCTGGACCTGCGCCGCCATCTCACGCTGCGCGTGGTGGCCCTCGTCATCGGGGGCGGTCTCCTCGCCACCTCCGCGTGGCTCCTCCTCTCCCAGGCCGGCGACGCGTTCTCGGCCCTGCGAAACACGATCTATCCCGGCGCACGCCTCTCGACCGGTGGCGGCATGCCCCTCTGGCAGACGCTCGCCGGGAATCTCCTCTACCTGGGGCAGGTCGACGATTTCGGGCCGCTCCTCAACATCTGCGAGGCGAGCTCGTTTCTGCTCTTCTTCCCGGCCATCGCCCTCGTCCTCGTCCTGGCCCGGCTGCGGGAAGGGCCGCGGATCGACCCGCTCTCGCTCCTCCTCCTCGGCTACTGCGTCCTGATGGTCCTGTTCCAGGTGATGGGAGTACCCGAGGTCGTGGCCCGCCTGACCGGCCTCTCCCTCGTTGCCACACCCCGCACGGTGATCGGCCTGGGGCTCGCCGACGCCATCCTGCTCGTGCGCTTCCTCTCCACCCGCGGAAAGGATCCCTCCCTCCCGGTGCTTCTCGCCACGGGAGGCGTACTGGCCGCACTCCTCATCGCCTGCGCCCTTCCGCTCCACACGACCCTCGACGGGACGAGCCTCGTTCTCCTGATCGCCGCCGCCCTCGGCAACGGCCTCGTCTTCTCGCTCCTGCTCGGAAAGAAGACCGCTCTTCCCGCCCTCGCCGGCCTCGTTCTCGTCACCGCCGCCTCCACTCTTTGGTTCAATCCCCTCGTCCAGGGAGGAGCCCGCTACCTCAGGGACAACCCGCTCTCGACCAGCATCCGCACCATCGACGAGAGCCGGGGCGGCGAGACGACCTGGTTCTGCTTCGGGGGCCACTTCGCCGCCAACCTGTTCCGCATCGGCGGGGTGAAAATGGTCAACGGCAACCACGCCATCCCCCAGCTCGCTCTCTGGCGGAAGCTCGACCCCGAGGGCCATGCCTCGAGCGTCTACAACCGCTATGCCCAGGTGGAAGGGATGCCACTCGTGCAGGACGAGGTCACATTCCGGGTGATACGGAACGACCTCATCGTGGTGGGTCTCCGCCCCGACGGGGAGAAGATCCGGAGCCTCGGCGTCACCCACGTGCTCATCAAGAGCGATGACCGCGAGAAGCTCCGCATCTTCGACCGCCTGCACCACCTCGACTCGGTGGGCCCCTATCACCTCTACGCGCTGGATTGACCCTCCGCCTCGCCATCGCGCGCGGGACGCCCGAGCCGGCGATGGAGCACCGAGCGGGGCTCGCTCTGGAGATCGTAGGAGAGAAAGGCGAGGAGGAGCTGGACCCCGATCAGGACGGGCAGCGCCGCCAGCATGACCGTACCCGCGGTGGCAGGAATCCCCGTGCGCTCGCTCTCGGCCCACTTGATGCATCCCAGGATCCCTCCGAAGAGGAGGCTCAGGATTCCCAGCACGATCTGGAGAGAGGCGAAGTTGAAGGACCGCAGGTAGTAGGCATAGACGATCCGTTTGCCCGCATTCACGAGGTGGCGGTGTGCAAACCCGAAGGCCACATGGCTCACCACCAGATTGCTCTTCTCGTCCCCGTAGATGGCGGGCATGGGCACGTCGAGAACCACCGCCCTCTGGATGCCGAGGCGGAACAGCATGTCCGACTCGAAGAACCAGCGACGCGCGATCTTTTCCAGCGGGAGCTCACGGGCCACTGCTCCATGGAGGGCGGTGAAGCCATTGTTGGGATCGAAGAGCGTCCAGTATCCGCTCGACATCTTGCTCGCAAACGAGAGCACGGAGTTCCCGAGAAGACGCACCCACGGCATGGCCTCGAGCCCGTCGACCTCGAAGAAGCGATTCCCCTTGGTGTAGTCGGCCTCGCCATCGAGAATCGGTCGTACGAGGCGCGGGATGAACGCCGGGTCCATCTGGCCGTCACCGTCCATCTTGACGATCACGTCGGCGCCCTCGCCCATGGCCGCCCGGTAGCCCGTCATGGTGGCCCCGCCCACGCCCTGGTTCTCCGCATGCCGGAGGACCCTGACCCGAGGATCCTGGCACCGGCTCTCCACGAGCTCTCCGCTCGCCTCGGGGCAAGCGTCGTCCACCACGTAGACGAGGGCACACTCGCTCCCGATCCCTCCCAGCACCGAGAGGATCTTGTCCCGCACCTTGAAGGCCGGAATCACCACCGCGATGATCGCTCGATCGGTCATCGCACCGCCTCTTCTTTCTTGAATCCGGCGAACACGGAGAAGAGAGGAAGGACCGGCCACACGGTGGCGATGGGCTGGATGTGGAAGAGCTTCGTCATGGAGTCCCGGATGGCCGCGATGCCGCGCTCGTGGTAGTGCCCCGTGAACTCCTTGCCGGCGAGCTTCCGGCCCAACCGGTAGAGCCAGCTCTCGGTCGGACCCGACACGAGGAGGATGCCGCCGGGCCGTAGCGCGCTGGCAAGCCGGGCGAGAAGAGACTCGAGATCATCGACGTGCTCGAGGACATCGAGGGCCGCCACGACGTCGAAGATCCCGCTTCCTTCCCTGAGCGCGTCGTCGAGCGAAGACGTGGCCCGGACGTTGTGCGGGAGGGCGACGTGCCGGCTCATTGCATCGAGGGGCGAGAGGTCGATGTCATGAGCCACGACCTCCTTGCAGTGGGCAGCGAGCACCGGGAGGAAGACCCCGCCCCCGCAGCCGAAGTCGAGTCCCCGGTCATGGGGAGCCCGCTCGGCGAGAAAATCGGCCGCTCTTCCCAGCCTCGCCCAGAAGAGCCGTCGGGCGACAGGATTCCGGTGGGTGTAAGCCGGGAACGCCGACTCCGCCAGGACTTCCCTCTTCGCTGCCCCCTCCTCCAGCACCCGTTGCATGGCGCGCAGGGCGCCCGACGTCATCGCCTCGAAAGTCTTTTCTGGCAACACCTTGCTCCGAATGGCCGGCTCCATTTCTACCGGGCCATCGTAGCAGCAGGCTCCCGTCCGCGCCACGGCGGGAAGCAATCGTCGGCAAGAGCAAACGACCCCGCGGAAATCCATGGCTTCCCGCGGGGTCAATCGTCCTCACCGGCGATGGAGATACCCCAGCTCGACCAGCCGCTGGAGGGTCTGGTCGGAGAGCCGGGCCTCGCCTCCTGTCGGAGCCGTTCGCGCCTCGAGGATTCGCCGGAGCCGGTCGGCAAGAAGCGCCACCAGCTCGGGGTGATCGCCGCTCACGTCACGAGTCTCCAGGGGGTCGGACTCGAGGTCGAACAGTTTCCCGTCGTAGAGCTTCCAGCGATCGGTGCGGATGCTCGCCACCCTCCGCTCGGGAGGCGTGTCGCGCAGGCTCACCACCACGAGATCTTCCGGCGAGGTCCCCTCGATGTCGGGAAGGAGGCTTCGCCCCTGGAAGCTCGCGGGGATCGGCAGCCCGAGGGCCTCGAGGATGGTCGGGGCGACGTCGATCCCTCCGGCGAGGGATTCCACCGTCGTGCCCGCATGGCGCGACCTCGGCAGCTTGACGAGCAGCGGAACCCGCAGCAGCTCATCGTAAAGCGAGTGGCTATGCTGGGCCAGGATGCCGTGCTCGCGGAACTCCTCACCATGGTCGGAGGTGAACACGATGAGGCTCCGGTCGTAGATCCCGACTCCCTTCAGGATCCGGATCAGCTTGCCGAAGCCCTCGTCCATCGAGCGGATCTCGGCGTCGTAGGCGTGGACCACCGCCCTCACGTCCTCTGGCTCGATGGAGACCTCGCCCCGGTTGATGCGTTCTCGGAGCTCGTTGTTCAGACGTCGCGGCAGATCGGATTCGGGCGCGGGACCGAGTTTCCTCAGGCAGGCTCTGGAGGGCGTGTACGGGCCGTGGACCTCGTAGGTGTGCAGGAAGAGAAAGAGCCGCCCATCGCCATGCCGGGCCAGTGAGGGTAGAGCGCGCTCCACCGTGCGCGAGAACACATCGCCCTTCCTCTCGGTCTTGTAGATGTCAAATCCCTGGGCGATCCCGAAGGGAGCGGAGACCTGACCGCCGCCGTTCATGGAGACCGTCACGTAGCCGCGATCCTTCAGCACCTCGGTGAGAGTGACGACCTCCTCCGCAAGCGCGGTCTTGGTGGAAAAGCGGGCGCCGTGGTGCCAGGGGATGAGCGACGAGAGGATCGAGGCGTGGGAAGGAAGCGTCGACGAAGCCTGGGCGATCGCGTTCCGGAAAAGGATCGCATCCTCGCGGAACCGATCGACGTGGGGCGAGGTGTTCTTGCCGTAGCCGTAGCAACCCAGGTGATCGGCCCGAAGCGTGTCGATGGAGATGAGGATGACCAGCGGCGGGCCGTCGGGATCGAGGCTCTTCCAGGGGGGAAGGGGAGCGAGGAGCACCAGGGCCGCGATGGCCACCAAGGCGGACGCTCCGATGAGGGCGAGCAGGTGACGAGCACGCGGCATGCCCAGCTCCCTCCTCTCGCTGATTCCTTCGCCCCCGTCGGGCCCTCTCGCTCCCGCCGGACGTCGTCAGGGTATCAACTGCCGGGTCAGGATTCCCCGCCCGGATCCAGGAGCTCGGCCAGCCGCTTGAGAGCGCGGTTCCGGAGGAGGTAGACCGCGCCCGGGCTTCTCTTCAGGACGCCGGCCATCTCCTCGATGGAGCGTCCCTCGAGATCGTAGCCGCGCACCACGGTCCGGTAGCTCTCGGGGAGACGTCCGAGCGCACTCTCGAGAGATCGAGCCTCCTCGTCGCGGATGGCCTTGCGCGACGGAGTCGATCGGCTCCGGGCCACGACCTCGGCCAGCAGGGACTGGAGGGAGGATGCGCTCCCCGGCTCCACGCGGATCCGATCTCCCCCCCGTTTTCCCGCCCCGAGCATGCGCACGGCGTCGCGGAGGTTGTTCCGGGCCAGGGTCCTCACCCAGGCCAGAAAAGCGCCGTCCCCCGTGGGAACGAACCCGGCGATGTCCACGAAGACGTCGGTGAAGGTCTCTTGCACCACGTCCTCATCGGAGAGCGAGGAGCGGAAACGAGGGGGGATGCGCCCGCGCACCGCGTCCAGGATGGCGGGCGCGGCCCGGCGGAGGAGCGCCTCCAGGGCCTCGTCATCGCCCGCACGGGCGCGCTCCAGCAGGTCGTCGTCCCTCAGTCGTCGCACTCCATGATGAGCTCTGTCGCCTCCCGGTGACCGGGCTCGATCCTGCTCCCCTCCGGAACCCCGCTCCCGGGACAGGGTCAGAACTCCAGCCCGGGCCATAAGAATACCTGATGTTTCGTGACAGGAGGGACTTCCACCCCACGATGGTCAAGCATACCCCTCCTCCCGAGCAGGAGCCGGGCCGCACCGACGACGGCTCCCGCCGACCCGCATCGTCGCCGGGCTGGCGATGGATCCTCCTCCTCGTCCTTGTCGCCCTCGTCGCGCGCTCAGCCTACTGGACGGAGATCCGGAGCTTCGAGCTCTACGAGACCCCCATCCTCGATGCCGAGTTTTACGTGGAGTGGGCCGAGCATCTCTCCGGCCTCCAGGCGAGCCCACACCACGCCGAGTTTCCCCAGCAGGCTCCCCTCTATCCGTTTCTCCTCTCCCTCGTCCTCCGCGTCCAGGACAGGGTGTCGATCGACACCATCGTCGGGCTGCAGTTCCTCCTGGGGACGATTCAGGCCGTCCTCATCGGGCTTCTCGCCGCCAGGATCTTCGGCGTCGCCACGGGTCGGATCGCGGGGCTTCTCGCCGCCCTCTACGTTCCGTTCTTCTTCAACGAGGCCACGGTGATGCCCACGGCACTCCACTGCCTGCTCGTCGTGCTCCTCCTCCTCGCGGCACAGCGCCTGTACCTCGCCCCCACCGCACGGCTCGCCCTGCTCACCGGCATCGCCGCCGGCGCGACGTACCTCTGCCGTGCCGAGAGCCTGGTCACCATCGTCTTCGTCGGCGCCGGGCTCCTCCTCGCCACCCGGTTCCGGCTGCGCAGGGCGCTCCCCCTCGGTCTGGTCTTCACCGCCGGCATGGCTCCGTCCTTTCTCGCCTTTGGCCTCTACTGCCACAGCGAGACCGGTGTGTTCCGCGTCATGCCCATGAGCGGCGGCCTCAATCTCTACGTGGGCGCCAACCCGGAGGCGAGGGGAACCGCCGAACCTCCGAGCTCTCTGGCCCGGAACCGGGAGTTCATCGTGGAGGACGCCCGCAAGATGACCGAGCGGGAGCTGGGGAGGGAGGTCACCTTCGACGAGATCTCCACCCACCTGAAAAGCAAGGTCTTCGCGTTCATCCGGGAGCGGCCCGGCGACTATCTCTACCTGCTCCTGACCAAGCTCTGGCTCTTCGTCCATGGCCAGGAGGTCTCCGACATTCTCCACTACCGGTTCATGGACAGCGTGTCGGTGACGAAGAAGGTGCTCTCGCTCCTCTTCGATTTCCGCCTGCTCGGACCCCTGTCTCTTCTCGGCATGGCCCTTGCTCTCGGCCAGCTCCGGGGCAGCCTCGTGCTCTATCTGGGTGTTCTCGGCACCGCCATGGTGATTCTGGTCTTCGCGGTGGCGACGCGCTACCGGCTTCCCGCCGCCCCGGCCTTCCTCTGCTTTGCCGGCTTCGCGCTCCGCGACCTCGCCGCCGCGCTGCGATCTCCCGGAAGGCTCGCTCGCAAGAGCGGACTCGTTCTGGGATTTCTCCTGCTCTTCATCGTTCAGAACGCCCCCGCCACCGCGCTCGACATCAGGACGGGTCAGGTCTGGATCAATGTGGGCAACATCCGGCGCCGGGCCGGCAACCTCGACGGCGCCCTCGACGCCTATCGCACCGCCATCGAGGTGGAGCCCGCGAGCTACGCCGCCCTGATGCTCCAGGGTGAGATTCACCACGAAAGAGGGGAGATCGAAGAGGCGAGGCGCGCCTATTCCGAGGTGACGCGACGCTTCCCGAGCGTGCTCAACGCCTGGATGAACCTCGGGATCGTCCACCTGGAGGCGGGGGAGCATGGCCTGGCCATCCGGTGCTTCGGCGAAGCCAGTCGCCTCGACCCGCAGAGCAGCGAGCCCCTCCATGCCCTCGCCGTGGCCCTCGGCAAGTCGGAGAGGTGGGAAGAGGCCGTCGCTCCCTCACGAGCGGCGCTCGAGCGATCTCCCGAAGATCCCGCCCTCCTGAATCAGCTCGCCTGGACCCTGTTCAACCGGCCCGGAAGGACGAGGGAACAGCTCGAGGAGGCCCGGGATCACTGCGAGAGGGCGGTGGACATCGCGACCGCGCGCGCGCTGCCCGAGCTGACGAGCTACCGGGACACGCTGGAAAGGGTCCGGAAAGCCCTGCGTCTCGACTGAGGGCGACCTTTCCGGAGAGGCCCGCGCGAATCCCTATCAGCGCGCGGGGATCCGTACCTCCAGCTCCACGTCCTTGCCCCGCACGACGACTTCCTTCCGGAAGTAAGGCGTGCGGTCCATCCTGGAGTAGGCGTCGAGGTCCATGGGATTGCCGGGCATGGCCGGGATCTCCAGAATGTAGGTGCCGGGCTCGACATCGATGATCTCGAACCCGCCATCGTCTCCCACCAGAGCCGTTCCCGCCTGGTAGCGCGCGGCCTCCATCGCATCATCCATCTCGATGGGGGAGTACTCCTCGGGGCCCTTGCCCCCCGGCCGTCGCAAGGTCACCAGCCGCATCGGCATGTCGGGGAGCCCCTCCACGGTGCCGTGCACCCGGTAGCCGGTTCCGAACACGACCTTCATTTCCTTGCGCTCGTCGATGCCGATGGAGATCTGCCGGGTCTTCATGGTCATCCCCTTGCCGGCCGCCATGCCCCGGGGATCGAGGAGCGTGATGAGGTACTCCCCGGGCGGCAGTCGCTCGATGAGGAAGTGGCCGTCAGCGTCGCTCGTCGACATCTGCAGGGGACCGGCCCCGTAGGCCTGCACCATCATCCCCACCCGGGGCTTCTCCCCTTCGTCCGTCTTCTGGACCACGGTCCCCTCGAGCACGGCGCCTCGCGAGAGGACGAGGTCCTGAGCAACCTCGTCCTTCTCTCGAAGGTGGACCGTCTGATCCGAGGTGGGTGCATAGCGAGGATGGCTGGCGTACACCACGTAGCGACCCCGGGCCAGGTGCTCGAAGACGTAGCGTCCGCCCGAGCCCGTCTGCACGCGGTTGTCAAAGGTGGCCAGGAACTGCGGCATCATGCGCTTGACCATCATCTGCGCCCGCGCCGCACCCTCCGCCAGGTGAAGCTCCACCGTGGCCCCGAGCACCGGCTCGCCGTCCGAGAGAAGAACTCTCCCCTCGAGGCGGATCCCGCCGCTCACCATCACGAGGACGTCGTCCACGGTCCCTCCCGGACTCACCACGATCTCTCCCGAGCGAGCCGGAGCACAATCCTCGGCCTCGACCTGGAGGAGCACCGTTCCGGGATCGACCTGGAGCTCGAAGCTGCCGTCCTCGCCGCCCTTGATCCACGTGTCCTCCCCCTGCCCCATCATGGACCGGAGGAGGGCGGCGGTGCCCGTATCGTCAGGCTTCTGGGCACGCAAACGGAACGGGTAGGCCGGATCACCGTCCTCCTTGACCACCCGGCCGCGGACCGTCCCCCGGGCGACCAGCCGGAGCTCGAGGCCGAAGGCTCCGGTCGTCACGCGACCCTGCTTCGCCGACGCGAAGCCCTCCTTCCGCGCCAGGATCTCGTAGCTCGTGTCGGCCAGACCCGTCAGGAGGAAAGCGCCCTGCTCGTCCGTGGTGGTCGAGGCTGCCTCCGCCGCAGGAACCGGCAGGAAGGAAACGGCCTCTTTCTTGGCCTGGACCCGGGCCCCGGGAACGGGCTGGCCCCGGTGATCGAGGACCACTCCGGAGATGGCTCCATGCGTGCTCTCGGTTTCGACGAGGATCTCGAGTCCGGTGACATCGTTCACCCCGTCGACGCTGACCTCGAGGCCGGTCTCGGACTTCCTGGCGCCGAAGATCTCCAGAGGATTGAATTCGCCCGCTCTCACCGAGTAGCCGCCTCCGGGCAGACCGGTGACCTCGAAGAACCCTCCGGCGTCCGTGGTGACGCGCCGAGGCTGATAGGTGAACATGTCGAGCTGGCTCTCGACCGTCCCCTCGGCCACCCGCCCCACCACGAGGATGACCTCCCCGACCGCGGGGCTGCCGTCCGCGTGACGGGCGATCCCGGAGATGCGCGAGCCCCGGGCCAGATCGATCACGAGGTCGAGCACCGGCTCTCTCCGGGTGAGCTCGATCGCCTCCGGCTCCGAGGGAGCATGGTCGTCGGCTCGCGCTCTCACCTGCAGCTCGACGTCGAAGGGGATGCCCCGGATCTCGAAGCTCCCCCTGTCGTCCGTCTTCGTGGACAGGTCGCCGAAGCGGAGCATCTGGCTCGCATTCGAGATGGCGGCTCCCATGAGATCCCGGGGCAAGACGTTGACCTGTGCGCTTTCCACCGCCCCGCTCGGACTCTGGACCACGCCCCGGACGAGACCTCCCCTCTCCACCACGAAGTCGATCCCGTCGATGGCCAGCCCTTCCTGGACCTCGACATCCGCCCAGGCTTCCACGGGTGCGCTCAAGGCGAACGAGTCGCCCGTACGCAACCGCGCCTTGAAGGCCCCTTCGTTCAGGCCATCGACGGTGTAGCTTCCCGCCTCGTCGACGTGGCCCGAGCGCGCTGACCTCTTCTCGAAGAGCTGGAAGACGGGCTTGGACGAGTCGTACGCGATGAGCTCCACGCTGGCCCCCACCGCCGGCTTTCCCGTGTCGCGGTAGACAACGCGCCCGGAGACCGAGGCGGTGCCAGAGGTGGTCTCCCGGGAATCCGGGACCTCGGTCCAGGGCTCGTCGGGCTCGAGGGCGTCGGCGGCGAAGTTGACCTCCGGCTCGCCGTCACCGTCCCGGGGCTCGGTGAGGGTCGCGTCCCCCGGAAACTCCACGGACCGATCCCGGGGCGCACCCCGCAGGGAGGTGGCAGGATCAGGCTGGCCCTCTTTCCGCAGGAGGAAGAAGACCGCGACACCGGCCAGAACGACGAGCAGGCCGAGCACCACGAGGGAGATGCGTCCTCGCTCGGCCGAGGCGCGTGGAGGCGAACCGCTTTCGTCAGGACGGAGCATGGAGTTTCTCCTGCCTCCCCGGGGGGGGCTGACCTCGTCGTACGTCCGTCCCGGGAAAAGGTTCTGGGCCCAGTATCTTATTCGGTGGACACCTGAGCCTGGTTTGTTCCCGGACGGAGGGCCACGACCTCCTTGACAGCCCCCTCCTCCGGCCCGCAGGGGCGATCTCTGGCTCACGCACCCGGCGCCGCTGACGACCTCCAGAACGGAGCCCGGGCGCCTCTGGATCCGGAGGGTGTGCACCTTCGGACCTTCGCACAAAGCTATCATCGAACCCATGTTCCGCCGCGTCGCCCGAGCCTATGCCTCTGCCTTCGCGGGCCTCCCTCGCGAGGTCTGGCTCCTCTCGGTTGCCCTCTTCATCAACCGCTGCGGCACCATGGTGCTGATGTTCTTCCTGCTCTACGCGACGCAGGAGCTCGAGCTCACCTCCATCGTGGCCGGACAACTCCTCAGCGCCTACGGGATCGGCGCCATTCTCGGCAGCGCACTGGGGGGAAAGCTCTCCTCTCGCTACGGGGCGATCCGGGTCCAGATCGTCTGCCTGCTCCTGTCGGGCGGCGGCTACGTCCTCGTCGGAGCGGCCCGCACCGTGACGGCCCTCACCATCGACATGGTCCTGCTGAGCCTCTTCGCGGAGGCCGTGCGGCCGGCCAGCGTGACCGCGACCACCGAGGTGTCACCGCCGGAGCTCCACACCCGCTCCCTCGCCCTCAACCGCCTCGCCGTCAACCTCGGAATGGCGGTGGGCCCGGCCACGGGCGGCTTCCTGGCGGGGATCGACTACTCGCTCCTGTTCTGGGTGAACGGCGCCACCTGCTTTGTCTCGGGAGTCTTCCTGCTCGCGGTGTTCGGCTTCCGGGGGCTGCCTGCCGAGGAATCCGAGGACGCCTCCCCCCGGCCCCGGACGCGCTCTCCCTTCCGGGATACCGGCTTTCTGGCCTTCCTCGCCCTCATGACCCTGATGGCGGTGATGTTCTTCCAGCTCCTGGGGACCTTCTCTCTCTACCTGAAGTCGTACTACGGATTCGACGAGCTCGCGATCGGCCTCGTCACCACCGTCAACACCGTGATCATCGTGATCCTCGAGATGGTGCTCATCCACAAGGTGGAGAAGTTCGATCTCCTCCGTACCATCGGCTGGGGGACGCTGCTCATCGGGCTCGGACTGGGAATGATGCCGTTCGGAAGGGGCATTCCGTTCTGCCTCGCCTCGATCGTGGTATGGACGGTGGGTGAAATGCTCGCGTTCCCCCTCGCGGCGGCCTGGGTGGCCAGGAGGTCGAGCGCGCGGCAGCGAGGCTCCTACATGGGCCTCTACACCTCGACCTTCTCGATCGCCTTCGTGCTCGCGCCGGCCATCGGCACCCGCCTCTACGAGATCGACCCCGACCTGATCTGGCACCTCTGCACCGTGTCGGGAGTCCTCCTTCTGGCGGGCATGTACGCCCTCTCGCGGGGGACCCGCGCTCACTCGGCGAGCGCGTAGCCGTTGAGCTCGAGGCCGAGGCCGCCCCGCAGGATCCCGGTCTCGGGCTCGATCACGATGCCGATCCAGTAGCCGCGGTAGGCGCGGGCCTCCTTCTCCGCGAGCTCCAGGATGGGCTGCCCCATGGCCCGCACCGCCTCGAGGATCTCCGGGGGGAAACGCCCCTCGGGAACGACCTGCTCGGCCAGGCGCGGCGTGCCTTCTTTGCTCACGCCCGAGGTCATGCCGAAGAAGCTCGGTGCTTCGGCCGCGGCCTTGGCATCGAGTCCATGATCGACGACGGCGTGGATGGCCTGGAGGGCAGCCTCGTGCAAGCCGGCACCGATGGCTCCCGACGCGAGAGCGAGACCGTCGGGTCGCAGGAGGATCGAGGGGTTCAGCTCGTTGGGCACACGCCCTCCCGGGCCCACTGCCTCCAGCCGCCGCTGGAAGTAGGCTCCGGCGTCGGGAATCGAGACTCCCCCCACGAAGATCCCCGTCGATCCCCAGGCGGTGGTGGCAATGCTGTGGTTGAGGACGACCACGTTGCCCGCGGCATCCACGGCCACGATGGCATCCGTGTGTCCACCCCCCTCGCGATGGGGCCGCTGATCGTTGGGATCCTCGATCTCGGGGGAATCCTTCGGCGTCGGTGGCTCCTCCGGCACGTTCTGGAATCGTCGCATCCACCCCGGTGCGCTCATCTTCTTCCAGATCGATTCCGCGCTCTCCCTCGTGGCCCGCGAGAGGGGCGCAGGCGACACGCCGGGAAGATGGTAGCGCATCCACGGCTCGGGGCTCACCGAGAGGAGGGGGCCGATCCGCGCGATCTGCATCAGGTCATTGAGCGCGGCCGCGGACTCCCAGGGCCTCCCCTGGCGCTGAGGAGAAGCGTACTCGAGCAGGTGAAGAGCCTCGACGAGGTGGAGGCCGCCGAGAGAAGGCTCGCCCGGTGTCGCCACGGTGAGGCCGCGGTACTCTCCCACGTAGGGCGCGGTCCAGATGGCCTCGTACGACCGCATGTCCTTCTTGCTGATCTTGCCCCCGAAGCGGCCCGTCTCCTCCACGAACTTCCTGGCCCAGTCGCCTTCATAGAAGTAGGTCGATCCGCCGGCGGCCAGCGCCTCGAGGGTCTCGGCCAGCTCTTTCTGCACGAACAGGTCTCCCACCGCGTGAGGCCGCCCGGACTCGGCGAAGAAGATGGACCGCGTGGGCATGTACCGGTTGAGGACCTGGAGCCGTGCTTGCACGAGCCCGCCCAGCACGGGACCCATGGGAAACCCGTCCCGGGCAAGCTCGATGGCGGGGTCGAAGAGTGCGGCGAAGGGAAGCCGGCCCATCCTCTGATGGGCGACTTCCATCCCCCGGACGAATCCCGGCACGAGCGCGGTGCGGCCGCTCGGGGTCGGCGCGCGCGGAATGTCTGACGGATGGGTCTCTCCCTCCGGCACCACGAATCCGGCGTCGAGGGAAAGGATCTGTCTCGTTTCCTTCTCGTAGGCCACGAGAGTCAGAATGCCTGCGAAGCTGTTCCAGCTTCCCCCATCGAGGACGACCTGGGCTGCCGCGGTGGTGAGGGCCGCGTCCATGGCACTGCCACCCTTGCGGAGGGCCTCGACTCCGGCCCGCACCGCGAAGGCCGACGAGGTCCCCACGACCATGCCCTTCTTGCCGCTGGCGAGCGGTTTGGGGGTCCCCCACCTCCGGTTGAGCTGGAGGTATCGTTCCTTCTCTCCCTCCGCCCAACCATCGGTGGTCAGCCGTACCCGCTCCGGCTCGGCCTGGTTGGTCTCGGTTGCGGGTGGTGGCTGGCCGTCGCCCTGACCGCCGTGGATGCCAATGGACAGGAGGAGGAGCGCGCAACGCGCCGGTAAGCATCTGAGCATGGTCGTTTCCTGGCTTCGGTGGGGAGGGAAGCAAGGTCTCCTCGGAATGAGCATGATCGACAGGGGTCCGTCCTTCAAGGGGCTGCCTCCCCGCCGCCGGGGCAACCGGAGAGCCGCACGGACGGCTCCCGGTCTCGCGTTGACCAGGAGGGCGGGTTACCCTGAGGGCAGTCCCGAGGGACCCGCCCCCGATGGAGCTCGACTCGATGCGCTCGTTCGTCCTCATCTTGGCCTTGCTCGCCACGACCCCGTGGCTGGCCGCGACCTCGCCCTCCCTGCGTCACGTCAGCGACCAGATTCCCGTCGGCCTGCCTCTGACCTCCGATCCCGAAGACAATCCGGTCACGCCCGAGCGCCTCGAGCTCGGACGGAGCCTCTTCTTCGATACCCTCCTCTCGGCCGATCGAACGGTGTCCTGCGCGAGCTGCCACCGCCCGGACCACGGCTTCTCGAGCCCGGAGCGTTTTCCCGAAGGGGCCCGGGGACGGCGTCCCTCCCGCCACGCCCCCACCCTCCTGAACCGGGCCTGGGGAGAGAGCTTCTTCTGGGACGGGCGGGTGACCTCGCTCGAGGAGCAGGTCCTCCGGCCCGTCGAAAACGAGAACGAGATGGCCCTCCCCTTGCCGGAAGCCATCGAGCGCCTGGCGAGCTCGGCGTCCTATGCGACGTTGTTCGCCGCGGCCTACTCCGACGGTGTCACCCGCGAGAACCTCGGCAAGGCCCTGGCCGGCTTCGTGCGGAGGATCCGCATCGGCGGCAGCCCGGTCGATCTCTTCCGCGACGGGAACATCTCCCACCTCGGTCGGGAGGAGAAAGCCGGGCTCTGGGTGTACGAGAGCAAGGGACGCTGCTGGCGCTGCCACTCCGGACCCAACTTCACCGACGAGGCCTTCCACAACACCGGAGTGGGTGTGGTGGATGGCCAGCCCGAACCCGGCCGATTCGCCGTGACCGGTGATGCCGCGGACCGGGGCCGATTCAAGACTCCGACCCTGCGGGGGCTCGTCCATACCGCCCCCTTCATGCACGACGGCAGCATCGCCACCCTGGAAGAAGTGGTCGAGTTCTACCGGCAAGGGGGTCGCACGAACTCCCACCTCGATGCCGACCTCGCGAGGATCGAGATGACCGACGAGGACGCGCGCAACCTGGTGATCTTCCTGCGCTCCCTTTCGGCCGAAGTGGCGGAGGCGGAGAGGAAGGAACGATGAGAAACCTCGTGGCCATGCTTCTGTTCGGTCTCCTGCTCGGGGCCTTCGCGAACCCACTTCACGGCACCGGGGACGAACGGGACATCATCGTCCTCACGAACGGCAAGAAGCTGCGGGGTCGCATCGTGGCCGAGACCAAAGAGACCCTCGAGCTCCAGGTCGGGTCGGTACGCAGGTCCATCCCGCGGAGCAGCGTGGCGAGCTTCACTTCCGTCGGGCAATCGCTGGGGGAGATCCTGGACGACTTCGCTTCCCGGGGCGACGAAACGGTGGAGATGCTCCTCGAGCTCGCCCTCGAGTGCGACAAGACCAGTCTCCCCGAGATGCGCGATCTCTTCCTCTACCGGACGCTGCTCATCGACCCGGAGAACGAGGCGGCCCACGAGAAGCTCGGACACCGGCAGACCCAGGGCAAGTGGGTGGCTCTTCTCGGTTCCCACGTCGTTCCCTGGGAGGACCAGGACCGTATGCGCTCCGAGTGGGGCCGTGCCTGGGAGCTGAGCTCGGAGCACGCCACCACCCGCTGCAACGCAGGGCTACGCATCACCACCGATTCGCTCCTCGAGGTCGAGTACCTGTACCACACCATGCGTCGTCTCTACGGCGCGGATCTCGGCTTCTCGGATCTGCTCGAGCGACTGGAGATCCAGATTCACGCCGATCGTCGCTCGTTCCCCTCGCGAGGAAGCCACGCCGGAGCCTACTTCGACAACAAGGAAGCCGTGCTCTACACCTACGTGGAGGGCGAAAAACCCCATCAGCTCCTGCGCGTGGGCACGGTGGGCATCCTCTACCTTCTCTTCGAGAAGGCCGCCAGGTCACGGGGCAAGTTCCCGGTCTGGGTCAAGGAGTCCTGGGCCGATCACATGGACACCATCCTGGTGCGCGAGCGCGCCGGCCGCCCCACGCTCCAGCTCGACAGAAAGAGCGACGACCTCTTCCGGGTCGTGGCCTCCGCCCGGAACCCCTTCTCCATCACCCGCATCCTGAACTTCGAGGAGGCCGACTATCTGGCTTCCTCCCAGCAAGATCTCAAGTACGGGCAGGGGTACGTCCTCTTCCACTACCTCATGCACCAGGATGCCTACCGGGCAAAATTCTTCGAGTACCTGCGCAAGGCAACGGAGGGTCAGGGGCAATCCTCCACGTTCAATCGCATCTTCAAGAGCGATCTCGAGGCGATCGAGCGAGGACACCTGCAGTACGCCCGGTAAGAAACAGAAGAAGGAAACGCGCCGATGAACCTCTCTTCCCGGGCCATTCTGCTCGCGTCTCTGTGCTCCTGGCTCGCTCCGCTGGCGATCGCCGACGAGCCGGAAGTCTCCAGCGAGGTCGATCGCCCCTTCTGCTACTTCCTCCCGCCCAGCGACGAGCTCGGCTTCAAGGACTGCCCCGAGGGTTTCCAGGTCACGTGGGACTGTGCCTTCGCCTCGGCCTTCGGCGAGATGGTGCTTCTCGCGGGAGATCCTCCCCGACCCGTGGATGTGCGCGTTCGCACTCTGGCCTCCGGTCACCTGCCCGTTCTCGAGCTCTCCCTCGACCGGGACGGGGTTCGCCTCCGGGGCCGGGCCTTTGCCACCTGCCTCGAGCTCGACCCCAGGGGAGCGCTCGTCCTCTTCGTACGGCTCACCGCCAGCAATCCCGGAAGCGAGCCCGTCCCCGTGACCCTGGGGGCCGCGTTCCAGGGACGAGGCGAAAAGGGGCGCGAGCCCCTCGGCTGTCCCCCGTGGTACCAGGGTCTCTTTCTCGACCAGGCGGGGTGGGAAAAGGGACGGATCGCTTCCGACCACCAGGGGGGGTTGAGCCGCGGCGAGCACATTGTTCTGGAGACACGGGCGCAGACGAATCTGTCCCTCGTTGCCCTCGCACGAGAAGACGGGTCGCGCGTGCTGTACCAGGGTTCCCTCGCACCGGGTGAGTCGACGTCGGTGTGGGTAAAAATGCCGTACGTGCCGATCCACGCCTCGAGACAGCCTGTTCGGGACGGTTTCGCTCGCGCCTCCTACCCGGACATGCTCACCCGCACCGTCTCGTTCTGGAACGACATCCTCGATGACGCGGCCCTCTTCGAGGTCCCGGAGAGAAAGGCCACCGAGACGCTGAGGGCGAGCCTGGTCTACGACCTCATGGCCCGTGACATCGAGGAGGACGGGACCCTGGTGCAGAAGGTGAGCGACATCCACTACGACGCCTTCTGGGTGCGCGACGGCGCCTTCATCGTGCGAGCGTACGACCTCCTCGGCCTGCACGAGATCGCCGAGGAGACCATCGAGCACTTTCTTGTTCACGACGAGGAGGGAGACGTCGTCTCCTTCCGCTCCCATCAGCCCGATAGCTGGGGACAGTCACTGTGGACGGTGGGAGCCCACTACCGGATCACGGGTGACGTGGAGTTCGCACGCCGAGTGTGGCCGGCGATCCCTCCCCACCTCGAGGCGTTCGAGAAGGCCTGCGCCTCCGATCCGCTCGGCATCTGGCCGGTCTCGGGACCTTACGACAACGAGGCCATCGACGGACACTACGTCGGACACAACTTCTGGGCACTGCTCGGGCTCGAGGAGGCCGCCCATCTGGCCACGGCAACCTTCCACGTGGAGGAGGCGGCACGCATCTCGGCCATGAGAAGACAATACGAGGCGACCTTCCTCGAGCTGCTCCGGGAGGTGACCCTCCAGACGGGAGGAATCATCCCTCCCGGAATGGACGATCCCCTCCTCGGTTGCGACTGGGCCAACGCCTCGGCCGGAGTCTTCCCGTTCCGGGTTCTGCCCGCTCGCCATGCCCTCGTGACCTCCACCCTGGAGGCGATGCGGGAGTACAAGTACCGCGAGGGGATCATGACCTACGGAGCGAACGCCTTCGCGGTGAAGGAAGCCGAACGCACCGGCCGCACTCTCGACCCGGGAAAGCTCCACCACTACGAGACCTTCTACGTGACCCAGGCCTCGCTGGCTCGCGGGGAGCAACGGGACGTGGTCGAGGACTTCTCGTCCATTCTCGTTCACACCGGTTCCACCCACTCGGGCTTCGAGTGGGGAATCGAGCCGTGGGGAGATCGCGACGCGGGGGGAAACCTGCCGCCCCATGGCTGGTTCGCGGCGCGATACATCGCCCTCCTGCGCAACATGCTCGTGAGAGAGGAGGGGATGGACCTCCACCTCCTGTCCGCACTGTCGCCGGCGTGGATCCGGACGGGAGAGAAGATCCGGGTGGTGGATGCCCCCACCGACTTCGGAGAGGTCAGCTTCTCGCTGCAGACGACCGAGGAGGGGGCCGATCTGCGGCTCCGCTGCCGCTTCCGCGTCGCCCCGCGCAAGATCCGCATCCATGTGCCCTGGTTCGTCGACCTCGATTCGGCCCGGGTGGACGGACTCCCCCCGGTCCAGGTCACCTCGGGAATCGATGTGTCTCCCGAGGCCCGCGAAATCCACCTCGCCTGGCGACGACGCAGCCCGGAGCCGCGCCTCGATTACCGGGAAGGAGTGCGACTCTTCCTCGACAAGTGGGGCAACCCCCGGCCCGAGCGCGATGTGGCCACGATCTTCCCCCGGCTGAGCCGCCCGGTGGTGGTGAGAGCCGATCGCCTCTTCCTCGACGAGGGGGTCCTGATCCTGGCCCCACCCGACGGACGAGGAAGCGTTCTCTTTTCCGCCCCGGGCATTCCGCCGGGACCGGACTCGTACGAGTCGCCCTTGACCTTCGACAAGAGCACCACTGTGACCGCGGTCACCCTCCAGGAGGACCGGATGAGCGCGCCGGTGACGGTGACCCTGGAAAAGGCGACTCCGCTCGCTGCCGTCGAGGTCGGCAAGATCGCGCGCGGTATCCGGCTCTCGCTCCATGCTGGCGCCTTCTCGCGCCTTCCGTCGGACGAAGACCTCTCCGACCCCGTCCTCTCCACCGAGGAGAGGCTCCGGATTCCCGGGGGGGCGCCGGAGGACGACTACCTCTGCGTGTACCAGGGATTCCTGCACGTGCCCCGAAAGGGCATCTGGACCTTCTTCCTCACCTCCGACGACGGGAGCCGCCTCTCCGTCGGCGACCGGATGGTGGTCGACAACGACGGCCTCCACGCCCGACGCCAGGAAAGCGGACAGGTGGCGCTCTGCGAGGGATGGCATCCCTTGCGGGTGGAATTCTTCGAGAGAGGGGGAGCCGCCTCCCTCACCGTGGAGATGGAGGGACCCGGCATGGAGAGACAGGAGGTCCCTGCGGAGCATCTCTACCACTGCGTGTCCCGCTGAGAATCTTTACCCCCGGAAGGGATGTTACCCTGACCCGGTTCTCACGTCAGGAATGACCCCGGAGCGGTTCGATGATGGACTTCCTGCAGGGACACTTCCTGGTGGCCTCGCCCCAGCTCGACGACCCGAACTTTCTGCGCACCGTCATTCTCCTTGCCCAGCATGACAGCAACGGTGCGCTGGGGGTCGTACTCAACCGGAGCACGACCAAGTCGATGGTCGACATCTGGGACGTCCTCGGAGAGGGCCCCTGCCCGAGCTGCGAGCCTCTCCACGTCGGTGGACCGGTAGCGGGCCCGCTCATTGTGGTGCACACCGACGAGAACTCCTCCGATCTCGAGATCGTGCCCGGTCTCTTCCTGACCACCTCCCGAGACTCGGTCGTCCGGGTGGTGAATCGGGAGGACGTCCCCTTCCGTCTCTTCAGCGGCTACTCCGGGTGGGGGGAGGGGCAGCTCGAACGCGAGATCCAGACCGGAAGCTGGCTCATCACCGCAGCCACGCTCGACGACGTCTTCTCGGATCCCGAGGAGCTGTGGACCCGCCTCTGCCGGCGCATCGGCAAGGAAGGCCTGTCGCACGCCCTTCCCCTCGATCGCATCCCCGACGACCCGTCGGCAAACTGACCGGCAGGTGGCTCGGGTGCCGGCAAGAACGGTGCCAGGCACACTTGTTGCCGGCAAGAACGGCGGCAAGAACGGTGCCAGGCACCATTGTTGCCGGTCAAGGCACCATTGTTGCCGGTCAGGGAGGACAGCTCCCGTCGGGGTACAGCTCGGCGTTCACGAGCAAGATCTCCGAGTGGACCAGGGTGTCGTCGACCACGCTGCTCGCCACCTGGGCCCGGTCGAACAGCTCGACGAAGAGGGCCACCATGGGGGTCGTCGGCCCGAAAGCCGCACGCTCGGCCGGGACCGGGAAGGTGATCTCGAGCAGATCTCCGACGGGGGTCACCGACTGGGCGGGAATACGGATGAAGTAGTCTTCTTCGGGCTTGTTGTCGTCGATGGTGGAATCGAAGCAATCGGTGAACTCACGCGACATGATGGGCGGCGTGCAGCGCCGGGTGTCGCGGTCGTCGCTGAGGAGCACCCACACCGCGTAGTCCTCTCCCCCCCGGGTGCTCACGTCCGTCACCCGGGCCCGGACGCTCCAGGTCGTGGCGTCGCTCACGTCGGCAGACACGATGTCCACCCGGGGCAGCTCTCCTCCCGACACGAGATGGCGAAGCGTCCGCCACAGCAAGAGGTCGGTGGCCTCGACCTCGAAGCTGCGGTGAAAGCCGGCCGATGTGGTGACGCCGTGGTTGGCGTTGGGACGACGGATGATGCGGTAGTTCCACATCTCTTCGGCGGGATCCACCACGCCTCCCACGATGCCGTCGCGCGCGTCCCAGAACGTCGAGTGCGAGGCAAGGGGGACGCTGACGTCATGGGTACCCACCACGTCGATCCACAGCTTGTCCCGGTAGCGGTCGGGATCGTGACCGACGAGGTAGATGTCGAAGTACGAGGGCGAGAGGTCCCGATTGATCCACGCCCAGTGGGTGAAGTCGGCCCGCGAATGCTGGCCACCCGGGCACTCCGCCCAGTCGGTCTCGTAGCGATGGTGAGCGCCACGGTCATCGGTATTGAGCTCCTCGGAACCCGAGAAGCGCACCCCCTTGACCCGGGGATCCGCTCCGGCGGCACAGATGACCCCACCGACCCCCTTGGAGCCTCCTCCCACCACGAAGCGGAGGCTCGCCACCCATGCTGCGGCCGGCGACCCGTAGACATCGAGGATCAAGGCCTCGGCGAAGGTGCCCGCCAGCATGTAGCTCTTGCCGAGACCGTAATGGCGCCACATGCGCTTGAAGTCGTCGCCATCCAGCGGGGTCACCGCGGGATCCTTCCGGAGCATCCAGTCGAAGCCGAGGTTGGAGAGGCGCCCCTCGCTGTAGCCGAGCTGGCCGGCGATGGAGTCCGTGGGCTGCCCCGGAATCACCGGGTGACGATCCTGGTCGAAGAAGAGGCACGAAACGATGCCCCGCTCGGCGGCCTTGCGGGCGAAGAGGCGGCGCTCGGCCGTCTCCTCGGGCTCGGGCTCACCCGGCACGTGCTTGGGGGTCTTCCAGATCATGAGCCAGGCGCTGTCCGTGTCCCCGAAATCGATGGACGCCGGCACGTAGATCTCGAGGGTGCTGCGTGACTCCACGCGAGCCGTCGGAGCCGAGGGATCGGTGAAGGGATCGACGGTCGAAGGGTAGGCCTCGAAGGAGTTCCCCTGGCCCGTCATCTCGATCTTCGTGAACCGGGGAAAGACGATTGCCCCGGGACCTCGCGGCTCGAAGGAAGCCAGCGGCCGGGAGAGGAGATCATCGATCTCGTCGGCAAAGAGGTCGTCGAGAGTCTGGACAGGAAGACCGCCCTGAGCCAGGGCGCGCGCGGCGCCAAGAACGATGAACGCGAGAAGGGTGGTCGAGGCGAGCACGGAGATACGGATCGGGGGCATGAAGTTTTCTCCTCTTGATCGAGACGGGGAGTCTCTGCAGGAGAGACCGGCATTCCCTTTTCAAGGCTCCCCGAGACGGGTCCTCTGTTCCAGGGGGATAGTGGCGCGATGGAGGAGAACCATCAACAGTTTCCCCGGTGGCCGGCCTCGGCCTCACCTCCTCAGGAACTCCATGCGCCCCGGTCCCGGAGCTCGGGCCTCGGCCACGACGCTCCCGAAGCGGCGATGGAACTCCTCCACCGTGCTCTCGGGAAGAAGATCTGTGTAGAGCAGGATCCCCGCGAAGTCGTGATCGCGGTAGAAATCCTCGAGGAAGGCCCACTCTCCGGGAGTGAAGTCTCGACGCTGGCGCGTGGCCCGGCGGGGATCCGCGTCGTCGGGAAGGAAGAGGGCCGGCCAGCCGGCTTCGATGAATGGCCGGACCTGGTCGGGGTGCAAGCGACCGAAGTACTCCCCCAGAACCTTCTTGCCGTGAAACTGGCGATACGTGAAGACGCTTCCGAGCCTGGTGTAGTAGAGACCCAGGACATCGGTGGCCACACCGTTGCCTCCGGCGATGCAGAAGGGCCACTCGAGAAGTGCCTCTCCAGGGCTCTTCTCGATCTCTCCCATGAGGGCCAGGAACTCCCGGTCGGGAACGTATGGATCCTTCGGCTTGATGAGGGTCTCCGCGTAAGCGCTCAGCATCTCCAGCCCGAGGAGCAGCAAGGCGATGAGAACGAACCGACGCCCCCGGAGAGAGGCGAGAAAGGATCCGGTGACGAGGAGAGAGCAGACGACGAGGATCGTCGGGTACATGGCGGTGAACCGCCCCGTCACCCGCGAGAAGTGGTGCCAGGGCAGCACCCGGAGAAGAGGGAAGTGATCCGGGTGAAATGAAAGATACAGGGCGAAGAGGGCGAGGAACGGCACCGCAATGGCCATGCGGCGCCGCCCGACCACGAGGCCAGTCAACCCGATGAAGAGGAAGAACCAACCCGGGCTCGCCGCGTACGAGCCCTCGGGTTGATCGGCGAAGAATTGCGTCAGCTCCCTGCGAAAGTAGGTCGGATTCAGCACGGGAAAGATGGGAAGGAGGAGGCGCGCTGGATTCGCCCAGAAGACTCCTCGAGGTAGCCCCTCCATGTCGAAGATCTCGACCTCGCTCCGGATCTGCAGGACCACCGGGACGTAGAGGAAAGCCGCCACCGAAAGCACCACGATCAGCAGGAGACAGGTCCATCGGCGAGACCGGGCGCTCGCGCGCAGGGAAGAGGCGAACCTCCGGCAGCTCTCTCTCGACCAGGGCCACAGGCTCCGGGCACGCACCAGGGAAAGAACCAGAAGCCACGCGACCGTCACGCAGAAGCTCGTCAGGGCGGGCCCCGCCACGTAGCCCAGATCCTGACCCAGGGCCAGCACGAGGAGCGCCGCACGGAGCAGCAGCAGCGGTGCCGACCACGGCTTCCCGAGGGAAAGACGGCGTACCAGGACGGAGTCGGTGAGAATACTCAGCGTCGTCCAGTGCCAGCAGGTGACGCTGAAGTGTCCGAAGCACTTGGCCAGCGGGTAGAAGTTGGCAAAGGCCAGAGCCAGGGACAGAACGGCGGCAAGGAGCCGGGGATGATCCCTTCCGAGGAGAAAGTAGGCAAGGACCGCCGTCCCCGCGGTGCTGAGAACGAAGTAGATCTGGAGCCAAGGACCGTGCCCGAAGATATGGAAGAAGAAAGCCTGCCACATCTCCCTCTCCACGCTCCAGGACTGGAAGACGTGGCTCACGCCGTAGGGATAGAAGGTGACGTCGTTCCGGAAATCAAGCGAGGGAAATGGGGTCCACGATACGTGCTCGTGAAAGTAGAAGCCGAGGTAGCTCCAGATCGCCTGGTCACCCGGGCCGGTGAGCGTGGTCTCGAAGCTCTGCACGACGAAGACGGCCAGCGCCAGCGTGAGGACGAGCACCGCCACCAGAAAGAGGAGATCGCACCGGGAACGGCTCACGCCTGGGCTTGCTCCCCTCAGCGGTTCCGGACCAGCCGGTCGTCAGGCACGACCTCCCGCGGCTGATGCGGACCCTGCCACTCGAGCTTCAGCGCCGACGCTCCTCCCGCCTGGAAGTAAAGGACGCGGAGGGGATGGAGTCCCCGGGATAACGCGATGGCCCCGGTTCTCTCGCGCGCAGCATGGGGACCGTCGTTGTCGACCACGGTCTCGCCGCCGATCTCGAGCCGACTTCCGTCATCCGAGGTCAGAAAAAACGTCCACACCCCTCCTTCGGGAACATCGACCCAGCCCTCGAGCTCGAGGGCGAACCCTCCTTCGGGAGGGCTCGGGGGAATCTCCACCCGAAGAAGCGCGCCCCCGGCGTCCTCCTCCGCCGTAGAGACGTCAGGAACCGACTCGAAGCTCCCTGCGAACGCCCGATAGCGCAAACCCGGCATCACGAGTCCCGGATCGACGGCCGGCCGGGGCACCTGCTTCTCGAAGAGAGCGCTCCGTACGAGGCTGGCGCGGCCCGACGGCAGGTAGGTGCGCGCGCGAAGCCGAGCGTCGCCCCGGATCTCGATCCTGTCCGTGGCCAGTGGCGACTGGTCGGTGGGCTCGCTTCCATCGAGGGTGAAGCGAACGAGTGCCCCGTGGAGCGGCGGCTCCAGCAGGACAATCATGGAGTCCCCGGTGAAGACCGTTCTCGCGGCAAGACCGGTCGGCTCCGGCACGCGATAGGCCACATCACGACCATCGAGCCGCTGGAGGACGGGAAGGAGCCGGCGCGTGAAGTCGCTCCAGTTTCTCCGCTCCGGCGCGGACCAGACGACTTCGGCGAGGGCCGACATCCGGGGTACCGACATGAACTCGACCCGGGAGCGGCTGGGGATGCGCTCGGTCCACACGTTGCCCTGGGCTCCGAGGACGTGCCTGGCCTCGTCAGCGGTGAGCTCGATGGGCACCGGCTCGAAGGAGTAGACCTTTTCGAGATCGATGATGGCGAAGGCCCCGGGCTCGTCCTCCAGGTCACTTTGCCGGTAATCGAAGTAGCAATGCGAGGTGGGCGACATGACCACGTCGTGGCCCTTTCTCGCCGCCGCGATTCCTCCCACCACTCCGCGCCACGACATCACGGTGGCCCCGGGGGCCAGGCCCCCTTCCAGGATCTCGTCCCAGCCGATGAGCCGCTTGCCATTCCGGGTGAGGTGCTCCGAGATGCGCCGCACGAACCAGCTCTGGAGCTCGTGCTCATCCTCGAGACCCTCGGCGAGAATCCGCTTCTGACAGCGTTCACATTCTTTCCAGCGGGTCTTGGGGCACTCGTCACCACCGATGTGGAAGAAGGGGGCGGGAAAGAGGGGAATGACCTCATCCAGAACCGAGGTGAGAAACTCGAAGGTGGCCTCGTTCCCCGCGCAGTAGACGTCCTCGTAGACGCCCCACTCGGTGCCCACCTCGAACGGCCCTCCCGTGCAGGAGATCTCCGGATAGGCGGCGAGGGCGGCCAGCGAGTGTCCGGGAAGCTCGATCTCGGGAACAACCATGATCGAGCGGTCGGCGGCATAGGCCACGATCTCGCGGATCTGGTCCCTGGTGTAGAAGCCTCCGTAGCGTCCGCCCTTCCCGTCCGACCGCCAGGCGCCGACCTCGGTGAGCCTGGGATATCCATCGATCTCGATCCGCCAGCCCTGATCCTCGGTGAGATGAAAGTGGAAGACATTCATTTTGTGATAGGCAAGGAGATCGATGTAGCGCTTGACGAACTCCACGGGAAAAAAGTGCCGGCAGACGTCGAGATGCATTCCTCGCCAGGTGAAACGCGGCCGGTCGCGAACGGTCATGCATGGTAGCGACGCCGTCTCACCGATCACCGAGACGAGCTGACGGACGGTCTGGGTGCCCCGGAAAAAACCTGGCCTGTGCGTGGCCCGCAGGACGGCGTTCCAGCCGTCGACCTCGAGGGTGTAGCCCTCGGCGCCGAGCGCAACATCGGCCTTCTCGCGGGTGAGGACGAAGGCGCCACGCGTGCGCGCGTCCGGGGACTCCTTCACGTCGAAGCTCCCGAGACCGTCCTGCTCGAGATCGTGCGCCAGGATCATGGCCACCGCCCGAGCCTCGGCGTCTCCCGCGGGAACGAGAAAGGTGCGCGCGATCTCGAGGCGACTGTCTCCCCTCTCGATCTCCAGGGGTCGCGGAATCACCGGGGGCTCGTCGGCCTTGGCCCGACCCGGGGCGAGGAGGACGATGGAAAGGGCCGCCAGGGGCAGCAGGACCGCGAGGAGGTGGCTTCGCGATGAAGATCGAGATTTCATGGAGGGCTCCTCTTCTCCGCCCGCGGAGGCTTACCCCTGCGGCGCCCCCTCCGGCCGGCGAGGCGCGGAGTGTATCATGGGCCGCCTTGCCGACGCCCCTTGACCGCAGAGAGGGCCAACGATGCCTGACCGACGCTCATCGCCCTCCCCAAAGACCCCCTCGCCCGGGGTCATCCTCGGCATCGACATCGGAGGGACGAAGATCTCCGTGTGCACGGGGACGCAGGGAGGGGAGATCCTCGCATCCAACCGGTTTCCCACCCGGCTCGACCTGAGCCCGCTCGAGACGTGCGACCGGATCGCCCGCGCGGCGAAGATGCTCACCGCGAGGATCGGTGATCTTCATCCCGTGGTCGGGGTGAGCGCTCCCGGACCGCTGTCGTCGCGAAGGGGAGTCTTCGTCAACCCACCGAACATGCCCGGCTGGCACGGATTCCCGGTCGTCACCGAGCTCGAGAAGCGGCTCGGCCTCGGAATTCGCCTCATGAACGACGCCAACGCGGCGGCACTGGCCGAGTGGCGCTTCGGAGCAGGCCGCGGCACCGAGACCCTGATCTACTACACGATGTCCACCGGAATGGGAGCGGGGCTCGTCATCTCGGGGCGGCTCCACGAGGGCAAGGACGACATGGCGGGCGAGATCGGCCACTTGCAGGTGTCCGAGGACGGACCGGTGGGCTTCGGACGGCGCGGCTCCATCGAGGGATTCTGCAGTGGACCGGGGCTCGCCCAGCTCGCGGTGATGAAGCTCACCCAGGCGCGACACGAGGAGAGGGATAGCGTTCTCTTCGCCGCGCGCAAGGACTACCGCCTCATCGACGCCGTCGACGTGGGCGAGGCGGCGCGCAAGAAGGACCCCGTCGCCCTCGACGTCTTTGCCGAGGTGGGAAGGAGGCTGGGTGAGCTCTCTTCGGTCTTCGTCGACCTCCTCAACCCGGACGCCATCGTCCTGGGAACCATCGGCCGCATTCACTCCCGCCTGATCATTCCGTCCGCCCGGAAGGTGATCCGCGCCCGCTGCCATCCGGCGAGCGCGCGAAGAGTCAAGATCCTGCCGGCGAAGCTCGGCGAGCGGACGGGCGACGTGGCTGCCCTCTGCGCGGCGCTGGGATGAGGCGCCGGAAAAGGAGACCGAGCCCCTTTCCGACCGAGGCGACCAAGGGCGAGTACCCCGCTGATCCCCTCTCGAGAACCCCCTCTTGCGCCCCCTCCTCCGATCGGATTCAATGAGGCCCGGTCAATGGAGAGCCCGCAACGGGTGGAAGCATGAGCAACGGGGACGACAAACGAGAGAGCTCGGACCCCCAGGACCCGACGCGGGGGGCCGATGGCCCTCCTGCCCCCCCCCGCCTCCGGAGAGACCTCCGGGGGCGCGGAGGCGGATTTCATCGAGTTCCTGCAGGCCCGGGAGAGGAACCCGGGGCTGAGCCTGGCCGAGTTCTCCGCCGGAAGACCCGAAACCGAGGACGAGCTGCGCAACATGCTCGCGATGTGGCGCCTGCTCGAGACAGGGGTCGGTCCCATGGCGATCGATGCCTTGACCGTCCCTGACGCCCCCCCCCCGCGGCCACCATGAGTCCCTCGGCCCTGAGTTCGACGAGCTCGCTCGCCCCCGGGACGCCGAGAGCTACCGGGTTCTCGATCGTCTCGCCCAGGGCGGCATGAGCGAGATCCTGAGGGTCTGGGACCATCGCCTCCGTCGCATCGTCGCCATGAAGATGCTTCCCCCCGGCCACGGCGGAAGGCCCGGCTCGGAGCCCCAGCGCCGGCTCGTGTCGCGCCTCATGGACGAAGCCCACATCACGGCCCAGCTCCAGCACCCCTCGATCCTCTCCGTACACGACCTGGGAGTCGATCCGGCGGGACGCCTCTTCTTCACCATGCCGCTGGTGAAGGGCGCCCACTTCGGGGAAGTGATCGACCTCGTCCACGAGCAGAAAGAGGGCTGGACCCTTCCCAGGGCCCTGGCCGTGATCCAGAGGGTCTGCGAGGCCGTGGCCTACGCCCACAGCAAGGGCGTCGTCCACCGCGACCTCAAGCCCTCGAACATCATGGTGGGACGCTTCGGCGAGACCTTCGTCCTCGACTGGGGGCTGGCGCGAACGCTCGACCCCGAGCCCTCGACCGAAGGACCCACCTTCTCCTCGGTGGACGCCTCGATCGAGGTCGACTCCGTGCGGCGCCGGCTTCGCAACGATACTCCCACGTCCTCCATCCTGACCCTCGACGGCGCGGTGGTCGGCACCCCCGCCTACATGGCACCCGAGCAGGCCCAGGGTCGCATGGAGGAGGTGGGAGTCCGGTCCGACGTCTACTCCGTCGGCGCGATCCTCTACCAGCTCCTGACCGGGCGCCGCCCCTACCAGAAGAGCGGAACGACGCCTTCCGCGGAAGTCCTCATCGAGTGGGTCCGGACCGGCCCCCCGGACCCCGTGGAGCGCATCGCGCCGTCCGTCCCCTCGGAGCTGACCGCCACCTGCGAGAAGGCGATGGCGCGCGACCCGCGAGACCGCTATGCCGACTGCCTCGAGCTGGCCGACGACATCCAGGCCTATCTCGAAGGGAGGGTCGTTCGCGCCTACGAGGCGGGAGCCTTTGCCGAGCTGAGGAAATGGGTCCGGCGGAACCGAGGCCACGCCCTGGCCCTGTCGTTGGGTCTTCTGGGTGTCTTCGGGGGTCTCCTGGGAATCCTCGCCGTCGAGGCTCGAAACCGCCGTCGCAGCGAGGACAAGGAGCGCGTGATCTCCGCCGCCCATCGGGAACTTGCCGTGGCCCGCAAGGAGTCCGAGGCTCGGCTCGACCAGCTCCGTCGCGAGGCCTACTTCAATCACATCGCCCGGGCCCAGCGCGCCCTGGAGGACGGTGAGCCGGCGTCTCTCCTCCAGTCCCTCGAGAAGTGCGAGACCGACCTCCGGAACTGGGAGTGGGCCTACCTCGATCGCCTGGCCCATCCCGCGGTGCGCACCTACGAAGGGATGGAGAGGCAGGTGACGACCCTCGCCTTCTCCAGGGATGCCGGCCTCGTCGCCGCCACCGGATGGGACCATCGGATCCACGTGTGGGACCTGTCCACCGGCGAGCTGGTGGGAAGGATTCCCGTGGACTCCCTCGTGATCAACCTCGCCTTCGATCCCGGAGGCACCCGCCTCGCCGCGGCGGGCGACTACGGAATCCGACTCCACGAGCTCCCGACCGGATCCACCCTCTGGAGAGTGGATCACGGCATCGGCTCCATGCGCGATCTCGCCTTCTCTCCCGCGGGCGACCTCCTGATCGCATCCTTCATGGGCGGAGGCACGAGGATCTGGAGCACCGACTCGGGCAAGGAGGTGGGCGCCCTTCCCGGCAGCAGCCCGTCGTCGACCCGGCGGTTTACCCGGCCGAACCTGGGCGAGGAGCCACGGTCCATCGCGGTCAGCGCTCGCTCGGATCGTCTCGCCATCGCCGAGGGGGTGGGGACCATCGTGCTAGGGGAGCTCTCCACTCTTGCGGAGGTGGGAAGAATCGAGCTCGGGGAGGAGATCCTCGACGTCGACTTTCGATCCGAGGACGATCACCTGGCGGCTCTCGTGCGAGACGCAGAAGGCCAGAGAATCTCCGTCCGGATCGTGGATCCGGAGTCGGCCGTGGCGCAGACCCTTCTCACGCGCGAGTACCGGAGGGAGGGCCGAGGTTGGCTGTCCCCGGACGGATCGAAAGCCGCCCTCCTCTGCGATGCCACCCTCGCCTTCCAGGACACACGGGGCGGGCCCGTGACGGAGATGATGATGGGAGGAATGACCCCCCCCCACGCACTCGCCTGGGTCGATGCGAACCGGGTGATCGTCTCCGACCGTGCGGAGGTGCGCTTGCTGGAGGTCGTGGATCCTGTGCACCGCGTTCTCGAGGCGACAGGAGACGCCACCCGCTGCGTCAACGTCGCTCCGGACGGATCCACCGTCGCCGCCGTGGGCTCGGATGACCTGATCCAGCTCTGGAACCTCGACACTCGCGACGAGCCCCGTGCCTTCAGAACCGATCAGGGCCGCACCGCCGTCGCCTTCTCGCCAGACGGGACGAAAATGGCGAGCGTCGGCTCCGACGGAAGCCTGGCCCTCTGGTCCTCGGCCGACGGAAGATCGCTTGGTCGGTGGGCCGTCTCCTCGAGCTTGCTCGAAACCGTCGTCTTCTGCCCCGGCGGGAAAATGGTCGCCACCGCGGGCGAAGCCGGGGTCGGCCTGTGGAACCTCGAGGACGGATCCGGCCACGTCAACGGTGAGCTGAGCTCCGTGACCCATGTCGCCGTCGATCCCGCGGGACGGCGCCTCGCCACGGCATCCGACCAGGCAATCCTTGCCGTCTGGGATGCGGAGACGCTGGAGCTCCTCAACCACCAGGTCATTCCGAGGAGGAGGTTCGGATGGACCGCCGGGTTCTCGTCCGATGGAAGGAGAATCGTCTACGCCACCGACGCGGATCAGGTGATCGTGGTCGACTCCGAGACCCTCGAGCCAGTCCTCGAGTGCGAGAGCTCCGCGACCGAGTCGTCGGGAAAACAGACCGGCACCTTCAAGACGATCTTCTCTCCCGACGGGGAGAGGATTCTCGCAACCTGGCAGACCGGACGACACCGGATCTTCGACGCCCGGACGGGCCGCCACGTTCTCAGCCTCGACACCCGGAGACACGGGAGCTACGGATCCCTCGACTTCTCGGCGGACGGAATGGTCCTGGCCATCGCCGGCCCGGGCCGGACCGTCGATGTCTGGGACCTACGTCGCTGACGAGCGGGCCTACCCTGCCCCCAGCAGGTACGCGTAGACGATTCCCACCGCGGCGGCGAGGGCAAGGGTGAGGATCATGTTCCACCGGAGCCTGAACAGCGCCACGAAGGCTCCGAGGGCGATCAGGATCGAGGGGAGATTGGCGCTGGTCAGATCGGGAAGGAGAACGCGCAGCCCGAACCCGCGCCACTCCTCCACGTGCCCGAAGACGACGTGCACCGCGAACCACACCGAGAGGTTGAGGATCACCCCCACGATGGCCGCCGTGATCGCGGAGAGCCCCGCGCTCAGGAGCACGTTCCCGCGGAGCTGCTCGATGTACGGCGCCCCGAGAAAGATCCAGAGAAAGCAAGGAACGAAGGTCACCCAGGTGGTGAGGACCGAGGCGACGATCGCCGCCACGAGGGGGTCGAACGGCGCGGGATGACGGTAGGCGCCCATGAACCCCACGAACTGCACGACCTGGATCAGCGGCCCCGGGGTCGTCTCGGCCATCCCCAGGCCGTCGAGCATCTCGCCCGGCAGCAACCACTGGTAGACGTCCACCGCTTGCTGGGCCATGTAGGCGAGACCCGCATAGGCCCCACCGAAGGTGACCACCGCCGCCTTGCTGAAGAAGAGGCTCTCGATCGTGAGGACATGGCGCGGACCGAGCCACGCGTGAAGAAAGGCGATGGGGACGAACCAGAGGGTGAGGCAGATCGCGGTCACCCGAAGGGCTCTCCCCCAGCTCGACCTCGTATGCGCCGCCTGGGCATCGCCGATCGCCACACCGGAGTCGTCTTCCTCGGATCCGTGACCCCGGATCACGCAAAAGAGGTCGGGACGCATCCGGCCGCCCGCGAGCCCGACCACTCCCGCCGCCAGCACGATGAGGGGAAAGGGGACCTCGAAGAAGAAGATCCCCGCGAAGGAGAGGCCGGCGAGAAGCCACATCACCCGGTTCCCGAGCGCCTTCTTCCCGATGCGGAACACCGCCTCCACCACCACGGCCAGGGTCGCCGCCTTGAGACCGAAAAAGAGCGCCACCACGAGGTCGGACTGCTGGTGGACCGCATAGAGAATCGAGAGAATCAGGATCGAGACGAACCCCGGCAGCACGAACAGCGCGCCCGCGACCAGACCCCCGCGCCAGCCGTGGAGCAGCCAGCCCAGATAGATCGCGAGCTGCTGCGCCTCCGGACCAGGAAGGAGCATGCAGTAGTTGAGGGCGTGGAGGAAGCGGTTCTCGCTCACCCAGCGCTTCTCGTCGACCACGATCCGGTGCATCACTGCAATCTGGCCCGCGGGCCCGCCGAAGCTGAGCAGAGCGACCCGGATCCATACACGCAGGGCGGCGGCAAAGGTCACGCCATGCTGAACCGGCACAGGACTCATGCTCTGTCTCGCACAGATGCCCCTCTTCGATGGCACCGGCCGCGGTGCTTCGTCGCAGGCCCCGTGGTGAGGCACGTCCCTGCCTTCGCCCGGACCGGGGATTCCGGTATCCATTATTGGCCGCGGCATCTCCACCCACGCCAGGCGGTCTCTCGACCCGCCGGCCGTACTCGGCTATCCTGGCGCTCCCCCGTCAAGGAGTCGACCATGAGAACTCTCGGAGCCGTCCGACCCGCCAGCCTCCTGGTGCTTCTCGGCCTTCTTCATTCTCCACCGATCCCCGCGGCGTCTCCCTCCACCCCCTGGCTCACCGACCTCGGCAAGGCGACCGAGCTGGCGGCCGCCTCGAACCGGGCCCTGCTCATCGTCTTTCGCTGAGAGACGTGAAGGGACTGCGCGTCCTTCGACGGACAGGTCGTCCGTCCCGACTCCACGCTCGAAGAGCTCTACCGGCAGTACGTGTGTGTCCGGGTGACCGACATGCGGGGGGTTGACCTCGAACGCTACCCGTTCGACTTCGACCTGACCTTCACCGTGCTCCTCATGCATCCCGACGGAACGATCTATCACCGCTACGGAGGCCGTGATCACCAGGGCGCCAACGTGTGGCTCAACCAGCCGTCCCTCGTCCGGCTCCTCGGGGAGACGGTGAAGGAGCACGAGGCCTACTCCGCCTCTCCCGACCCACCCTCGACAAGAACGCCGCGCGCCATCGAGGAGGTCCCCGCCTTTGCCGCCAAGGACAAGGGAGAGTGCATCCACTGTCACAGCGTCTTTCCCGCCCTACGCGAGGACCTGATCTCCCGGAAGAGCTGGAACGACGCCGACGACATCTGGGTCTACCCGTCGCCGGAGCAAGTCGGCCTCCGGATCGGCCGAGAGGATCAGACCGCGGTGACCGGAGTCGAGCCCGGCTCCGCGGCCCACGAGGCCGGGGTGCGATCCGGCGACCGGCTGGTGTCGCTCGGGCGCCAGCGTCTCCTGACGGCCTCCGACTTGCAGTGGGCGCTCCAGGAGCTTCCTCCCGGCGAGACCGACGCTCCCTTGCGCTGGCTCCGCGACGGCAAGACCAACGAGGGCATTCTCTCCCTCGCCGCAGGGTGGAAACGGGGGACTCCCCTCACCTTTTCGTGGCGGCCGCTCAAGTGGGCCCTCCTTCCCGCTCCCGGCTTCGGCGGGCAGCCGCTCCCTGACGGGGAGAAGCAGGCGCTGGGCATCGCCCCCGGAGGCTTTGCCTTTCGCGTGGGCTACCTCGTCACCTGGAACGAGCACCGGAGGTTCGGCGAGGAGGCGATCCGGGCCGGGCTGAGAAAGGGAGACGTCGTGACCCGGGTCGACGGCAAGACCGACTTTCGGTCCGTCGACCACTTCCACGCCTGGTGGCGGCTGGAGAAGAAGCCGGGGGAAAAGGTGGTGCTGGACATCGTTCGTGATGGAAGACGGAGGACGGTCGAGGTCGAGGTGCTGGAATAGGAAATCGGGCAGCGTCTGAGTTACACAAGCACGCATCCGACCACCGCACCCCTCCTCACACCCCGACCCCCGCTCCCTTCTCTTCCACCCAGAGCCCGAAAAAGAACCGCGACCCCACGCCCTTCTCGCTCTCCACTCCCACCCGTCCCCCGTGGAGCTCGACGATCTTCTTGACGATCGCGAGGCCAAGACCGGTGCTCGCCTCGCCACCCGTGGGCCGGGCGCTCAGCTTCTCGAAGCTGCCAAAGACCCGGCCCAGATCCTCGGAGGTGAGCCCCTGCCCCGAGTCCTTGACCGAGACCACGACCTCGCCGGCGCCGCACTCGAGTGACACCAGGATCTCGCCCCCGGAATGGGTGTACTTGACGGCGTTGCTCAGGAGGTTGTCGACGACTTCCCCCATCCGGTCCCGATCCATGACCACCCTCACGTCGAATTCGTCGTGGTCGAGCCGCAGGGCGATACCCTTGTGCTCGGACAGGCGCCGATGGAATCGGCAGCGCTCCTCCAGGAGCTCGACGAGGGACGAGGACTCCTTGAGGAGCACGAGCTTCCCTTCCTCGATGGCAGCAGTGTCCAGCATGCTGTCGAGAAGACGGGATACCCGCCGGGTCGCCCCCTTGGCCTCCTCGAGATCCCGGAGCACGTCGCGGAGCTCGGGCGCCTCTTCTTCGAGAGTGTCGAGGGTGAGCCCGAGGTAGGCTCCGATGCTCGTGAGCGGCGTCCGCATATCGTGGGCGGCGATGCGCACGAGCTCGCTCTTGTCGGCGTTGAGCCTCTCCAGCTCGCGGTTCTTTCCGCGCAGCTCGGTCGTCTTCTCCACCACGAGCTTCTCGAGTACCCGCTTCCTCGCCTCGATGGTCCTTACCCTCGCTCTGTAGGCGGCGAACGCGATCAGAACCCCGGCCATTCCACCCATCCACCGGAACCAGGCCGTCCGCCAGAAGGGAGGGACGATCGTGAACGCATAGGCGACCCCCTCGCGATTCCAGACCCCGTCGCTGTTGCAGGCCTGGACCCGGAGGAGGTAGCGTCCCGGAGGGAGGTTCGGATAGCTGGCAAAGCGACGCACCCCCGACTCGGTCCACGAGGGGTCGAGCCCTTCGAGGCGATAGCGGTAGCGGTTGCGCGACGGGTTGGTGTAGTCGAGGGCCGCGAACTCGAAGCTGAGATAGTTCTCGGTGTGGGGAAGCCTTCGCTCGAGCAGCGGATCCGTCCCCCAGCTCCAGGTTTCCCTCCCCTGGATCTTCGCCGAGGTGATGACCAGAGGAGGAGGCCGCGTGTTCCGGGTCAGCGCGGCGGGATGGAAGTCGTTGAATCCGTTTTCTCCCCCGAAGAGAAAGTGGCCACGCGAATCCAGAAGGGTCGCACCCCGCCGGAACTCGAGCCCCTGGAGGCCATCCTGGGTCGTGTAGACCCTCTCCACCACTCCCGCTCCGGGGTCGAACACGCAGAGACCCCGGTTGGTGGCCAGCCACAGCCGTCCCGCGTCCGACTCGAGGATGCCGTTGATCATGTTGCTGGGAAGCCCGGCTCGCCGCGTGAAGTGGCGAAACGTGTCCGTCTCCCGGTCCAGGAGATCGAGGCCGCCACTGTACGTCCCCACCCACAGGCGTCCCTGACGGTCGAGGAGAAGGCTGTTCACCGTCCGGTTGTTGAGGGTGGTGGGATCCTCGGGATCCCACGGATACTGGTAGACCGAGCCGCTCTCGACGTCCATGCGCAGAAGACCCGCTCCCGGCATGCCCACCCAGAGCGTCTCTTCATTCTCCTCCAGAAGAGTCCAGACTCCCGTCGCCGGCAGCGAGTCGGCTCTCTCCGGATCGTGAGAGTACCTGCGCACTTGCCCGGTGTCGGGATCGAGAAGGGTGATGCCGCCGATGCCGTCATGACCGATCCAGACCGATCCGGAGCGGCTCCGGGTAAGACACAGGACGCGTTCTCCGTGGAGCCGCCGGTAGCGGAGGAAGTCGAGCTCACCGGGAGCGGCCCCGGCCAGGTCCTCCAGACTCGACATCACCACTCCGGCCCCGTCCGTCCCCACCCAAAGGCGCCCCGCTCCATCGACGAGGAGGGACCGGATGCACAGGCCGGAGGTGTCACGTGCCCCGGTCACCGAACCCAGCCTCGTCACTTCGTGGGTTCTCGGATCGAAGCGAACGAGACCGGCACCCAGGGTCCCCAGCAGGAGCTCTCCCGCTTCTCCCCCGGCAAAGGCAGTCACCGCCGCCGGAGGGAGGCTCTCCTCGCGACCGGGGTCGTGCTTGACGTGGACGAACTCCTGCTTGCGAGGGTCGAGCACCGACACGCCGCGCCCATGGCACGCCACCCACAGGAGCCCGCTCTCGTCCTCGAACAGCTCGGCGACATTGTCGCCGCAGAGGCTGGCCGGGTCGGTGGGGCGGTGTTGATAACGAACGAGAGTCTTCGTCTCCTCATCGAAGCGGAGGAGGCCGCCGCCGGGAGTCCCCAGCCACACGACCCCCGCGCGATCCACGAGGACCTCGCGGAAGACCGCACCGTGATAGGAGCCGGCTCCCGGGCACGCAGAAAGAGGTCGGTCCAGGACCCGGGTCCTCGGGTCGAACCGCACCGGGGGTCCCTGGAAGGGGACGCACCACAGCCTCCCCTGCCCGTCGGTCGCGTGGACGGAGACAAGGCTCGAGAAGGAGGGCACGTCGTCCCGGTGCAGAGGAACACTCCCGAAGCTCCCTTTCTGGAGGTCGAAGCGAAGAAAACTCCCGTCGGTGGTCACCACCCAGGGGTGTCCGTCTTGATCCTCGTGCAGGAACGACACCACGACGCTGCTCCCGCCGAGATCGACACGAGAAAAGACACCCCGCGTCTCGTCGTACCTCTGGACCCCGAACTGCCCGGCGAGAAAGAGACCGGCCTTTCGGGTCTCCAGGATCTGTCCCACCGGGCCCTGAAGCCCGCCCGGTCCGGGATCGGTGGCGATCCCGGTGACCATGCCCGTGTCGGCGTCGATGCGGCATACACCGCCGAGAGTCCCCACCCAGATCGATCCGTCCCGGGTCTCCACCAGGGCCGTGACCGCATCGTGGACGAGCCCGGGTGTCGATCCCTTCCGGTATCCGGTGAGGCGTCCCGATCCGCGCTGGAGCCGGGCGACGCCGCCGACCCCGAGCACGATCCACAGATCGCCGTTCGAAGCCTCGAGGAGTCGGTCGATGTAGTTTCCGGGAAGCGACGACCGATCGTCGGGGTCGAGCTGGTAGAGGACAAAGCTCTCTCCGTCGTAACGGTTGAGACCGTCCTCGGTGGCGAACCACAGATAGCCGTCCCGATCCTGGAGCATGTCCTGCACGAAGTTGCTCGACAGACCCTGCTCCACCGTCAAGTGCTCGAAGCGCGCGGAATGGACCGGGCCGGCACCGGGGGGAACGCCGGCGGCGAAGAGAGCGAGCACGAGGGAGCCGAGCGGAACCATACCAGGCTCTGATCGACGCCTCGGGGCAAGTGCCTTGAGATCGGCAACTCGTTGGCAAGCGAGAGGTAAAGGTCCGTCAGGAGCCGGAGAGGACCTCGCTCACCTTGGCCACCAGCTCCTTGGGCTCGAAGGGCTTGGCGAGGGTGGCGTTCACGCCGAGGAGGCGGGCCACCTTGAGGAAGTCGCCGCTCCCGGGCCCGACGCTGCCGGAAATGGCCATGATCGGGAGACCGGGATTGGTCTTGCGCAGGGAGCGGATGGTTTCCAGCCCCTCCTGCTCCGGCATCACGAGGTCGGTGATGACGAGATCGGGGGTGAAGCCGTCGAGGACCTTCCCCGCCTCGCGGCCATTCCCGGCCGAGACGACCTCGTAGCCCGCCCGCACCAGCACCTTCTCGAGAACCTGGCGTAGCTGGTCGTCGTCGTCGATGAGGAGGATTCGCGGCATGGAGATCCCTACTCGCCCGGAGATCGATCGACCCTGGAGGCGGAGTCTATCATCCTCGGGGACGGGGCCAGGCGAGCCGGTTCCTCGGTTCGCAGCCCGGGTTCCTCGAGAAAGTCGCGCGGAAGACCGGTCCAGGATCCTCTTTCGGTCGGACGGCCCCCCGGGGGGGCTTGAGGGTTTCCCTCGTCGGTGCCAGGTTGGGAGCGCCGCGAGCCTCCGTCAAACGAGGTGGGAGCAGCCAAGAGAGGGTCCAGTGGACCGACCGGAGCACCTGGCCGTGGTGGAACCGAAGCAACCGAGAAAAAGGGAGAAGACCGTGCGGAGCCCGGATGCGGCGCCGGCCGACGGTCCGTCGCGCAGCTCGGCCTTCTTCGGAGACGCGCCCCCCCCCGACGAGGATCTGATCCGGGGCTTCGAGCTGGGCCGCGAGCTCGGGCGCGGCGCGTTCGGTCGGGTCTATCGTGCTCGTGACCTCGCCCTCGGTCGCGAGGTCGCCCTCAAGATCCTCGCTTCCGACCACCCCGCCGAGGACGACGCGCGCCGACGCTTTCTCCGCGAAGCCAGAATCCTCGCCTCCCTGGATCATCCCAACGTCGTGCGTGTCCACTCCATCGACGAGCATGACGGGGCGCTGCGCATCTGCCTCGAGCTCATCGAGGGCCAGACGCTTCAGGACTTCATCGAGGACCGTGGCCCGGTCTCTCCCCAGGAGGCGGCCGAGATCGTGCGCAACGTCTGCCGGGCCCTCGCCGTGCTCCATGGCAAGGATCTCGTCCACCGGGACATCAAGCCCGCCAACGTCATGCGGGCACAGGAGGGAAGGATCGTCCTTCTCGACTTCGGGCTCGCCTACTCGCCGGGAACCATGCGGACCCTGGGCCCCGCGGGAACGCCCCTCTTCATGTCACCCGAGCAGGTGCGCGGCGAGGACCTCACCGCGGCCGCCGACCTCTACTCGACGGGTGTGCTCCTCTACTGGCTCGTCACCGGAAAGGATCCCTACGAGGCCCGGACCTGGGACGAGCTCTCGGAAAGGATTCTCTCCGGCAAGAAGGTCCCCCTCGTCGACCGACGCTCCACCGTGGATCCCGAGCTGTGCACGATCGTCGACAAGGCCATGGCGGTGGATCCCGGGGACAGGTTCTCCTCGGCGGGTGAGCTGGAGTCGGCGCTGTCGCGGTTTCTCTCGGGGCAGGCGGATCGGGCCGGAAGGCGGCGCTTCCTCCTCGGCACCCTTGTGCTCGCCGTCGCCGTGGTGGCGGCGGCCATGGTGGTCTCCCGGCTCGGAGGGGGTGCCGACACCTTCGAGGTGAGCGCCCGGTTCGAGCGGGTCCGAGGTGGGGAGCTGGAGCCGCTCCACGCCGGCAGCACCGTGGCGATGGGAGACAAGCTCGTGCTCTCCCTCGAGGTGGACCGGTCGCTCTGGGTCTACCTCTTCAACGAGGACGAGGCCGGCCGGCAGATCGCCCTCTTTCCCCTGCCACCGCCGAGCGCGACGGACGGACAGCGGAGCCAGCGGATGGAGAACCCGGTGCCGGCAGGAGCCCTCGAGCTCCCCGGCCGGTCGAGCGCGGAGACCCGCAACACCTGGGTCATCTCGACTCCTGGCGGAGGGAGCGAGCACTTCCTTCTCGCCATCTCACCCGAGCCGCTGGGCTGGGCGGAGGAGCTCCTGGTCTCCGCCGACAAGCTCTCCAACCCCGAGGTGCGCCGGCAGATCACCCGATCCATCGGCGCGCTGGCGGAGGAGAGGGTCGCAAGGCCCGACGTACGCGGGGTCAAGAGCCGCATCACCGAGCTGGCAAGACCGCTGGAGAGCGGACCCATCCGGAGCCGCGAGCCCATCGTGCGGTCGGTCACGCTGAAGACGGCGAATTGACCAGGTCCTCCACCTCTTCGGGCTGCTGTCCCCCCTTCCTGGCATAGAAGACCACCGACCGGAGCGGGAACCAGGCGTAGAGCCCGATGAGTCCCTCGAGCAGCCGGCCCACCCCCAGGCGTTCCGCCTGACGTGAAACCGACGCCGCGGTGGAGAGGGCGCGGCTGGGATGGTCGGTCTCTCCCGCACGCTCGGGGGCGGTGCGCAGCAAGAGCTCGTGCCCGAAGCCGATGTCGAAGCCGTGGTGTGCCAGCCACCGCGCCACCGGAAGCACGTGAACCAGCGCCAGCTCCTCGTCGTAGTAGTCGCGGCCAAGCCCCAGCCAGCTCACGTAACGGCCAGCCACGGCCCGGGGCAGCAGCGCGAACAGCGGCAGCCAGGGCACGTGGAAGTGCGGCTCCTTCCAGGTCGAAAGATAATTGGGCGCCACGAGAAGGAGGAGCCCACCGGGCTCGAGGACGCGTGCGGCTTCTTCCAGGAGCTCCTTCCACCGCGGAACGTGTTCGATCACCGTCCACAGCGTCACGATCCGGAACCGCTGATCCGGGAAGGGAAGAGTCTCCGCCCGCTGGTGGTGGAAGCAAAACGGGCGGTCCGAGCCCAGCACCCGGCGCTGACGCCTCCGGGCAAAGGCGATCTCTCCCTCTCCCATGTCGACCCCATGGGCCTCGAGGCCGAGCGCCCGGCAGGCCAGGACAAACGTCCCGAACCCGCAGCCGATGTCGAGGAGCGGCAGCGATGAGGAGTCGGGGAAGGTGGCACGCCCGAGCCAGCGCGTCCGCCGGGCGTTGCGGAGGGCGATGTCGGCCTCGACCTTGGATCGGTAGGCAGCATCGACGTGCGAGGAGAGATAGCGTCGCCCGTGCACCCTCCTGGCCTTGCTCTCGAGGATGGCCCGGGCGTCCTTCGCCATCTCCTCGTCACAGGACCAGTCGACGGTCCAGCTCATGAGGCTCCCTCCCAGGAATGCGCCAAAGGCCGGGTCACCGGCCATGATCGATTCACGTCGGGGGAGATGTCAAGATGTCCGCCATGCGGCGTCATGAGGCCCACGTGAACGGCGGGAGGGCCATGCCCGGCCTCCTCGTCCTGCTCCTGTTCCTCGCTCACTTCATCCCGGCCGCATTCCTCCAGCGCAGGACCGTCGACTGGGACGGCATCGCGTTCCTCCGCGTCTCGGAGCGCCTCTACCTCGAGGACCCCGCCCACTTCCTCTACCCCCCTCTCCTCACCGCATTTCGCATTTCGCTCCAGCCACTCGGAGCCACACCCGAGACCGCGACCCGGCTCGTCTCGGTCACCGGCGGATCGCTGGCGCTCGTCCTCCTTTCCGTTCTCCTCGTTCTCCGGGGGCTCCCTCGTGTCTCCGGCGTTCTTCTCGCCCTCCTCTTCATCACGACCCCGGTCGTCTGGCCTCAGGTGGAGTCCATCGAGGTCTACGCCCCCACGATGGCCGCCTGGATGGGAGCGTGCGTGATGGCCGAGAGGTTTCGCGAACGGCCCGGAGGAACCCGGTTGCTCGGAGTGCTCGCCTTGTCCCTGCTCTCCGTCCTTCTCCACTTCGTCAGCGTGCTCCTCCTTCCCTACCTCGTGGTCAGGATCTGGTCCGGCCTCACGCCGCGGATCCGCCACGCGGCGGCTCTCGGCGCGCTTCTTCTCGCGGTGACCGTCGCCCTCTCGATCCTGCTGGAAATCGGGGCCGTAAGCCTTCTCTGGAAGAAGACCCTGCTCTATGCCCCGGCCCTGTCCTCCGAGCGACCCCTCGCATTCCAGCTCGAGGGGCACGCGATCCTCATCGCCATCCTCGTCGGCAAGGGATCACCCGTCCTCTCGCTTCTGGGTGGAGGGCTCGTCCTTCTCGCCCTGGCAAGAGGACAGGGACGCGAGCTCGGCGGCGACCTCCTCCTGGCGGCGCCCGGCCTCCTCGTCTTCGGGATCTTCGGAACGGCCTACCTCGCGCTGCTCCTGCCGAGCCTGCTCTTCCTCACCCTCGGCGCCGCGCGGGGGGCACGTCTCTGTCTCGACGCCCGGAACGGAAAGCTGCTCGTGACGCTCGGCCTCGGGGTCGCGGTGGTGAGCCAGATCCTCCTCACGCTGCCCGAGGTGCTGGATCAAGCACGGCGACCCGATCCCCGGCGCGCCGAGGCCCTGCGGCTCGCCGAGCTCACGGGCGAGGCCGACATCGTCCTGGCAGGAGAGCTCTCCCAGCATCTGCTCTACTACAGCGACGCCCCCACGATCTCGCTGCCCGACCTCCTCCACGGCCTGGGCCTGGGCGCCGATCCCCAGATCGTCGTGCAGACGATGCACGCGGCGGTGGCCCACACCGGACGTCCGAAGGCCTGGCTCACCGGCGAGGCGATCGCCTACCTCGCCAGGGTCTGGGGCGTCCGGGCCGAGGATCTCGGCCTCGCAGAGGACACCCCCGCCGCACCGGGCGCGCTCGTCGAGCTTCCCGCCGAGTCCAGGGGAGAAGATCCCTAGCCCAACTTGAAAGGTTGCGGTCGCAAAACCTCGCCAATCGGCCAATGGAGGCCGAATCGGCTCCGGGTTGGCACTACACTTCTGCAGGAAGTGAGGTCGGCGGCCGCAGCCGACGGGGAAGG